>ENA-UEOR01001400-UEOR01001400.1-human-gut-metagenome-genome-assembly--contig:-NODE-1400-length-14268-cov-15.947009_pt1 | contig 14268 bp, 10 predicted proteins | sample MGYA00242887_ERZ507890 | MGnify/ENA primary metagenome ERZ507890 (study PRJEB26167, sample SAMN06115431) | human gut metagenome | host: Homo sapiens | place: China:Guizhou | collected 2014-10-21...
TCCATTCAATGCCTTTTCGATATGCTCAGGCGTATTATATTGAGTGAACTTCCACGAAACGCGAAGTTTCATCAATTCAGAGAAAACCTCCTCATTATCAATTGATAATTTACGCCATTCTTCCACCTGTTTCATTTCTTCAGGAGAAAGCATGCCTGTCAAATTTTTTGCTAAAAGTCTATAATCAAAATCCATTTTTATTTCCTATTACTTATACTAAACGAACAACTTCAGAAAAATACGGAGCAAAAAAGCATTTTTTTCATACAACTAATGGACAATCATTCAGCAGGCAAATAAGATATTAATAACTAGCTACTTACAACAAAACCAAAAGTTTCAATCTCAGGCAACCGGACAAACTAACTCGTTTCCTGTCGCAAACTAAGTCAAATCACCCGAAGAACTAAATGAAAACATATAGTAAAGTAGCCGTTAGCAGTTACTACCTATTACCCTTATGTAGTACTACTTATTGTCGATTGGTAGTACTACATAAGGACGATAGGTAGTACTACATAAGGACGATAGGTAGTACTACATATCAATAATATATTATATGCTTTGAGTTAGTTTACTATGACTTTCGAATTAGTTTCCGGCATGTTCCGTATTAATTGCTCCGTGAAAACGAGGAAACTCCGGACAAACCTCCGGAAACAAAAAGGTGTCGGTTCTATGCCGGTTACAAAGTTCAACCGACATCCTTTAATTAAATGTTTATTAGAGAGATACGAGCAAAAATGTCAGATGTCGGTTTCCTGTGTGTTTTTATTTATATTTTTACGCAAAATGAGACAAGTGCGATTACCCGGATCTCTGTCAGAGTAATCGCACTTATGCGAAGTGTAGCATTGAATGATGAAGATTACTTTGCCGTATATGACTTCTTTATAACGACTTTACCATCCAAATCAAGAACCTCCAGATTCATCTGATCACCATTAGTCTCCACAGAAACCACACTGTTATTTGAATTTACCAATACCGGAAATTTGATACCGGCACTCGGTTCCTCATATTTGTTTCGATGGAGATGTCCGCATAGCATCAGATCCACTCCAAGTTCATTCAGGATAGGTACGAATTTCTTCAAGACGTCTTTCTGTCCATGCCAGATATTGAGGTCAGCAGAAGGAGGCATATGTGCAATGACAACTTTAAATTTAGCCTGCTTGAAATCTTCATTTTTATATAGTTCCTTCATCCATTCCACCTGATCCGTACGATAACCGTCATAATCGGTAATACCGCTGTACTCGATATCGGAATCCGGTTTGTCTTCCCCCGTATCCAACATTATGAAACATACAGGTCCTTGTCTGAAAAGATAATATAGGAACGGTTCTTTCGGAGAGAAATATTTCTGGAACGAAGTGGCGAACTCACCACGGGTTTCATGATTTCCGCGAGCGTAATACATAGGTTTCTCCGAAGCGAACAAATCGATGCTTTCTTTCATGAATCCATTAAAGATTGTTTGTTCGTCTTTAAATTCCGAAACCATATCCCCATTGAAAATAATCAAGTCTTTATCCTTGTAGTTCGCATTATTCAACAGTTTCGTAATGATGTTTTCACGTCCGTGAATATCATTGATCATGACAAAAGAGGTTTCTTTTTTATTTGGATCGCACGTTGTAAACGTCAAAGCATTCTTTCTGTATACATCCGATGCTGCCACACGTCCGTATATGACATTAATCCCTTCATGCGACAACACTTCCTGAGAATAAATACGATAACGATAGGTTGTTCCGGGAGTCAACGCTTTTACCTTCACGGCATGCAGCAAGGAGGTATTTTTAACCCCATTAGTCGTATCGAAATACTTAGGCCGTTCTTCTCCATAATAATGAGTTCCGTCATTCGGAGCCAACTCTACCCAGCCGATAGACGGTTTATCCGCTACCCAGACAATAGTTGCCTCATTCTCTTTTACATTCTGCAGATAAGGCCCGTAAAGGATCTTTATCTGCGCAGTTGCCACCTGAGTGGCAACTGTGAGTAAAAGGACATATATCAATTTTTTAATATACTTCATTGTAAATAAGTTTTATTGCATCTATTAATAACCATCGTTCTGAACCAATTGAGGGTTCGCGTCCATTTCCGCCTGCATAATAGGCAAATGGAATTGCTTCTTGTCAAAATAACGTACTTCAACCAAACGGTCTTCACGAGAAGCATTCACATCAATTACGGCACGACGGTCCGGATCCGGTTCATCATAGTTGACAGTACCACACAAACGATACAAGTCACCCGGCATAACAGTCTCTGCCACTTTCCTTCCGGTTTTGGCTCCGCTCTGGTCATACTCGTCCCAGCGAACGATATCTTCAAAACGGAAACCTTCACCAGCCAATTCTATCGTACGTTCCCTCCTTACCAGTTCACGTACTTTGGCCTGTGTATCATATTTAGAACGGTCAACAGCGATATGACCTCCGCGCAAACGTAACCGGTCGATGATGTTCATCGCTTCCTGCAAATCCTGATTCAGTTCGACCAAACATTCGGCTTTCGTCAACAATATTTCTGCATACCGGAAGATAATCGGGCACAAGGCATCGTCATTCATTGCAGCTGAATATTGTCCCTGGTTGGGATACAAATATTTAGCCCACAACATACCGGTATGGGAAGCATTATCTGCCGCCGTATAATAATCTTTATTCGAAGAGCCGTTCGGCAGCGTCTTGTCGAGCGTATTGAAAACCCGGGATACATTATTACGCCCCACCCAATCCAATCCGGAATAAATAACCGTATTTTTCAATCGCGGATCACGATTGAAAAACGGATGGACCGGATCATAACCGGAACCAGCTTCATCGATCAACTTGCCATCTGCCATTTCAAACATATCAACCATGTTTTGAGTCGGCACAAAAGAAGCCCAGCCACCATCCGAATTATTATAGAAACGGATCACATCACCATAAGCATAAGTCGTTTGGACATGTTCATAAGTACAAATAATTTCTTTTGAATTCTGTCCGGCCATAGAAAACATATTCAGAAAATCAGGATCTAATTCATACTGATTCAGAGCTATTACTTTATTGGCAGCATCCAAGGCCTCCGTATAGTTGCCCCACAACAAATTGAAGCGGGCGATCATCGAGAGGACCGTTCCTTTGGCAATGCGTCCTTTTTCTGCCGGTTTCTCCGCTATATGTTCGGCACTCCACATCAAGTCGTTCATAGCATGCTCCTTCACCTTTGCTTCCGGTTCACGCGGCAGTTTAGCATCGTCAGCCGTTGCTGGTACAAAATCCATAATAACAGCATCCCCATACCAAGTTGCCAAATAAGCATGACTATATCCCCTAATTGCCCGTACTTGCGCCAGAAAATCATTCTTCTCCGTTTCTGTCATGGCTGAAGCCGGAACCAAATCGATATTTTCAATTACGAAATTACAACGACGTATCGTTTCATACTGCCTCCAATAATTCGGAGCCGCAGTAGGAGAAACGCTACCTCTACCCATGTTTCTCATGTTAGAAGCATTCGTATAATTGAAGCCGATATCCGAATAGCTGTCTTCGTAGAAGATAAACTTCGATCCAACATAGTTATTGACCCACCAATTGTAGGCAGCGGTTACTGCTGCATCGACATCCTCGGACGTGTTCCAGAATGTGTTTGTCGTCAACTGATCTTTCGGATTCAAATCAAAAAAATCATCACAAGAAGTAAAGATACCTGTCCCAACCAAGCAAACAGCAAGACCTAATATATTTTTCAGTTTCATATATAATTCATTTAAAAAGTTACATTAATACCGAATGAATGGCTTCTGCTAATAGGATAAACATCCAAGTTTCCCGACGGCGACTCCGGATCTGCATTGAACGGCAAACTGTCGAATGTAAACAGATTTTCGCCTGTATAATAAATCTTCGCATTGGCTATTCCTAACTTATTCGTCCAACTCTTCGGCAACGTATAACCCAAATTGACGTTCTTAATACGCAGGTAATTCGTGTTCATACACCAAAAAGATGAATTCACGCGCTGAGGAGAACTGATCGAGTTTTCCTCTAGGAACAGACGCGGCCATTCCGCATTTGTATTTTCAGGAGTCCAGGCATCCAACCAATTCGTACTCGGATGTGAAGTATCCCCGATAAATGAACCGACGACATCTCTTGAGAAATAACGGTTTGTTCCAGTCACACCTTGCATAAATACCGACAAGTCAAAATTTTTCCAACCAGCACTCAGTGTCAAACCAAAAGTCGTTTTAGGCTGTTGCGTGCCTTTCACCACCCGGTCTTTATCTGTCAACTTTCCATCTCCATCCGCATCTTTAATCCGAAAATCGCCGCCTTTGAAAGGCAAAGACCATGGATTGCCATACTGTTTTTCGTAAGCGGCAGCCTCCTCGTCGCTTTTGAACAACCCATCTACTTCATATACATAAAAAGATTGATAGGGCTCTCCGATTCGATTAATCATATAGCCATCGATAACCTCATTGACCCCAGCCAAATCCAACAACTCATTCTTATTATAGGAGAAATTCGCATTGATTCCCATTCTCCAATCCTTATTGAAGGAATGAATCCAAGCAAAGCTTGCTTCCACACCACTGTTCCGTAAAGAGCCTTTATTGTCCTGATACGTCCCCGATATACCAAACGTATCAGAAACAGGAATATCCATAATGATGTCAGAGGTCTTACGATTATAATATTCGGCACTCAGCATAAACTCGTTCAAGAAATTTGCATCAAAGCCAATTCCCCAGTTTGTCGAATTTTCCCAGGAAATAGTCGTTACCTTATGGCTTACAACCGTAATACCTTGATGAACAGAGCCGCCAAACGGGAAATTCTTTCCTATATATAACGTAGGTAAATAAGGATAATATTCATCCGATACGGCATCCTGGTTTCCGAGCAACCCCCAAGATCCTCTAAGCTTCAGTGACTGCAACCAGCCATGCGTGTTTTCCATAAAATCTTCTTCGGAAATGCGCCATCCAGCAGAGAAAGAAGGAAAATATCCCCAACGATAGCCTTTTGCAAAACGAGAAGAAGCATCGGCGCGGAAATTGGCTTCCAAAAGATACTTGCCTTTATAATCATAATTGAGACGTCCGAAATAAGATAACAAAGCCAGTTCACGGGAATAACCACTGTTCGTTTGTGTCGAAGAATCGCCACCGTTCAAATCGGTCACTTCACTATTCGGGAAACTTTTGCGGAAAGCATATAAATTCCGATAATCATACTTCTCGATCTTATAACCAACCATTGCCTTGAAATGATGATCTTGGTTAAAAGTCTTGTCATAATTCAACAATGCATCCAACGTATAACGGCTCCATCTCGAAATCGTTTCACCCAATTGATCAGGTCCATGATAATTCACATCGTCATACCAACATTCCTTACGATAATCTTTTGTTTCCTTTATATTCGTTACATAAGCACCTTGTAATGTGAATGTCAGCCCATCTATAATATGATAGTCAAAGGCCAGTATTCCAGAGAAATTTTGCAACAAATGATATTTCCGACTATTAATATCGACCCAAGCGGCAGGATTTCCATCTGAGATCGAACCGTAAGAACCATCTTCCTTCTTATACGGAATCCAAGGGGCTATACGGTCTGCTTGACGTATCAATTGAGTAGAACCGCCTCCATAAGACGCATTCGGTTCGGAATAGTCGTTATGAATAAAAGCCATGTTAGTCCTCATGGTAAATTTATCCGACAATTTGATATCCAGATTCGTTCGCAAATTAAATTGTTGACGATCCGAATTCCTCAATGTGCCTTCCTGCCCTAAGAAACCTGCAGAAGCCATATATTTCACATCTTCCGACCCACCACTGACATTGAGGCTATGTTTATGCATAAAACCGGTCCGATAAATATAGTCTGTCCAAACTGTATTCGGATGCCCATAAGGATCCGTTCCATCCTGAAATAAACGGAGATCTTCGTCTGTAAAACGAGGAGACGCCCCATCCTGTGTCAATAACTGATTATAAAGACGGGCATAATCATAAGAACTTAAGCGATCAATCAAAGTCGATACATTCGAAAAACTAACATTACCATTATAAGAGACTGTTGCTTTTCCGGCTTTCCCTCGCTTGGTCGTAACCAAGATTACCCCATTGGCAGCTTTAGAACCATAAATAGCGGCCGAAGCGGCATCTTTCAAAACCGAAATCGATTCGATATCATTCGGATCGATCGAATCGAAAGTTCCAGTTTCTATCCCATCCACCAGAATATAAGGGTTAGCATTGTTCAAGGTTCCGACTCCACGAACACGTATAGTTGACCCGTCACTACCAGGCTGCCCTGTTCCAGATGTTATCGTAACCCCCGGAGTCAATCCCTGGAGAGCAGAAGATACATTCGTCACCGGCCGGTTGATCAATTCATCTTTGCCAATTGTGCTTACCGCTCCTGTCAGGTTTACTTTCGTTTGTGTTCCATAACCGACAACAACCACCTCATCTAAATTCTGTGTATCTTCGTGAATTGTGATTTTATAATCGTTTTTTCCTTTCGCTACAGCAACCTCCTGATCTACATAACCAATATAGGAAATCATCAATGTCGCACCGTCTTCAATTCCCTCCAATGTAAAATCACCGTCGACATTTGTCACCGTACCAACACCAGCACTTCCTTTCACTATGACATTTGCCCCGATAACAGGAAGACCGGTATTATCGACAACCGTACCTCTGATCGTTCTCTTGACTTGTTGAACACTTGCAAAAGACACATTTTCTGTCTTTGCGTTATCTTGTAGGAAAATCCGATTATCGACTATCCGATAAGAAATATCCGTATTCTTAAAGACTTTCTTTAAAACACTTTCGATGTGTTCATTTTTTACACGGACGGATACTTTTGAAATTTCTTTACTTAAAATAGATTCATCATAAGAAAATTCATAACCCGTTTGCTCGCTGATACTTTGTATGACCAGACCTACAGTTGTCCTGTTCAAAGACAATTCCAGATTCACATACAAAGTATTCGCTTCATTTACCGCCATCGCAGGCGATGTTGCGACTAAAAATGCTGATAATGTCGCAATAGATACTTTTTTATTCATACCATGTGATTCGTTTTTGTTAGTACTATAAAAAACAGTTAACTTTTTACCGGATACACCCGTACCCGCCAATAACACTTCCCATACCGGACAGCATTTTTTTAATTAACCGCTGCAAAGGAATACCCCCGATATTACGGAACTGTTTACCTCAGATTACATTTCAATTTCCCATAGACATTCATTTTTTTGTTTGTTTTTCAGATATATAAATTTCGGAACTCTCAATTCGATAGGTAATCGGCGCCAAATAGCAAAGCTGCTCCAAAACATCCGGCAAGCGCTCGTCTTCATTGATCACGCAACGAAACCTGCGTTGAGCCAGCCTCGACGACTCGATGTTTACATTTACATTATATTTAATTGATAATTGATTGGCGATTTCACGAAGTGTAGTATTCTCAAAAACCAGTTGGTTAAACCGCCATACAGCACAGACATTCACATCGACATGATCCGTAAAACAGGTATTTTCATCCCAGGAATAGGCAACACGTTCTCCCGGATTCATTTCTAAGATTTTCTTTCCGTTCAAGGCATGCAAGCTGATACATCCTCTTACTAAAACGGTTTCTACAGACTTATTTCCAGCATTAACATTAACATGAAAAGAAGTTCCATGTACCTCTACTTTCACATAATCGGTAGCAACGATAAATAGTGAATTAGCATTCTTTGCGATGTCAAAGAATGCTTCTCCTTGCAAGGAGACCGTCCGGTTGACGGCACTGAATGACTGCGGTATTTTCAATACGGAATTTCCCCTTAACCAAACTATCGAACCATCATCCAGCGTTACTTTTTTTACGCCTTCACTATCTCCTAAAGCGATAGTCATATAAGTTTCCGGCTTAAAATAATTCCATCCGACAGCTGAAAACGAAACAAGCAGCAAGATAACAGCTGCATATTTCAACAAAGACCGGGCAATCCGGTAACGCCTTGCCCGGTTAATCCGGACATTTACCTTTTCCAAAGCCATATCTATCCGCTCGTTATCCGCATACTTTGCTGTATTCCACGAAAGACGCAAACGTAACACTTCAGAAAAAACAGTTTCATTCTCAGCCGACAAATCACGCCACCTCATCACTTCCTCCATTTCTTCCGAGGAAAGGCTGCCAATCAAATATTTTACTAAAAGTGCGTAATTAAACTCCATTTTCACCTTGTTATATTAGGCAAAACGACCAGCAACGAAAAACTACTGAGCTAAAATGATTTTTTCGTTCATCTTAATTTATCAAGCGTATGTGCCATGCGAAAGAAAAACGGCACAAAGCATATAATAATCATTTCTGGACATATGCCCCTTTAAAAACCGGAGCGCCAAATACAAATGACTCTCTACCGTGCGTTGCGGCATCCGGGTCTGCTCCGCAACTTCTTTAGCCGTCAACCCTTTTATATAAGTAAGGATGAAAACAAACTGGCTGTTTATGCCACTCACGATTGGGATATTTCGCCCAAGTGGAACGTGTATTATGGCGCCCGTCTGGAATGGCAGCACCTGGAAGGTGAAAATGCGGCTGTATACGATGCCGAAGGGAATGCCGTAGGCCGTTTCCCGGATTATTACCTGGGAGCTGTGTCCGATAAAGGAGTCAGGATCACTCCCCGTCTTTTCGACTACGACTGGATGAACATGGCCTTTACTGCCGCCGCTACTTATAAGCTGACCCGTGAATTTGGTTTTACCGCCGATTTCACTTACAACACACAGCGTCCCGGCTTGTCGAACTTTGCACCGGCCACTATGCCCAATACCGATAAAATCTCTGTTCCCCTGGGACGTGCCGGGGTCTATTATAACACCGATTGGATCAGTCTGACCTCTCTGTTCTCTTATATCTCGAAGACGAATAACAACTCGACACTGAACCTGATTAATCCGAATGACCAGACTGAGATTCTCGCCGCCCCGTTGAGTTATGACATCCAAACCATCGGCTGGACGACGGATGCAGTGATCAAGCCGTTTAAGGGCTTCAACTTCCACTTCCTGTTCACTTATCAAAGTCCGACTTACAAGAAGTATGAAACGAGTGTGACCTTTAAAGACGGTACGGTGGGGGAGATCGATGCCACAGGGAATATTGTGACGGAGATTCCGAAAGTGCTTGTCGAACTGGATCCCAGCTATAACATCACGAATGATCTCAGAGTCTGGGCCAGCTTCCGCTACTTCAGCAAGACGTATGCCAACATTAAAAATGCTTACTATTTCAACGGACGCTGGGAAACCTTCGGAGGTATCAACTGGACGGTGAACAAGCATCTTGCGTTGAGTGCCACGGTTATCAATTTCCTGAATCAGACCGGGGCTAAAGGAAGCATTGCCGGTGCCGAACTGGTGGACAAAAAAGATGCGGCATCTTATAACGGTCATTGGATGGCGGGCAGTTATATTCGTCCGTTTACCGTGGAGCTGGCTGCCAGTATCCGCTTCTGACAGGAGTTTGGTATCAATCGTTATACAATTTGAAACAAAATTAATAGCCGGTGGCAGATATCTCCGCTATATTTGCCACCGTAAATACGGCTATTACATTACTTAATAAAAATACCATGTTATCATGAAAACAACTTTTTTGTGATCTGAACAATCTGTAGGATCTATAGAATCTGACAAATCTTTCTGAAGCAGATTTTCTTTTGCCAGATAAATAAATTCCGTTTCGATGACACTTTTCCGTTTCTTCGGAAGGTGTAACGGTTACTACAGCCTTGGCGTTGTCGGCGCTAAGGGCGGGTTCACTCACTGCGATGGTCGGTAAAGCAGGTTTGCCGGGTGTCGGATCGTCTTTGTCGTCCGAGCAACTTGCCCATACGCAAGCAGCCATTGCCAGTATGGGAAGCATCGTCTTAAAAATGTTTTTCATACATCATTAAATAATTAATTAATAAATAAAGAGAAATAATACAGTCGAAAACAGGGGGATAATAAGGGAAAAAAACAAAAGAGAGAAAGGGGTTATCACACTGTTATCTTTTTGCAAAATTATAAATAATTTATAAAAACAACATAGAATATATATTTTTTTTCAGAACTTTCTTTATATTTGTTGCAAATTTATCCAAAGAAAGTTTTAAACAGAGGGCTTTTTGTAAATAAAAAATTAACATTATTACAGCATCATTAAAAACAGAAAAGCTACAAGGAACCCCGATGTTATCCTTTAATTGGACTAATATTACAGAAAAACGAAAGCAAACAAAACTGTAAAAAAAATAAAAGGACGGCAATATACACCTGGAAAATGTCTCTTTCCGCTCCAAACTAAAAAACAGAAACATTAAGTATTAATCAAACCATTAAAAGAACAAAAATGAGAAAAGCAATTCTCTTGTTTGTGCTTTTAACACTGTTCGGAATCCCGTACCTGCTGGCACAGGGAGGATTCCGGATAACAGGACAAATCTTATCGGCGGAAGACAACCTCCCGGTAATCGGAGTATCTGTAGTTGAAAAAGGCACAGCAAACGGTGTAATTACCGATATTGACGGTAATTACAGTATCACGGTAAGCAAGTCTCCCGCCACCTTGCAGTATTCGTACGTAGGTATGAAAACAGTGGAAAAACTGTTTACGGCGGCAACCCGTTACAATGTAATTATGGAACCGAATACCGAAATGGTAGACGAAGTGGTAGTGGTAGCCTACGGCGTACGCAAGAAAGGAACCATAGCAGGTTCCGTATCTACCGTAAAAGCGGAAAAGATGGAAAATGTACCGGCAGCCGGGTTCGACCAGGCTTTGCAGGGACAGACTCCGGGCCTGTCGGTCATCTCCAACTCGGGAGAACCCAGCAAGGCAGCCGTATTCCAAATCCGTGGTACAAACTCCATCAATTCGGGCACATCACCGCTGTTTATCCTGGACGGCGTGCCCATTGCCAGCTCGGACTTCAACGCCATCAGCCCGGGCGACATCGAATCGATTTCCGTACTGAAAGATGCTTCCTCAACCTCCATCTACGGCGCACGCGCCGCCAACGGCGTAGTGGTAATCACCACCAAACGCGGCCTCTCCATAGACAAAGCCAAGGTAACGCTACGCGCGCAATACGGCTTCTCCCAACTGGCATCCGACGGCAAATGGACCATGATGAACACCCCCGAACGCATACAGTTCGAGAAAGAAATAGGCCTGGACACCGGACAGGACTACGAACTGCTCTCACGCACCAACGTCAACTGGCTGAAAGAGATTTTCAACGACCGCGCACCGTTGCAGAACTACGAACTCTCCGTGAACCGCGCCACCGAACGACTGAACTACTACGTTTCGGGCGGATTCTACGACCAGGACGGTATTGCCCAGAACTCTTCCTTCCGCCGTTACAACATGCGTGCCAATGCCGAAGTGAAAGCCAGCAACTGGCTGAAGATAGGCACAAGCACGATGTCTGCCTACGAGGAAGTGCAACAGGCGGAAGAGGGAGACATGGCGATTTATACGCCGATAGCCGGCTCGCGCTTCATGCTCCCCTACTGGAGCCCGTACAACAAAGACGGTTCGCTGGCATCCGAGAACAACGGCACATGGACGGGTACGGGACAGAACCCCATCGAATGGATGGCAAACAACCCGGTAAGCTACAAGAAATACAAAGTACTCTCCACCGTATTCGCAGACATCACCCCGATACAGAACCTGACCGTACGCATACAGTTCGGCGCGGACTACTCGCACTCCACCACTTTCATGCAGTCGTTCCCAAGCTATGTCATCAACAACGAACAGGGTACCGCCGGACGCAACTCGGCGGATGTGCTGAAGCTGAGCGAGACGGCCACCGCCAACTATCGCTGGGCACTGAACGACGACCACTCTTTCAACTTCATGCTGGGGCAAGAGGCCATGGACTACCAGTCCAGCGGTTTCCAAGTGGTAACGAAAGGACAGTCCAACGACTTCCTTACGAACATCAGCTCCGGTACGCGCGCCTCTTCCTGGGACGACACCACCAGTGCATACTCCTACCTCTCGTTCTTCCTTCGCGGCGAATATAACTACAAGGACCTGTATTACGGCGAAATGGCCGTACGTACCGACGCCTCCTCGCGTTTCGGCAAAGACCACCGCTGGGGTATGTTCTGGTCGCTCGGCCTTATGTGGAACATCAAGAACGAACCGTTCCTGAAAGACATCGAATGGCTGACGGGAGCACAAATCGCACTCAGCACCGGTACATCGGGCAACTCGGAAATACCCTACTACGACCACCTGGCACTTGTTTCCGGCGGTCCGAAGTATAACGACGAAGCCGGTATCTACCCCAAACAGAGCGGCAACGAAGAGCTGAGCTGGGAACAGACCTGGTCCAACAACATCGGGCTGCGCCTGGGCTTCTTCAACCGCGTCAACCTCGACATCGACTTCTATCACAAGAAAACCACCGACATGCTGATGTCCGTACCCGAAAGTAAATCCGGAAAAACCAGACGTGCCGCTTAACAAAAACGATGCGTTTCAAAAAGTACAAAAACGACGCGTACAAGAAAAACGGTGAGCGCGGTCCTATTCTACACACCAAAGCCCACCGTTTTTCTTTCACTTGAACCCTCTTAAAACGACCTTAAAATATCATTTAAAAGCCATTGCAGATTCAAAATAATTCACTATCTTTATGCAGTGTTAAGTTGCTATACCTAACACTTTATCCGGCTTCGTGTATAGCATCATGTCTGTATATTTAGCTTGGTAGTTTACGCTTGCACTAAACTCCACTTTCCTGCATTCCTTGAACAGGCTGCCAACAAATGGGTTTCGGTCCATCCAGTCGCACAGTTCTAAAATGGAGGCCTTGTTTGAAGTGAAGTATACGAACGAATGCCCTTTCAGAACGGTTAGCACATCCAGATAGTCAGCCAGACGCCAGGACATCCTGTAAGTTCCCACTTCAGTGGAAAGGTATGGCGGATCAACCAGGAATACCACGCCCGGAATATCCTTGTAACATTTAAACACTTCCTTGTAATCTTTGCAGGTAACCATAACCCCTTTCAGGTAATCTTCCGCTTCGGAATAATCAGCCCGCCGAATTCTATTGTAAATGGCTTCTTTCTTCATTTCTTCCAAACTGACCACATACTTCATGGCGAACAACAAGGAGGCTGAAATCGTGATATAATCCACGTAGCCGTGCTCTTTTTCCTCCCTCTCAATACGGGCTAACATTTTATCGCGAACCTCCCCGGTTTTATGTTTGCAGTTTAAAAGCTTAATGTTTGGCTCCCGGTCCTGTATATTCCCATTCCGGCGCAGTGGTAGGCTGATAGCCTGGTCCTACAGGCACTACGGTGGCTTTGGTAGGAGCCGTGGTTTCACCGCCTGAATTATCGTTATCTTCAATGGTAGGAGAGATGATGGTGGAATTGCGGCCGTGGATGTTACAGTAACCTGGGATGGAGAAAACAGAGTCATCCGTAGCCAGATCCTCTTCACCTTCCGGAAGTACCATATATACCTTAGTGGTCTTGGTCGGGCAGTATTCGGTGGAACGTTTTCCGGACTCTGCACATACGGTTACTGCCACATGTTTGTCGCAGACTTCAGTAGGAGCCGTTCCTTTTGCAAAATATTCAGTGTAGACAGCATCTCCTCTTGGATCATGGTCACATACGCCGGATACAGCACGTTTTCCGGATTTGCGGCAGATCTCAGCAGTCTCCACACTGTCAGGAACCGTAAATCCGGGATCTTCCAGACCTTCATGTACCCGGTTCATGATATTGCGCCAGATATCTTTGTGGAAAGAGGTTCCGCCGTTGTCCACGCCGCCATGCTTTAACTTCTGGTTGTTGTCACAGCCGCCCCAGACACCTGCTGTGTAATAAGGGGTAAAGCCTACGAACCATACGTCATTGTTGCTGGTGGTGGTACCACTTTTACCTGCTGCAGACATACCTGTAAGGGCAGCACGGGTACTGGTGGAGTTAATGGACACGCCGGAGCGTGCAAATTTCCTGTTTGCTTTCATGGACTCTGACATGGCATCTGTTAACAGGAAAGCAGTGGAGTCCTTTAATACCTGCTTGGTCTCCGGTTCATTGTCGATCAGCACCTTGCCATCGTGGTCTAATATCTTTGTGAAAAATCTTGGTGTGGTCTACAGGGATGTGGCAAGCACAGGAAAGATTGTTGTGATAGGAAGACC
>ENA-UEOR01001406-UEOR01001406.1-human-gut-metagenome-genome-assembly--contig:-NODE-1406-length-14253-cov-14.729402_pt1 | contig 14253 bp, 9 predicted proteins | sample MGYA00242887_ERZ507890 | MGnify/ENA primary metagenome ERZ507890 (study PRJEB26167, sample SAMN06115431) | human gut metagenome | host: Homo sapiens | place: China:Guizhou | collected 2014-10-21...
GAATATCAGAGACCAAATCAGTGATATGTCGCAGTTGTATTTAGAAAAAGTAATACCATTATATAAAAGAGTTTATACAGGTGCCTTGAATTTTGAGGGAAATCAGAACATAAAAGTTAAGAATTTAGAAAAAAAATTAAAAATAAAAAACTATGTCTTTGAAAAAATATATCAAAAAACAGGAATCCTGTTTGATTTGAATGGGAAAAAAACACATTTTTATGAGCCGGAAAATATTAGAAAACTAAAATATATGAATATGTTTTTTGATTATTTAGGAGATGAAACAATAGAAGGATATCCAGAAGAAAATTATAATGAAATGTTAAATGATTTTTCCCAACGTTTTGTAGGAGACAAATTAGAATACGAAGAGAAAAAAGAAATGCAAAAGATAATGAATTCTAATTTGCATAGAGGGGTAGAAGAGTTATTTGATTATTTAATAAGATGTATTTCGCAAAAAGATGGACAGGAAATAGAAGATTTATTAAGATATAAAAAAGAACGAACTCAAACACTTAATTTAATGTATAAGCTAGAAGAACAAAAGTATGATTATGGAACTTTATTACATTTAATATACATATATGGTCGTTTAGGGGATAAAGAAAAAAGAATGGTTCATTGTATTTTGGCATATTATACAATAAGATTAAGCAAAATATATTATTCAAAAGAATCAGATAGTATAAGAAATAAGGAACTTATTGATTTTTGCGCTGGATCAATATCAGGAAATTTAACTAATTACATGTTACCTAATGTAGTGTATGCTACAACTTTGAAGAATTCTGATAAGGATATAAATTATCGAAAAAGTAAAATGTCAGGATACATAGAATTATCAGGAACTGGTGAAGATTGGGTACAACTAAATATAGAAATTTCTCCAGATGACAAAGAAAATACAATATTAGAATTTATTAGAAATATAGAAATATGTTTGTTATTTTTTACTACGAAAGATAGAGAAAATTCCAAATTAGAAATATCAATAATTGATATAGGAGAGACACAATTAGGAGAAACGAAGAAATTTGCAATTAATTTAGAAATAAGATCAAATGATAAATTATATTTTTGTCCATGGGGATTTGTAGTAAATTCTATACAATATCTAGATATTCTTGGAAAGATAGAAAAGGATATAAAAGAAAGAATGGATGGAATAGATTGTGATAAATTGCTCTTGAAAGACTATGAACAATGGGATAAACAATATGGACATTTTGCATTGCCAATATGGGATCCAACCCACATCTACAACCTACACCTACACCACAACACCAGATCCTTTAACCTACTGTGCCAGGCTGGGGATTGAACCTCCACATCTGCAGTAACCTGAGCCACTGTAGTCCTGTTCTTTTTTTTTTTAATTTTTTTATTTTTTATCTTTTGTCTTTTTGTTGTTGTTGTTGTTGTTGCTATTTCGCGGGCTTCATTGTGGCTGATAGCCGTTTGATTACCTTCCAGTACGTCTCTGATTGCTTGTGCAAAATCATCTACTGCGAGACCTTGAATTCCCATACTTGATAAGTTTTGACCGATTCCAAGGCCAATAGCGTAACTAAATTTATCCATATAATGTTTTTTGTTGGCGATTGAAATGTATCACCTTCATGGTTTTAGCTTTCAATCAATTGCAAATTTATGAATCGCAAAAGTACGTGTTTTATTTGAATCATTTAGCATTTGGTATTTAAAAATTCTTATATCCGTGAAAGTTAACTGCTTTTCTTTAGATTATTTATTCTTTTGTTCCTGAGATTTAATCTCATTGATTCTAGTATTTGTGTATAGATTATAGTATATGTGATGCTAGTCTTTAGGCTACTTCAACTTAAATCCCCGCATTTTCGAAGCTAGATTATTAGGTGCAAAAGTTTTCTTTTATTCGATGATTCTGATTACATTTGTATATCTTAAAATGAACAGAAGGAGGAACGATTATGAAGAATCTGGTAATATTGACGGGTGCCGGTATGAGTGCCGAGAGTGGAATCAGTACGTTTCGTGATGCTGGCGGTCTGTGGGACCGGTATCCGGTGGAGCAAGTGGCTACTCCGGAAGGCTATCAGCGCGACCCTGCATTGGTGATAAACTTTTATAATGAACGCCGGAAACAGTTGTTGGATGTGACGCCGAATCGCGGGCATGAATTATTGGCGGAGCTGGAAAAGAATTTCAGAGTAACGGTGGTAACGCAGAACATTGATAATTTGCACGAAAGAGCCGGAAGCAGTCATATTATTCATCTGCATGGTGAACTGACAAAAGTATGTTCCAGTCGTGATCCTTATAATCCCCATTATATAAAGGAATTAAAACCTGAAGAATACGAGGTGAAACTTGGAGACAAGGCGGGAGACGGAACGCAGTTGCGGCCTTTTATAGTTTGGTTCGGCGAGGCGGTCCCCGAAATTGAGACAGCTATTCAATATGTGGAGAAAGCGGACATTTTTGTAATTATCGGCACTTCGCTTAACGTGTATCCTGCAGCGGGATTACTTCATTATGTACCGCGGGAAGCAGAGGTGTATCTCATTGACCCAAAGCCGGTGGATACACATACTTCTCGTCCGGTACATGTGATTCAGAAGGGAGCTTCTGAAGGAGTGGCTGAGTTGAAACAGTTGTTGGGCGTTTAAAACCCTTTCCTGTCTTTATTCCAGTTCAGAGGTAAAAATATGATTATTCCGGAGCACTTCCGAAATTTCGAGTGCGGTGATGCCACTGCACTCGATTCTTAATATTTTTTCCCAATCCTCAAAGTCTACATTCCATTTGTCGATTTGGGGATATTGTGCCAGAAGTTTCTCGATGCGTTTGATGTCGCATTTTCTGGTGATAGAAGTTCGAAAAATCAGAATCTTATTTTCCATGTCTTTTAGAGTTTTATTGATGTGAACGGAACTCTCGAATGGTCATATTGAAATATTGTCTGAAGTTGCGGCTTAATAGTGAAAGGCTGCTAAAACCGCATAGACGGGCAATTTCAGTGGCAGAAAGTTCCTTGTTCCTCTTTAATAATTGTGCTGCTTTTTCAATCCGGGTGCGTTTGATATAATCTGTGGGAGTTTCTCCTGTCAGAATAGTAAATACGCGATGGAAGTGGAAAGGTGAAAAACAGGCGATGCCTGCCATTTTCTGTAATGGTAGTGGCTGGTCTATGTTGTTATGGATGTAGTCGGTGACTTTGTTTATCCGTAACAGGTATTCTTGCTTATTTAATTCTTTCGTTTCCATATCTTTTTGCAAAGTAAAGGATAATAATTGCCGGAGAACTATCCTATTTTGCTAACTTCTCCGGCAGCTGGCAATTATCTTTTTTGTCCTATGTAGAATACATAACCATAATATTCTTTATACTTGTCATACAGACTCTGCTCATGCCGTTGCCCGGCAATGAGGTCTGCGGCTGCGGCATTTCCCGAGTATTCCTTCAAAAAAGCTTCCTGGGCCGGGAACTGGGGAGCATAGAAATGTTCTGTCCAACAGTTCTCCGGTAAAATGAAATGGGCTGTCAGTGTATAGCCGGCTTTCTCCATTTGTGCTATTTTTGTCGGGATAGTATCAATTTCCGGGTAATTGGCGAGCCAGAAGTCTTCTATTTCGGCAGGGCGTTCCGGGGTAAACCAGGAGGCTTCTGTTACGGCGATGAATCCGTCCTTTTTCAGGAATCTGTTCCATTCGTTCATGCCACGTTCGAATCCTATATTATAGATAGCGCCTTCGGACCAGATAAGATCGAGTTCTTCGTTTTGAAACGGCAGATTGTCCATTGAGCCGACAATGCCTTTTACTCTGTTTTCGCAATGGGTATTTGCTGCATTTCTGTTGAAGATCTCTATAAAATCGGGGAAAAGGTCGATGCCTGTAATCTGTCCTTTTGTATAGTTAGCTAATACCATTGTCTGTCCGCCTGTACCGCAACCAATATCGGCGATTTTGGCTTCGTCAGACAGTTCGTTGATGAAACTTACGGCTTTTTGTGTGACTTCGGGACTCCCGGGACCTTGGCGTTCTAATAACTTGAAGTAATTACATATCATTGTGAAATCGAAATCGTGGATTGATTTTAAATCGTTACTCATTGTTTTTTAATGTTTTAGGTGTACGCCAAATGAATGCATACAATGATGCCCGGCTCATTCGACTATACAAATTGTTTTAAAATTCAGATAATAGAATATAACTCTGACATGACTATGTCAGAGAAAACATAAGGGATAATCTGTAGTGAGAGGAAGACTAACAGATTATTTACAGAACGGAATCCTTACGGAATGAAAATGAGTTAAACATCCAATTTTTCTTTTAGTTCGTGGCAAAGATATGTTTTTTAGAGATAAACGTCCGTAAATTCTATAAAGAAAAATACTGTAAACGTGCATTTTAGCAAGAATCGTCAAGTGTATTTTTAGTACTTAGTCGAATAAATGATATAAAAAAGCTATGTATTGAAGTAATAATTAAGTATTATTTGTATTTTTGTAACTTGAAATCTAATTATATATTACATGAAAAGAAGCTTTATCTTTCTCTTGGGCCTTTTGTGTATTATAATGGTGGAGGCTAAAAACCATTACTTTAAACATCTGGGAGTTTCTGACGGATTATCTCAGGTTTGTATATTTTCAATTTATCAAGATGAGTTGGGTGCAGTATGGTTAGGCACTTCGGAGGGATTAAACAGATATAATGGTAAAGATGTAAAAATATTCCGTCCTTCGCAGGGAAATGAAGGTCTGACGAATAATGAGATCAATAAACTGTGTGGAGATAAAAAAGGAAGAATATATATTCGTTCGGGTAATGACTTGATAAAATTTGAACTTTATAAAGAACGGTTTACCTGTTTACTTCGGAATGATGTAAGAGATCTTTTCTGTAAAGAAGATACGTTGTGGGTTAGTTGCAAATCTGGTATCTATTATTATACAGCTGAAAGTTCAGAATTGACTTTTTTCACGAAATTACAGGGAGGAGTAGGTGCGGAAGGTATGATATATGTCGATAACGATTTTATATGGGTTGCTACCAATCATTTAGTTGCTATTTCGCGCAAAAATCCAAAGCAACAAAAGATACTAGCTTCATTCGACAGAGGTAGCCAATGTATTTCAGGAGATAGTGCGGGTAATATATGGGTAGGTACCTGGAACGGTTTGTATAAAATCTCCGCCAATAGGGAAATGACACGTTATATAAATTCTTCAGACAAAGGAGAATTGTCGGATAATCAGATTCGATGTGTATTGGAAGATGACTTCAAACATATATGGGTAGGTACTTTTCGCGGGCTTGATTGTTATGATCCTACAATTGATAAATGGGAGCATTATACACGTTATGGTGATTCTCCAAACACCTTGAGCCACCACTCCGTTTTATCTCTCCACAAAGATATGCAAGGTAATATTTGGGTAGGAACTTATTATGGAGGTGTAAATGTCTTTAATCCGAGTAAGACTAGTAATCATTTTTACTATGCAGAGCCGTTGCAGGAAGACTGTTTGAGTTTTCCTGTCGTTGGAAAGATGGCGGAGGATAATAGTGGAAGATTGTGGATTTGTACAGAGGGAGGAGGATTGAATTGTTATAATGCAGATACTGGGATATTTACTCGGTATCAACATCGGAAAGGTGATGCGAGTAGTGTGGGTAGTAATAATCTCAAGTCAATATTCTATCGAAAAGAAAATGAACGGCTATATGTTGGTGCTCATCTTGGGGGAATATTTGTGTTGGATCTGAAATCGAATAAAGGACATACGCTTCATAATATAGTAGGTGATCCCACATCATTACCGCATGAGATAGTGAACGATATTCAAGAGTATAAGGATGGGCTTGCTTTATTAACACAGGGAGGGGTTGCTTTTATGGATCCGGTGACTGAGAAATTTTCACCACTCTCGAATGATGTAAATGTCCGGAAGCTATTGAATAAAAGATATGCTTTTGAAACCTTCCTGATTGATAGTCGACAACGTATGTGGTTGGCATCGGTTAATGGAGGTGTTATTTGCGTGGATTTGCCTTCATCAAAAATAACTGAGTATGCAATGGATACTAATAATCCTTCTTCAATAGGACGATTTAAAGTTGTCCATATTTTTGAGGACAGTAGAGGAAGTGTATTCTTTTGTACGATAGGATCGGGTATATATGAATATCAAGAAGGGGAGCAATCATTTAAGTCATACAGTACTTCGAATCAATGTCTGCCGAGTGATTATTGTTATTATATCTGTGAATCTGTTGAAGATCATCGTTTATTTATTCTTCATGGAAAAGGACTTTCTATTTTTAATAGAGAGAAAGGAGAAGTTGAAAATACCTATCACCTGTTTAATCAGACTTATAGTCAGGGATCTGCTTTGTATCTAGATAAGAATGGAACTCTTTTTATTAGCGGTACTAATGGCTTGGCTTTATTCCAGAAGCAATCTTTATATGCTTTACCTTCCAAGAATCTTTTGAATTTTGATAAATTGTTTATTTTCAATGAAGAAATTTGTCCTAATGACCAGTCTGGTATTTTGACTGATATACTGGCGAAGACATCGGATATTTATTTAAGCTATAAACAAAATAATATAACTGTTGAATTTGCATCCTTTAATTATAATAATGATCGTAACCGTTTATTTGAGTATCGTTTAGAAGGATTTGATAAGGCTTGGACTCAAACCACTGGTACAACAATAACTTATACGAATTTACCTCCTGGTGAATATATACTTAGAGCCCGTCCATTAGCTGGTAAAGAAAATCTGGATGAGGAAGTTCATTTGAATATACATGTTTCTGCTCCTTTTTATGCCACTGTCTGGGCCTATTTTTTCTATCTTCTATGTTTGCTAGGGGTGATGATTGCATTTATTCGTTTCAAAACTCGTCAGGCTGCTTTAAAGTCCTCTTTGGAGTTTGAAAGAAAGGAAAAAGAGAGGATTGAAGAACTGAATCAGGTAAAATTGCGTTTCTTTACGAATATCTCTCATGAATTCCGTACCCCATTAACACTCATTCTTGGACAGATTGAGGTATTGATGCAGATGGACTTGGGCACAACTATTTATAACCGTATCCTTCGCATTTATAAAAATGCATGGCATATGCGGAATCTGATATCAGAATTGCTTGATTTTCGTAAACAGGAACAAGGTTATTTGAAACTTAAGGTTGAAGAACAGAATCTAGTCACATTTACGCGACAGATTTATATGTGTTTCTATGAGTATGCACAAAAAAAAGAGATTACGTATCGTTTTGATAATGTAGAAGAAACAATTTCTGTCTGGTTTGATTCAAAACAATTACAGAAAGTTATTTTTAATTTATTGTCGAATGCTTTTAAATACACACCCAATAAAGGAAGTATAAGGGTAGAGGTAAGAATGCTTGCTTCTCAAGCGATTGTGTCGGTATGTGATACAGGAGTCGGTATTCCGGAAGAACATATTTCAAAGATTTTTGAGAGATTTTATCAAACAGATAATTCTTCTTCGTTCACATTAGGAACGGGCATAGGATTGGCATTGGCTAAAGGAATAATGAATATGCATCATGGAAAGATTGATGTAGAAAGTACTGTGGGAAAAGGTACTAAATTCACGTTATCTCTTCCTTTGGGAAATCGTCATTTTAGTGATGAAGAAATGGCTACTGTAGAAAGTAGAGAGTCAGTAATTATTTCCGAGGCGGTTCCTATGCTTCCCTTTGAACAAATAATGGATGTGGAAGAAGAAAAAACGAAAGTACAAGAGAATATTAAGGAAGAAGATAAACCCATTATTCTTTTGGTAGATGATAATGAAGAATTGTTGTCTATGCTGGAAGATTTGTTTTTGCCGATATATAAGGTATATATTGCACATGATGGACGTGAAGGATTGGAAATGGCACGACAAATTCAGCCGGACTTGATTATAAGTGATGTGATGATGCCTGAAATGTCTGGTAAAGAATTATGTTATAAGATTAAAACCAATGTGGAACTTTCTCATATTTCTGTGGTTTTATTAACGGCTCAGACTTCTGTTGAGTATGTTGTGGAGGGGTTAATGTTTGGTGCAGATGATTATGTAACGAAACCATTTAATGTAAAAGTATTGATTGCTCGTTGTAATAATCTGATTAAAAATAAAAAACGTTTGATAGCACATTATGCAGGTAAGACCATTACGGAGTCTCCGGTGACAGAAGCTATAAATGAAAGAGATAAGGAATTATTAGCGAAATGTGTGAATATTATTAAGGAGAACTTTGAAAATCCTGCTTTTGATGTTACTGCTCTTGCTTCCGAACTCTGTGTGGGACGTAGTAAACTATATATGCAATTCAAACAAATGACCGGATTGACTCCGAATGAGTTTATTCTAAAAATAAAGTTGGATGAGGCAATGTCTTTATTGAAGAACCATCCGGAATTAAATATCTCGGAGATTTCTATACGGTTAGGGTTTTCTTCTCCACGTTATTTCAGTAAATCTTTCAAAGCATTTTTTGGGGTCGCTCCGCAAACTGTAAGAAGTAGGAAGAAAGAATAATGTGTTTTTCATCTACTATCAAATTATACATGACATCCACTAATATTGTACATAAGAGGTCTTATTAAATTGGAGAAAAAGGCTAAAATATGACCAAATCTTCCATTTTAGGTGTTCATTTTTTCCATGTGGATTCATACGTCTACTTTTTGTAATATTTGTATTTATAGGTATTGTGTTTCTCCTCTACTTTTACATCGCTTTAATTTAGTTTTAGTACATAAAATCAAAAAGTTAATTAAACAAGTATGAAGGGCACAAAAAAATATGGAAATAAAATTTTTATAATTACTGAAAATCAGACCAATGCATTAAGAGAAGAAATTAATATGGCTGATTATAAAAAAACCGGTAATAGATGTGGCGGCTATGACCGATGAAATATGAGAAGATTTCAAGCAATCAAAGACTTCTAATTATACTCATTATAATATAACTTATCACATGAAAAGCAAATTAATAACATTATTCTTACTATTAGTTACTATTGGTTCGATAACCTCCGCTCAGGGAATTAAAGAAGAAATCTCTTTAAAATATGGAGCAACGAATGAGGGGAAGCGACAGGATCCTGCAATGCAAAAATTCCGGGATAATCGTTTGGGAGCCTTTATTCATTGGGGATTGTATGCCATTCCTGGGGGTGAATGGAACGGAAAAATGTACGGTGGGGCTGCTGAATGGTTGAAGAGTTGGGCAAAAGTACCTGCTGATGAATGGCTGAAACTGATGGATCAATGGAATCCTACCAAATTTGATGCAAAGAAGTGGGCAAGAATGGCTAAAGAGATGGGAGCTAAGTATGTAAAGATAACAACGAAGCATCATGAAGGTTTCTGTTTGTGGCCGAGTAAATATACTCAATATACGGTAGCGAATACTCCTTATAAAAAAGACTTGTTGGGCGAAATGGTAAAAGCCTACAACGATGAAGGTATTGATGTACATTTCTATTTTTCAGTGATGGATTGGAGCCATCCGGATTATCGTTACAGTATAAAATCTGAAGAAGATAGTATTGCGTTCAGCCGTTTTCTGGAGTTTACAGACAATCAATTGAAAGAACTGGCCACACGTTATCCTACAGTGAAAGATTTCTGGTTTGATGGTACATGGGATGCAAGTATTAAGAAGAATGGTTGGTGGACAGCTCATGTGGAACAAATGCTGAAGGAGATGCTTCCGGGGGTTACTATTAATAGCCGTCTGCGTGCCGATGATAAAGGAAAACGTCATTTCGATAGTAATGGTCGTTTGATGGGAGATTATGAATCAGGTTACGAACGTCGTTTACCCGATCCAGTAAAAGACCTTAAGGTTACACAATGGGATTGGGAGGCTTGTATGACTGTACCCGAAAACCAATGGGGATATCATAAAGACTGGTCATTGAGTTATGTCAAAACTCCGATTGAAGTACTTGATCGTATTGTACATGCTGTTTCTATGGGAGGAAATATGGTTGTAAACTTTGGTCCTCAAGCAGATGGAGATTTTCGTCCGGAAGAAAAAGCTTTGGCGACTGCTATCGGCAAATGGATGAGTCGTTATGGAAAGGCCGTTTATGCCTGTGATTATGCCGGATTCGACAAGCAGGATTGGGGATATTACACACGCGGTAAAAATGGTGAAGTGTATATGGTGGTATTCAATCAACCATATAGTGAACGTTTGATAGTAAAAACCCCGAAAGGAATTTCAGTTGAAAAAGCTTCTTTATTAGATACTAACGAAGATATCAAAGTTGTTGAAACAGCTCGTAACGAATATAATGTATCTGTTCCCAAGAAGAATCCGGGTGAACCTTATGTTATTCAGCTTAAGGTGCGTGCAGCTAAAGGAACAAAAGGTATTTATCGGGATGCTTTAACATAAATCAAAAGAGGATTGTAATATGAAGTTCAAATTTACATTCGTTTTGTTAGTATTGATCGGGCAGTTTTTCTCTCTCACTGCCCGGGAAGTGACCTCTTTCAATGAAGGTTGGTTATTCAAACGCGGTCCTTTTTCGGAAGACCCAGTAAAAGTTGTTGCTCAATGGGAGGGGAAATGGGAAACTGTAAATCTGCCTCACACATGGAATGCTAAAGATATGCAGGTAAAGGCTGCTTCTTTTTATGAAGGAGTTGGCTATTACAAGAAAAAACAATTCTTTAATGAAGAATTGAAAGGGAAGCGTGTGTTTCTTCGATTTGAAGGTGTGGGCGCAAACACCGAGGTATATGTTAACAGTAAGCTTGTAGGAACCCATAAAGGAGGTTATAGTGCTTTTGCTTTTGAGATAGGAACAGCTTTGAAATTTGGAGCTGAGAATGAAATCATGGTAAAAGCTGATAATACTGCACGACCGGATGTTATTCCGGTGAATCATAGCCTTTTCGGAGTGTATGGAGGTATTTATCGCCCGGTATGGCTAATTGTTACTGAGCAAAATAATATAACAGTTACCGATTGTGCTTCTCCAGGTGTTTATATTACTCAGAAAAATGTTTCGAAACGTTCTGCAGATATTACTGTAAAAGTAAAATTAGACAATGGCAGCCTTACTCCTGCGAATTTAGTACTTGAAAATACTCTCTATACCCAAGAAGGAAAGAGAGTTGCTTCACATCGCCTTCCTTTGGAATTAACTCCTCAAGGAACGCAAACTTATTTTTCAACTTTTAAATTGAACAAACCTCATCTTTGGCAAGGACGTAAAGATCCTTATTTGTATAAAGTCGTTTCACGTTTGGTAGCAGAAGGAAGGGTCATTGATGAAGTTATCCAGCCTTTGGGTGTTCGTAAGTTTGAGGTTGTTGCCGGTAAAGGATTTTATTTGAATGATGAGAAATATCCGATGTATGGTGTAACCCGTCATCAGGATTGGTGGGGATTAGGAAGTGCTTTGACTAATAAAGAACATGATTTTGATTTAGCACAGATAATGGACGTAGGGGCCACAACTGTCCGTTTTGCCCATTATCAACAATCAGATTATCTCTATTCTCGTTGTGATTCTTTGGGATTGGTCATTTGGGCTGAAATCCCTTTTGTGAATCGTGTGACAGGCTACGAAGCGGAAAACGCGCAGTCTCAGCTTCGTGAGTTGATTCGTCAGAGTTTTAATCACCCTTCTATCTATGTTTGGGGGTTGCATAATGAGGTATATCAACCTCACGAATATACAGCCGGGCTGACGCAAGCACTTCATAATCTTGCCAAGACAGAGGACCCGGATCGTTATACTGTAGCTGTCAATGGTTTCGGACATGCTGAACATGCAGTGAATCAGAATACAGATATTCAGGGGATGAACCGCTATTTCGGATGGTATGAGAAGAAGCTACAAGATATTGAACCATGGGTGAAAGGATTGGAAGAAAAGTACCCGTGGCAAAAGCTGATGTTGACAGAATATGGTGCGGATGCCAATTTGGAACATCAGACTGAATATCTCGGTGATGCATTGAATTGGGGAAAACCTTTTTATCCGGAAACATTCCAGACTAAAACGCATGAATATCAATGGAGTGTTATTTCGAAACATCCTTATATCATTGCTTCTTATCTATGGAATATGTTTGATTTTGCTGTGCCGATGTGGAGTCGGGGTGGTGTACCTGCTCGTAACTTGAAAGGCTTGATGACTTTTGACCGGAAAATCAAGAAGGATTCTTATTATTGGTATAAAGCCAACTGGAGCAAGGAGCCTGTATTGTATTTGACGCAGCGCCGAAATGCGGATCGTGAGCGGAAACAGACCTCTGTGACAGTTTATTCTAATATTGGTACTCCTATAGTATATCTTAATGGTAAAGAATTGACTGGTATTCGCAAGGGATATACTGATGTGCATTATGTTTTTGATAATGTAACACTGGAACAAGGTAAAAATGTAATAAGAACCGTTGCAACACATAACGGAAAAGAATACACGGACGAAATTGAATGGAATTATACAGGAGAAAAGAAACGCAATGCTGACTCGCGTGAGAATAAGAACGAACATGCTGGTTGGTAATTGCTTGTTTAGAATATATAAAACAATATTGTTGAATCTTTAAATATGAAAGCCTATGTGAAACTATGATCTTACATCAATTCGAAAAACACTTAGAATTAAAAATGTTATGGAATAAAAAACATCTAAATTACTTATGGAATACAAGAAATTTTATTTATTAATTATCGTATGCCTCTTTTCTATAGGAATATTCGCTCAGAGCGGTACGGAGAAGATTAGCATTTCGTTTAGTAAAATACCTTTAAAAGAAGCTATGGCAAGAGTAGAGAAGGCTTCGGGGTATTTGTTCTCTTATGATGCGACTGAAATAAATGCAGAACAATTGGTAAGTCTGAACTGCAAGAATGAAGAAGTGCGTCTGGCGCTTCGTAAAATGTTTGAACCGACTAATATTACGTTCAAATTCCAGAATAAACAAATAGTATTGTCGCTTTCTTCTAAAGAAACGTTGAGTTCTAAGAAAGGAGCGACCAAAACTGTCACTGGTACCGTTTCCGATGGAGCAGGGGAGCCTATTATCGGTGCCACAGTAATAGTGAAAGGCACTATTAACGGTGTATTAACCGATATGGATGGTAAATACACTATTAAAGCAAGAGAAGGTGAAGTTTTGGAATTCCGCTATATTGGTTATAATAGTGTTGAACAGAAAGTAAAGGATAAAAGTGTTATCAACATTGCTATGGCGGAATCGAATGTAAATCTGGATGACGTTGTTGTTATTGGTTACGGTTCACAAAAGAAAGAAAGTGTAGTATCTTCTGTGAATACAATGAAACCTGCAGAGATTGCTATACCAACGCGTAGTTTATCAAATACGATTGCTGGTCAGGTTGCTGGTGTGATTGCCATTCAACGTTCTGGAGAACCGGGAAATGATGATGCCGATTTTTGGATTCGTGGTCAAAGTTCATACGCAGGTGGTACGAGTCCATTGGTGTTGGTGGATGGTGTTCCTCGTAGCATGAATGATCTTGACACAGATGAAATTGAGACATTTACTGTCTTGAAAGATGCTGCTGCTACTGCTGTATATGGTTCTGAAGGTGCTAATGGTGTAGTTTTGATTACAACAAAACGTGGGCGTGCACAAAAAACTATTATCAGCTTCAACGCACAATATAGTATTGCTACTCCTACCCGTATGCCGGAGTTGATGAACTCTTGGGATTATTTATCAATGTGGAATGAAGCGTCTTGGAATGATGCGGGTAATCCTAATTGGGATAATTATGTGCAAAATAGCGCTCCATACAGTGCAGAAGCGTTGGCAAGGTATCGGGATGGAGTTGATCCGGATTTATACCCGAATTCTATTTGGACCGACTTATTATCTAATAACACGCAGAATCAACGTTATACAGTGAATCTGCGAGGAGGTTCGGAAAAAACTAAGTTCTTTGTATCAGGAGCTTATTATAAGGAAAATGGTATGTTTAAATCGAATCCATTGGATGACTACAATGCCAATATCGGATTGGAACGTTATAATTTGCGCTCCAATGTAGATATGGATATTACTCCGACGACCAAACTTTCCGTTGATATGAGTGGACAATACAGAACTCAAAATAACCCCGGAAATTCTTCTGACCAGATTTTTAAACATATCATACTTTTCCCGACTCATTTGGTACCTTTTACATGGTCGGACGGGACTGCTGCAGTTTGTGATACAGATGCGGA
>ENA-UEOR01001408-UEOR01001408.1-human-gut-metagenome-genome-assembly--contig:-NODE-1408-length-14238-cov-61.483299_pt1 | contig 14238 bp, 13 predicted proteins | sample MGYA00242887_ERZ507890 | MGnify/ENA primary metagenome ERZ507890 (study PRJEB26167, sample SAMN06115431) | human gut metagenome | host: Homo sapiens | place: China:Guizhou | collected 2014-10-21...
TAATAAACATTATGAAAGCAACTTGTTTTAAAAGCGAGACAACTGTCTCCAACGACTTTCCCCCTTTGTTTGTTACTATCTTTTGTGGAATATTCTATCCTTTCATTTCCATTCCTGTCTCTTTCGGAACATACCGTTCATTATCATACAAATTACATGCCAAAGCACTTTTCTGCCTTCTCCTGCTATGGTACTAGATAATAGTAACTCCCCCTATCACATAGAGGAAGAACTTTGGTTACAGATACTTTCTCTGTCAAGAGAGTTGCAGGAGTGTAAAGCTAGTCTGCACCATAATACTTTGGACTGTATTTCCGATAAGATTGAAGGAATAGAAAGAGAACTGGATGTCTTATTGGATATTCTGCAAGGGAGGCAAGACAAAAAGACATCATAGTGCTATTTTTTATGACAATTTGTCTACGCCGATAAGTTATCCTATTATTTAAGCCTCGTTTAAGAATTCCGTTTTATGGGTTACCCACAATCGAATGGAATTTTTATATACTGAGAATAACACATGATATTAGTAATGGATTTTCAATATTCAGAGTGATAATGGATAAACGAATAGAAAACGCCATGAATGAGTTGATCAATACAGAAATATGGTCAACCGGTTTATACCTGTCATTGCAGGTTTATTTTGAAGATGAACGGCTTCCAATACTTAGCTCCTGGCTGAACTCCCAAGCACAGGACAATATGAACAAGGTTTATCAGATGATGAATCGGATATGCCATGATGGAGGATGTGTTGTAATCAATGAAATGAAACGGGATACACATTAATGGACAACGCCATTGAATGCCTTGAATGAATTGCTTGAACATGAGCAGTACATATCACGTCAGGTAAACACATTTCTCATATTATGCTGGAATGTAAGCATGTCCTTCCATTCTTTCATCAGCGGGCTGTATGCAGACCGTATATATGTAAGTACGGCATTTATGGAATTGTTACGTATCCTCGCCAAGGAAAACGAACGGAAACTACCTTATTTTTGACGGTATGGATTTAAGATTGATGTTATGCAAAATTTAATATTGCAGAATGCTATCTGGTATGTTTTTTGCGATATAATAATCGATAATAAACTATATGTCATCATGGATATATTTGTATATTTAACATTGTGTTTCACTTCGCTATTCACCTTGATGGACCCTCTTGGAGTGATGCCGGTATTCCTGCAAATGACTGATGGAATGGATACGAAAGAACGCAGATATATCGCCTTGAAAGCATGTACCATTGCATTTATCATATTAGTCCTTTTTACATTATCGGGCAGGTTTCTGTTTCATTTTTTCGGTATCTCAACAAACGGATTCCGGATTGTGGGAGGTATCATCATCTTTAAAATCGGATATGATATGTTGCAGGCACATTTTACCCATGTGAAACTGAATGAAACTGAACGAAAAGAATATTCCAAAGATATAACCATCACACCTCTTGCCATTCCGATGTTATGCGGTCCGGGAGCGATTTCCAGTGGAATAACATTGATGGAAGATGCTTCGGAATATACTTTCAAAATAGTATTGCTTGGCGTAATCGCTTTGGTCTGCATTCTTTCCTTCTTTATTCTGTACGCGTCCACCCAGCTTTTAAAAATCTTGGGAGAGACGGGAAACAATGTGATGATGAGACTGATGGGACTTATTCTAATGGTGATCGCCGTGGAATGTTTTATCAGCGGGATACGTCCGGTATTAATTGAAATCTTGAAACAAGCCCATGCTTGTTCTTAAAGAAGAGAGATAATTTGGATTTATTATTAACATTAAAAGTTTGATTCATCATGACTGAAAAATTGCAAAATGCCCTGAATGAGCAAATCACAGCAGAATTATGGTCTGCCAACCTGTATTTATCAATGTCTTTTTATCTGGAAAGAGAGGGCTTTTCCGGAATGGCTCGCTGGATGCAGAAACAGTCTGCAGAAGAGACCGGGCATGCATATGCCATTGCCGGGTACATGATTAAGCGTGAGGCAACCCCGAAAGTAGACAAGGTCGATGTGGTTCCACAAGGTTGGGGTAACCCTGTTGAAGTATTCGAGCATGCTTTGGAGCATGAAAAACATGTTTCCAGACTGATTGATGAGTTGGTACAGGTAGCATCCGAAGAGAAAGACAATGCCACTCAGGACTTCTTGTGGCAATTTGTTCGTGAGCAAGTAGAAGATGAAGCGAATGTACTCAATATTGTTAGTCATCTGAGGAAAGCCGGAGACTGTGCTATCCTTTTTATGGATGCAAAACTGGGTGAACGGGAGTCATAAACCAGAATAATCAATAAAAATAAATAAAATGAAAATAGTAGATTTATTGGGAGGAGAGGCTGAGTACTACCTGAACCATACATGTAAGACGATAGACAAACAACTTATCCATATTCCGGGACCGGATATGATAGATAAGGTATGGATGAATTCCGACAGGAATATCCGTACATTGGAAAGTTTGCAGGCTTTATACGGACATGGACGTCTGGCCAATACGGGCTATGTATCCATTCTGCCTGTAGACCAGGGCATAGAACATTCTGCAGGAGCGTCTTTCGCCCCCAATCCGCTTTATTTCGATCCCGAAAACATCATAAAGCTGGCCATTGAAGGAGGGTGTAATGCCGTGGCATCCACATTCGGTGTGTTGGGCGCCGTGGCACGCAAATATGCACACAAGATACCTTTTATCGTCAAGCTGAACCATAATGAGTTGCTGACTTATCCGAACAGCTACGACCAGGTAATGTTCGGTACGGTGAAAGAGGCATGGAACATGGGAGCCGTAGCTGTCGGTGCTACCATTTATTTCGGTTCGGAACAAAGCCGCCGCCAGATAGTGGAAGTGTCACAGGCTTTTGAATATGCCCACGAACTGGGAATGGCTACTATTCTGTGGTGCTATTTGAGAAACAGCAGCTTCAAAAAGGATGGTACCGACTATCATGCCGCTGCCGACTTGACAGGACAAGCCAACCATATCGGGGTTACCATTAAAGCCGATATCGTGAAGCAGAAGCTCCCATCCAATAACGGCGGTTTCAAGGCTATCGGATTCGGAAAGACAAACGAGTGTATGTATTCGGAACTGACCACTGACCATCCGATAGACCTTTGCCGTTATCAGGTGGCGAATGGCTATATGGGACGTGTCGGATTGATTAACTCGGGCGGTGAATCCCATGGGGAATCCGACCTGCATGATGCTGTCGTAACGGCAGTAGTAAATAAGCGTGCAGGTGGTATGGGGCTGATCAGCGGTCGTAAGGCTTTCCAGAAACCGATGAAAGACGGAGTTCAACTTCTGAACACCATTCAGGACGTATATCTGGATTCTTCAATAACCATTGCATAAAGAAGAAGTATCCATGAAAAGAATAGTGTTATTACGTCATGGCGAAAGCCTATGGAACAAAGAAAACCGTTTTACTGGATGGACGGACGTGGATTTAAGCGAGAAAGGAGTTGAAGAAGCCTGCAAGGCAGGCGATGCATTACGGGAGGCTGGATTTTCTTTTGAGGCAGCTTACACTTCTTACTTGAAACGTGCCGTAAAAACGTTGAACTGTGTCTTGGACCGGCTGGATGAAGACTGGATTCCGGTTGAAAAGACCTGGCGGCTGAACGAGAAGCATTACGGCATGCTTCAGGGACTGAATAAGAGTGAAACAGCGGTCCAATATGGTGAAGAACAAGTACACATCTGGCGAAGAAGCTATGACGTGGCTCCCGCTCCGGTAGGCAAAGATGATCCCCGTAATCCGGGCATGGATATCCGCTATGCCGGTGTACCAGATAGGGAACTTCCCCGTACGGAATCCCTGAAAGATACTATTGGGCGTGTCATGCCTTACTGGAAATGCATCATCTTTCCCGCATTGATGTATAAGGACAGCCTGCTGGTAGTCGCCCATGGTAACAGCCTGCGCGGAATCATCAAGCATCTCAAAGGAATTTCCGATACGGATATTTCCAACCTGAACCTGCCTACGGCAGTTCCTTATGTCTTTGAATTTGACGACAGGCTGGTTCTTGTCAAGGACTACTACCTTGGAAACCCGGAAGAGATACGGAAACGGGCAGAAGCTGTGGCCAAACAAGGGATGGCTAAAAAATAAAAATCTGTCTATCAAGCAGATGCTTTTTTTTAAGTTTTAATTATTAACTTTTAAAGAGGAGGTAAAAATGGTACCTGTAAAAACAAACCAGAATTGGTTACCGAGTATTTTTAACGATTCCTTTGACAATGAATGGATGGCAAGAGCAAACGCTACGGCTCCAGCCATCAATGTGATTGAGAATGAAAAGGACTACAAGGTAGAACTGGCAGCTCCGGGAATGACCAAGAATGATTTTAAGGTAAGTGTGGATGAAAGCAACAATCTGGTAATCTGCATGGAAAAAAAGGACGAGAAAAAGGAGGAGAAGAAAGACGGAAAATACTTGCGCCGTGAATTCTCCTATTCCCGATTCCAGCAGAGTATCCTGCTGCCGGATAATGTGGAAAAAGATAAAATTTCGGCCAAAGTGGAACACGGGGTCCTGTTTATCGATATTCCCAAAGTCGTAGATAAGAAGGTTCAGGAAACCACCAAAACTATTGATGTCAAATAAGATATCTTGATGAGACTCTACAGAAGGCATTTCTTATTATCAGGGAATGCCTTCACCCGGATATTTGAATTCCAAAATAAATATAATGAGAGGATTTGATTTCGATAAAGCGCTGGTAGCCCTTCAGAATGAACTGCATTGTTTTGCATATAAACTGACTGCTGACAAGGATGAAGCAGAAGACTTGTTGCAGGAAACAATGTTGAGGACGTTGGATAATAAGGATAAGTTTGATTCCGGTACGAATTTTAAAGGCTGGATGTATACCATCATGCGCAATGCATTTATCAATAATTGCCGGACAAAGAAAATACGAGGGAATTTATATGTATTATCAGAACCTAAATATCATTTCCTGTTAAGGGACGACTCTTTCATTTTCGTGGATAACGGGCATGATGCAAAAGAGATAAGGGAAGCCCTTAAAACATTGCCTAAAGCACATTATGTCGTTTTTATGTTGTACCGGAGTCAAATATCGGGAAATAGCCGCAAAGATAAGAGTGTCACTGGGTACGATAAAAAGCCGTATCTTTTATAGCAGAAAAAGGCTAAAACAGTTGCTTTCTGATTTTGCCTGATTAATTAAAATATAAAAAACAAATTATGGATAACAAGTATATTGGAATTCTGACTTCCGGAGGGGATATCAATGCCGAACTTCTCATGAACAGAGGCTCGGACTGCATCTGAAAGCGCAAGAATATCGCTACCTTTTGCTCCACCAAGATTCACTAACACCAGCGCTTGTTTATCATGTACGGCAGCCGGACCTAAGGCCTTACCTTTCCAGCCGCATTGGTCGATCATCCATCCTGCCGGAATTTTCACCCGATCTTCTGCCAGCTCATAGTAAGGTATCCGGGGATATTCCTGCTGCAGGGCTTCCAGTTTTTCTTTCGGCACAATGGGATTCATAAAGAAGCTGCCGGCATTTCCCATTACCTTCGGGTCGGGCAACTTGCTCTCACGAATATCAATTATCACTTTCCGTACAACAGAAAGCGTCAATGCCGGATATTTTTCAAGCTCCTGACGAATGGTTCCATAATCTAACGTATAATGTTCTTTTTTACTAAGTCGGAAACGGACATAGGTGACAAAAGCCGACTTGTTTTCCGGGCGTTTAAAGATACTGTTGCGGTAGGTATATCCACACTCTTCCACCGAATAAACGCGTTCTTCAGCTTGAATGTTCACCGTTTCCACAGCTGTTATCAGATCTTTCACTTCAACGCCATAAGCTCCGATGTTCTGTACCGCGCTCGCTCCGACCTCACCGGGGATGAGCGACAGGTTCTCCGTTCCATACCATCCATGTTCTACGCAATATGCAACGAAGTCATCCCATACTACTCCCGCTCCCACTCGTACCGACACAGAGTGTTCATCCTCCTCCGTCACTTCGATTCCTTCAATGCGGGAATGGAGTATCAACCCGTCGTAATCTTTGGTAAACAGCAGGTTACTGCCGCCACCAATATGCAAAAAAGGTGTCACAATGGCACCTTGCACAATCAGCTTCTTCAGTTCTTCAACCGAAGAATATTCTAAAAAACGAGCGTAAAGACAGGCACGTGAGAGAATACCTAGGACAACTTCATTGTCAATTTTGTGTTTGGCGTCACGTACATAAGTTTCGGGAATAAGTTCTAATGCTTCTTCCAAGTCATTGATGGATTGCGCATATACTTCACTGACACTTGATGCAGGTTTTCCTTCAGCTGCAATTGTTTCATCTGTTGATTGTGTATAGATAGGTGCACATACAGCATCTGGATCTTTATCGATGGCAAAAGAATAACAAGAAGCTAGATGTAAATATAGAAAACCACGTAAGGCTAACGCTTGTCCCTTGATTCGATTTCTGTCAATCTGTGTACCTTCAGCAGCATCAATATTATCTAATACACCATTGTAGTCATTAATAACACGGTATGCTAAAAGCCAGCTTAGGGTGTTTGTGCCCCCTTTTCCATAAATAGCGGTAAATTCATTGTGTGCTCTAAAACCATATTTGGTGTTTAGTACTACGTCAGAACCCATTGCATCATTTGCACGTAACATTGCTCCATAGCCAGGGTTGGCGTAGGAATTGAAAGTTTCCATCAGGTAGTTCCAACCACCGTTAAGTACTTTTTCGGCATCTCCTGTTTTACCGAAAACAGAACCGGCATCTACATAAGTTGTAGGAATTGTATCCAAATCGCAGGAAGTGAGCATTATACTTCCCAGTGCGACTGAAAATATATATTTAAAAATAGTTTTCATATTCTTCTTTCTGTATTAAAGTTTCACATTGATACCGAATGAAATAGTTTTCATTGCCGGATAACGATAGTAAGTAGAACCTCCGAAAGTTTGCTCTGGGTCTAGACCTTGTTGTTTGGCTAATGTCAGCATGTTTTCTGCTTGAAAAAATATGCTTGCATCTTTCAGTGTCAATGTGTTCAGCAATGACTTCGGCAGATTGTAAGAGAATGTAATATTCTTCAAACGTAAGTATGAACGGTCAACTAAGAACCGGTTTGAAGAGTTTGTCCATGAGCTTTTGGGAGAGGTGGTCAGACGCGGTACATCGGTATAGGGATTTTCAGGAGTCCAACGGTCTAACATATCTACGCTCCAACCGGTACCTGTAGGTCCTTGGCTCATCAATGAAACTTTATCCCCATTATAGATTTTACCACCAATGGAATAAGAGAATAAGAATGATAATGTAAAATCCTTGAATGAAAGATCTGATTGAAGACCGCCGGTCCAATCTGGTAGTGAATTGCCACATTTTACTTTGTCGTCCGGTGTGGTTGATGAATAGTCTTCTGTGGTTACTTTTTCTCCGTTGGTATTGTAACGATACCACATAGGATTACCATTTTCAGGATTGACACCAGCCCATTCTACTAAATAGAAGTCATATAACGATCCTCCTTTCACCCATTTCTTGTTGCCACTCCACATTTCTTCGGCAGGCAATGAGGTTATTTTGTTTTTATAGGTAGTAGCATTAAAAGAAAGTTTCCATTTCCAATCTTTAGTCATGATAGGATATCCTGAGATTTGGAATTCCCATCCATAATTTTTGATAGCACCAATATTTTCGTCCATACTTGAGAAGCCTGAAGATGGAACTAAGTCTTTAGAGAATAATAAATCTTTGGAACGACGTTCAAAATATTCGATTGTACCACTTAGGCGATTGTTCCAGAAACCAAAATCCAAGCCGATATTAGTATTTAGATTGGTTTCCCATGATAAATTAGGAGTTGCCAGACGATAAGCGTGCAAACCGGATTCACCGAGGTTATTACGTATGGAATAGAGCGCCTGATACGCATAATAACCTACCTGGTCATTACCTTGTGCTCCGTAGCTGGCACGCAATGACAAATTGGATAGCCAGTCTGATGTGTCCTTCATAAACTCTTCCTGCATGATTTTCCAAGATGCGCCGACTGACCAGAAAGTACCCCAACGATGATCCGGATGGAAACGGGAAGAACCGTCAGAACGGACAGAAGCCGATAAGAAGTATTTTTGATTGTACGAGTATTCAGCACTTCCAAAGAAACTTAACAGCTTGTATTGGTCACTGTTTCCGCCAAAATCACCTAAAGAGGAAGCTGCGTCGGGCTCATAAAATCCATCCATGATGACTTTGCTGCGGCTTCCGCCGAAATTGGAAGTGTTATATTCATAATACTCCTGACCGGCCATCACACGGATATCATGTACATCATTGAACGTATGTTGATAATTAATGACATTATTAAAAGTCATGCCTGTAGTGCGGTAGTTGTATTTGCTTACGCTGCCACCACTGATAGAACCCGTACCGTAAGTAGGATTGGTGTAGTCATGATTTGTTTTGTTATTATAGTCAATATTCAAAGACATTTTGTAAGAAAGTCCTTCGATAGGAGTTATTTGGATAAAGCCACGTAAAGAGGCAGCATCGCGTTTTATCTCGCTTTTATCGTGTGGCATGGAAGCCAGCAGATTATATTTTGCATACGAGTTAGGGCGATACTCACCATAATCGAACATACGGTTACCATTTTCGTCCAACAGATATGCTCCAGTTGCCAAGTCACGTTGATATACCGGATAGAATGATGGTAATGAACGGGCAAACATGACCACATTGGAGATTGTTGAGTCATCTTGCTTGGGATAGTCTTGAACAGAATGAGTTCCTGATACGTTCAATCCGATCTGTAACCATTTGCGGATATCTGAAGTCACGTTGGCGCGGAGAGTATAGCGTTTGAAGCCAGAGCAGATATAAGCACCTTGGTCATCCATGTAACCTGCTGAAACAAAATATTTGGAGGTTTTGCTACCACCACTTACGCGTACATTTAAATCTGTATAGTGTGCATCTTGTGAAAGGGCGTCGTCCCAGCTGTCGTTCCATAATGGTTTGGCGCCTGCTACCAGTTTTCCGTCATGGCCGATTGGTTCAGGGTAAGCACTGCCATAAGGGTTGATGCCTAGATTGCCTGTAACATTGCTTGATGCCCATGCTGCAGCTTCTTCGGCAGAGTAACCGTTGTCCATACGATAGTTACGCATGGCTTCCCAATATAATTCATAATATTGGTTTGTATTCAACTGGTCGTAGTCTGCGCGTGCACGACTTGAAAAACCATATTTAGCAGATAATTCAACAGTGGGTGCGCTATCTTTATTTCCTTGTTTGGTGGTGATCATAATTACACCGTTTGCTGCACGTGAGCCATACAGTGCAGCGGAAGCTGCATCTTTCAATACAGTGATTGACGCAATATCTGAAGATGCTATGGAGGAAAGAGCACCGTCGTAAGGAACACCATCAACCACATAGAGGGGATTGGTTGAAGCGTTTACAGAACCAACTCCACGAATCAGGATCGTGGCGTCTGATCCAGGCTGACCGCTGGAGGAAAAAGACTGTAAGCCAGCTACAGTTCCTTGCAGTGCTTTTGATACACTACTGACCTGTGCTTTTTCAATAGTACCGGCGGCAATATAGCTTGCAGACCCTGTAAATGTGGATTTTTTGGCAGTACCGTAAGGAACGGTTATCACTACCTCATCTACCATTTGGGTTGTTTCCTTCAATTCTACGTTAATCACTTTGCGTCTGTTTACCGGTATGGTTACTGTTTCGTAACCTACAAAAGAGAAGATCAGGCTTTCATTGCCGTTAACCTGAATCTGATAGCTGCCATCGATGGAAGTGATGGTACCGCGAGTTTGTCCTTTTACAGCTACTGTGACACCAGGCATTTCTTCGCCTCCTGCGGTGACTTTACCAGTTACTGTAATTTCCTGTGCATATGTAATCATGCAGAATAGCAAGCTACATAATAATGAAGAAAATCTGCTCATATAAACTTGGCTTTTATTAGGGGTTTGTACATTGCCATTTTTCAGGCATTATATATTGAACTCTCTTTCTAAAATTGTGATGCTACCTTTTTTATCATTATCATATTTCCTAATAGTGGTTTTATGGCCATCCAAACCTCATTAGGGTCTCTTTTTGCTTGTGTATTTTATAATTGTGATATTCAATAACAATCGCAAATATATGTATTTTGATTTAAATAGGATAATATATTTTAATATTTTTTTATGGTGAACCTGTTGAAAGTCAAAACTATACGGAATTTTATTAACGTAGTTAAAATAGGAATTGTCTTATTTAAATATTGGGCGGATAGATCAAATCTATTTGTTTATCGCATTCCTGTGTATTGATTTGTTTAATTTGATTTCAACAGTAAATCTACTTGAATATCAAAATGAATAAAAATATTTTTTAGACATATTTTATTGCTTGTTGTATGTTTATTCGTTTGTGGACTATTCGTTTTTCAGTCGGAAAAGTATCGTTTGCAGAGAGGAGATATAGTAAATTAAGGTAAGATAGGAAGGATTTCGCCTAAAATGTCTATCTTTGCAATCCAATAACAAATAAGTGTACGTACATATTATGAATATAGAAGAAAAACTCACCACGTCCATTATCAGCGCTATCAAAACGTTGTACGGACAGGATGTACCCGGAAAAATGGTACAACTGCAAAAGACTAAGAAAGAGTTTGAAGGACATCTTACTTTGGTTGTTTTCCCTTTTCTGAAAATGTCTAAGAAGGGGCCTGAACAGACCGCACAGGAAATAGGCGGATACCTGAAAGAGCATGCTCCCGAATTGGTTTCAGCCTACAATGCAGTGAAGGGCTTTCTTAATTTGACAATTGCTTCGGATTGTTGGATTGAACTTTTGAATTCTATTCAGGCTGCTCCCGAATACGGTATTGAAAAGGCTACGGAAAACTCTCCGTTGGTGATGATTGAGTATTCTTCTCCCAATACAAACAAGCCGCTTCATCTGGGGCACGTCCGTAATAACCTGTTGGGAAATGCCTTGGCAAATGTCATGGCGGCAAATGGCAATAAGGTGGTCAAGACCAATATTGTGAATGACCGTGGTATCCATATCTGTAAGTCCATGCTGGCCTGGTTGAAATATGGTAACGGTGAAACACCTGAATCATCGGGTAAGAAGGGGGACCATTTGATTGGTGACTATTATGTAGCTTTTGACAAGCATTACAAGGCTGAGGTAAAGGAACTGACAGCTCAGTACCAGGCTGAAGGCTTGAATGAAGAAGAAGCTAAGGCTAAGGCAGAGGCAAACTCTCCTCTGATGCTGGAAGCTCGCGAGATGCTCCGTAAGTGGGAGGCGAATGACCCTGAGATCCGTGCCTTGTGGAAGAAGATGAATGACTGGGTATATGCCGGATTCGATGAAACGTATAAGATGATGGGAGTTAGTTTCGATAAAATTTATTATGAATCGAATACCTATCTGGAAGGTAAGGAGAAAGTGATGGAAGGACTGGAAAAAGGTTTCTTCTACCGGAAAGAGGATAACTCTGTATGGGCTGATTTGACTGCCGAAGGACTGGACCATAAGTTGCTTCTTCGCGGTGACGGTACTTCTGTTTATATGACCCAGGATATCGGTACTGCCAAATTACGTTTTCAGGATTACCCCATCAACAAGATGATTTATGTAGTGGGTAATGAACAAAACTATCATTTCCAGGTACTTTCTATCTTGCTCGACAAATTGGGTTTTGAATGGGGCAAAGGATTGGTTCATTTCTCATACGGTATGGTAGAGCTGCCCGAGGGCAAAATGAAAAGTCGTGAAGGTACAGTAGTGGATGCGGATGATTTGATGGAAGCAATGATTGAAACTGCTAAGGAAACTTCTGCTGAATTAGGTAAATTGGACGGTCTGACCCAAGAAGAAGCCGACAATATTGCCCGTATTGTTGGTTTGGGTGCTTTGAAATATTTTATCCTGAAGGTGGACGCACGTAAGAATATGACTTTCAACCCGAAAGAATCGATAGATTTCAATGGCAATACAGGACCTTTCATTCAGTATACGTATGCCCGTATCCAGTCTGTATTACGCAAAGCGGCTGAAGCAGGTATCGTTATTCCCGAAATCATTCCAGCAGGTTTGGAACTGAGCGCAAAAGAAGAAGGTTTGATTCAGATGCTGGCTGATTTTAAATCGGTTGTCAAGCAGGCAGGCTCAGACTATAATCCTTCCATTATAGCAAACTATGCATACGATTTGGTGAAAGAATACAACCAGTTCTATCATGATTTCAGTATTCTGCGTGAAGAAAACGAAGCGTTGAAAGTCTTCCGTCTGGCATTGAGTGCCAATGTGGGCAAGATTGTGAAGACAGCAATGGGCTTGCTGGGTATTGAAGTGCCTGAACGTATGTAAATGGCAAAGAAACAGAAATATTATGTAGTATGGAAAGGTGTCAATCCGGGAGTTTATGACTCCTGGACTGACTGCCAGCTACAGATAAAAGGTTATGATGGCGCACAATACAAGTCATTCGAGACCAAAGAGGAGGCGGAACACGCCTTGGCTTCTTCCGCTTTTCATTATATAGGCAAGAATGCTGTTAAAAAAGAAGATACTCCTAAACAACTTCCCGAGAACTTTGATATGAACTGCCTGGCTGTGGATGCCGCTTGCAGTGGAAATCCCGGACCGATGGAATATCGGGGCGTTTATTTGCTTACGGGACAGGAGGTTTTTCATTTCGGTCCTGTTTATGGAACGAATAATATTGGAGAGTTTCTTGCCATTGTCCATGCCTTGGCATTGATGAAGCAGAAGAATATCAGTATGCCTGTTTACTCGGACAGCCGTAATGCGTTGAGCTGGGTGAAACAGAAGAAATGTAAAACTAAACTAGAGCGGACTCCTCAGACGGAGAAACTTTTTCAAATGATAGAACGAGCCGAAATTATTGCGGCAAAAGGCTTATTGCGGATTGAAAAGAAAAGTAAGTACAATTTCACAGAAATATATAGATCGAATGGAATATGAACTTAATACGATTATTGATATGGGATATGCAGATTATATTCTGATCGTAGCCGATTATGTGCAGGAGGGAAAACGGATTGCCAAGATAAATAATCCATATAAAATGGGATATGGGGTTGGTCCAGGCCGCGGTTCGGGAGCAGGCTCTCCACATCGGAAAAGCTCTGGGAATTGGCGTTGTACAGCGAGATATTGGCGCAGCAGGCTGCGGGCTGGCCATCGCAGACGGCGGTAAAGTCCGGGGTAGCGGCGGCCATGGCCTGAAAGTTTGCGTCCACGTTCTCCAGCGGGGGCACGGGGTAGGCCTCGTTGATGGCGTCAATGCCCTGTGCGCCGATGGCGTAGCTCTCGGTCTTGCTGCGGTTGACGGTGGTCACCCGCACGCCCAGATACTCGTAGCCTGCCGGCTGTACAGGGTCCTGCGTCAGGTGGAACACGCTGGTCAGCTGCACGCCCAAGCCGTTCCAGTTGCGGACGGTGTCGCCGACCTTGACCTCCACCACAGTATCGTTGCCGTTGGACTTGCAGCCGCCCAGCAGGCTGGCTGCGCCCAGTACGGCGGCAGATGCACCGGTGCACTTGAGGAAGCTGCGGCGGGAAATGACAGTAGACATAAGATATATCCTCCTTGAAGGGTCAGTTTCTTTTTCTTCTTTCTCTGGTTATACCGTTTCCGGCGCACAGATGCAAGAGCTCTGGCCGATTCTTTACAACAATTTCACAAGCCGGTCACTCCTGCGGCGAAAGCCCCTTGACATGGGTCTCACTGGTCTTGACCAGATTTAACAGACTGGGCGTGTACAGCGGAAATTCCCGCGTCAGGCTCTCGGTGGTCATGGCAAGGCAGGCGGGGTCCTTGACGCCCTCACCGCCGTTCACATCCTGCCCGTCCAGCAGCGCCTCCACGTTGGCTTCCGCCATTCGCATCACCGCATCGGAATAGCCGTGCCAGCGGTGGGGCTCAATGCTGAACATGCTGGAGGCGTTGTGCGGCTCCGCAGAGTAGAGCAGCCGGAACATCTTGGCCACCGCCATCATCAGGTAGGCACTCACCTCGGTGGTCAGAGCCTTGCTGTGGCACTGGCCGATCTTGGCGTAGAGCACGTTCAGGCTGTTAGAGATAAGTTTTTTGTTCATGGTGGGCAGCACGCTGCCGTGGTAGACGTTGTCCTTCATCTTTTCGGGGTT
>ENA-UEOR01001416-UEOR01001416.1-human-gut-metagenome-genome-assembly--contig:-NODE-1416-length-14215-cov-14.293606_pt1 | contig 14215 bp, 12 predicted proteins | sample MGYA00242887_ERZ507890 | MGnify/ENA primary metagenome ERZ507890 (study PRJEB26167, sample SAMN06115431) | human gut metagenome | host: Homo sapiens | place: China:Guizhou | collected 2014-10-21...
CAGAACAAGAAGGGATTCGATTTAAAGCATTAAGAATGAAACGTGAGATTTCACTTCTGAACGATTTGATTGCTTTGTTCCTATGGATTTGGCTGTTGCTATGTGAACGTCCTTATGTGGTTCATGCGAATACACCGAAAGCCTCGTTGCTGGCGATGATTGCTGCATGGCTTACATTCCGACCTGTACGTATATATATGTGTCATGGTTTGCGATACCAAGGCTGCACCGGAATGAAACGCAAAATACTTATGTGGATGGAGCGTATATCCTGCTTTTGTGCTAATCATGTGATTTGCGTAAGTAAAGGCGTGCGAGAACAATTAGCGGAAGATGATATCTGTTGTTTGGAGAAGTCTAAAGTCATTTTGTATGGTAGTGCTAATGGTGTAGATACAGAGTATTTTAATCCTGAAATAATTGATGATGCTATTGTAAAAGCTCAATATAGCATAAAGGATAATGATTTCATCTGTGTATTTATAGGTCGCATGGTTCGTGATAAAGGAATAGAAGAATTGGTAGATGTAGTTGTGCGGTTGCATAACGAAGGGGTTCCTGTGAAATTGTTGACGGTAGGTGGACGTGAGGAAAAGTTGGATGCTTTATCTGCTCGTACCGAACAATTGATAAAGGATGCGGAATATATTATAGAATGTGGCAGACAATCAGATGTTCGGCCATTTGTCAAAGCATCTAAACTACTTGTTCTTCCTTCTTATAGAGAAGGATTTGGCCAAGTATTGGTGGAGGCGAATTCGCTTGGAATACCTGTAATAGCAAGTAGAATCATTGGATGTCAAAATGTGGTAAATGAGAAGGTGAATGGTTTGTTGTGTGAGCCACGGGATAAAATATCATTATATAATTGTATGTTTTCCCTTTTTAGTGATGGTGCACTTTATAATTCAATAAAATTACAATGTAGACAATATATTATTAGCCACTTTGATAGAAAAATAGTGGCAAAGGCGTATGTGGAATATTATGCTTCACTTTTGCAGGAGTAATGTGAGATAATATGTCCAAACATTATTTCATTTTTTAATAATTTCCGCTACTCACTTGCAGTGAATGTACATAGACAGACTCATAGCTTCGAAATATGAGTAAAGTTTTGTGTGTTGATGCTTGTATAGTTTTTATAACGAGATTTAGTGAGAGAAAATGCAGTCATTTTATTCTGCAAATTTAAAATTAATAAATATTTGATATGCAGCAAAATTTGATACAAGAATGTGATGTTATGGTAACTTATTGTTGGAATCGCGTAGGTTATACTATAGTAAAGAGCTTAACCAAACACGGTTTGCGGGTGATTGTAAGTGATGTATCGACAACAAATATTTGTAGTAAATCACACTATACAGTAGGTAGTTTCAGTTATCCTGACCCTTTTCTTCAAGAAGAGGAATTCATTTCTGAATTGAAGAAAGCTGTGGAAATATATAATCCAAAAGTACTTCTACCTACTCACGATGAATCGGTGATTATAGGAAAGCATCGCAATGAGTTTCCTAAGGGGTTGAAAATTCCTATTGTTGACGTAGATTTACAGTTGATGTTGGCTGATAAGCAACAAACTGCAAAAATAGCCGAGAAACTAGATATACCTTATCCCAAAGAGATAGATGATATTTCTAAGTGTGATTATCCAATTGTTATAAAAACTAAAGTCGGAAATTCAGCAAAAGGAGTGTTCTTTCCAAAAACTCAACGGGAAGCTGAAAATATCATTGCAAAATATGGAAGAAAGAACTTGCTTATAAGTGAATTTATAACTGGTTGTGATTATAGTGTAGATATTGTGTGTAGTAAAAAACAAATTTTCGCTTCGGTTTATCGTGCTGTAGTTACCAAAACCGAGGGGGGAGGGACTACTACGCAACGTGTGATAGTTGATGAACCAAAACTCACAGAATATGCTACTCGTTTTGTAAAGTATGTGGGGTATGAAGGGGTGCTGGGTTTTGATTGGCGTGTTGATAAAGAACAGGGAAAAGTAGCTTTCATTGAGATAAATGCACGCTATACTGGTGGTCTTGCCACGCCTGTTTGCGCTGGTTTTGATATTCCTTGGATTCATTACTGCTTGGCGACTAAAGGTTATTACAATGATCCTGTAAATCTGAAAATAGGTGTAAAAACAAAGTGGATTCTTGGAGACATAATCACATTTATAACTCGTGTCTGTCATTTTAAATTGTCTTGGAAAGAATTGAGATCTTTGTTGAACTTTAAATTTGATGGTTTTGATGATTATGAGAAGGGCGATTTGAAAGCCTTGTGGGGTGAAATGGTCTACTACTTTATGAAATTACTCAAGAATAGAAAACTTAATCCGTAAGATATATACACCTGCAGAAGGATTCAAAATTAAGCACTCTTATTTATAGTTATAATACATGTATTTTAGCAATTTAACTTTGTCTCCGATTTGTTCTTTAGAATTTGTCGATAATAAGAATGAAGAAAATATCCCTATAACGCCATTCCGATATGATAAACGTTCCAAAGTTCATAAATTTGTTGTTAATGGTGCTGAATATAGTAAAAAAGGTTACAACGATATAATAGATAGATGATGATTCTAAAATGGATTTTTGATCGGTTGGTCAGCTTTATTGGTTTGTTGTTTTTGTGGCCTTTATTGATCGTTGTGGCAATATTTATTAAAGTGAAAATGCCAGGAGGTCCTGTAATTTTTGCACAGAAACGGGTAGGTAAAGATGGTAAGATATTTACCTGTCACAAATTTCGTTCAATGACTGTAAAACATAGTGGTTCATCAGTGAGCGTGGCATGCGATAGTCGTATTACTCCATTAGGTGCTACTCTGCGTCATTACAAAATTGATGAGTTGCCAGGTTTATGGGATGTGATGATAGGTAATATGTCGTTCGTTGGTCCTCGCCCTGATGTCCCAGGTTATGCAGACAAATTGAAGGGAGATGATAGTGTAGTCCTTAAGCTACGTCCAGGTATCACTGGTCCTGCGACTTTGAAGTATCGCCTTGAGGACGAAATGATTTCTGATTATGTCACACAACAGCAAAAGGAAGGTGATACTCGTTCTGTACAGGTGATTGCTGAGGAGTATAATGATAATGTCATTTATCCTGATAAAGTACGCATAAACAAATATTATTATGAGCACCATTCGTTTATAAAAGATATTCAAATAATTTTTTGTACAGTGTTGGGTAAAAAAATGAAGTACAATAATGAAAAAATATAAGATTATGAGCTACATTCCTGAAAAAACAATTTATCTCTGCCTTGCCCACATGAGCGAGGAGGGTATTGAACAAAAATATGTAAAGGAAGCATTCGATACTAACTGGGTGGTACCTTTGGGACCTAACGTGAATGCATTTGAGAATGATCTTAAGAAATTTGTCGGAGGAAAGAATGAGATTGTTGTATTGAGTGCCGGTACAGCTGCTGTGCACTTGGCTTTAATAGGCTGTGGTGTTCAGGCAGGTGATGAAGTATTGGTACAAAGTTTTACCTTCTGCGCTTCGTCGCACCCGATAACTTATCTTGGTGCTAAACCTGTGTTCATTGGTTCTGAAAGAGATACCTGGAATATGGATCCGATATTATTGGAGGAAGCTATAAAAGATCGTATCGCTAAAACCGGTAAGAAACCGAAGGCAATTGTACCTGTGGCACTTTATGGCATGCCTTATGATTGCGAAAAGATAATGGAGATAGCTAACCGCTATGATATTCCGGTAGTAGAAGATGCGGCTGAGGGTTTTGGCAGTAAGTTTGGCGGTGAAGTACTGGGTACTTTCGGAAAGTTTGGTGTACTGTCATTTAACGGTAACAAGATGATTACCACATCGGGCGGTGGCGCTCTGATTTGCCAAAATGCTGAAGATAAAAATACCATTATGTGGTATGCTACCCAAGCTCGTGATGCTTATCCTTACTATCAACATACGGCTATCGGTTATAATTATCGCATGAGTAATATCTGTGCCGGTATTGGTCGCGGTCAGATGACTGTTGCAGATGCACATATTTCCCACCACAAGCATGTTCAGGCATTGTATGAAGAACTGTTGAAGGATGTGGAAGGTGTTCATATTCACAAACAACCTGCCGATTCACGTTATGACTCAAACTTTTGGTTGTGTACTGCCACTATTGATTCTGATATAAAGATTGTTGGTCAGAAGAATGCTTATAAGGAGGTTGTTAAGACTGCTGTAGGTGGTGCTGCCGGCGTGATCAAGGCTGTGGATAGTGCAACAACAGCTTGTCAACCCAATGAGAATGTGGAAGCATTACGTGTATTTATGCTTTCTAAGAAGATTGAGGTTAGGCCTGTTTGGAAACCGATGCACAAGCAACCGGTCTATGCTGATGCTCCTTTCTATACTAATGGCGTGGAAGAAGATATCTTTAAGGTGGGTTTCTGTCTTCCTGCAGGACCTTATGTAACTGATGATGATGTTCGTTATATTGTGGAAAGCATTAAAGAGGCAATCGTGAATATATCCTATTAGATTTATGAAATATGTAGGCCCCTAATTCATGCTATATACATGAATCCCTACATCTTATCGGTTGGGGAAAGTACAGCGGTACATACTTGACCGATGCCCTCATGTTGGCGTAAATGCCAGTATGAATTTCCTTTGTATATCAACTGTCTGGGAAGATCGTTGATATATTTTATTGATTAATAGCGGTTTATAATCTATCCTAAATAAAAAGAGCTCCGACAGGGGCTTTTTCCTTTTCTATACGAAATAAAAACTGCACCTTTGCATCGTTGATCAACGAAATGTGAATAAAATAACTTGAATTTGAATCTTAAAAAAACGTAGTATGAGTGTAATTTACAAAGTCGTTACGCGGCCAACGGATCCGCGTGTTCCCAATTCTCCTAAGAGATTTTATCCGCATCTGATTACCTTGGGACAGTCTGTCAGTTTGAAATATCTTGCAGAGAAAATGAGGGATCGTTCTTCGCTTTCTGTCGGTGATATCAAGAGTGTGATTCAGAACTTCGTGGATAAGATGAAGGAACAGTTGCTGGAAGGTAAGTCGGTGAATATCGAAGGCCTGGGTGTATTTATGTTGGCTGCCCGTTCGAAAGGTGCAGATCTGGCAAAGGATATTACAGCCAAGAGTGTGGAGAGTGTCCGTATTTTCTTTCAGGCAAATAAAGAGTTGCGCATCACAAAATCTGCGACCCGTGAAGATGAAAAGCTGGACCTGATCAGTCTGGATGAATATCTGAAGAAGAACAGCGTGGTCGTATCTCCCGAAGACCCGGAAAATCCGGGTGAAGGTGGTGGAGAAGGAGGAGGTGGAGTAACACCTGATCCGTCTGTTTAATTGATGTCTGCTAATTGACAGTTGATAGTATTTTATAAATGTTTAATTTGGAAAGTCGAAAATCTATGAAAAAAACTTGGAGCATGATTTTGAAAGTGATTATTGCTGTTGCCGGTGCAATTGCCGGAGTGATCGGTGTACAGGCGGCAACAATGTAATTGGTATCTTAGAAGATATAATTAGGTATGAATGACAGGCGGGAAAAATCCCGCCTGTTTTGCGTTTTAGATATGTACGATTACACTTCTTCGCATACCCTCATTTCCATTCCTTTATATACTACTACAATTTTATGTAATTGCGTAGTACCAATGGCATTCTTTACCGTATCGGTATCAGCATAGCGGTTTGTTTGCGCAATGCCTTCCAGTCGCAATTCTTCCACACGGTTTTCGGGATCTTTGTATTTGGCATACTTCAACTCAATGACATAACTATGCTTCATGTCGGGATAAATGTCCAGCAACGGAGATAAGAAGATGTCTGCATATCCTTCCTGTGTATCGGCTTCTGAAATGGGACGGTAGAACCGGTTTTGGGCTGTCATAGCCAATGTAAAACCGTGCACAAAAGATTCGCCTTTCTGTTTGTCACGTTGGGAGGCATAGCGTTTCAGACAATCGGCTATGTAATCAAAATAAGTCTTCCATGTGCCTCGATAAGCGAGGGCACTGGATAATTCGTTCTTCTCATAGCTACTGAAACTTAGGTTAGCATCATTGTAGGTGTTCAACAGATAGGTGTACAGTTGTTCGCGGACTACCTGATTGGGGATGGTGAGTTTGCACTTTCCTTCATGCGTGCCACTGATAGTGAGCATACCGAAATAATAAAGCAGGCTCACGAAATTGTCGGGGTCAATAATACTGGCCGCCGGAAAACCTTTCTTCAGTTCTCCTGTGATATATCCCTGACTAACTAAGGTTTGTATAATGGAAGCATCATGGGCGAACTCTTTGTCCTTGCGAATGAGCATACGCAATTTCTCGTAGTCAATGCGTATGTTATCTTCTATCATGTCTTTTGGTATTTCACCATATCGAATATAATTTTTGACGAAATAAAGCACCATATTAGAATTGTACATGGTGGTTCGACCATAGCATTCTTGTGCAAAACAGTAGTTGTCATACCATGGCTTCATAAGCTCTATTAACTCGTCAATCGTATGATTGAAACGACTTGTAGTAGAATAATAACTAAGCATTTCACGTACTTCGCTTTCTGTGAATCCCATCATTTCGTTGAATTCAGATGAAAGAGAGTAGTTGGTGCCAATATTGAAGCCACTGGTCAAGTCATCCATTGTTACGGGGCTGACACCAGTGATAAAACAGCGTTTGATGCTGGAATCTGTTCCGGATTTTATTTTGTTGAAGAAGGTACGCAGATAACCTTCTTTGTGTGTCTCATTAGCGTAGCGGTTTAAACTGTCAACATCAGAAAGTATTGTATTGGTGAAGTGATCGTATTCATCGATGAAAAGATAAATCTTCTGATTGACGCGTGCACATTCTGTAAACAGATATTCAAACTGGCTGACCGCTCCATCTTTTTCGGCCATTTTTTCCTTGATTCCCTCAGGTAGATAGTCGGCATAGACATCGCAAAAATAGTCGAATACAATTCTGCAATGTTCGTCCAAGCTCTTACGATAGTTATGTAATTCTCCGGTAATTCCCGAGAAATTTAGTTTTATTACTAAGTAGCTATTACGATCTTTAGTAGGATGTTTCCCGATATAGAGATCACCAAACAGGCTGTCAAACTTGTCCTTGGTACGTACATCATAATAATATTGCAGCATATTCAAAGTCAGGCTTTTTCCAAATCGACGTGGGCGGATAAAGAAGAAAAAACGGTCTGATTGTTCTATCAAGGGGATGAAAGAGGTTTTATCTACATAATAATAATTGTCCAGGCGGATGTCCTCGAAGTTCATCATACCATAAGGTAACAACTTCCTGTCTGATGATACATATTCCATAATTTATGCCTTTTTATGAGTACACTTTGAAAGTATAGACAAAGATACGCTCTTTACTCTATATTTCCCAAACAAATGTTCTTTCTTTTTGTTCCAGGCTACTGAAAGAGTGTCACCCCATATTTTAACAAAACTGAAATAATAATCAAACTCGTTGGTTGCGTTCCGGATTTTATCTACCTTTGCATCTTAATTTAAGCATCTTTTTAAGTAAGAATAAACATGATTCGAAAAATAATAAAAGCTCTTTGGATTTTATTGGCAGTCGTGGTATTGGCTATCGTTGTTATCTTTGTTTCTATTTCAAAAGGTTGGATAGGTTATATGCCCCCTGTAGAGGAACTGGAAAATCCAAATTATAAATTTGCAACGGAAATTTTCTCTGAAGACGGAAAGGTGCTCGGAACCTGGTCGTACAGCAAAGAAAATCGTGTATATACGGCCTACAAGGATTTGTCGCCTAATATTATCAATGCTTTAATCGCTACGGAAGATGTGCGCTTCGTAGAGCATTCCGGAATTGACGCCAAAGCGTTGTTTCGTGCATTTGTGAAACGAGGTCTGATGTTTCAAAAAAATGCGGGTGGGGGTAGTACCTTGTCTCAACAGCTTGCAAAACAGCTGTTTACTGAGAATGTGGCACGTAATACTCTTCAACGCCTTTTCCAAAAGCCGATTGAATGGGTGATTGCCGTGAAACTGGAACGTTATTATACTAAAGAGGAAATCCTAAGTATGTATCTGAATAAGTTCGACTTCTTGAATAATGCTGTGGGGATTAAAACTGCTGCACACACGTATTTCGGATGTGAACCGAAGGAACTGAAAGTTGAACAGGCTGCTACTTTGGTAGGTATGTGTAAGAATCCGTCACTCTATAACCCTGTTCGCTTTAATGAGCGTTCTCGTGGTCGCCGGAATGTGGTGCTTGAGCAAATGCGCAAGGCTGGTTATATCACTGAGGCAGAATGCGATTCCCTGAAAGCTCTCCCGTTGAAATTGACTTATAATCGTGTTGACCACAAGGAAGGAATGGCAACTTATTTCCGTGAATATCTTCGTGGAGTAATGACGGCACCGAAACCTGTCAAAAGTACCTATCGGGGCTGGCAGATGCAAAAATACTACGAGGATTCTCTTGCTTGGGAAACAAATCCGCTATACGGTTGGTGTGCAAAGAATAAAAAGAAGGACGGGACAAATTATAATGTCTACACTGACGGACTGAAAATCTACACAACTCTTAACTCGCACATGCAACAATATGCTGAAGAAGCGGTAGAAGAACATCTGAGCTTTTTGCAACCATTATTCTTTAAAGAAAAAGTGGGAAGTAAGAATGCTCCGTATGCGAGGTCTATATCGGCAAAACTTGTAGAGGAATTGCTGACAAAAGCAATGAAGCAAACTGACCGTTATCGTTTGATGAATGAAGCGGGAGCGTCTGAGCAGGAAATCAGAAAGGCTTTTGATACACCGCAAGAAATGACTGTGTTTTCTTGGACGGGAGCTAAGGATACGATTATGACACCCATGGATTCAATCCGTTATTATAAGTCTTTCCTGCGAACCGGATTTATGTCAATGGATCCGTTGAACGGGCACGTGAAGGCTTATGTGGGCGGACCGAATTATGTATATTTCCAATATGATATGGCAATGGTAGGTCGCCGTCAGGTCGGTTCTACTATCAAACCATATTTGTATACGCTTGCCATGGAAAATAATTTTTCTCCTTGTGATCAGGTACGTCATGTAGAGCAGACATTAATTACGGAAACAGGAGAACCGTGGTCGCCGCGTAACGCTAATAAAAAACGTTATGGTGAAATGGTAACTTTGAAATGGGGATTGGCCAATTCGGACAATTGGATTTCGGCTTATTTGATGGGGAAATTGAATCCGTATGAACTGGTTCGGTTGATTCATAGTTTCGGAGTACGCAATAAGGCCATTGATCCGGTGGTTTCACTCTGTCTGGGTCCTTGTGAGATTTCCGTCGGTGAAATGGTAAGTGCATATACAGCCTTTGCCAACAAAGGTATCAGGGTGGCTCCTTTATTCGTTACCCGCATCGAAGATAATGAGGGTAATGTGATTTCTACATTTGCTCCACAAATGGAGGAGGTGATTAGTGTTTCCAGTGTATATAAAATGCTCGTGATGCTTCGTGCGGTTATCAACGAAGGAACGGGAGCACGGGTGCGCCGCTATGGTATCACGGCTGATATGGGTGGTAAGACAGGTACAACAAACGATAACTCGGATAGCTGGTTTATGGGCTTCACGCCTTCATTGGTGTCCGGCTGTTGGGTAGGAGGTGACGAACGTGATATCCACTTCGGTTCGATGACTTATGGACAGGGCGCTGCTGCTGCATTGCCTATCTGGGCGAAATATATGAAAAAAGTATATGATGACCCGACTTTAGGATATGATCAGCAGGAGAAGTTCAAACTCCCTGAGGGATTTGATCCTTGTGCCGGTTCGGAAGCGTCGGACGGTGAAGTCTTTGAAGAAACCGGATTGGACGATCTGTTTAATTAAGAATCAGCTTCTTATGCACAAGTGTATTATTTGCATTGGAAGTAACTACAACCGGAAGGAGAATCTGCTTTTAGCACGAAAGAGATTAGCGGATTTGTTTCCTTCCATTCGTTTCACGACCGAACGGGAAACACAACCTTTGTTTTTCCGGAGTCCGGCGTTGTTCTCCAATCAAGTGGCACTGTTTTTCTCCGAAGCGGAAGAAGAAAAAGTGAAGAAGGAATTGAAAGCTATCGAGAAATGTGCCGGTCGTCGTCCGGAAGATAAGAAAGAAGAAAAAGTTTGTCTGGATATTGATTTACTCTTTTTTGACGATCGGGTGTTGAAGCCGGAGGATCTGAAAAGGGAGTACATCGTGAAAGGATTAGAAGAATTAAAATAAAATCAGATATGAAATTTCTGGGAATTATACCTGCCCGTTATGCATCCACTCGTTTCCCTGCGAAACCATTGGCTATCTTGGGCGGAAAAACAGTGATACAACGTGTGTATGAACAGGTAGCAGGGGTACTTGACGATGCCTATGTTGCTACGGACGATGAGCGGATCGAAGCTGCAGTGAAAGCATTTGGAGGGAAAGTGGTAATGACGTCTGTTGATCATAAAAGTGGTACGGACCGTTGTTACGAAGCTTGTACTAAGATCGGAGGTGATTTTGATGTTGTTGTCAATATACAAGGTGATGAGCCTTTTATCCAGCCTTCACAACTTAATGCTGTAAAAGCTTGTTTTGAAGACCCGACTACACAGATTGCCACATTGGTAAAACCTTTCACTGCCGATGAACCGTTTGCCGTTTTGGAAAATGTGAACTCTCCGAAAGTGGTGGTTAACAAGAATTGGAATGCACTGTACTTCAGCCGTTCCATTATTCCTTATCAGCGTAATACTGAAAAGCAGGACTGGCTGAAAGGGCATACTTACTATAAGCATATTGGTCTGTACGCTTACCGCACGGACGTATTGAAGGAAATAACTGCCTTGCCGCAATCTTCTTTGGAACTGGCTGAGTCTCTGGAACAACTTCGCTGGTTGGAAAACGGATATAAAATTAAAGTAGGTATTAGCGAAGTGGAAACTATTGGTATTGATACACCGCAGGATTTAGAACGTGCAGAAGAATTTTTGAAGAGTAGGTCATAATATGAATCGTAAGATACAACCCGAAATACAAACCCTGAAAGATTTTCGTATTCTTCCTCCTGTCCGGACTACGTTACCTAATGGTATTCCGTTGACTGTAATCAATGCCGGTGAGCAGGATGTGGTACGCATGGATATACTTTTCGGTGGGGGACGTTGGCAACAGTCGCAGAAATTGCAGGCATTGTTTACTAACCGGATGCTGCGTGAAGGCACAAAGAAATATACGGCTGCCACAATTGCCGGAAAACTGGACTATTATGGTTCATGGCTGGAATTATCCAGTTCTTCGGACTATGCTTACATTACTGTTTATTCATTGAATAAATATATGGCGGAAACGTTGGAAGTGGTGGAGTCGATGATTAAAGAGCCGTTGTTTCCGGAAAAGGAGTTGCATACGATTTTGGATACTAATATCCAACAATATCTGGTCAATACCTCCAAGGTGGATTTTCTGGCACATCGTAGTTTGTTACAGTCTCTTTACGGAGAACAACATCCATGTGGGAAGATTGTCGTGGAGGAGGATTATCATGCTATCACTCCCGAAGTTCTTCGTAATTTTTATGAACGGTATTATCATTCGGGCAATTGCTCTATTTTTCTTTCCGGCAAGGTGACGGAAGATATTATTCGACGGGTGAAGGATACGTTCGGCTCTCCATTCGGGCAATATCAGTTGCAGACATCGAAATTAAATTTCCCTTATATTGCCGTGCCAGAGAAACGGATTTTTACGGAACGGGAAGATGCGATGCAAAGTGCCGTAAAAATGGGATATACTACTATCACCCGTGAGCATCCCGATTATCTGAAGTTACGGGTATTGATGACTGTATTCGGAGGTTACTTCGGTAGTCGCCTGATGTCTAATATCCGGGAAGAGAAAGGATATACTTATGGTATTTCGGCAGGAATTATGTTCTATCCGGATAGTGGTTTACTGATTGTTTCGACGGAAACGGATAATGAATACGTAGAACCGTTGATTCAGGAAGTGTATCATGAGATCGATCGTTTACATCAGGAGGTTGTGCCCGTAGAGGAACTGTCTATGGTGCGCAATTATATGCTTGGCGAAATGTGCAGGAGCTACGAATCGGCTTTTTCACTGTCGGATGCATGGATTTTTATAGCTACTTCCGGCTTGGGAGACGACTATTTTTCACGTTCTTTGCAAGCTGTACAGGAGGTTACACCTGCCGAATTACAGGATTTGGCGCAGCGTTATTTGTGCAAAGAGAAATTAAAAGAGGTCATAGCAGGTAAAAAGATATCATAAATTACTTTCCGGTAGGGGGCTTTTTGGGAGAGAAATCGTATCTTTGTCCAAATTGTAATTTTAATGAGTAACTACTAAAACCAATGAGGAAATATCTATATACTACACTTTTACTGGCTCTCCTTGCTCAAGGAGGAGCAATGGCACAAGATAACGAAGGAAAAAAAAGCGGATTTTTCGGAAAAATAAAAGATACATTCTCCACTGAAATAAAGATTGGAAATTATACTTTTAAGGATGGCAGTGTCTATACGGGAGAGATGAAGGGACGCAAGCCGAATGGCAAAGGAAAGACAGTCTTTAAGAACGGTGATGTCTACGAAGGGGAGTATATAAAAGGAAAACGTGAAGGATTCGGAATTTACATGTTCCCTGATGGAGAAAAATACGAAGGTCAATGGTTTCAGGACCAACAGCATGGTAAGGGTATTTATTACTTTATGAATAATAACCGTTACGACGGTATGTGGTATCAGGATTATCAGCATGGTGAAGGAACGATGTATTATCATAACGGTGATTTATACGTAGGACATTGGGTAAATGATAAACGTGAGGGCGAAGGTACATATACCTGGGCAAACGGTGCGAAATATTCCGGGCATTGGAAAAATGACAAGAAAAACGGCAAAGGAACCATGAACTGGGACGACGGCTGTAAATATGACGGTGATTGGAAAGATGATGTCCGTCATGGAAAAGGTACTTTTGAATATACCAACGGCGATAAATATGAAGGCGACTGGGCAGATGATATCCAACACGGAAAGGGGACTTACTTTTTCCATACAGGAGACCGCTATGAGGGTTCTTATCTCTTAGGTGAGCGTACCGGTGCAGGGGTTTATTATCATGCTAATGGTGATAAATATGTAGGAAACTTTAAAGATGGTATGCAGGACGGAAGAGGCACTTTTACCTGGGCAAACGGTGCTGTGTATGAAGGTGAGTGGAAAAATAATAAACGTGAAGGTAAGGGTACTTATAAATGGAGTAACGGAGACGTATATGAGGGCGACTGGAAAGATAACCGCCCGAACGGTCAGGGAACTTTAAAAACTGTTGCCGGAATGCAGTATAAAGGTGGTTTTGTAGACGGTCTGGAAGAAGGACAAGGTGTACAGACCGACAAGGATGGTAACCGCTTTGAAGGTTTTTTCAAACAGGGAAAAAAGAATGGTCCTTTTGTAGAAACTGATAAGGATGGAAAAGTTATTAAAAAAGGAACATATAAGTTCGGAAGATTACAATAGAGAATTGTGGATAAATGATAGTAGGCTGCGCATTGCGTGGCCTATTTTTTTTGTGTATATTATCCCTGAAGGGTAAAATAAAAATGGATAATGACCATGACAGTCATTATCCATTTTATTATTTTTCAGTCGACTCTTTTATTAAATAATATATTGTGAACTGATAGATTCGTTATTCATTACTCGTTTGATAGTTTCAGCAAACATATCGGCAATACTCAACTGTTTTACTTTCGCACATTTCTTTGCGTAAGGGATACTGTCAGTAAATACCATTTCTGTCAAGCCGGACTCTTGTACACGGAATGAAGCAGGGTCGGACATTACACAGTGGCTGGCAATAGCACGTACGGACTTGGCACCGGCTTCCAACATAATGTTGGCTGCTTTAGTGATCGTTCCTGCTGTGTCAACGATATCATCGATCAAAACAACATTTTTGTTTTTCACGTCACCAATGATTTGCATAGAAGCTACTTCATTTGCTTTTTCACGTGATTTGTTACAGAGTACCAATGGCACACCGAGGTATTTGGAGAAAGTACTAGCACGTTTTGAACCTCCTACATCCGGTGTAGCAATCACCAGTTCTTCCAGTTTCAACGACTGGATGTAGGGGAGGAATACGGCTGATGCATACAGATG
>ENA-UEOR01001417-UEOR01001417.1-human-gut-metagenome-genome-assembly--contig:-NODE-1417-length-14198-cov-4.702925_pt1 | contig 14198 bp, 9 predicted proteins | sample MGYA00242887_ERZ507890 | MGnify/ENA primary metagenome ERZ507890 (study PRJEB26167, sample SAMN06115431) | human gut metagenome | host: Homo sapiens | place: China:Guizhou | collected 2014-10-21...
CAGGCATTCCGGTAATGATCGGCAGAATCATCGCGAGGATCACGTTGTAGACCATGGCTACCGGAATTGCCAAAATGCTTCGAAATAAGTTTCCGACAACAGCGGTCTTCGGAAATCCACGGAAGATGTTATGAGAAGAGATGTAAAGACCATTTGCCAAAGCAATGATCGAGAACACCAGTAGAGGCGCCTTATCCACTGTGATCCCGAGAATATGCCCCAAAAGGACATTACGAGTAAAGCCTTCGAGCAGCACAACCGACATGCCGGTGTACATCAATGAGTCACTGACGCGAGACCAATTAATCAAGGATTTCCAGTCGATGCGCGCGCCCTTCTGGAAGCCGCCCCCAGCAATAACCGCCTGAATAATATTGCGGATGCCGGTAATGCTGAACCAAATCAGAGCTCCGAACCAAGCGAGCACCCACCAATTCTGAGTGAGCATGAAAGTGAGGAACGCCGGCAGGAAACCGATCGTGACCTTGATAATGTTCAGGATCGTCGTATTGGTATAAGAGAAACCGGTCTTTTCTTTTTTCTGTTTACTCTCGTCAGCCACAAGCCCGTTAGTATTGCCTCGTGTAATGCCGCCGAGAGAAACCACGTTGCAGTTATTCGTTGTGACTTCTGCGTTGGCGTAGGTCGCGACCCATTCTCTTGAGTGTTTCATTCCGAACTTTGTGAAGCCCAAGTTCTTGCGAACCCATTTCACAAATGGAGAAACTTCCTCAGGCTCCGAATAAACATCGATACATTGAACCGGAACATGCAGAGGAATTTGGAAAGACTCATCGCTTTCCTTCTCGATCATCTTTTGCGCGCTGCGCGGAAGCGTATCGGGCACGGCAAAGCCCATACCGAATCGTGTACCTAAGATGGTCGTGGAGTCCGATCCAAACCGGCTGCCGAGCGGCTGGTTGGCATAGAAACTCAAGATGCGCGGGATGTTCTCGAGGAACTCATTAAAGAGAGCGCTGCGTTCGGGATTTTGTGCAATCTCCAGACGCTGGTGCATTTCTTGGATAATTCTTTTGAGCTCAATCGCATTGTGTCGGTTGATCGCCTGCTGCAGCTGATTGATCTCGTTCAAGTGTTTTACACGTCCGAGCTCACGCTCTTTCATGTTTAGGATTTCCAGATGCGAAATCCGACCTTGTCCGAGCCAAAGGAGTTCTAAAACATCCGCATCTGACAGCTTGCCCGTTAAAAGCGTAATGCGTGACGACGGACGAATGTGCATCAGACGAGACAGGAGTCCCTGAACGTCAACCTTAAGAAGATCCGGACGGTTATCATCCGCCGATTCAGACAGCGAGGGAATTTCAGGATTTCGAGACGGACGGAGCCAACGCTGGTAAAGCACAACAGAAGTCAATTCATCCAGTTTATTCAGGCGTTCCTGAAGAACGCCTTGATCCTCAGGAGATGCGCTCAGGAGCTCCTGCTTAACTTTATCAGCTTCTGTCTCAACAAGCGGAAGCAGTTTGGAGTGCACAAATTCAGAAAGACGAATCAGCGTGGTTTGTCCCATGCCAACGTACTCTTCAAATTCTTTTGCCGACAGAAGGGGAACCTCAATGCCCCATTCCTTCGCGATTTCTGCTGCGTGCTTGGCATTAAAGACTTCCAAGGTCTGAAGGACTTCTTCTTTGGCCCAGTCTTCGACTGAGCGGCCTTCCTGCATCAAGGCTCCGGTTCCAGGTTCTTTTAAAAAGTCCAAAACCGACTTTGTGTCCGTAAATCCCTTCGGCGTCCAAAGGAATTCAACATAACGATCGTGGAAACAAGCTTTAAATTTAATACCCAGCCGAACCGAAATGCCCATGATATGAGCAGCTTCATAAAGTTCGTAGACTACTTTCGGATCAACAAAGTTGTAATAGACAACCGTCAGACGGCGAATTCCTTTCACACGAGCGTCCATCACCAAATAGGTCGGATTTTTTCGGCCCATGGTATTGGCGTCGTGCACATGGTCGTCCATCGTTTTCTGATTCCACTCTTCCGGCATCTCCAACAGAAAGAATTTAGAAAGGAATGCTCGAACGATACGAGGGTTACCCGCCGCCACTTTTTGGAAATCGTGAATCAGACGGAGTTGTTCTTCTTCATTGCCGCGTGCGCGGACAATCTCCTTCATGAGCTGAATAAGCACGCGCGAAGTGTTAAAGCGGAACGGTGTCTGTGCGCTGTAAAGCACTTCATCATGAAGCGTTTTCAGAGCCGAAAGTCTTTCTTCTACGCCTGTCCCGTCATTTAAACGCTGCAAAAGGTTAACCTCAGCCATCGCCATCCGTTCTTCATGGGTGCTAACCATGTTTTGAATGCCGTGCGGGTGCAGAGCGGTTCTAAAAGTCTCCTGCTCAGCAGAAGACACATTGCCGGAATCGATGACCTCATTAATTTTTCTGAGCAGATCTCGATCCTTCTTATCAAAACGTAATGACTGATTCACCTTGCGACTCAAAAGTAATTATTCTTGTGAAAAGTTTCGATTTTACAGAAGGTTAGCTTTTATGGTTGTAACAGAGAAGCAAAAGTTACCTGTGGTTTTCGGCAATAGATTCACTCTTTTCGAGCGTTCTATTGGGTGCGGCCGACCTCATCCTCTTCGCTATTTTTTCTGTTCCGGCGTTTTTTAGCTCGTTTCTCTTCGAGACTGCGCAGTAAAACAGAGCGAAACCACTGATGCGCCGGATCAAAATGCGTACGGTCATGCCACAGAAATACCGGTGTCCACGCCGGATCTGCGACTAGATTCTTCGGAAGAATGGTCAGAGGCAGGTTGCCGATAAGTTCTCTCACAGAGGACTCCGGCAAACGTCCGATAAGATCGCACTGCGTGAGCATGTGCGGAACCGTTAAGAGATAAGGTGTATCAATGGCGATATTGCTCCCTTCTTCAAATCCCGAGGAGTCGGTCGTGATCTTTCCCTCCGAATAACCGTACTTCACCGCAATAAAACGATAGTTCTTTAAGTCCGACCTTTTAAGCTGCTTGCCTTCCCTCAGCTTGACTGCCAAAGGATGAGTATTCCTGACCACATATAAGTGATCGGTGTTATAGAGCGTCTCGTAATGGAATTTCTTTCCTAATTCTCTTAACTTCAAATTGGGCGGTGCGTAGATGACAATATCAATGTTGCCCTTCTCCAGCGCCCACTGAAAATGCTCATGGAGCGAAATGATAGACAGACGAATATTCGGAGCCTGATCAAACAGATTAGCAAGCGACGGAACTATGAATCTCAGAGCCGCATTATCAATACAACCAATACGGAAATCCTGCGTTAAATTCTTTGGCGAAAAGACCTTCGGACTCGGAAGACGGTCTATGCGCATCAAAATGGATTGGATTTCGCCGATCAATGACTCCATCTTCGGTGTCGGCATCATTGCACGCCCGCTCTTCACAAACAAAGGATCTTCAAAAATTTCACGAGCCTGCGCTAAGAGGCGAAAGCACGTTGCTGAACCTTTGCCTAAACGGTTTGCCGTGGAAATAAGGTTGCGGGAATCATAGAACTCGGCAAGAAATCTGAGCAACTCGCTGGTAGGTCTGTCTTGGGCCATATCGTTATCAATTTTGATGAGGATTTTTGTCAATTTTAATCAAATATGACAGGAAAACTCCTCTATTCAAACACGCGAAAAGCCTCCAAAATTTCACTCAGAAGCACCCCAATGCTGACCAAGGAGAAACAATTATGCAAAAACTCTCAAGAAGGCAAATTCTCAAGGCAATCTCCGCTCTTCCGGCCGTCTCTCCGGCTACTTCCGTTCTTGCACAGGCTTCAAATCCCCAGCCTCAGGAATGGACGGGCTTTGCCATTTGCGATTCTTGCAACCATGTACCTTCCTGCGGAATTCAGTTCCAAGCACAAGGCAATAACATCATCAGTATCCAAAACTGGAAAGAAAATCCGCGTCACTGGCTCTGCTCTAAAGGCATGAGCACTCTGCAGCGCTTATATAACCCGAATCGTCTGCTTTACCCGATGAAACGCACGGCTCCCAAAGGGGCTGCCGATCCGGGATGGGTTCGTATTACCTGGGATGAAGCTTACAAGACGATTGCAGCCAACATGCTCGCCGCCAAGAAGAAATACGGCCCCGAATCTGTCATGTTCTATGCCGGCGACCCGAAAGAACCGAGACCTTCTATTTACCGTTTGGCTCGCTATTTCGACTCTCCCACTTGGGCCACAGAATCCTCCGCCGCTTGCCACTCCGGCTGCATGATGGCAGAACAGCTGAACTTCGGACAGCCGAACAACGGCGCAACTCCGACGAAAGATACTAAGGTTTACATGATCATGGCCACCAACGTTTGGGCTCAGCCCCTGGGTTGGTGGGAAGCCATAAAGGCTGCAACAGCACGCGGCTGCAAGATCATCACAGTTGATACCAGAAGAACCAAAGCCGCAGAAATTGCCGATATCCATTTGGCTCCTGCCATTGGTACGGACGCCGCTTTGGCTGCCGGTATCGCCCGCGTTCTGATCAAAGAAAACCTTATTAATAAGCCCTTCATTGATCAGTGGACACATGGTTTCGAAGAGTACGTCAAGTACGTTGACCAGTTCACACCCGAAAAGACCCAGGAAATCACCGGCGTTCCGGCCGACAAGATTGTCGCCGCGGCTCGCCTCTGGGCTCAAGGACCGGGATCTTTCACTCTGACTACTCAGTCTCTGTCTCACAACTCCAACGGTGTGAACAACACTCGCGGTCTGCTCCTACTGCCAATTTTAATGGGCTATATCGACATCCCCGGCGGCGTTCCTTTCGGTCAGCCTCCCAAAGGCTTGTCCATGGCTGCATTCGGTCTGCACCCCGCTATGGCCGATAAGAAGTGGTGGAACTCTCCAGAAGTAAAAGTTCGCCGCCTAGATAAAGATGAACTTCCGCTCTGGCATGATCTACAGGATCAGACAAGCCCGAACAACCTGCCTGAATGGGTTCGTGACGGTAAAGTCAAAGTCTTCTGCGGGTGGGGCTTTAACGTCAACATTTGGCCGCAGCCTGATGTCTATAACGACGCCCTCTCGAAATTAGACTTTGCATTCGCAACGGACTACTTCCACCGCAAAGACAGCCACCGAAACATGGATATCATTCTTCCTGCTGCGATGAACTATGAACGCCATGCTCCCTTCGGCTGGTACGGTCCTAACATTGCCGTTCGCAAACCGATCAAACCGCTCGGCGAAGCTAAAGAAGACTGGCGTATTGCTCTGGAACTCGGCTGCATTGTTGATAAACCCGAAAACTTCTTCGATGGCGATCCCGAAAAAGCCCTCGACTTCATCCTTCATCAGTACGAAGGCGGCGACCTCGTTAAGTTTAGAAATGCATTGCCTCAGATCAGCCGCATCCCGGCACCGAAGCCCGGCTTCAAGAAGTACGAAGACGGAAGACTCCGTCCTGACGGCAAACCCGGTTTCAACACTCTTTCCGGCAAGCTGGACTTCTTCTCGGATCGTGCCGCCAAATTCGGCTATCCCGGCCTTCCGGTTTACAAACCGATGACCGAGCTCAGCAAGGATTTTGATCTTCGCTTGATGAACGGCTCACGCAAACCGTACATCACGCACAGCAAGACGCGTACGGACCAGCCCTACCTGATGGAAATTGAAGACTGTCTGCACGTCAACATCAACCCGAAAGACGCGGAAGCCAGAGGTATTAAGGAAGGCGATACGATCCTCATCACTTCCCCGTATGGCGGTCCTGTAGAAGCTAAAGCAGTGGTCTCTCTGATAGTTCCTGTCGGCACGATTGACGCTCAATATGGCTGGCTCGACAACCAAAATACCCAGAAACTCATGAACCGCGGCAATCGCGACCCGCTGTCCGGCTATCCGAGCTACTTCGAAAATCCCGTCCGTATTGAAAAGAAAGCCTAAGGAGATCGTCATGAGCAAATATGGAATCATTGTTAATGCTGACGACTGCGTCGGCTGCCACGCCTGCTTCGTCGCTTGTAAAGAAGAAAACCAAGTTGCGCCTGGTGTGAAGTGGAACCATTTGGAAAGACTTGAGCATCCGGCTGAAGAAGTCATCGAATACTTCCGAGTATCCTGCATGCACTGCGAAAATCCAGCTTGCATGAAGGTGTGCCCTGTAAAAGCCGTTTACTTCGGACCGCACGGTGAAGTTCTGATTGACCAGAAAAAGTGCATCGGTTGCAAAGGCTGCTTAGCTGCCTGCCCGTACAGTGCTCCTAAATTCTCTGATCCGAATAAGCAGTCTTACTTCGGCGATCTGAAGCCGCTCGGCGGCAGATCTGCCAGTCCGACAGCTTGGACAACGCGTATCCCCGGAAAAGCCGAGCACTGCACTCTGTGCACGCATCGTACTTCCCAAGGACGCTTGCCTGCCTGCGTTGAAGTTTGCTCGACTAAGGCTTTGCAATTAGTTGACTACGACAATCCGACTGATGCTCAGAAGGCCTTGATCGCTAAGGCTCAGATCATCAATAAGGATGCCGGCACGTCTCCAAAGATCCGTTTCATTTCTTCGATTACTGATTTTGGAGGTATGAAAGTCAAAGCCTAAGCTTTGAATAGCGGTGCCGAAAGCGTGCGGCACCGCCTCGTGTCTCTTAGGTATTTTTGGGCGGGTTGTTGACCCGCCTTTTTTATCCTTCGTTCACAACAATGCCGGCAAATCTCGCCGGCATCTCATGTTGAAAAACAAATAATCGATTAGTTATTGGCTATGCGTTTTGCTGCTTCCTCTCCGGAAATTCTGCCGAAGGTAATCGTCTCGGAAATCGAGTTGCCTCCAAGTCTATTCTTTCCGTGCACACCGCCGGTGACTTCCCCTGCGGCAAATAAACCTTCGATGACTTTGCCATTCTTATCGATTACCTTAGCCTGCGGATTGATCTTCAGGCCGCCCATGTAATAGTGAATCGCAGGAGTGACTTCAATCGCATAGAAGTTCGGAGTATCCACCTTGGCTGAGATCTTCGGACGACCGAATTCCGGATCGTTTCCCGCTTCAGCATACTTATTGTATTGGGCGATCGTTGCTACCAGATTCTTAGGATCAATTCCGGCGTTTTTGCCAAGCTCTTCCAAGGTCTTGCCTTCTTTTGCGAGACCTAGTTCAAAAGCAGCACCTGTCTGTTTAACCTTGTCTCTAACTTTTTGGTCAAAGATTTCGTAGGCAACGCCTCCGGTCTGTTTCGAAACCGCAGCACTTGTTTTATCCCTTGTCGTCAGTTCGCTAATAAAGCGTTTTCCTTCTTTATTTACAAAGACGGCACCTGCTCCTCGAACCGTCTCGGAAACGATCACCGGCGAGCCGACAAGAAGTGTCGGATTCAACTGGATCTCCTTGGCATCAACAACGGCAGCACCGACATTTTCGCCGAGGATAATGCCATCGCCCTGACTACCCGGTTGGTTAGAAGTTTTTACTTCAGGGCTAATATCCGGGCGAAGCTTCTGGATTAGCGCAGGATTGGCACCAATACCTCCTGTCGCAAGGATGACCGCTTTCGCATCAATCTGATAAATGCCAGTATGTTTGCCTTTAACCAAAGCTCCGGTAATTTCTCCGTTGTGGCCTTTAATGAGTTTGACCAGCTTGGTATTGAGACGAAGGTCTAAATTCGACTTAGCAGCCTCGTCTCTGAAGAATTTAGAAAGATAAGGGCCTACGAAAGCGCCGCCGGCCGGTCCATGCATACGTGCCGCGGAGGATCCACCGCCTTGGCCCACATGACTTAACGTTGCTCCGTGCTTATCAAGCCATTCAATTGACTCATTAGATTTATCAGCAAGAACTTTCACGAGATCAGGATTAGAAACATTCTTTCCGCCCTTCATGGTGTCGTCAAACATCAGCTGCGGATTATCCTCGATGCCAGCCTGCCTCTGGAATTTTGTTCCAGCAGCATTCATACCGCCGGCTGCCAATTGGCTATTACCGCCCGGGACGGCCATCTTCTCAATCATAATGAGATTTTTAACGCCGGCTTCTCTTGCGGCCATTGAAGCCGTGAAACCAGCCGCACCGGAACCGACAATCAGCAGGTCGGTTTTTTCTACTTTTACGGGTTTCAATCCTTCATATTTTGACAAATCGTCTGTGAATTTAGCCTTCAAACCGCTTACACCCTGCTTCATCTTGTTCAGAGACGGGAAATCGTGGCAGTTAGTGCAATAAGCTACGCTGGGTACATGGCCAGAGTGACAAGCTGTACATTGCATTTGGCCGATGTGGCTCTTATGAGGATTAGGACTTTGGGTGCTTGTCTCTGCCCCCATTTGCTCTAAGGATCCATGACAAATGACGCATTGTTTATTGATCTCCGTCTCTGAATCTGAGATGACATTCGTCGTATGACATGCAGCGCAGTCAAGTCCTTTCTTCGTATGAACGCCAGCTAAATAAGCTGCTTTATCTCCGCTCATATATTGTTTAGAAAGGTCAGCATTAAAAGGGGCGGCAGAGGCTGTATTAACAAATGCAAAAGACAGCACACCCGCCATCAACGCATACGCTACTGATGGTTTAAACATTTTATTCTCCTTGTGGACGAGCTAATCTCGTGATTAAATTATGTGAGTTAGAGAGGAGAATTTCTATTTCAAAATAGCTAAGATCGCGTTAGGTTTTATCTAATGCCATTTGCCTAAATGTTTCACTACGATCTCAATGACTTGCTGTTATTGCAAGCAATTTCGGACTGTCAAAACTTAACGAGAGGAGCCGAAAAAATCGGTCTTACCGCTCCCTCCGCATCCGTTCGTATTCGAAAATTAGAGGATGCTCTTAAAGTTAAGCTTCTAAAAAGAAGCCCTAAGGGCGTTGAATTAACCTCTGCCGGAAAGTTAGTGGTTGATCAATCAAAAAAAGTTTTCTGGGCATTTGAGGGGATGGCTTCTTCGCTTCGGCCGTTCATACGTAAAGAAGAAGGACTAATCAAAATCTTCGCTAATTATGGCGCGGCTGTTGATTTCCTCCCTTATGACCTCGCCGAATATATGACAATCCATAATGAAATTTCCTTCGTGTTGGAACAGCGGCCCTCTATTGACGTCGTCAGAGCGGTTTCCACGGGCGAAGCAGACATTGGAATCTCCGTTTGTGAAGTTATCCCTGAGTCATTAAGAAGCTTCCCGTACCATGAAGATAGGTTAGTAGCCATCGTTCCCGAAAAGCATCCGTTTGCCGATCGAGCTCGCGTCGACTTCAAAGAATTACTGGTTTTCGATTCTGTCGGCCTATCTCAAAATTGTTCCATGCAGCTTTTCCTGTGTAAAAAAGCTGTGGATTTGGGTTTGCCAATGAAACTTAAAGTGCAGGTAGACAACCCAAACATTCTCTTTGAGTTCGTTTCTGTAGGGGTCGGCTACGCCATCGTTTCCCAAAAGACGTTGGAGAAAAAATCCCCTGAATGGAGATTTAAGACCGTCCAACTGAATGACCCTTGGGCTCAAAGAAAGTTAAAAATTTTCCTTCCGCAAACTAAAGACTGTGAATCCGACAGATTAGAAGAATTTAAAGATTACTTGCAGTCACGAGGATATATGGGAAAGAACGAGGGTAAGTATTAAAAACACATAGAGGGCAGCTGCAGTGAATTTTGTGAAAGATCCTTCTACCTTCCTCCAGATACAAATCCGCCTAATTTTCTTAGCCAATTTGAGTTGAACCCCCTCAATTTTCCCTAACTCTTGATTAAAAATTTCGCCCTATTATCCTCAAGCTGATACAGTCTCTTCTAACTGACAAAATCTGCGCAGACCTTTCTGCGCCACTCCCAAGGAATCACATGGATTACACAGAAATTTCTCGAGAAGAATGCTCCGAGGCATTAGCAAAAATCATCACCGTCTTAAGCGAAATTATTCTCGACCCGCATGAGAATAAAACTTCCGTCTACCCCAAGGCTGCAGAAGCTTTTAACAGCATTGCCGATGAAGTCGGTTTTGACGGCCCTCGGTTCGGCGAAGTCACTTTTAATGAAGACTTTGACCGCGATGCCGCCAAACTCTTTTACGGCGTCGGCGACACCACCATCGGCATGACGCATTCATTCTGGGCCGGCGGTCTGATTACCGTCACAGGACAAAACACCCACGAAGCTTTTAAAACGTATCTCAGCAAAGGACTTCAAAACACTTCCAACTTGCCCGACGACCATCTGGCAGTCGAGCTTGCATTCCTCGGCCACCTTTTAGCCGAAGATAAAATCGAAGAGGCCCAGCAGTTCGTTAAAAATGAAATCCTTGCCTGGTGGCCGACTGCAGAACAGAATATCGACAGCAAGACACAAAACTCCGGTATCAAGGCATTCTTCGCCTCTGTCACCGCCGCTTTAAAGTTTGTAGAAGCCTTGTAATTGCCCTGTGTGAACATGTTCACACGTTCTTCCGACCGCCTTTTCTAAGGCGGTTTTTGCTTTAGTTTTCGAGTCTTTCTATCTTCGATTGACGATGATTGCAGGACTAAACTATTGGCAAATTCCAAGGAAAAATAATGTTAGCCGCCACAATACTTCATTCACTATCCGCGGTCTGCGTTTTACTCATCGTGATCGGCTTCGGTGTATTTCTCGCACGCAAGGGCTGGTTCGATGCGCCATCGTACCGCGGCATTGTGTCTAAACTCGTCAACGCCGCTCTGCCGTGCTTTCTGTTTTATTCCGTCATTTCTAAGTTTTCACACGGTGAACTTTATAACTTATTGAAGTTTGCAGGGCTTCCGTTCCTTACCGTTGGCCTGAATTTCTTGATCTCCATCCTCTTCATTAAGCTCGGTTGGGTTCGGCCTCACATGAAAGGAACGTTCATTGCCGCATTTACCGGCGCGACCGTTTTGTTCGTCGGCGTCCCCTTGGTACAGACAATGTACGGCTCGGACGGCATTCCTTATTTGCTCGTCTACTTCTTTGCCAACTGCGTCTTCATTTGGACCGTCGGCATCTTTAACATTCAGCTAGACGGAGCCCGCCGTGGAATGACAGAAGAACCTAAAATTTTTTCCATCCGCGGACTCAAGATGCTGCTCTCGCCGCCTTTGATGGGCTTCCTTATCGGTTTGATCGTTGTCCTCCTGTCGATTCCCGTCCCCAAGTTCATCGCTCAGTCAACGCATACAATCGGTCAATTAGCGACACCGCTGGCATTGGTCTTTGTCGGAATTACGGTTTGGCAAATTGGTTGTGAGAAACTCAAAAAACTCCCGAGAGAAGTCTGGCTGATTCTCCTCTCCTGCTACGTCATTCGCCCGATTACGATGTATTTGTGCACAATGTCTTTAGACATGGACCCGCTCATGCGGAAGTGCTTCATCTTGGCTTCCGCGCTGCCGGTTTCTTCCGTCATTGCCGTGCTCTCTAAAGCCTACGGCGGGGACGAAGAATTTGCCTCTGAAGCCATCGGCGCAAGCACTGTTGCCATGATCTTCGTCCTACCCTTCCTATTGATTGCTGTTAACCTCGTCAACTGACTCCGGTTTGAAACGAATCACGAAGTCGGTGTCTTTACCGACTTCGGATTTGAGCGAAATGCTCCAGCCTAATGCCTCGGCTGCACGCTTTGAAATCGCCAGTCCCAACCCGAATCCCTGATAATGGCCGCGACCGCCTTGACCGGCCCTAAAACCGCGGTCAAAAACCTTTTCTCTATCTTCTTCTTTTATTCCGATCCCTGTATCACGAATGATGGCTTGATCTTCATCAACGATGACGGTCACCGAACCCTTGTCCGTGTAGTGAATAGCATTGAAGACGAGGTTATCGAAGATCGTTGCGCCAAGTACTTCGTTAAATGTCTGCTTGGGCATGTTCTTCATTTCGATAGAAAGCTTCAACCCTTTGTTTTCGGCTTTTTGTTTCCACGACTCTTTCAAGCCGGCAATGAGTTCGGGCATTGAGCAAAGCGCGTTGTTCTGACCTGTTCGAGCGCGTCCGATATTTAAGAAAACTTCCGCCATCCCTTTGATTCGAGAAGAGGCATTCTGTGCACGACGAATTAATGTTTTTTGACGGTCGTTGCCTTGAACCTGTTCATTGAGAAGTTCGAGACTCGTATCGATCACCGTCAGAGGAGTACGAACCTCGTGACTGACCTCGGTGGAAAACGCTCTTTCCTTCATCGCGAGGACTTTGAGTTTGGAAACCAACACTTTAAAAGAGCGTTCCAATTCTCCGATTTCGTTTTCCGGCCAGTGCCCTTTAAAGATTTCTTCCGTGTAGATTTTGCCGTTCTGAATCAACCCCTCGGCTCTTACCGCTTCCTTAGTCAGCTGTCCTAAAGGAGACAGCAGCTTGCGGCCCAAATACCAACCCACAAAAGAGCAAATCGCAATAAGAAGCAGGAATCCGACTACGCCGATTCGAAAAAGATGTCTCTCCCAAATCTCAAAATTGCCTTGATGACGCGTCAAAACATAACGCTTCCCGTTGATGATTTTGGTATAGGTATGAAGATCTTCGCCGTCCGTAAATTCCGTATATCCTTGCGGATTGTGTCTGAATAGGTCCGGGATCTCACGGCTGGGATCTCCTTCAATATAAAGGCGGGAAACCTGATCAAGACGCGGCGGCTTCCCCTGCAGGATATCTGCAGTCACAACAGTCTGCAGCATATCGTCCATCACAGATGCCATGAGCTTGCTCTCTGCCGTCTCTAAAACGTAAACCAACGTGATGGAATACAGAACCGCGCAGGCGGCTGCTATCACGCCGCAAAGCATTCCTAATGACTGTTTGAGCGAACGACCTTTTGTCATTCTTCCAGATCCTCTTTTGCGCGTACCGCCCAGCCGAATCCGTGACGCGTTTCAATCAGCGGCTCTTCAAAAGGCTTGTCTACGATTTTTCTAATTTGATAGATATGAGCTCTCAAATTATCCCCGGCCACTCGCTGGAAGCCCCAGATCTCGTCCTCAATTTCTTCACGAGAAACCACTTCTGGGCTTTTCTGCATCAAAAAGGCCAAAATCCGGAAAGCTGTCGGATTGAGTTTGAGCTCCGTATCTCCTCGAAAAACCCGCTTACTGTCAAGTTCGAGTCTGAGGTCCCCGACTTGAAGAACCTTCTCTTCCGGCGTTGAACTGCGGCGAAGGACGGCCTGGATCCGCAGCAGAAGTTCAGCCAAGGAAAAAGGCTTCACGATGTAATCATCTGCGCCTTCGGAAAGGCCCATGATGCGGTCGTCCGTGCTGTCCTTAGCGCTCAGGATAATAATGGGGGTCGTGTTACCCCGGCTTCTCAGCTCGCGGCAAAGGCGCAGTCCGTCCATGCCGGGAAGCATGATGTCCAGGACGATGAGGTCGTATTTATTGACGATCGTTAAAGCCAGAGCTTTCAAGCCGTCATCCGTGTTGTCGGTCTGGTAATTTTTGGACTCTAAATATTCAACGAGGTTGAGCCTAATGTCCTCGTTGTCTTCCACAATCAAAATCGTCGGCATATCTGTTCGTTTTTAACGTAGTTTTCACGATCGCTTAACCCGTCCTTACAGACAAGAGACCCATACTTATCTTCCGATCGGTGCGGAGTTGTAGACGATGAATTTAAAAGTGCCAAAGAAGACCAATTCTTTCCTGGTTTGGAGCTTCAATGACATTCTAACGGTATTGCTTCCTTTATGGTTGCTCTGCCTAATTTCGGAGTTTCGCTACGCACCGATTGACTCATTTTTTGCAGCCCCGTTTTATCTTTCCGGGAATAATTGGTTCGGGACCGGAAGTTTTTTCTTTTCAGCAGTACTCCATAAAGGCGGCAAGTATGTCGCAGTTGCTGTTGCGGTGAGCTCGCTGATTCTTTTTCTGCTTTCCTATTTGAAGCAGTTCGCCCGATTAAAACCTTACCGAAAGGTCTGTCTGTACGTCGCGCTTTCTATTTCGGCCTGTGCGCTCATCATCAGCGGCATTCCCCCACATATCTACTCTGGACATATGAACCATTTCCTTCATTCCGTACATATATCCGCCACTATACCATAAAATAAGCGAGCAAAACGAAATATTATAGCAATCTGATGCATGAATAATTTTAGAATCCTGTAATAAAACTGCACTTTTTTTAGAGTTGTTCAATCTTACATTCATGTTCCTTTGTCTTGCTGTTATAACTGATTCCAACAGCAAGAATGTGTCCTGTATATTCCTTTCTTTCTGCTGTTTTTCCCTGAAACCGCAAAGCGTACTCTTTTTCTTTTATCTGC
>ENA-UEOR01001423-UEOR01001423.1-human-gut-metagenome-genome-assembly--contig:-NODE-1423-length-14174-cov-12.276867_pt1 | contig 14174 bp, 14 predicted proteins | sample MGYA00242887_ERZ507890 | MGnify/ENA primary metagenome ERZ507890 (study PRJEB26167, sample SAMN06115431) | human gut metagenome | host: Homo sapiens | place: China:Guizhou | collected 2014-10-21...
CGCTCGGAAAATCGCTGTAACTAACTAAATTTCAAATATTTCAAAGAACTCTTTTAGATTTTAATGGGACAACAATGATTTACAGTATATTAAAAGTCAGAAATTTCGTTATTATCTCTTTACAATCGCTTGTTTTATCGCTTCCTTTTTAGGCAAAGAACAAGCCGTTACATTCCCGTTAGCCTTGCTGATTGTGGATTGGTTTACGAATCGGAACATGAAATCATTCACTGTATGGAATGAAAAGATGGTCTTTTTTGTGATGGCTTTCTTTTTTGGCTTGATAACTATTTTGTCGCAAGGGGCAAGTGGACTTGGCATAACATATCCTTTTTATCAGCGGGTAATTTTCGGTTGTTTTGCGATAATAGAGTATATAACTAAAGGATTAATCCCTATAAAGTTAAATTATTTATATCCGTTTCCAATCGTTATAGGAGAAGAACTTCCTTTGCGATTCTACATTTATCCTATTCTGATAATATTTTTATCAGTATGGGGCTGGGCTTGTCGAAAAAACAAATTCTTGCTATTCAGTATTTTTCTCTTCATCGTAAATCTGTTATTCTCCATACATATTATAAGTATGGCAAGACATTCTATTATAGCAGATAGATACTTATACCTGAGTTATATAGGAATCGCTTCTCTAATAGGATATAGAATATTATATATAAAACAAAAAGTCAAATACTATAAATCCATTCTATTTATTCTTTTCATTTATATTATACTTTTGTCTACATATACTTTTTGCTATACCAAGCAATGGAAAGATTCCACAGTGGTACGAGAATACACAAAAGAAATATTAGATAGAAGATTGAATCAGAATGGAATTAATTAATAATTTAAATCATTTAATTCTATGCGAAAAAAAGTATTATCAGTACTTGGAGCGATAGCTCTAATGCTGGGTTTGGGCATGAATCTTCAGTATTCACTGAATGATTATGGAATGAATACTAATAGTTTGAGTACTTTTGCTTTGGCACAAGCAAACTCTACTTCATCATCTTCTTGTTGTGATAGTAACGGCTGGTTTTGGTGTTTATCACATACTTCAACAGAATGTACATATACATCTACACCTAGCTCTGGAAGTATTTCAGGAGGAACTATAAGCGGTTCTATAAGCGGTTCAATGAGTGGTGGTTCCATTATTTCCTATAAAGGAGAAGTTTGGGAATGTTATGACGGCTGGAATCCTTTTTGTACAAAAGATTGTAGAGCTCCTCTATGATTTATTTCTGATAATAAATCATTTTTAATATTAAAACACTTATAAAAAGTAGAGTTATTAGTCGTAACTCTACTTTATAAAAATTCATATTATGAAAGCAAAGATTATTTTCTTAGGACTAATTACTTTATATTGTAGCTGCCAAGAAGCAATAAGAAAAGGACGACCTTTTCCTGAAGTAAATACAGATAGTGTAACGGTTATTCCAACCGATGAGGAACACGCGGAAGTAATAAAAGTATCGGATAATGTAAAAAGTAAAGTCTTATCTTCCGAACTAATAGAGGACTTCTATTACATTCCATTGGAAACGACTGATGAATCATTATTTGCATATTGCAATAACTTGGAGTTTTATGAGGATAAGATTTATTTGTTTGATAGGTTGGGTGCGGAGAAATTGTTTATATTCGACAAATATGGCAAGTTCTTGAATTATGTAGGAGATAAGGGCGGTGCTTCCTACGAATTTTATGCTCCTAAAGCATTTGCCGTTAATAGGACTAATAAGCAATTTGTCATCTATGACAATCAAAAACGTAAATGGATGGTATTTACGGATAAGGGAGATTTTATTACTTCGTATGATGTTAACTTTAGAATGAAAAGTTGTTTTCAGATATTTCCAAATGGAGAATATGTCTCCTTTACTGATGCAGGCGACCGAAATTATCACTTAGGGAAATACGCTGATTATAAAGTTCTCTATACGGACACATTAGGCAGACTATTGAAAGCAGCTTACACCTTCCCCGAAAAAGTTTATACTACGATTGTTTATGATCCGTTAATTTGGGCAAATGATGAATTGTTGTATTTCTCGTTGTATAGGGATAAAGTATATACACTGAAAGATTCTATTTTTGAGATGAGATATAAATTCGATTATAGCGATTTCAGTCCGTTTAAAGAAAAAGACTTGGAGGCTTTCGAAAACTATGAGGACTTTTATCGGTATTGTTCTTCTCATACTTATTTATCCGGTTTTGCTGAAAACAGCACGCACCTATTTCTTAAAACTTCAAGTGAAGATGGGAAAGATTTTGTATCTTTTTACGACAAACGAAGTAAAAAAATGATCAGCTGGTATTACATTTATTACGATATGGATTTTGCCTTAGAATTTATGAATAATATATTCAGCTATAAAGACTATTTTGTGGCTTTAGTGGAACCGGAAACATTGAAAGGTTTAAAGAAGCATATAGAAACTACAACGCATTATCCGATGAAAGAGGAAAACCGGATAATGATAGAGAGCTTGAAAGAAGATGATAATATGGTGTTGGTATTCTTTAAAGTAAAGACGTTATGAAGAAAGTAAGTATAGCTAATATTATCATATCCATCATAATTGTCATTATAGCTGGTGTTTTATTCTACAATAATCGATACAATATAAGCAACGACATGGATAATACAGAGATGTATGTGATGTTAAGAAATATGGAAGTTAATGCCAATACACAATGGCAAGAATTTCCAGACAATAAAAAATTACAGAATGATAGTCTATCCTTGTTTATAAGGAATTTAAAGACTCCTACTTTAATGCTTCGAATCAAGGAGACGAGTTGCCAATCATGTATATTCAATGAGTTGGATCGAGTTAGGGATTTAATAGAAAATGGTGTAAACTGTATTATCTTGACAACGTATAATAATCCTTCCATAGCAAGAAAAATTCTATGCACAAAAGGATGCAAAGACGTTACATTTTTTAATATATCCTATGATTGCATGTATGAATGGTATGTGGAACAATTAGAAGTTCCTTATTATTTTGTTTTACATCCGAATAAAAAGGCATCTGACTTTTTCTTACCGGAAAAGTCGAAACCTGATATAACGGATTCCTATATCAAAAGTATTGCTCGAATATGTTCGGTGAATGGAGTCTCAATTAACAATAAATACAAATAACATGAAAAGAACAAACTTACTACTCCTATCCCTTTGTGCGTTAGGATTGATATTTACCAGATGTGATTTCAACTGGAATTTTTCACGAAAATACACAATTGCCATAAAACAACCGGATCAAGCATATATTCAATCTGCTGAATTGGATTCTATCTGGAAATCAAGTTATGAATATGCCGTTTTAATTCCTGAAGATACTACTATAAGTACTTATTTTCATTTGATAGAAGCCTTGAACAGCAATCAGCCATATAATTGCACCAATACTCTTATTATTTGCCATACAAAGGATACGGCAAGCATGAAAGAGCTGGCTCCGGGCTATGCTTTATATATATCCGATTTCATAGCTAAAGAGGGTATGTGCAATAAATCTTGTTATTTTAACATACATAAAGATATAAATAAATATCAGATAGAAAAAATAAAATGCGAATTCTAAAAGGAACTATTCTACTGGTTTTCGTCTGTGTATTTATCCGTATCGCGGTTGGCAAGCCGTGTGTGGTTCCATCCGGTAGTATGGAACCCACTTTGCTTTGCGGAGATCGTTTATGGATAAATAAGTTGGCATACGGAGGACGACTCCCGAAACGTTGGGCAGATATTCCGTTGCTCAATGTATTCACATGGATTCGACCGCTCCGTATAGCAGATGAACAGAACCATTGGAAGTATTTCCGCTTGCCGGGTTTTACCCAGCCACAGTTGGGAGATATTGTGGTGTTCAACAGCCCTATGGATGAGCGCGTATGGCTGGTAAAACGTATCACCCATATTATACCACAAGGCGATACTTTAGCCATTAATAAAGAAACACTAAATTCTTATCGCTCTTTAATTATTCGGGAAGGAAGTTCTATTGCGAAATATCGGAATCGTATCTTCATCAATGGCAAATGCGATTCGCTTTATATTACAAAGCATACGTTCTACTTTATGGAAGGTGATAATCGGGATAATTCGCACGATAGCCGTTACTTCGGTTATATTTCGGAAGATGCAATCGTCGGAAAGTTCGATAGAGTGCTGTATTCCTTTGATTCGGATAAATGCGGTTGGAAATCGATTCGTTGGAAGAGGATATTTGAGAAGTTATAAACGAATATGTGAGTCTTCATTGGCATAAACATTCGAAATAGGCTATGTAAATAGAGGCTACTGATTGCTATGTGCCGGATACGGCGGAGCTATTAGCTGTTTTACGGCAATCGGGGCTTGAATTTGACCAGGCGATTCATTACCGGAAGCGGAATTTTCTACATGTATCACTAAAGAAAACCGGTACGAACCGGATGCAGGTACTTTTGCGTCTTTTGGTTCTGGTATTCCTGTTATCGGGGTGTGGGGGAAACCGGAAAAGCCAGAGGCGGGAGGTGGCGACTTCTATGGATTCTGTCCGATTTTCTTCATGTGAGACGAATTTGAGGAAAAGGGATATTCATTTGACCGATACGGCAGTGTGGAATTTGCACCGGGTTGTTTATTTCGCTCCGGACAGTACCGGTAGGCAATACCCGAAAACTGTCACCTCTTTGCAGATGGATTACCGGAGGGCACTGGCCGACACCGGGAAAGTGATGGTGCGAAAACAAGATGAATATGCCGGACAGCAGGTAAAAGTTGCCGAAATCCGGATGGAATCCAGCCGGAAAGCTCGTTCGCCAGTATACTTTATCTATGGAGGAATACTGTTGTTTGTCGTGGTCCTCTTTTTGTATAAAAGGTTGCGGAGCAGAAACTTTTTTCCTAAAAGTTCTGTTTAACAAAAAAAGAATGCTAAATTTGCATCCTGATTAATTTTTAGGAATTTATAGTGAACAGATTATGATAAAGATTACATTTCCGGATAATTCCGTAAAAGAATATGCCGAAGGAACGACTGCCATGCAGATTGCGGAAAGCATCAGTTCCCGTCTGGCACAGGAAGTTCTGGCTGCGAGCGTGAATGGTGAGATTTGGGACTTGACCCGTCCGATCAACCAGGATGCCGCCATCAAACTTTTCAAGTGGGAAGACGAGGAAGGTAAGCATGCATTCTGGCACTCCAGCGCTCACCTGATGGCTGAAGCTTTGCAGGAGTTATATCCCGGCATCAAGTTCGGTATCGGACCGGCTATTGAAAACGGGTTCTACTACGATGTGGATCCGGGTGAAGCAACAATCAAAGAAGGTGATTTCCCTGCTATCGAAGCAAAAATGCTCGAACTGGTAGCGAAGAAAGAGGAAATCAAACGTCAGGACATTTCGAAGGCAGATGCCCTGAAAATGTTCGGTGACAGAGGCGAAGAATATAAAACAGAACTTATCAGCGAATTGGAAGACGGTAAGATCACAACCTATACGCAGGGGGCGTTTACCGACCTGTGCCGTGGTCCGCACTTGCCGAACACTTCTTATCTGAAGGCTGTTAAAATAATGAGTGTTGCCGGTGCTTACTGGCGTGGTGACGAAAAGCGTAAACAGTTGGTTCGTCTGTATGGTATCACTTTCCCGAAGAAAAAGATGCTGGACGAATATCTGGCATTGATGGAAGAAGCCAAGAAACGTGACCATCGTAAGATCGGTAAAGAACTGGAGCTGTTTACGTTCTCTACGGCAGTGGGAGCAGGGCTTCCGTTGTGGTTGCCGCGTGGCACGCAGTTGCGCCTGAAACTGGAAGACTTCCTGAAACGTATCCAGAAGAAATATGGTTACCAGCAAGTGATGACTCCGCATATCGGTGGCAAGCAGTTGTATGTGACTTCCGGCCACTACGCTAAATACGGTAAGGATTCGTTCCAGCCGATCCATACTCCGCAGGAGGGTGAAGAGTTCTTGTTGAAGCCGATGAACTGCCCTCATCACTGTGAAATATTCAAATCGTTCCCGCGTTCATACAAGGACCTGCCTCTGCGTTTCGCGGAGTTCGGGACTGTGTACCGTTATGAACAAAGCGGCGAGCTGCACGGTTTGACAAGAGTACGTGGCTTTACGCAGGATGATGCCCACCTGTTCTGTCGTCCCGATCAGCTGAAAGACGAGTTTTTGAAGGTGATGGATATTATCTTTATCATCTTTAAGGCTTTGGATTTTGAAAACTTTGAAGCACAGATTTCTCTGCGCGACAAGGTAAACCGGGATAAATATATCGGTTCGGAAGAAAACTGGGAGAAAGCCGAAAGCGCAATTATCGAAGCTTGTCAGGAAAAAGGCCTGAAAGCCAAGATTGAATATGGCGAAGCTGCTTTCTACGGTCCTAAACTGGACTTTATGGTGAAAGATGCCATCGGCCGCCGTTGGCAGTTAGGTACGATCCAGGTTGACTATAACCTTCCGGAACGTTTCGAACTGGAATATACGGGTGAGGACAATAAGAAACACCGTCCTGTTATGATCCACCGTGCACCGTTCGGCTCTATGGAACGTTTCGTTGCCGTGCTGATCGAACATACGGGTGGTAAGTTCCCGCTGTGGCTGACTCCGGACCAGGTGGCGATCTTGCCGATCAGCGAGAAGTTCAACGATTATGCTTATGAGGTAAAACGTCAGCTCGAAGCCGAAGATCTGAGCGTTCTGGTTGATGACCGTAATGAGAAAATCGGTCGTAAGATCCGTGATACAGAATTGAAACGTATCCCTTATATGCTCATTGTTGGAGAGAAAGAAGCAGAAAATAATGAAGTTTCTGTAAGAAAACAGGGCGAAGGTGATAAAGGTTCGATGAAAATTACTACCTTTGCAGCGCTTTTGAAAGGTGAGGTAGAGGATCAGATGAATCACTGGAAGAAAGATAATAATTAATTAACTAATAACGAGGAGAATAAATCTTTTTGAATGAAGAATGACAGTCTGAAAGAACAGTATAGAATCAACGAACGTATTCGTGTTCGTGAAGTTCGTTTAGTAGGTGATAACGTAGAACAGGGAGTTTATCCTACTTCTCAGGCATTAAAGATGGCTGAAGATCAAGGGCTCGATCTGGTTGAAATTTCACCGAATGCTGCGCCCCCCGTTTGTAGAATTACTGATTATCAGAAATTCCTTTATCAACAGAAGAAGCGCCAGAAGGAACAGAAGGCGAAATCTGTGAAAGTGATCGTGAAGGAGATCCGTTTCGGACCTCAGACAGATGATCATGATTACAACTTCAAGTTGAAACATGCGAAGGGATTTTTGGAAGAAGGAGCAAAAGTAAAAGCATATGTGTTCTTTAAAGGACGTTCCATTCTTTTCAAAGAGCAAGGAGAGGTATTGTTGCTTCGTTTTGCCAATGACTTGGAGGAATACGGAAAGGTAGAACAATTGCCGGTACTGGAAGGTAAACGTATGATCATCATGCTGACACCGAAGAAAGCCGGAGCTGCCGCAGCTTCCAAACCTGCCGTTTCAAAACCGGTAGTGAAGAAGGTGGTCGTGACTCCCAAGCCCAAGACTGAAGAGTCTGAATGATAAGGAAAGAAACCACCCGCTAAAGGGTGTAAAGTTTAATAATTAAAATATATTGGAAAATGCCTAAGATGAAGACTAATTCCGGTGCCAAAAAAAGATTCGCTCTTACCGGAACAGGTAAAATCAAAAGAAAACACGCTTTTAAAAGTCACATTCTGACAAAGAAGACTACAAAGCAGAAGAGAAATCTTACTCACACAGGTTTGGTTGCCAGTGTGGACGTAAGCAACGTTAAGCAGTTGCTTGGTTTGAAGTAATCTTTTTTAATTAAGCGAGTTTTACAAGATTTTTATTAACCGAATGTATTTAGCAAATAAGATCATCCGATAGTGATGACGCTAACATTCAAAACAGATTAGTATTATGCCTAGATCAGTAAATCATGTTGCTTCAAGAGCAAAAAGAAAACGGATTTTAAAACTTACCCGTGGTTACTATGGTGCACGTAAGAACGTGTGGACCGTTGCTAAAAATACCTGGGAAAAAGGTTTGACTTATGCATTCCGTGACCGTCGTAACAAGAAACGTAACTTCCGCGCATTGTGGATTCAGCGTATCAATGCTGCCGCACGTCTGGAAGGAATGTCTTACTCTCGTCTGATGGGAGCTTTGCATGCAGCAGGTATCGAAATCAACCGTAAAGTTCTTGCCGACTTGGCTATGAACCATCCGGAAGCTTTCAAAGCAATCGTTGCTAAAGTGAAGTAATTGACATTATAGAGCAATTGGAAAAAGAGCTCCATTCAGGAGCTCTTTTTTTTATGTCAAAAGTTTGGTGGTTTCATTCCTATTGCATATCTTTGTGATAAGAAAAATGAGTTAGCCGCACATGTTCGATTGGGAAACTCATCAGTTTATTTTAATTCCGAGACACAGCTCTTGTCGTCAATGGCGGGCCGCACCCTTCGGGGCATGCTTAGCACGGCGGATTACAAAGATGGCAAAGCACTCAAATCCTGTCATACGGAGTTTGTTCATATCTACGGTGCGGCTTTCTTTACATAGGAGGATATGTCAGAACAGGCATATCCTCTTTTTTTTGTGCCCCGTCAAGCATAGTTTTAGACGGTGTAACGCTATGGGTTAGGGGAGCTAAAGCATCGCTTTTTGTTTGAAATAGGAGCTTGTCCGTTTTTTCTTCGTATATTTACCCTCCAAGAATTAAACACACTAAACTAAATATTTATGTTACTGCCAAAACAGTCTCGCAATTATGTAACCGGGCTGGCTGCCGCTTGCTCGTTGCTATTGATTGCCTGCTCTCCGGAGGAAGTCCGGCAGGTCAATCTTATTCCCAAACCGGAACAGATGACAATGACCGGAGGAACTTTCACGGTCGATAGTCTCGCGTTATTTGGCGGGCAATCTTCCCGGAATATCAAAACAGTGATCGATGAAGCCTGGTCCGGTAACCCGGAAGGTTATCAGTTGGATGTGACGCCGGGAGGAATCGACCTGCGTGCCGGTTCGCCGGACGGTCTGTTCTATGGGATGCAGACGTTACGCCAACTCTATGCCGGAGGAGAGGTCCCATGTGTTTCGATCCGGGATAATCCTCGTTTTGGGTATCGGGGATTGCATCTGGATGTATCCCGTCATTTCTTCTCCAAAGAGGAAGTGATGAAATTGCTGGATGTGATGTCTTTTTACAAGCTGAACACCTTGCATATGCATCTGACGGATGCCGGAGGATGGCGTATCGAGATAGACAAATATCCGAAACTTACTTCTGAACCGGCCTTCCGCACCGAATCTGATTGGCGGAAGTGGTGGGACGGCCGCGACCGTAAGTATCTGCCGGAAGGGACGCCGGGTGCTTACGGCGGTTACTATACGAAGGAGGACATCCGGGAGATCGTGAAACATGCGGCTTCCAAACATATAAACATAATACCGGAGATCGAATTTCCGGGGCATTCGGAAGAGGTCCTGATGGCCTATCCTGAACTGAGCTGTTCGGGAAAGCCTTACCAGAACGGCGATTTTTGTATCGGTAACGAGCAGTCGTTTACATTCATGGAAGACGTATTGGCGGAGGTGATCGATCTTTTCCCGTCCGAATATATCCATGTCGGTGGCGATGAAGCCGGGAAGTCCGCCTGGAAGAAATGTCCGAAATGCCAGGCTTTGATGAAGGAAAAAGGAATGAAGAACGTGGACGAGCTTCAGAGTTACATGATTCACAGGGCTGAGGAGTTTCTGAATTCGAAAGATCGCAAGCTGATCGGTTGGGATGAGATCTTGGAAGGCGGTCTGGCTCCCGAAGCAACCGTCATGTCATGGCGGGGAGAAGACGGTGGAATCAAATCGGCACGGATGGGGCATGATGTGGTGATGACACCGGGCAATTATATGTATTTGGATTTCTATCAGGCCGATCCGAAGACACAGCCGTATGCCATCGGCGGCTATACGCCGATAAAGAAAGTGTATAGCTATGATCCCGTCCCGGTGGATTCGTTGACGGCAGAGGAATGCCGGCATATTTTGGGGGTGCAGGCCAATACCTGGACCGAATATATCCAGACACCCGAACATCTGGAATATATGATGTTCCCGCGTGCCCTTGCTGTGGCCGAGATCGGATGGACGCCGCAGGAATTACGGACATGGGAGGATTTCAAACCTCGCATGAATGCGCATATTTCCAAATTGCAGGGAATGGGGATCCGTACTTTTACCCTTTCGGACGAATTGGAAGTGACCATGCAGGTCGATACGGCAGGCAGAGAGATAGAAGTCATACTGGATGCCGAGAAATACCCGGCGGAAATCCGCTACACGACGGACGGTTCCGTTCCGGTGGCATCTTCCGCCCTTTATGCCGGGCCGATAACCGTGCAAGATTCCGCCCATATCAAAGCCGCTATTTTCCGGGACGGTGTGCTTCAGGGGACACCGACGGAAAAGAAAGTGGATTATCATCGGGCCATCAATAAGCCTATACATTATAATAGTAAGCTCTACGAAGGCTATATGGCCGGAGGAACAAACGCCTTGTTGGACGGCTATCGGGGCGGCCTGACTTATCTGGACGGACGTTGGCAAGGTTATTTGGATGATCTGGACTGTGTGATCGATATGGAAGAGGAAACGGATATCCATAAAGTGTCCATTCGTTTCATGCAATTGATCGGTCCGGGGGTGTTCCAGCCCGGACAAGTGGAGTTGTTGACTTCGGAAGATGGTGAAAACTTTATTTCCCGCGGGATTGTTCCGACAACGGTTCCGGCTGATGATCCGGACCTCCTGTTCCAAGAATATACGTTCGACGGTAACTGGAAAACCCGTTATATCCGTTTGAAAGCGCCGAGGGCGAATCCCGGTTTTATTTTTGCGGATGAGATCGTTGTTTGGTGAATTAAAAATTAAGAATTAAGAATTAAAAAATAAGAGTTGGTGTTATGAAGATGGTGTTGTTTTCTTTTTTATTGGGTTGCTGTTCTTTGCTGGTTTCCGCGCAACAGCCGGTAGATTATGTGAATCCGTTTATCGGGACAAGCAACTACGGGACGACCAATCCCGGTGCGATTTGCCCCCAGGGAATGATGAGTGTTACCCCCTTCAATGTGATGGGGTCGAAAAGTAATAAGTTTGATAAGGACAGCCAGTGGTGGTCCACGCCTTATTCGGCGGATAATAATTTCTTCACCGGTTATGCGCACGTCAATCTGAGCGGTGTCGGTTGTCCGGAGATGGGAAGCCTGTTGTTGATGCCTACCTCCGGGGAGCTGAATGTGGATTATCACGCATACGGCAGCGAATACAAGAACGAGGTGGCCCATCCCGGCTATTACAGTAATATCCTGACGAAATATGACATCAAGACGGAAGCTACCGCCTCCATGCGTACCGGCCTGACACGTTTTACTTTCCCGAAAGGGCAGGGGAATATCCTCTTGAATTTGGGTGAGGGGCTGACGAATGAAACCGGTGCGACCGTTCGTATGGTGAGCGATACGGAGATAGAGGGAAGCAAGCTGCTCGGTACGTTCTGCTATAACCCGCAGGCTGTTTTCCCGATCTATTTCGTGATGAAGCTCAGCAAAGCCCCCAAGCAGGCCGGCTACTGGAAGAAACAACGCGAGATGAAGGGAGTGGAAGCCGAATGGGATGCCTATTCCGGCAAATATAAATTGTACACGAAGTATGACCGTGAGATGAGCGGTGACGACATCGGCGTCTGGTTCAAGTATGATACCGAAGAAGACGAAGTGATCGAAGTAAAGATGGGTGTCTCGTTTGTCAGCATCGAAAATGCCCGCCTGAATATGAACACCGAACAGCCGGATTTCAATTTCGACAAAGTGCGTGCGGCAGCCGGCAAGATGTGGAACGACGATCTGTCGCGTGTGATGGTGGAAGGCGGGACGAATGACGATAAGACGATTTTCTATACCGCCATATACCACCTGCTGATCCATCCGAACATCATCCAGGACGTGAATGGCGAATATCCGATGATGGAAAGCCTGAAAGTCGGCCATACTACCGGAAACCGCTATACGGTCTTTTCGCTCTGGGACACCTACCGCAATGTCAGCACATTGATGACATTGCTCTATCCCGAAAAACAGCTCGACATCATCCGCACCATGATCGACATGTACAAGGAAAGCGGATGGCTCCCGAAGTGGGAACTGTACGGACGCGAGACGCTGACGATGGAAGGTGATCCGTCTATCCCTTATATCGTGGATGCTTATATGCGCGGTTTGCGCGATTACGATATCGAGACTGCCTACGAAGGGATGCGCAAGGGTGCTACTACTCCCGGAGAGTTCAACCTGCTCCGCCCGGACAATAACGACTATATGAGCAAAGGCTACGTCCCCTTGCGCGAACAGTATGATAATTCGGTTTCGCATGCCTTGGAATATTATATCGCCGACTGGAATCTCTCGTTGTTGGCAGATGCGTTGGGAAAGAAGGAAGACGCCAAGTTGTTCCGTGAGCGGGCTATGGGGTATAAGCATTACTATTGCAAGGAGTTCGGTACGCTTCGTCCCATCCTGCCCGACGGCACGTTCTATTCCCCTTTCGATCCGAAACAGGGGGAGAACTTCGAGCCGAGCCCCGGTTTCCATGAAGGAAACGCCTGGAACTACACGTTCTATGTCCCCCATGACATCAAAGGCCTTGCCAAACTGATGGGCGGTCAGAAGAAGTTTGTCGATAAGTTGCAGATGGTCTTCGACAAAGGGTACTACGATATGGCAAACGAGCCGGATATCGCCTATCCGTACCTCTTCAGCTATTTCAAGGGAGAAGCCTGGCGTACGCAGAAGCTGGTCCGCGAACTGTTGGGCAAATATTATCATAATGCTCCGAACGGGCTTCCGGGTAACGACGATACGGGTACGATGTCTACCTGGGCGATCTTCTCGATGATGGGATTCTATCCGGCCTGTCCCGGTGACCTGGATTATGTTGTGACTTCTCCGACCTTCAACAAGGTGACGATCCGGCTGGACGAGAAGTTCTACCCGAAAGGCGAATTGGTGATCGAGTCCGCCCGCAAAACCCCGGAAGATATTTATATCAAAGAGGTGACAGCCGGCGGAAAGAAGCTGAAAGGGTATACGATTTCGCAAGACGAACTGGTGAATGCCGGGACATTGCGCTTCACGCTGGAAAACAAGCATTGATTTCCCCTCTCAATTTTATTTGAAATGGCATTTAAACGTTGAAAAACGGTTTCAAATTTTCTTGAAGCCGTTTTTCACTATTGAATCTCCGTTTCAATATTTCTTGAAGTGCCTTTTTAATGGTGAAAAACCGTTTCAAGAAAAATGGAGATGGGTTTCACCATTGAAAAATGGCTTCAAGAAAATTAGAAACGACTTTTCAACGTTTAAATGCCATTTCAAATATTCTTGAGACCTATAAATTATTATCTTTGCACACGTAAAAAAGAAAAACAGTTTAATCCATATTATATAATGTATAGAACAAGAACATGTGGCGACCTGCGCCTTGCCGATGAAGGCTTGGTGATTACGCTGGCCGGCTGGGTACAGAAAACCCGTAAGATGGGTGGCATGACGTTCGTGGATATCCGCGACCGTTACGGTATTACGCAATTGGTGTTTAACCAGGAAGTGGATGCCGCTCTTTGTGAGAAAGCAAATAAGCTGGGACGCGAATATGTTATCCAGGTGACGGGAACCGTTCGCGAACGTTCCAGCAAAAACCCGAATATCCCTACCGGTGAGATCGAAATCATCGTTTCGGAACTGAATGTCCTGAATGCTGCCGTGACTCCTCCTTTCACGATTGAAGACGATACGGACGGGGGGGACGACCTGCGTATGAAATACCGTTATCTGGACTTGCGCCGCAACGCCGTCCGCAAGAACCTGGAACTGCGTCATCGTATGGCTTTCGAGGTGCGTAACTATCTGGACAAGCAGGGATTCCTGGAAGTCGAAACTCCGGTGCTGGTAAACTCGACGCCTGAAGGGGCGCGTGACTTTGTCGTGCCTTCCCGTATGAATCCCGGACAGTTCTACGCTTTGCCTCAGTCTCCGCAGACGTTGAAGCAGTTGTTGATGGTTTCCGGTTTCGACCGTTATTT
>ENA-UEOR01001424-UEOR01001424.1-human-gut-metagenome-genome-assembly--contig:-NODE-1424-length-14161-cov-4.022792_pt1 | contig 14161 bp, 12 predicted proteins | sample MGYA00242887_ERZ507890 | MGnify/ENA primary metagenome ERZ507890 (study PRJEB26167, sample SAMN06115431) | human gut metagenome | host: Homo sapiens | place: China:Guizhou | collected 2014-10-21...
CCCGCCTCGCGCACCACGCCCCGGAAGCTTCGGCTTCCGGGGTTTTTTCTGTCTGCAGCAAATATCACAGCAAAAAGCGCTGGTCTCCAAAAAGAGGCCGGCGCCGGTTTTTACGCGCCGAAGCACGTGAACATGATGACGAGATAAACGATGTACAGTCCGCCGATGAAAAAGCCGACCCAGCGTTTGAACCTGCCCTGCATGAGCGCCGGGATGAGCGCACCTGCGCACACGACGAGGCACGCCGGAATATCCAGCAGCATGCCCTGCCGCTCGACCGGCAGCGGCTTGCCGAGGATGAGCGCGCACAGCGGCATGATGAGCGTGAGATCCATGATGTTCGCGCCGATGATGTTGCCCACCGACAGCGAGGACTGCTTTTTGCGGATGGCCGTGATGGTCGTAACAAGCTCCGGCAGCGACGTGCCGATGGCGATCATGGTCGCGCCGATGATGGCATCCGGCACACCGATCATCTGCGCGAGCGCGGTGCCGTTGTCGATCAGCAGCTGCGCACCAAGCACAATGGCCGCAGCGCCAAACACAAACTTGCCGATATTGAGCGCGACCGTCCGGCCGTCCGTCTTGGGGCGGGCATCCTGCTCCGGGGCCTCAAGCGACTGCTCACGCCGCGCGGCAACAAGGCTCTCGGCAATAAAGCACACAAAAATGACAAGGATCAAAACGCTCTCAAGGATAGACAGCTGCCCGTCACGCGTGAAGCCGAACAGAACCGCGATCGCCGCGAGCAGCAGCACCGCCTTGACCGCATACTGCCGCCGTGGCATGGTGCACTCCATGCAGATCAGCGACAGGCACATGATCAGGCCGGTATTGGCCGTCACCGAGCCGACGGCGTTGCCGATGGCGATGTCCGCATTGCCCTCCAGCGCGGAAAAGACGGACACAAGCATCTCCGGCATCGTCGTGGCAAAGCTCACAACGGTCGCGCCGATGATGAATTTGGGGATACCGGAGGCCTCGGCGATCCATGCGGCGGCATCGACAAACAGGTCGCCGCCCTTGATGATGCAGATCAGCCCCACCGCAAACAGCAGCAGGACAAGAAAGAGGGTACTGCCGGTAAAATCGAGGTTCATAACGCATTCTCCTTCGTGATCGCGCAAAAAATGAGACTTTCGGCACGATCATCATAAATATGATGTGCTAAAAGTCTCATTACCTATCACAATAGGCGCATAACCACCGGCGGATGCCGGGAGATTGTTGGTCATACATTTGTAACTACTCCCTTTTAACGAGAAGTCATCATAGCACACCGCGCGGGGCTTGTCAAGCAATTCCACGCCCGGCCGCCGCTCAGCGCACCAGCTTCATGAGCAGGCGCTCGAACTCGCCGAGCATGCCCACGGAATCGGCAAAGATCATGCTCTTTTCATACATACGGCGGTAAGCATCCACGTTCTCGTCCGTGCGCGCGGTGTAAATGATCGGGATGACGAGCAGACCCCGGCGGCGCACCGCCTGCACGGCCGTGCGCACGTCGTCGATCGCCTCCGCCTCGCTGAAATAGCCGGACGGCAGCCCGTCGGAGAGCACCATGAGGATCTTGCGGCGCTCGGTGCGCTTGGCCAGATCCAGCGCGGCGGCGCGGATGGAATAACCGTCCTTGTTGCCGTTGCCGGCGGCGATCTGCTCCATGGCGTCGATGCAGCGACTGCCAAGCTCCTTTTGCTCAAAATCCTTGATGACGCAGTGCTGCACGGCATTCGTGCCGCCGTCAAAGGCGACGATCTTCGTATAGGCGATGCCCTTGAGCGCCTCCTCGAGCACGGCCGCCGTGGCCAGCGCCGTGAAGAGCTTGGACTGCCCGCCGCCGACGCCGGCGCCCATGCTGCCGCTGCGGTCGATGAGCAGGTAAAACGCCGTCTCGCGCCTGGACGGCGGTGCTTTGCGGCGAAAAACGTCCTTGGCATCGAGCGGGATCTTCCACAGCTCGCGCTGCGAGAGCGCGCCGGTGCGCTGGCTGGCGCTGCGTTCGCGCTGCTGGCGCAGGAGCTTGTCGAGCCGGTGATGCAGCGCCTTGGCACGCTCGGAAAACGCCGGCGGCAGCCGCCCGCCGGACGGCGTGATATACGTCTCGGTGAAGGTCAGACCGGCGTAGCGCGCGGCGAGCTCCTGCCGCTCGCCGACGTCCAGACGCGCGGCGCGCGGCGCGGCAACGCTCAGCTGCCGCTCGATCTCACGCGCGCGTGTGAGCTCCTGCGCGGCGTTTGAGAGCATGGCGTCCAGCTCAGCCGCGCTGAGCGCAAAGCCGCGGTGCGCGCTCCAGCCCGTGCCGAGCACCTCGCGCAGGCTCTCCGGCCCGCCGGAGGCGGCCTTCTGTGCGGCGGACACGCCGTCCGACGTGGTGGCGCTTGCTCCGCTCTGCCCGTGGTTTCCGCTGCGGCCGACGCTCGACGAGCGGCCGCGATCCTCCCTGCCGTTCGTACCGGCAGAGCCGCTCGATTTGACCTCCTGACTCGCAAGGCTGCCGCTCATGTCGCCATGGCGCTCGGAATTATCCCCGCTGCCGCCGCCCGCGCTGTCGCCCTTGTCCAGCTCGGTGTCCTCTCCGTCGGCGGATGGGCCGCTGCGCGCCGCGTCCTGCGCCTCACCTCGCAGGCGGAGGCGGCTGTCGCAGCCGTCGCCGAGGGCTTCCGCGCGCTCGGCCTCGCTGAAAGCGTAATCCACGCACTGCGATGCGATGCGCGCGCGGGCATCATCGTCCGCCTCGCGGCACAGGCGCGCAAGCTCCGGCGCGAGCGCCATGAGCGTTTGGCGGCAATGCTGCGCGCACGCGGCGGCAGAGGGCGCAAGGATCGCCGCCTCCACCTGCGCACACACGGACTGCAGCGCCGGTGTCCGGCACGGGATGCCCGTGAGCGCAAACGCCTCCAGCTCGTCAAGCAGTGCCTCGAGCGCGCTGCCGGGCGCGGCGGCGTCCAGCTGCGCATAGCACACGAAGCGCAGCAGCGGCAGATAGCCGGGAAAGCGGCGGCAGAGGATGTTATCCGTGCGCGCCTGCTCCAGAATGTTCAGTATCCGGTGCCCGAGCAGCGCCCCGGTCTCGGGCGCGAGGGCATAGTGCGCGTGAAAATATGCGCCGGCCTCCGCCGCGAACGCCGCGCAGACGTCCCGGTCGGAGCTGCTGTCGTGCTGGATCTCGCGCGCGAGCAGCACGCGCAGCGCGGCCGTCCAGTGGCGGGCGTCAAAATCCGTGCGCAGCAGATATTCCGCCCCGCCGACGGTGACGGCCGTGCCGTCCGTCGTGCAGCGCAGACTATCGTCCGCCGTGACGGTATCGACCCGGATATTCCCCGGGACGAGCAGCGCGAGGCTGCGCCGGAGCAACGGCGTGATGGGATCATGCGCCAGAAACGCCCGGTAGCGCGCCAGCGCGGCGTCAAATCCGTCCATCCTGCGGCACCATGCTCTCAATGAGCTCGGTCAGCTGGAGGCGGGTGTAGGCGTCCTGCGGCTTGGAGGCCACGTTGTCGAGCAGACCCCAGCGCAGGCCCAGCAGGGACTCCGCGCGCAGGGCGTCAATAAAGCCGCGGATCGTCATCGCGTCCGGCTCGAGCCCGCCGGCGCTGCGGATGCGGTCGCGGATGGCACAGTAAACATAGTCGCAGATATTCAGGCTGGCGGCGCTCGCCTCGGGCACGACGCGGTGCAGCACATCGACGATGCTCTCCGGCTCGGCAATGTGGATGGGCGTGAAGCGGTCGATCGTCGCCTCGTTCATGAAGTTCGTGCCGGCATAGTCCTCGTTCATCGTGATCGTGAACGCCGAGTGCGGGTGCATCTGCACGAGCCCGTAGCCGGGCACCTGGATCTGGCGCGCGGCGTCGGTCAGCGAGTGGAGCACGTCGGCGCACTCGGGCTTGATGGTGTTGCCCTCGTCGAGCACGACGTCCGCGCCCGCCGCGAGATAGCGCAGCATGTCGCTCAGGCGGTAGCGCATGGTGCCGTTTTCGATCGTCGGGCCGCCGAGCAGGTCGAGCTTGTCGAGCTCGGCATTGCCCTGCATGCGGTACTGCGGCACGTTGAGCAGCCAGTCTACTGTCTGGATGAGCGTGTTCTTGCCGCAGCCCTTGCTGCCGACGAGGCGCAGGTGCATGCCCGAGAGCCGGTAGGCAAGGCAGCGCGTGAGCGCGCCGAAGCCGTCCGCCTGCACATAGCGCACCAGCGGATCGGGCACCAGCTCGGGGTATTCCGGCAGGGAGAACATCTCCGCGAACACGCGCAGGATGATCGGCTCCGGCACTGCCTGCTCGAGCAGATACTCGGCGCGCGCAGTCAGCGCTTCCGGGGACGCGCAGCCGCGCGCGGCCGCGCCGTCGATGGCCGCGCGCACCGCGCCGCTGAGCGGGTCGCCGCAGCGGTATTCGGCGAGAAAGCCCCAGACGTCCGGTGCGCCGCCGTCGCACGGCTCGCCCGCGGAATCGCACAGGGCCGTGACCCGCGCCCGCACGGGCGCGGTGCGCAGCAGCGCCGTGAGCGCCTCCGAGGGCGCTGTCACGATGCCGATGCGCGCAAACGGGTCGCCCGCCGCCGCTTCGGACAGGCAGCACACGGGCAGCGGCTCACCCTCGACGCGGCAGAGCACGACCTCCGGCCACGCATGGCGCTCCTGCGCGCAGAGCGAGCGCAGGAAGTCGAGCTTCATCGGTGCTTTCAGATTGCTGCCGCCGCAGACGGCGGTCTCAAATTGCCGGGTAGGATGCATATCGGTTTCCGCCTTTCTCAGTTGCCCCGCGTCGCGCCCCAGGGAAAGCCCTTGGCGCTGCCGTGGTAGATCACGCGCCGCGTATTCAAAAACGCGCAGCGGCCGATGCGCTCCACGCTGTCGGGGATGACGACCGTGTCCAGATTGCTGCACTGGTAAAACGCCTCATCCTGGATCTCGCGCACGCTGTCCGGAATGACGATGCCCGTCAGGCCGATGCAGCGCGAAAACATCCCCTCCGGGATGACGGCGAGACCGCGCGGCAGATTGGTACTGCGCAGGTGCACCTTATCATAAAATGCATAGGGCTCGACCGTCTCGATGCTGTCCGGGAGGATGAGCGTGTCCAGATACGTATAGGAGACCATGGCGTAGGACGCCAGAGCGCGCACGCGCACCCCGTCGACCGACGACGGCAGCTCGAGCACCGTGCCGCCGTTGAAGCAGCCGTCCGTGCCGATGCGGCCGGTCGCCGCGTCAAAGACGAGGTTCTGCGCCGCCGCCTGCGCCGCCGTCACGGGGTGGGTGTCCCACGGGCGGTCGCGCAGCCAGGTCTGGATGTCCGCCTGCGTGCGCGCGCGCTTTTGTGTCAGGTAGTCCTGCATCTGCTGCAGGCCGCACTGCTGCGAAAAAAAGACTGCCAGATCCTCAGCCTCCAACGGAATGGAAAAGCCCTTCGGCAGTGTAAGCCCCAGCTGCATGGTCAGGATGCGGCGGACATCGCTGCACGCATCGTCATACCGCGAGAGCACCTTCTGATCGCAGACGAAGGGCACATCCAGCCGCGACGCCTCGATGCCGCCGGCCGTCAAAAGGCCCGCGAAGCCGTGCGCGCGGTCCAAGATCTTTTTTACGTCGCGAAACTGCGTGCTCTGGTAAAGAAGCATCTCCATCGCGTGATCCCTCCCGTCGGTTCGGAACGCTTTTTGTTATAAAACTATCATACAGGCGCAAGGTGTATTCTTCCGTAACATTTGCTGCACAGATTCCGGTTTCCTTGTCTCTTTACCGGCGGATCGGGTATTTTTTGTACACGCTGTACACAGTTTATTCACTGGACAGACGTTTCCTGTTGTGGTAAACTAAAGTTACGTTACACAAGTCCCAAAAGTGCACACATTTTATCAAGATAAAGGAAGCGTTCACATGAATGAAGTGAAAAGCCCCAAAAAGCCGTTGGTGTATTATTACGCCATCGTCATTCTCGTGATTCTGGCGCTCAACTTCCTGGCGGTGCCCTGGCTGAGCCAGCGGCAGGTCAAGGAGGTCGACTACGGCACGTTCATGACCATGACGGAAAATCAGGAGATTGGCCGTGTGGAGGTACAAAACAACCAGATCCTCTTCACGAACAAAGATGACACGCAGGTATACAAGACCGGCCTGATGGACGATCCCGACCTCATCTACCGCCTGAAGGACTCCGGCGCGGAGTTCTCGAGCGAGATCGTCGAGCAGATGTCGCCGTTTCTGTCGTTTCTGCTGACGTGGCTGCTGCCGATCGTGTTTTTTGTCGCCCTCGGCCAGTTCATGCTCAAGCGCATGACGAACAAGGCCGGTGGGCCGAACTCCATGATGTTCGGGCTCGGCGGCTCGAACGCGAAGGTCTACGTCAAGTCGGCCGAGGGCATCAAATTCTCCGATGTCGCCGGCGAGGACGAGGCCAAGGAAAACCTGACCGAGATCGTCAACTACCTGCACGACCCGGCGAAATATCAGGAGATCGGCGCATCCATGCCCAAGGGCGTTCTGCTTGTCGGCCCTCCGGGAACCGGCAAGACGATGCTGGCCAAGGCCGTCGCCGGCGAGGCAAACGTGCCGTTTTTCTCCATGTCCGGTTCGGAATTCGTGGAGATGTTCGTCGGCATGGGTGCGAGCAAGGTGCGCGACCTGTTCCGTCAGGCCAAGGAGAAAGCGCCCTGCATCGTGTTCATCGACGAGATCGACGCCATCGGCAAAAAGCGTGACGGGCAGGTCGGCGGCAACGACGAGCGCGAGCAGACGCTCAACCAGCTGCTGACCGAGATGGACGGCTTCGAGGGCAACAACGGCGTCATCATCCTCGCCGCCACGAACCGGCCAGAGTCGCTCGACCCGGCGCTCACGCGCCCCGGCCGCTTTGACCGGCGCGTGCCCGTGGAGCTGCCCGATCTCAAGGGCCGCGAGGAGATCCTCAAGGTGCACGCCCGCAAGATCAAGGTCGCCGAGGACGTGGACTTCGGCCAGATCGCGCGCATGGCCTCCGGCGCATCCGGCGCAGAGCTTGCAAACATCGTCAACGAGGCCGCGCTGCGCGCCGTGCGCGACGGCCGGCGCTTTGCCACGCAGTCCGACCTTGAGGAGAGCATTGAGGTCGTCATCGCGGGCTATCAGAAGAAAAACGCCATCCTCACCGACAAGGAAAAGTGGACGGTCGCCTACCACGAGATCGGCCACGCACTCGTCGCCGCATTGCAGACGCACTCCGCCCCCGTGCAGAAGATCACCATCATCCCGCGCACATCCGGCGCGCTCGGCTACACGATGCAGGTCGAGGAAGGCAACCACTACCTCATGACAAAAGAGGAGCTGGAAAACAAGATCGCCACGCTCACCGGCGGCCGCGCCGCCGAGGAGGTGCGCTTCGGCGTCATCTCCACGGGCGCTTCCAACGACATCGAGCAGGCGACGAAACTCGCCCGCGGCATGATCACACGCTACGGCATGAGCGAGGAGTTTGACATGGTCGCGCTCGAGACGGTCACGAACCAGTACCTCGGCGGCGACGCCTCCCTCGCCTGCTCGGCCGAAACGCAGACGCAGATCGACCATCAGGTCGTCGCGCTCGTGAAAAAAGAGCACGCCAAGGCCGTCGGCATCCTCACGGAAAACCGTGCCAAGCTCGACGAACTGGCCAAGTACCTCTATGAAAAGGAGACCATCACCGGCGAGGAGTTCATGGCCATTCTCAACCGCGCCTGACGGGCTGCGATGCGGTCGTGCAGCGATCCTGAATCACCCCGCGAAAGGAGGACCACCGCAACCGTATGAATGAAAAGCTGAAAGAAAAAGTCAAGGAATCTCTCTCGAGCGTGCTGCCCATCACCCTGATCGTGCTGGTGCTGAGCGTCACGCTCGTCCCGATGGAGATCGGCACGCTGGCGCTGTTTCTGACCGGCGCCGTGCTGCTGATCGTCGGCATGGGGTTTTTCCAGCTCGGCGCCGAGATGTCCATGACGCCGCTCGGCGAGGGCGTCGGCAAGACGCTGGCGAAGCGCGAAAAGGTGCTGCTGGTCGTACTCGTGGCGTTCGCGCTCGGGACGATCATCACCATCGCGGAGCCGGACCTGCAGGTGCTGGCAAACCAGGTCGCGTCGATCCCGAACAATGTGCTCATCTGGACGGTCGCCGTCGGCGTGGGCGTCTTTCTGGCGCTGGCCGTGCTGCGCATTTTGTTTCGCGTCTCGCTGGCAAAATGCCTGCTGGCCGCGTATGCGCTGCTGTTTGTGCTGACGCTGTTTTCCCCGAAGGAATTTCTCGCCGTCGCGTTCGATGCCGGCGGCGTCACGACCGGGCCCATCACCGTGCCGTTTATCATGGCGCTGGGCGTCGGCGTGTCAGCCATCCGCAGCACGCAGGGACACGACGACGACAGCTTCGGTCTCGTCGCGCTGTGCAGCGTCGGGCCGATTCTGATGGTGCTGCTGCTCGGCATCTTCTACCACCCGACGGACGCGGCCTACTCCGCCGTAGAGATTGCGCCGGTCGTGACAACGCGCGACGTGGCGCGGCAGTTCGCGCTCGGCTTCCCGGGCTATGCCGAGGAAGTGCTGCTGAGCATCCTGCCGATCGTGGCGGTGTTCGTGCTGTTTCAGCTGCTGACGCGCTGCTACCGGCGGCGGCAGCTGCTGCGTACGGGCGTCGGCTTTCTGTACACGGTCATCGGCCTGATCCTGTTTCTGACCGGTGTGAACGTCGGCTTCACACCCGTGGGCAATCTGCTCGGTTCGGGTCTGGCCGGCAGCGCGTACCGCTGGGTGCTCATCCCGATCGGCGCGGTCATCGGCTACTACATCGTCAAGGCCGAGCCCGCCGTGCAGGTGCTCAACAAGCAGGTCGAGGATGTCACCGGCGGCACGGTGTCGCAGAGCATGATGAATACGGCGCTGTCCATCGGCGTGGCCTGCGCGGTGATGCTGTCGATGGTGCGCGTGCTGACCGGCATCAGCATCTACTGGATCCTCGTGCCCGGCTACGCGCTCGCGCTCATCCTCGCGCGGTTCGTGCCGTCCGTGTTCGTGGGCATCGCCTTCGACTCCGGCGGCGTCGCAAGCGGGCCCATGACCTCCACCTTCCTGCTGCCGCTGGCCATGGGCGCGTGCACCGCGCTCGGCGGCAACGTCGTCGCGGACGCCTTCGGCGTCGTAGCGCTCGTCGCGCTCGCCCCGCCGGTGGCGATCCAGATCATGGGCGTTCTTTATGTACATAGATACAAAGCTGACCTGCTGTCCGATGACGGCGTCATCGACCTGGAGGACGAAGAGATATGATACATGCCGAAAACCGACTCGCACCGCGCATGGTGCTCATCATTACGAATCATGAATACCGCCGCAAGCTCGAACAGACGTTTCAGAATTTCCGCATCCCGATCTATTATCAGTGCCAGGGGCACGGCACCGCGCCGTCGGAGATGCTCGACATCTTCGGCCTGAGCGGCAGCGGCCGCCTGCTCACGATCGGGCTGCTGCCGAAATTTCTCGTGCGCGACCTGCTTGACGCGCTGCAGCAGCGCATCCCGCTGCACAAACGCGGCGGCGGCATCGTGCTGACGATCCCGATCACGGGACTGCAGCGGCCGCTGTTCCAGCTCATGAACGACCAGCTGCGCGAGACCATTGAACAGAAGATCGAAGAAAGGGTGTGTAATGAAATGTCCGATACGCAAACCGGCGCGGGTTACGCCGCCATCTGGGTCGCGCTCAGCAACGGCTACAGCAGCGACGCCATCGACGCCGCCAGAAGCGCGGGCGCCATGGGCGGCACGATCCTCAAGGGACGCCGCCAGAACTCCGAGCGCATCAGCCGCAAGCTCGGCATCTCCATGCAGGAGGAAGAGGAGTTCGTCGTCATCGTCACGCCGCGCGAAAAGAAGGCCGCCGTCATGAACGCGATCAGCGACGCCTGCGGCCTGCGCACGGACGCGCACGGCATCATCGTCTCGCTGCCGGTGGACGAGGTCATCGGCCTTGAGACCGGAGAAAACACGCTGTAACATTCCAAATAAACCAAAAATGCCGCAGGCAGCCGCCTGCGGCATTTTTGCGTCCGGATAGCGTATTTCAGGCCAGGGCGCGCTCGACCGCCGCCATTGCGTGGGCATGGGTCGTGTCGATGAGCGGCACCGCGCAGTCCTCTGGCTTGACCAGCAGGCCGAATTCCGTGCAGCCAAGGATCACGGCCTCCGCGCCGCGATCGGTCAGGTCCCGGATCGCAGCCCGAAACTTGTCCCGGGTCTCCGGGAGAAACACGTCCTTGACCAGTTCCTGATACAGTGCGTTATGGATGTTGTCAAAATGCGCGCCGTCCGGGAACAGCACATTCAGGCCGTAGCGCTCCTGCAGGCGGCCCCGAAAGAAGGTGCTCGACGATTACCGCCCGCTGCTGGAGGAAAAAGGCTTCCGGGTCGAGATCCGGCCGACGGACGAGACGGTCTTTGCCGACCGGCGCGGGCTGTGCTTCCTGCTCGGGCAGGTCGTGAGCAACAGCGTGAAGTATACGCTCGAAAAGCCGGTGCTGACCTTTTCCCTGGAAAGCAATGACACGGCGACCGTCCTGTCCATCCGCGACAACGGCCCGGGCGTGCGCGCGTGCGACCTGCCGTACGTGTTTGAAAAAGGTTTCACCGGAGACTCCGGCCACGAGAAGAACAAAGCCACCGGCATGGGGCTCTATCTCGCGCGCGAGGTCGCAAAGGATCTGGGCCTCACGCTCACCGCCGCGTCCGGCTGGGGCGCGGGGTTTGAAATTCGGGTCACATTCCCGGTCGTAGAAAAATAAATATTGAAGATCCGGCGCCGCGAACAGCGGCGCCGGATTTTTTCTGTCATGCCTTGCCCCCTCGAGCTCCCCCGCCGCGCAAAATGCCCCGACAGCCGAGGCTGCCGGGGCAAAGGGGGGATGCGACATCTAACGGGATGGTACGTCAGACGATGTTATACTTCTTGAGCAGATCCACCACGACGTTGTTGACCAGCGGCTCCTTGACGAGGTCGAGCAGCGGCAGCACCGACGGGAGCAGGAACTCCAGCGGCTTCTTGCCGTCGAGCAGCTTGCTGGTCGCGTAGAGCAGGTCGCGGATATCATACACGCTGCCCCAGACTTCCGGCACGCCGCGGTCGACATTGCAGAGCGTGTAGACCGCTTCCATCGCGGTACGGATGGAGTACTCGGTGGTGAACACGGTGTCGCGCGGGGTATCGGCGAACTGGCCGACGAACGCGAGGTTGACGGAACCATCGGGCACGACCTTCGGGCGGTCGCCTTCGGCTCTGGGCTCAAAGAACGTGGTGACGTAAGGCATCATGCACGGCGTGGTGTTGCATTCGTTCGTGGCCAGATCCATGATCTGATCCTCGGGGATGCCGATGTGGTACAGCCACTCTGCTGCCAGCTCGATGCCGGTGCAGTCGCACATGTTCTTCTTGATGAAGTCGCCCTTGTCGTCCCAGCAGTTGAGGCCGTAGACCCAGATCAGGCAGTGATCCTTCGGCTGCTCCTGGAACTGGCCCTGACGGTTGATGGTCCAGCTGACGAGCCAGCTCGAATCGCGGCAGGTGACGATGCCGCCGGTAACGACCTTGCCGGACAGCGGGTCGCGCTTGCAGATCTTCTGGATGGCGTCGAGGATCTGCTTGTTGGCCGTGTCGACGGTCCAGGACTCCCAGCTGGTCTCCTTGATGTCCTTGAAGAACTTCTCGGGATGGCCGAACGCCGGATCCTGCGCGGCGAGCTTCTTCCACATCTCGATGGACGGGCCTTCGCCGTTCTTGACCTTGATGACCGGAGCGTGCGTCTGATCGCCGTAAGCGGACGCATCGCCCTGGCAGCCATTCGTGCAGATGACGAGATCGTTCTCGGTCAGCTCGATGACCTTTTCCACGCCGCCCTGGGTGTACTCGATCTTCTTGGCGACCTTCTTATCCTCGGTGCAGTCGCAGACGATGTTCGTGACCGTGGTGTCGAAGAGGACCTTTCCGCCGTGGTCGGTAATGTATTTGCACATCGGGAGGATCATGGACTCATACTGGTTGTAGCGGGTGAAACGCAGCGCGCTCAGATCCGGCAGGCCGTCGATGTGGTGGATGTAGCGCTGCAGGTAGAGCTTCATCTCGAGGGCGCTGTGCCACTTCTCGAACGCGAACATGGTCTGCCAGTAGGTCCAGAAGTTCGTGGCGTAGAACTCATCGTCGAACACGTCATCGATCTTCTTGTCCTCGAGGGACTTGTTGGTCGCCATGAACAGCTTCAGCAGCTGGGTAGCGGCGCCGGGCGTCAGGCCGTACTTACGGTCGGTGTGGGCGTCCTGGCCCTGCTTCTCGGTGACACGGCACAGGGAGAAGTTCGGGTCTTCCTTGTTGAGGTAGTAGTACTCGGAGAAGACCGTCTCGCCCGGGTTCACGATCGACGGGATGGACTTGAACAGATCCCACATGCACTCGAAGTGGTTATCCATCTCACGGCCGCCGCGCATGATGAAGCCCTTGGTCGCGTCGTAGATGCCGTCGCAGGAGCCGCCGGCCACCGGCAGGTGCTCAAAGAGCGTGATGTGCTCGCCGGGCATCTGTGCATCGCGGATCAGGAAGCAAGCCGCCGCCAGACCGGCCAGGCCGGTGCCGACGACATATGCCGACTTGTTGTCGATGCCTTCGGGTTTTTTCGGCGTTGCAAACGCCTCGTAGTTACCGCTGCTGTAATACATTCTGTGTACCTCCCATTCATGATGTGTTTTCCGTATTTTTTGTGCAGTCCGCTGCACGAGTTTCTTCTGTTATGGTCACTAACACTTGCCTCCAAAAAAAAGAAGCAGCTTCGTTTGACAATTATCAATATAGCGTATTTCGCCGTCTTTACTGCACCATTTGTTACGCAAATGGCGATAATTAAACATAACCATTTGGTTTCGTTGAATGTCACTAAATTGACGATTTGTGATTGTGCATTTTGACCGTTTTTCGCCGAATGTCCAATCAAAATGCGTCAAATGGTACAAAAGAAAGCTGCCAAAAAGCGAAATTTGCTTTTTGACAGCTTCCAGTTTGGACATATATGGTCGTCAAGTGTGCCCTACAAGTTGGCCATGCCCTCCAGCGCAGGGCCGTCGAGCACATAGATCTTGCCGCGGCCGGTGCGCAGAAGGCCCATCTGACGCATCCCCTCCAGCTCCCTGCTGATGACCTCGCGCGTGGTGCCGAGGTGGTGGGAGATCTCCTCGTGGGTGATGCGCGCAAAGCCGTCCTCGGGGTGGGCATCGGCCTTTTCGAGCACGACGCGGGCGATGCAGCTGCGCAGAGGATGGAAAAAATAATACTCTATGTTATTGAGCACCGTCTGGACATTGCGCGCCTGCGTGCACTGCAAAAACTGCTGCACGACCGGCGATTCCGCGCACAGCGGGCGCAGGGCCACAATGTTGATGTAGGCAAACACGGCGTCGCTGGTCGCCTGCAGGATGGGGACCGTGTCACCCGGCGCTGCACTGTCGAGCGTATTGAGCATGCAGCAGCCGCCGCTGACGATCGACATGAGCGTGATCTCGCGGCCGGTGTCCGTCGCAATAAACACACGCACTCCGCCGGAGAGCACGAGAAACAGGCCGTTTTTTTCCGGCATGGAAAAAATCACGTCGTCCCCCGCGCGGTACGAGCGGACGATCGTATTCAGGCGCAGCATCTGCTGCTGAGAGCCCGTCAGCGAATCCCAGAACGGCAGGCACACCGTAAAGTCATAGGAACGTTTGTTTTTATCCGTGCTGCACACCTCCGCCGTTTTGGAATGATATGTTAGCGCCACTAACATATATGCGCAAAAAAAGAAACTTGCTGCTTCTTCTCACATCTTATCAAATTGACACGTCCGCACCGTATCATTTGTTACATATCTGACGCCTTTTCACGTTTTCCTGCCAGTAAGGAGGCGTCTGGTTCATTCTTGATATAGCTCACGAGCAGCTCGCCGGTAAACTGGACGACATCGACCGGAGAAACGCCGAAGGACAGGTTCTCATAGATCGTCGTGCCGGTATATGCGTTGAGCAGGCACTGGTACACGGCATAGATGTTCACGTCCGGCCGGATCGAGCCGTCGGCCACGCCCTCGCGCAGCAGGGCGTAAGGGGAGAAGTGGAGTCCTTCGAGCAGGACGCGCATGGCTTCCTCCTGTGCGGCTTCC
>ENA-UEOR01001444-UEOR01001444.1-human-gut-metagenome-genome-assembly--contig:-NODE-1444-length-14083-cov-14.450521_pt1 | contig 14083 bp, 10 predicted proteins | sample MGYA00242887_ERZ507890 | MGnify/ENA primary metagenome ERZ507890 (study PRJEB26167, sample SAMN06115431) | human gut metagenome | host: Homo sapiens | place: China:Guizhou | collected 2014-10-21...
GGCTCTCCCGAGGGGATTAGGGCTTTGCCCTAATGACCCACTCAAGGCGTTTCACCCCTGAGAACCCCGAGCAAAGAGTGACCCTCTCTTTGCAATCTCCGCTTATGGTTTACCCCTAAGAACCCCTCTGCGAAAGCGAGCAAAATAATCAATTGCAAACAAAGAAAAGAAGCTATGGCTACAAAATCAAGCATACATATCAAGCCTTGCAACATCGCATCGAGCGAGGCGCACAACCGAAGGACTGCCGAGTATATGCGTAATATCGGGGAGTCCAGAATCTATGTCGTTTCCGAACTTTCCACCGATAACGAACAGTGGATAAACCCCAACTTCGGCACTGCCGAACTGCGAACTCATTATGACAATATCAAGCAAATGGTCAAGGAAAAGACCGGACGCGCCATGCAGGAAAAGGAACGGGAACGCAAGGGAAAGAATGGAAGAATTATCAAAGTGGCGGGATGTTCACCCATCCGTGAAGGAGTATTGCTTATCAGACCGGACACCACACTGGCTGATGTATGCAAATTCGGTGAAGAGTGCCAAAGACGCTGGGGTATCACTCCACTACAAATTTTCCTGCACAAAGACGAAGGACATTGGCTAAACGGTCAGCCGGAAGCAGAAGACAAAGAGAGTTTTCAAATAGGAAGCAGATGGTTCAAGCCGAACTATCATGCTCATATCGTATTCGACTGGATGAACCACGAAACCGGAAAGAGCCGAAAACTCAATGACGAAGATATGGCAATCATGCAGACCTTGGCTTCCGATATTCTCCTGATGGAACGTGGGCAGACAAAAGCTGTCACAAGTAAAGAGCATCTGGAACGAAATGATTTCATCATTGAGAAGCAGAAAGCCGAACTGCAACGTATAGAAGAAACCAAGCGACACAAGGAGCAACAGGTAAGCCTTGCCGAACAGGAACTCAAACAGGTAAAAGCTGAGATACGCACAGACAAACTCAAAAGTGCAGCTACCGATGTAGCCACTGCCATAACCAGCAGCGTAGGTTCTCTTTTCGGAAGCGGTAAGTTGAAAGAACTGGAACATAACATCGAGCAGCTACATCAGGAGATTGCCAACCGGGACAAAGCTACTGATAAATTAAAAATTCAGATGCAACAAATGCAGGAACAGCACGGCAGACAAATACGCAATCTTCAAGGAATACATAATAAAGAGATTGAAGCTAAAGACAAAGAAATATCACGGCTAAACACCCTGCTTGAAAAGGCATTCTGCTGGTTCCCATTACTCAAAGAAATGCTGCGAATGGAAAAATTATGTTATGTCATTGGCTTTACCAAAGGGATGATTGACTCTCTTTTGTACAAAAGGGAAGCTCTCAGATGTAGCGGAAAAATCTATTCCGAAGAATATAGGCAGAGATTTGAAACAAAAAATGCCACATTCAAAATTGAGCAAAGTTTGATTGATAAGAGCAAATTGATGCTGACTATAAATCAACAGCCAATCAGCGAATGGTTCAAGGAACAATGGGAAAAGTTACAGCAGAATCTGCGTAACTCGGTGAAGAGAGAACAAAAGTACAGAGGATTCAAGTTGTAATCAAAAAGTGGTATTTTCTTATCGTTTTTGTTAATATTCATACCATATCCTAACTATCGGCTTAAATTAGCATAACAGCCATATACTTTAGTGCCTTTTCTATTGCCATGATTGCAACGAATATGCTATATTTGAGGCTCATAAAGGTTCTTGAAATCTTTTACTAAATACGTTGATTGTCTAATTTAATATTTACGACTATGACGGAATTTATCAAAAGCAAATTAGAAGGGAAAGCTACGGAAGCTCCCTCTATCTATGCTATTCAACAAGGTTCAGCCTACTTAAAGGTTGGTGATGTTGGTAGTTCTGTTGTTGTATGCAGGGAACTCCTTAATAAAAAAGGATATGCGTGCGACCAAACAAGCGAGACCTATGATTCTGCCCTAAAATCCATTGTAGCGAAATTCCAAAAGGATTTCGGTTTGTCAAGCGATGGATTGTTGGGACAAGGCACCTTGGCTGTTTTACAAGACGATGTCAACGATACTGATTGGTTGATAAATGGAGTCGTCAATATTACAGCCGGGAAGTTAGCAAGATTGGGATTTGGAAAAGAAGTTCTAAAACCTGCTAATGTAACAAGACTGAATGAAGCGTGCAACCGTTATCACATTACGTCAAAAACAAAAGTAAGACATTTCCTCTCGCAAGGCTTCGTGGAAACCGATAGAGGGCGCACTTTCATGGAGTATATTTACAAACCGGGACAAGCCAAAGAAGATTATACCAATTGCCGATATGCTCCATATTGTGGCGGTGGATTCCTTCAACTAACATGGGCTGACGGTTATAAGGCTTTTTATGAGTACATGAGAAACAATCGCAATATAATAGACGAGAAAATCATGACTCCGGCTGAATATGCCACCCAACATGTTGCACAAGAATATCCATTTGAAAGTGCAGGCTGGGTATGGGATGTATTCAAAAACCTCAATGCAAAAATTGAAGAGTGGGCACCCCTGTCAGCTGATGAGACGGTCACAAGAGTAACCAAACTTATAAATGGAGGAACAAATGGTTTGCAAGCAAGAAAAGATGCTTATGCCAAAGCCAAAACAATCTTGAAATAAAAGTTACAGAATGGTAGCCTTTCCAAGAAGGTTGCCATTCTTTTATGTTTTAAATAACCGATTTACAAGAACTTATCAATCACACAAAGCTATGAGAATAATATACATCATTACATGCTTCTGTATGCTGTTTTGTTTTGCAGCATGCAATCAACGCAAAAACAATACCAATACCATTAAAAGTATTCCCGATATCAATTCATACAAGAATGATTCAATAGTCTATTCAAATCAACTGCTATATCAAGATTCCTTAAAGTTACAAGAACCTATAGGAAATAAAATCACTGTATACAGGTCCAACCAAGAGCTACAGTCTATCATATGCAATTATGATTGGAGTGAATACGGTAAGCCAATGGATGTAAAGTCAATAGGTAAAACAACTTACGAAGATGTCAACTTCGACAACAAGAAAGATTTAGTGGTTTATTTGGGGGCATTTGGCAATCAAGGAGTACAATACTATCAATGTTACTTATGGAATGACAAAAAGCAGAAGTTTCTGATTTCCCCCTCATTCCAACAGATAGCGAATCCAACCATAAACAATGATACCCGATGCATTTACTCTTTCAGCCGTACTTCCGCAAATGAATATGAACACATTAAATATGAGTTTAGGAATGGTATATTTGTCCAAACTGCTTCATTGGTGGAACGCAAAGAAAAAAATGGATTTAGTTATATAGAGAAAAGAGAGAATGATAAAACCGTGGTAAAAACATCTTCCTTAAAAGATATAGATAAAGAGTGGAAGCAATACATTATTATGTATAAGTAACACCAATAAGATAAACGGATATATGTTGGCGCCAATCGTAATCTACAGATATACTTCTTCAGGGAATCCATAAGATTGGTAATAAGGAAAACAGAAATTCTGTTTGTAATCTGATAGTATTTGATTGGATTTCAATAAAATTGCGTATCTTTGCAAGCGGACGGAAGAAACTCTGTCCAGACATATTAGAATTTAGAAGAAGCGTTATGCTCATCAAGTATTTGGAAACGTAGGAAATTTTCAAATTGCATACTCAGATGGCATAGTGGTTCTCACGCTATAGCGTGGGCTGCTATTACTACATCTGTATGCAAGGTTTCCTACGACCTCCAAATAAAGACGTGGCTGTGCAGTTCACGCTTTATATATTTATAAGTAAGAATTATGGATTCAGAAAAAAAATGGGGTTGTATTGGATATGCCCTACTAGCACTTATAACTTGGGGACTTACTCAAGGTTTTAAAGTCGTATGCATAATTATAGGAATTTTAATAGCCATTCTTATAGCTTTTATATTTATATCAAATTTATCAACCAAGCGTTTAATAAAGAAATTTAAGCATCAAAAAGATATATATCCTAATGCATACTCTTTCTTTCGAAAAGAATTACGAATATTCCAGTCTGAAAACAATCTTACAAAACAAGATATAAATAAATTCCTCTCATTCCCTAAAGTTGAATGGGAAAAGAGAGAAAAGCTCGAATTGGAAAGAATACAACGAGAAAAGCAGGTATCAACTGAATATAATATGATTAAAGCCAACTATTCAGATGGACTTACTTGTTGGCAAAAAGAACATCCTTCTGCAAACAAATCAATAATAATAAGTAATATTACGGAAATAATAGATTTCGATAGGCGGCAAAAAGAGTTTTTAAGTACCGAAGAATGGGAAAAGGCACAAATAGCTTTTAGTAAGTTATGTCGTAGCAAAAAATCTACAACGCCACATTCTGGTTGCTATTTTTATAACATGAATTTTCAAAAAACCGACTATAAAGGAAATATCATACAAGGAGAATATCGCATATGGCAATTCTTTTTTTCAAGTTTTTGCACTGCAACCGATTTAGATTACACTCATTTTAAACAGACGCAAGAGAATAACATTAATATAGATAAATATAAGGAGGGAAAAATAAATACCCCTTCTTATATCAACATAGAGATTAGTAACTTTATAAAATCATTGGGTGTCCCTGTGCAAGTAATCGCATATGGGGCTGAATTCGTGCACACCCGGTTTGTTTCTTTTATACTTTTTGATGTAAGAAGGTGTAGGAAATAAGTCGGCGGCTGCCCTTTGCGCAGCGGTCGGGTAAGGAGAAGGAAATGTCTACAAATTTTTGGGAGCTGCTGCAGCAGCACCAGAATGACCTGACAAAATCGGGTCACATGGTGGCCGACTATCTGGTGCAGCACGCAGCAGAGGCACAGTATCTGTCCATCTCCTCGCTGGCAAAGGAGTGCTGTGTGGCAGAGGCAACGGTGTTCCGCTTCTGCCGGGCGCTGGGGTTTGAGGGCTATCATGAAATGCGCATTGCGCTGGCGCAGGCCAACGCCACCGGTGCACTGGTCAACCAGCATGTGCCGGAGCCGGATGCCGACACGGCAACTTTGTGCGAGCACGCCAGCGCCCTGCTGATGACTACTATCAACGGCACCCAAAACAATCTTTCGCCGGAGGCGGTGGACAAGGCTTCGGAGCTGATGCACAAGGCCCGGCAGGTGTACTGCCTTGGTCAGGGCGGCAGCATGTATATTGCAAATGATATCTGCGCCCGCTTTGCCTGCATCTCCACCAAGTTCCGCACGGCAGGCGACAGCCATATGCAGCTGATCACGGCCAGCCTGATGACCCCGGAGGATGTGGTGCTGTTCGTTTCCTATTCCGGCGCTACCCGCGATATGCTGGAAACGCTGCGTGCGGCCAAGGCGGCGGGCGCAAAGATCATTCTGCTCACCCATTATGAGGATTCGCCCGGCGCAAAGCTGGCGGATATCGTGCTGCTGTGTGGTGCGCAGGAAAGCCCGCTGGACTCCGGCAACATCCCGGTCAAGGTGGCGCTGCTGTATGTGGCTGAAGTGCTGGTGCTGCGCTACACCATGGACGACCCCGAAAATGCCAACGCCGCACAGGATCGCACCAGTGAAGCACTGGCGGTCAAAATGCTGTAAAAATATTGCCCGCAAGGCCCCTGCAGATCCCGTGTTCTGTGGGGGCCTTGGCATATCCGGCAAAGGGTGCGTAAAATCTGTTTCTGATCTTTTTCAAAAAAAAATAGACCTCATCTTTTTGATGAAGTCTATTTTTCTTTAGCCTCTTAACTTAACGGCACTTGGGCAAATGCCTGATGGGCTTTTATGCCGGTGGTGAGGGTCTCCCGCGCACTGAGCAACAGCCCGCAGGGCTGATTGCTCCCCTGCTGTGCAGGGTCGTGCTGTTCGACCCGCTCACACGCCGCAGATAAAAAGAAAGCCCCCCAGACAAGCTGGAGGGCTTCCTTTTTATGCCGGTGGTGGGGGTCGAACCCACACGTGTTATTAGCACAAGGGATTTTGAGTCCCCCTCGTCTGCCATTCCGACACACCGGCTGATATACAATTCAAAAGAACGTTACTATTATAGCGGATTCTGCGCACAAAATCAAGACTGAGTTTCCGGCGGAAACACGTGGACTGTTCCCGGGCAGAGCGGGCAGCAGACGGCCGGAAAACTGCACTCCCCAATTTGCGTCGCTTTGCGCGGCACAGTACGGTGTCTGATGAGGAAATTTGACAAAAATAAAGAGCTTACGTTGATTTTACAGGATTAAAACGACACATTCCGCACCGCAGGCTGCAAGGGGTGAAGATTGACGTATTCTGGTAAAAAATAGTATAATGTTATTCGTGAAGGAATGCCGTGCGGCCCAAAACGCGCGGTTTTGCAGCGGGGGATATGCGATGATGAGCAAGAAAAACAGAACACGCCAGCAGATGGAAGAGGAAATGCGCCAGCTCCGCAAGGTGTTCATGACGGTGCGCCTGATGAAGGCGGACGAGGTGCAGGGCGGCAAAAAGGGCAGCGCGCCCTGCTATGCCCAGTGGCGGCGCAGCCGTCCGTGTGAAAACTGCGTGGCAAGGCAGGCGCTGGAAAAGAACACCCGGAAAACAAGGCTGGAATACTTTGGGCAGGAGCTGTACGAGATCACGGCCAGCTGTGTGCAGGTGGATGGCCAACTCTGTGTGCTGGAGCTGACCCGCAAGATCGACCGCAGCGTTCTGTTGGACCCGGAAAACGGTGAGCGGCTGCTCAACAGTATTACCGACGAGCGGGAAAAGCGCTACCGCGACCCGCTGACCGGTGCCTACAACCGCACCTATTATGATGAAAACTACCGCTACCGCAGTATTACCGCCGGTGTGGCGATGCTGGATATGGACGATCTGAAGTTCTCCAACGATGTTTACGGCTCCGGTGCAGGCAACAGCGTGCTGGAAACGGCGGTAAGCACCATCCGGCGCGGCCTTTCGGAAAAAGACCGCCTGATCCGCTACGACGGCGGCAGGCTGCTTTTGCTGCTACCGGACATCCGGCAGGAACAGCTCAGCCCGCGTCTGGAACAGATCCGTCTGCAGCTGCAGGCGGCCAGCGTGCCGGGCTACTCCCGCATCCGCATGTCGGCCAGCATTGGCGGCGTGTGGATCGACGACGAAAATGTGGACGATGCGGTGCAGCACGCGGAACGGCTGATGCACTATGCACGCATCCAGAAAAACACCGTGATCACCGAGCGTCAGCCGGAGCCGCACGCCCTGCAGCCCACCCACAGCCGCCAGAGTGTGCTCATTGTGGACGACTCGGCCATGAACCGGATGCTGCTCAGCCAGATGCTGAACAGCCAGTTCGACACTGCCGAAGCGGCTTCCGGCGAGGACTGCCTGCGCCTGCTGGAACAGAACCCCACCGGCATCTCCGTTGTGCTGCTGGATATCCACATGACCGGCATTGACGGCTTTACCGTGCTGGAAGCCATGAGCCAGCGCGGAATGCTGGAAGAGATCCCGGTCATCATGATCTCCAGCGAGGACAATGTGGACACGGTGCGCCGCGCCTTTGATCTGGGTGCGTCCGATTATATCAGCCGCCCCTTTGATGCAAGGGTGGTGTATCAGCGCATTACCAACACCATCCGCATGTATGCAAAGCAGCGCCGCCTGAGCGCCATGGTGGCGGATCAAGTGTCGCAAAAGGAAAAGCGCAGCCAAATGATGATCGGCATTCTGAGCCGGGTGGTGGAGCGACGCAACGGCGAGAGCCGCACCCATGTGCAGCACATCAGCACCCTGACCGGAATGCTGCTGGACCATCTGGTGCAAAAGACCGAGACTTACCCCCTGACGCAGGAGATGCGTCGTACCATCAGCATGGCCTCGGTGCTGCACGACATTGGCAAAATGGAGATCGGGGAGCAGGTCCTGAACAGCCCGGAGCCGCGCACGCCGGAGGATGAAGAAACCATGCGCCAGCATACCCTGCTGGGTGCACGGATGCTGGAAGAGCTGGATGCCTACCGCGACGAAGATTTTGTGCGGGTAGCCTATCAGATCTGCCGCTGGCACCACGAGCGGTACGACGGCAGCGGCTACCCGGACCAGCTGGTTGGCGAACAGATCCCCATTGCGGCACAGGTGGTCGGCCTTGCGGATGCCTACGAGACGCTGACCACTGGCAGCGGAAGCCAGCCGCCGGTACCCTGCGCGGCTGCAGTGCAGATGCTTTGCACCGGCGAGGCCGGGGCGTTCAATCCGGTGCTGCTGGACTGCCTGCGGGAGATCGAGAACGAGATCGACGATGCCATGCGTCGTCGGCCGGAGACCTTATAAATCAGACCGGAGAGCTGCCTGAGCGGGAAAGGCCCTCCGGTTTCTTCTTTGTCCAGATGTGAAAACGAAAGTCCAGTCCTTGCCCGCAGGCGCAGGCTGTGTTACACTGTAAAAAACACAGTCAGAAATCTGCAAAAAAACAGGAGGAGATCACTTTTGAAACATCTGCATCGGTTTGTGCGCCGCGCGGCGGCGTTTGTGCTGGCAGCAGCGCTGTGCGTTTGCGTGCTGGCCCCGGCGGCTTCGGCAGCCACCACTATGGGCGGCGCGGACACGACCCTGATCCCTGCCGAGGAGGAAAACTGCCTTGCATGGCTCTTTGGCACCAGTGATACCATCACTATGCCTTACCTCAACATCAAGGGAAAAGGCCTGCAGCGCAATGTCACGCTGAACCTTGTGGACTGCCTTGTGGGCATTACCTACACGGAGCTTGGCTCCATTGGCAGCTATGTCAGCGCCAGCGCCGCCCAGCAGGCGTGGAAGGCACAGGCGGTGGCCATCCATTCCTATCTGGAATACCACAAGCAGTACGGCTCCTCTGCCAATGCGCTCATCTACACTCCGGTGGATCAGATCCCGTCCTCGGCACGGGAAGCCATCCGCAGAGCGGTGGAACCGGTGAAGAACGAGGTGCTCACCTATAACGGCAGCGTCTGCGACGCCGTGTGGTCGGCCAGTGCGGGCTACAACACCCAGACCGGCGTGTACGGCACCTGCTCCAGCCGGGACGCATGGGGCACCGATGTGCCGTATCTGCAGAGCGTGGAGAGCCCCTACGAGGAGCAGTACCACAACAAGCTGCGCCGGGTCATCGGAAAAGACTATACCTATAAAGAGTATAACGACAGCCGCACCGGCGAGCCCTACGTCAGCGCCGACACCACCCACAAGGATCTGGGCGGCTTTGTGCAGTACAACACCTTTGTTTCCAATGGCCGCAGCTACCGCTATATCGGCCAGTTCGTTTCCTCCCGCTACTGCTTCGACTTTGGCGCGGACGAAAGCGGCACTCCCTGCATGACCTATTACGGCTTTGGCCATGGCGTGGGCATGAGCCAGTGCGGTGCTGTGGGTTACGCACAGGAGCAGGGCATGGGCTACCGGGAGATCCTGAGCCACTACTACACGGGTGTGAGCATTTCCGCTTCCGGCAGCTCCGGCGGTGGGCTCTTTGGCTGGCTGCACAGCCTGTTCCACTGGTAAGCAGTGGAAAACTGCAAAGAAATGCGCGTAAAACCTTCTCAAATCATGCCGGATTTGGTATACTATAAAACGTGTGATTTTTTGAGAGATCATTTTAAGATAAAAAAGTTCCATAGGAGCGGAGATCGGAATGGATCAGGAAAAAGAAACCAAACGACAGGCCGAGCGCTGCCGTGCACTGGCGCAGCGCATCGTGCGGGAGCTGACCCCTGCCAGCATTCAGGTGCTGGGCGGCAGCGGCGCACTGGCCGAAGCACTGGAAAAGGCCGGCGCACAGCTGCTGCCGGAGAATGCAGAGCAGGGCACCGCTGCCCTGCTGGTGGTGGAGGACCCGGAATGGGTGGATCTGCCCGCACTGCAGTGTGCACAGGTGCTGCTGGTATGCACCGATGCATCGGCCATGGCTGACTGTGCAAAGCAGCTGGCCGCACAGGGCCTGTACCGGGATTTTGAGTGGAAGAACCGCGGCAAAGCCCAGCAGACCGCGCTGTTCTGCCGCAGCGGTGCAGTGCAGGACGTGCAGCAGCTGCTGGCCGGCTATGAAATGACGCTGGATGAACTGCGGGAGCGGATGCAGCAGGCCGAGCGCACCGGCGAAGAGCAGACGGCTCAGCTGGAACGCCTGCGCAGCGATCTTTCGCTGAGCCGCAGCCATGAGCAGGATCTGGAAAAGACGCTGAACAATGTGACCAGCTCTACTTTCTGGAAGATGAGCTGGCCGCTGCGCTACTTTGTCAGCAAGGGCCGTCAGCTGGCACACACCTTCCCGCCGTTCGTCTTTCTGGGCCAGCTGCGCCGGGTGGGCATTTCCGGCGTGCGTGCGCAGGCAAAGGCCAAAAAGGAATATGCGAAGCTGTTCCCGGGCAGGACCATGCGCGCCGACCGCTTTGCCAGCGCAGAGCTGCTGGTAAGGCAGGCGGCCGACCAGCCCGCCGCGCCGCGCATCAGCATCGTGGTGCCGCTGTACAATACGCCGCAGCAGTTTCTGGTGGAGCTGCTGGACTCGGTGCAGAACCAGACCTATCAGAACTGGGAGCTGTGCCTTGTGGATGCCGGTCAGGACGAGACGGTGGGCCAGACCGTAGCAGCCCGTGCTGCGGAAGACCCCCGCATCCGTTACCAGAAGCTGGAAAAGAACGAGGGCATTGCGGGCAACACCAATCAGGGCTTTGCGCTGGCAACGGGCGAGTTCATCGCCCTGCTGGACCACGATGATATCCTGCACCCCTGTGCTCTGTGGTACGTGGCACAGGCCATTGCCGAACAGGGCGCAGACTTTGTGTATACGGATGAAGTGACCTTTGAGGGCGACATCGACCATCTGACCGTTTACCATTTCAAGCCGGATTATATGCTGGATAATCTGCGCTCCAACAACTATATCTGCCACCTGAGCGTGTTCAGCGCAAAGCTGCTGGCCGCTGTGGGCGGCGATGAGCGTGCAGCCTACAACGGCAGTCAGGACTATGACCTCTACCTGCGCCTGACCGAAAAGGCGCACAAGATCGTGCATATCCCGCACCTGCTGTACTACTGGCGCTCCAGCCCCACCAGCGTGGCAAGCAACATTTCGGCCAAGACCTACTGTCTGGAAGCTGCGGTCAAGGCCCTGTATGCCCACTACGAGCGTATGGGCATCCCGGTGGACGAGGTGTCCATGATCCCGGGCACGCCGGGCTTTTATAAGACGGACTACACCATCACAAAGCCGGGCCGGGTCAGCATCCTGATCCCCAGCTGCGACCATTCCTCCGACCTGCGCACCTGCGTGGAGTCCATCTACCGCAGGAGCACCTATGAGGATCTTGAGATCATCGTCATCGAGAACAACAGCAGGGAGCCTGCCACCTTCCGCTGCTATGAAAGGCTGCAGAAGGAGCACCGGAACCTGCGGGTGATCACATGGCAGGGCACCGGCTTCAACTACAGCGCCCTGAACAACTTTGGCGCAAGGGAAGCCACCGGCGAATACCTGCTGCTGCTCAACAACGATACCGAGGTCATTTCTCCGCGCTGGATCGAAGAAATGCTCATGTACGCCCAGCAGGACCGTGTGGGCTGCGTGGGCGCAAAGCTGCTCTACCCGGACAACACCATCCAGCATGCGGGCATCGGCTTCGGCTTTTTGACCCTTGCGGCCCACATGCACAAGAACTTCCCGGTGGGCCACCCCGGCTATATGGGACGTCTGGTCTATGCACAGGATGTGTATGCAGTCACTGCTGCCTGCCTGATGGTGCGCAGGAGCGTCTATGAGCAGGTGAACGGTCTGGACGAGAGCTTTGCTGTGGCCTTCAACGATGTGGACTTCTGCGTGCGCGTGCGTGAAGCGGGCTATACCAACGTGTTCACCCCGTTTGCACAGCTGTACCACTACGAGAGCAAGAGCCGCGGTCTGGACGAGAACCCGGTCAAGCGCAAGCGCTTCATCTCGGAGGTGGAGCGCTTCCAGAAGCGGTGGGCAAAGCAGCTGGCCGCAGGCGACCCCTGCATGAACCCGAACTTTGACCTGATGAAAGAGGACTTCAGCTTTGACATCAAACCGCTGGAGTGAACGACATGGAACTTTCTGCTTGTATTGTAGTTTATAACGGCGCGGATGAAGCGCTCAGGGCGGCACAGACCGTGCTGGACTGCACCCGCCGCCACCCGCTGACGCTGTATCTGGTGGACAACGCCAGCCCGGACGGCAGCGGCCAGTGCCTTGCCAAGGCCGCAAAGGACGGCACCCTGCACATCCGCAAGGACCAGAAGGTGGAGGTGCTCTGCCGCACAGAGAACGGCGGCTTTGGCACCGGCCACAACACGGTGCTCAGCCTGCTGCAAAGCCGGGTGCACTTTATCCTGAACCCGGATATCCAGCTCACTGCGGATACGCTGAGTGACCTTGCGGACTGGATGGCACAGCACCCCGGCGTGGTGATGGCGCGGCCCGCGCTCACCTTCCCGGACGGGCGGCCCCAGCGTCTGCCGCTGCGCCGGTGCAGTGTGCGGGCCATGGTGTACCGCCAGCTGCCCTGCCTGAAATTCTGGGCAAAGTACAACGAGCGCTATCTCATGGCGGACAAAGACCTGACCAGCCCCACCGAGATCGAGTTCTGCACCGGCAGCTTCTCGGCCGTGGACACTGCGGTGTTCAAGGCTGTGGGCGGATTTGACGAGGACTACTTCATGTACGTGGAGGATGCCGACCTCACCCAGAAGATGCGCACCCGGGGCAAAGCGTATCTGGTGCCCCAGTATACGGCTATCCATGCATGGCACCGCGCCGCGCACCGCAGCCTGAAGCCCTTTTTGTGGCAGCTGCGCAGCCTGCTGCGCTATTTCTCCAAGTGGGGCTTTGCGTGGTAACTCCCCCAGTCAATGCCTGCGGCATTGCCAGCCCCCTCGGAGAGGGGGCCTTTTGGGCGGAACAAATGCGAGACTGAAGGTGTTTCAGAACGGCTTTTCCGGAAAATTTTTCGGGAAAGCCGTTCTTTCTTGCTTTTTGTGTGATTTGATAGTAAAATTCCATTTTAATCTCCCTTCTCATCAACCCTTTAAACCACCAACAGTCATTCCCTGTGTCAGTTTATTCTGAACACATATATATAAAATTAATGTAGGAAGCATTACTATTACAAGTCCTGCATACATAATTCCATACTGTGCTGCTGACTGCTGTGCCTGCATCAGATTTAATAATCCTACCGGTAACGTTTTCGGTCCCTTTGCCGAACTCATTAGTGTCATGGAAATGATATATTCATTCCAAAAAGAAAGAAAATTAAACAAGATTACTGTAATAATAGATGGTTTTGCCATTGGGAAAATAATTTTCCACATCGTTGTACTATAACCTGCTCCATCAATATATGCCGCCTCTTCATAATCATGTGCCAATGTTGAAAAATACCCTGACAACAGATAAATTGTAAACGGAAGTGCTGTCGCAGCATATACGATTGCAAGTATGACCAGATTATTTAAAAGAAAACTTTTCCCAATTACTGATTTCAGCCAATTGTCTCCATCTCGCAGCATCAGAAAAATTGGAACAACAATATAATTCACGTTAATAAAAAGACCACCCATAAAAGCCGCATTTAAAGATTTGCTTCCTTTAAATTTAAAACGTGACAAACAGTAAGCTGCCGGCAGTGCAACAATTAAAAGAATTACAAGTGCCAAAGCTGTAACCAATACGGAGTTTAACATGTAATCTCCCATTTTTGCTGTATTCCAGGCATCAATAAAGTTCTGAAAATAAAAACCCTTCGGCAAAGTCCACGGATTTCCATAAAACTCTTTATTTTGCTTAATGGATGCCATAAACACCCATGCCACCGGAATAATAATACTGACTGCAAGCAATATTAAAACTACATAAATAAAAATTTTATACAAATGCTCGGTAGAATTCGAATGTTTCTTCTCTTTCATGTTTTTTCTCCTTAAAATTCCAGTGGTTCACGCTCTGTAACTTTATTTACAAGTGCAGACAATGCAAACGAGAAAATAAATATTACAACACCTATTGCCATACTGTATCCATATAATCCGGCATCCTTCTGTCCATACATATA
>ENA-UEOR01001446-UEOR01001446.1-human-gut-metagenome-genome-assembly--contig:-NODE-1446-length-14072-cov-14.189711_pt1 | contig 14072 bp, 8 predicted proteins | sample MGYA00242887_ERZ507890 | MGnify/ENA primary metagenome ERZ507890 (study PRJEB26167, sample SAMN06115431) | human gut metagenome | host: Homo sapiens | place: China:Guizhou | collected 2014-10-21...
AGCATGGAGTAATGTAGAAAACCAATACCAGCGCCGTGCTGACTTAATACCTAATCTGGTCAATACCGTCAAAGGATTCGCCTGAAGCGCGCACGGTCAGATCACCGATGCTGACACCCCAAGGCTGATTGATGGCATAAATAATATTGTCCGCCAAGACCTGTGGATCAGGATCGTTGTAGGTCATGCTGTTGATGTCATGGAAATTGGGACGCAGCGGAGCCTCTTCTACCCAGTTGCTGAGGATTTCAAGGGGGCCTGCCACTGCGGGCATCATTGCCATCTGATCGACCACGCTGCTGGAAAGGTTGGTCTTCATAAAGCCGGTGGGCTTAATGGTCGTGACCTTGATTTTGCCCTGACACTCGCTGCGCAGAGATTCCGCCAGATACTGCACGCCCATCTTTGCGACCTGATACACGCCTGCGCCCGCAACGGGGAAGTTGGCGTAGATGGAGGAGACATTAATCACCTGTCCCTGTCCCTGCTTGATCATCTGGTCATAGACGGCGGAGATGCCGAAAATAGTGCCCTTGATGCTGATGTCGATGCACTGTTCCCATTTGTCCAGCGCCTGCTCATGCTCACTGAAAAAGGCCAGCGGCATCGTCCCGGCGTTGTTAACAAGCACATCGATCCTGCCGTAGGTATCTACCGCGAATTTAGCCATTGCGAAAACATCGTCCTTTTTCGCCACGTCTGTTACGATGTAGCTGGCCTCACCGCCCGCCGCCTTGATCTCCGCCACGGTCTCCTTCAGCTTCTCTTCGCTGCGTGCCGCCAGAACGATCTTGCCGCCCATCTCTGCGGCTCGCTTTGCAGTCAGCTTGCCGAAGCCGCTGGAGGCGCCGGTGATAATAATGACCTTGCCTTCCACGTAGTTTTTCTGAATGTAATTGCTCTTGTATGTCTCCAATTCAATTACCTCCTGTCTGATTGATTTGTTGTGCGTCATGACTCACACGTTTGATGTGTTAATTTTAAAACAAACATGGGGCAAAATACATTCACAATCTTCCACTTTTCTGTATTAGTTCATAATTATCCTTTTTTCTGAATTTAATTCTCCCGTTTTGAGCCGTTATCAAATCGTTCATTTCTTGTATTTCTGCAAAAACTGTGTTAAAATTTTATTATGCTAACAGAAACTGGTGGGTAAATGGCATCTTGAAAGCCTGCCCTCCGGCTTTGATTACTGGCAGATAGTCCCTGGACAAGGTGACTACTACAATCCGGATTTCATTACGCAAAACAATGACACTATTCAAAAACATGGGTATCTTACGAACCTTATTACTGATGATGCTATCGACTGGATAGAGAATAAACGCAATCCGGAGAAGCCTTTCTGCCTTTTGATACATCACAAGGCAATTCACCGTAACTGGTTGGCAGATACTTGTAATTTGGCTTTGTATGAAGATAAAACCTTCCCGTTACCGGATAACTTCTTTGACGATTACGAAGGTCGTCCCGCTGCCGCTGCACAAGAAATGAGCATTGTAAAGGATATGGACATGATTTATGACCTCAAAATGCTCCGTCCTGATAAAAAATCCCGTTTGAAATCCTTGTATGAGAAATATATCGGTCGTATGGATGAAGCGCAACGTGCCGTATGGGACAGGTTTTACACTCCGATTATAGATGATTTCTATAAACAGAATCTTCAGGGTAAGGAACTTGCCAATTGGAAATTCCAGCGTTATATGCGTGATTACATGAAGACTGTAAAATCACTGGATGACAATGTTGGTCGCGTACTCGATTACTTGAAAGAGAAAGGTTTACTGGATAATACACTTGTAGTCTACACTTCCGATCAGGGATTCTATATGGGCGAACACGGTTGGTTTGACAAACGTTTCATGTACGAAGAATCTATGCGTACACCGCTTGTCATGCGTCTGCCGAAAGGATTCGACCGCAGAGGTGACATCACCGAAATGGTTCAAAACATTGACTATGCACCTACTTTCCTCGAACTGGCGGGAGCAGAGATACCTTCCGATATTCAAGGTGTATCTCTTGTGCCTTTGTTGAAAGGTGAACATCCGAAAAACTGGCGGAAAGCTCTTTACTATCATTTCTATGAATATCCTGCTGAACATATGGTGAAACGTCATTACGGTGTACGCACAGACCGCTATAAACTGATTCATTTCTATAATGATATCAACTGGTGGGAACTATATGACCTGCAAGCAGATCCGTCGGAAATGCACAATCTCTACGGACAACCAGAATACGAACCGGTGGTGAAGGAGTTGAAAGAAGAAATGCTGAAACTTCAGGAGCAATACAATGATCCTGTCCGTTTCTCCCCGGAACGTGACAAGGAATAAATCCAATGTACATACATCATGAAAAAATATATCTTAATCATTCTCATTCTGCTTTCGCCATTGCCGGTGTTTTTGCAGGCTGATAACTTAACATCCCCTTTTAATTCAATAGTTCCACGCCCGGCACAAATTACGCCGGGTAGTGGTAGCTTTATCTTTTCTGCAAAAACTACATTTGCAGTAGAAAATCAGGAACAGGCCACAATTGCTCACAACTTTATCGATTTGTTTGTCCATGCTGCCGGGATAACCCCCATGTTAAATGTCGGGAGCAAGGAGGGGCAAGTCATTTTCGTGACAGATTCTTCTTTAAAAACTGAAGCATATCTGTTAAAGGTTACGCCGGAACAGATACTTATTAAAGCTTCGGATACAAAGGGCTTTTTTTATGCATTACAATCTATCCGCCAACTTCTGCCTGCTGCCATAGAATCGGGACAACCGGTAAAGAATGTCGTGTGGAGTGTTCCGGCAGTGACAATTCAGGATGAACCTCGTTTTGGTTTCCGGGGATTACTGTTGGATCCGGTACGTTGTTTTATTCCTAAAGAAAATGTACTGCGGATTATCGACTGTATGGCGATGCTGAAAATCAATAAACTTCATTTTCATCTGACAGATGATAACGGTTGGCGGATTGAAATCAAGAAATATCCTCGTTTAACGGAAGTCGGTGCATGGAGGGTAGACCGTACGGATGTGCCTTTCCACTCACGCCGTAACCCGAAACGGGGAGAACCAACGCCGATAGGCGGTTTCTACACACAGGAAGATATCAGGGAAATAGTGGCTTATGCCGCTGACAGGCAGATTGAAGTTATTCCCGAGATAGATGTACCGGCACATAGTAATGCGGCGCTTGCTGCATATCCTCAACTTGCCTGTCCGGTCGTGAAAGACTTTATCGGTGTACTTCCCGGATTGGGAGGACGGAACTCAGAGATTATTTATTGTGCGGGAAACGATAGTGTATTTACCTTTCTGCAAGATATTTTCGATGAAATTCTGACACTTTTCCCTTCCCGCTATATTCATGTTGGGGGAGATGAGGCACGAAAGACGAACTGGGAAAAATGCCCGCTTTGTCAGAAGCGGATGAAAAAGCAGCATTTGACTAATGAAGAAGATTTACAGGGCTACTTTATGAAGCGTATCAGTGATTATCTGCGTAAAAAAGGACGTGAAGTGATTGGTTGGGACGAGTTGACAAACAGTTCTTTTCTTCCCGAAGAGTCTATTATACTTGGTTGGCAGGGAATGGGAACGGCTGCCCTGAAAGCTGCCGAAAAGGGACATCGATTTATTATGACTCCGGCACGCATCATGTATCTGATCCGTTATCAGGGACCTCAATGGTTTGAACCGGTAACATATTTCGGAAACAATACACTGAAAGATGTTTTTGACTACGAGCCTGTGCAGAAGGATTGGAAACCGGAATATGAATCTTTATTAATGGGCATACAAGCTTGTATGTGGACAGAATTTTGTAATAAGCCGGAAGACGTGGATTATCTCTTGTTTCCTCGTCTGGCTGCTCTGGCAGAAGTAGCATGGACGCCCACGGGCACAAAAGATTGGTCCGGTTTCTTGAAACGGATGGATATATATAATGCACATTTGGCAGAAAAAGGGATTGTTTATGCCCGTTCGATGTATAATATCCAGCAAACAGTGACGCCGGTAAACGGACATCTGGAGGTGAATTTGGAATGTCTCCGTCCGGATGTGGAAATTCGCTATACGCTGAATGGCAGTAACCCGGCGATGTCCTCACATCGTTATGACGGACCTATCCGTGTGACAAAAACGCAAATGGTGAAAGCCGCCACCTTTATGGACGGCAAGCAAATGGGAGAAATCCTGGACTTGCAGCTTACATGGAACAAAGCCACGGCAAAACCATTGCTTGGTAATAAGAAAAATGAAATGTTATTAGTCAACGGATTGCGGGGAAGCCTGAAATATACTGATTTCGAATGGTGTAACTGGAGCCGGAATGATTCAATATCTTTCACCATAGATTTGCTTGGTAAGGAAAAATTGAATAAATTTGCCATTGGTTGCATTACGAATTATGGAATGGGAGTGCATAAACCGAAAATGATCCGTGTGGAAGTTTCCGATGATAACCGGACATACTGTGCCATAGGGGAGTTGAACTTTTCTTTGGAAGAAATTTATAAGGAAGGAACTTTTAGAAATGATTACTCGCTGGATATGGGTGGCGTATCTGCCCGTTATGTACGTGTGACGGCGAAAGGAGCAGGGATATGCCCTAAAGATCATGTCCGTCCCGATCAGGAAGCAAGAATCTATTTTGATGAAGTAATGATAGAATAAGAGTCTAGTCGTTAAAAATAATAATTATGAACATTAGCTTAAAGAAACGAACCTTTTTAATCTTATTGGCAGGACTGACTGCTACCTTCGCTTCGGCGCAGGAACAACCGTTGCCCGAATGGCAGAGCCAGTATGCGGTAGGACTGAATAAACTCGCTCCTCATACCTATGTATGGCCTTACGCCAATGCTTCCGATATTGAAAAACCGGGCGGATACGAACAGTCTCCTTTTTATATGACCCTGAACGGAAAATGGAAATTCCATTGGGTGAAGAATCCCGATAACCGTCCGAAGGACTTTTATCAGCCTTCTTATTATACCGGAGGTTGGGCGGACATCAATGTTCCCGGCAATTGGGAACGTCAAGGGTATGGTACAGCTATCTACGTCAACGAAACGTATGAGTTTGACGACAAAATGTTCAACTTTAAGAAGAATCCGCCGTTGGTCCCTTATGCAGAAAATGAAGTCGGCTCATACCGCCGCACATTTAAAGTGCCTGCCGACTGGAAAGGACGTCGGGTAGTACTTTGCTGTGAAGGTGTTATCTCTTTCTATTACGTATGGGTGAACGGGAAACTGCTCGGATATAACCAAGGCTCGAAAACGAATGCTGAATGGGATATCACGGATGTCTTGAACGATGGAGAGAATGTAGTGGCTTTGGAGGTATACCGTTGGAGTGCGGGTGCTTATCTCGAATGCCAGGATATGTGGCGTTTGAGTGGTATCGAACGTGATGTTTACTTGTACAGTACTCCCAAACAGTACATTGCCGACTATAAATTGAATGCTTCTTTGGATAAAGATAAATACAAAGACGGTATCTTCGGACTGGAAGTAACTGTGGAAGGACCTTCTTCTACTACCGGTTCTATTGCGTATACATTGAAAGATGATTCGGGTAAAGCTGTCTTACAGGACGCTATTCAAATTAAATCCCGCGGATTAAGTAATTTCATAGCATTTGATGAAAAGAAGATTCCGGATGTGAAAGCCTGGGATGCGGAACATCCCCACCTTTATACACTCGTGCTCGAACTGAAAGACGACCAAGGTAAAGTCACTGAACTGACCGGATGTGAAGTTGGTTTCCGTACCTCGGAAATCAAGGATGGACGTTTCTGTATCAACGGCGTTCCGGTATTGGTAAAGGGAACCAACCGCCACGAACATTCGCAACTCGGACGTACGGTAAGTAAGGAACTAATGGAACTGGATATCAAACTGATGAAACAACATAACATCAACCTTGTTCGGAACTCACATTATCCTACCCAGCCTTACTGGTATCAGCTTTGTGACCGTTACGGATTGTATATGATTGATGAAGCCAATATTGAATCTCACGGTATGGGCTACGGTCCCGCCTCCCTTGCCAAAGACAGTACTTGGCTGACAGCCCACATGGACCGTACACACCGGATGTACGAACGTTCCAAGAATCATCCGGCCATAGTTATCTGGTCGTTAGGAAATGAAGCTGGCAACGGCATTAACTTCGAACGTACTTATGATTGGCTGAAATCTGTAGAAAAGACCCGCCCCGTGCAGTATGAACGTGCCGAACTGAATTATAATACGGATATTTACTGCCGTATGTACCGTAGCGTAGACGAAATAAAAGCGTATGTAGCGAAGAAAGACATTTACCGTCCTTTCATCCTTTGTGAATACCTGCATGCAATGGGTAACAGTTGCGGCGGCCTGAAGGAATATTGGGATGTCTTCGAAAGCGAGCCTATGGCACAAGGCGGTAACGTATGGGACTGGGTAGACCAATCTTTCCGCGAAATAGACAAGAGCGGGAAATGGTACTGGACTTACGGCGGTGATTATGGTCCGCAAGGAATTCCCAGTTTCGGTAATTTCTGTTGTAACGGCTTGGTCGGTGCCGACCGTGAACCACATCCGCATCTGCTCGAAGTGAAGAAAGTGTATCAGAATATAAAGACCACTTTACTTGACCGGAAGAACATGAAACTTCGTATCAAGAACTGGTACGATTTCTCTAATCTGAATGAATATATATTCCATTGGAATGTAACAACCGATAGTGGAGAGAAACTGGCAGAAGGGACTAAAGTGCTGGATTGTGAACCGCATGCTACCATAGATATACAGTTGGGTAATGTGACTCTTTCGAAAAAGGACCGTGAGGCTTATCTGAACGTTAGCTGGACCCGCAAAGAGGATTCCCCGATGATAGATAAAGACTGGGAAGTGGCTTATGACCAGTTTGTACTTTCCGGCAATAAGAATTCTACGGCTCATCGTTCGCAAAAAGCAGGTGAAACAACATTTACCGTTGATAAAAAAACAGGAGCTCTGACTTCGTTGAGCCTGAACGGCAAAGAGCTGTTATCTACTCCATTGACATTAAGTCTTTTCCGTCCGGCTACGGATAATGATAACCGTGATAGAAACGGAGCACGTCTGTGGCGTAAAGCAGGACTGGATAATATTACCCAGAAAGTCCTATCACTGAAAGAAGGCAAATCCTCAACGACTGCCCGTGTTGAAATACTCAACGCGAAAGGACAGAAAGTTGGTACGGCTGACTTCATCTATGCACTGGATAAGAATGGCGCATTGAAAGTGAGCACTACTTTCGAACCGGATACAGCACTTGTGAAATCAATAGCTCGCCTGGGGGTAACGTTCCGCGTGGCTGATATGTATGACCAAGTTTCCTATTTGGGACGTGGTGACAATGAAACGTATGCCGACCGTAACCAATCCGGTAGAATCGGACTGTATCAGACAACCCCCGAACGTATGTTCCACTATTATGTCACTCCGCAATCCACGGGTAATCGTACTGATGTACGATGGGCGAAGTTTACGGATCACTCCGGTGCAGGTATCTTTGTCGAGTCAAACCGTGCTTTCCAGTTTAGTATCATTCCTTTCTCGGATGTGTTATTAGAGAAAGCCCGTCATATCAATGACCTGAAACGTGATGGAATGTTGACCGTGCACTTGGATGCAGAGCAGGCTGGTGTAGGAACAGCTACTTGTGGTCCCGGTGTATTGCCGCAATATTTGGTTCCGTTGAAGAAACAGCACTTTGAATTTACCCTTTATCCGGTAAAATAAGTGTTGAACCAATAGGTTATTAGATTATATATAATAGGTGTGGATTTTACTGGCTTTTCTGAATATTGTCAGAAATGTTCTATGAAAGTAGTGAAATTCACACCTTTATGTTATCTTTGCGCTATCAGTATTAATTAAATTTTATATCATGAACAAACTACTGACCGCAGTATTATTATCCTCTGTCATAACATTGAGTGTTCAGGCACAAAAGGCAGAAGAATATTATGTGAAGCACGTTGAATTTCCCCCGAACGCGACTCTTGAACAGAAAGTAGATATGGCGGCGCGCCTGATACCTACTCCCCAACAGTTATCCTGGCAACAAATGGAACTGACCGCTTTTCTCCATTTCGGTATCAACACTTTTACCGGACGCGAATGGGGAGACGGAAAAGAAGATCCTGCACTTTTCAACCCTTCGGAACTGGATGCCGAACAATGGGTGCGCAGCCTTAAAGATGCCGGATTTAAAATGGTGCTTCTGACAGCGAAACACCACGATGGATTCTGCCTTTGGCCTACGGCCACCACCAAACATTCCGTAGCCTCTTCTCCCTGGAAGAACGGACAAGGAGACGTTGTGAAAGAACTCCGGAAAGCCTGTGATAAATATGGAATGAAGTTCGGAGTCTATCTCTCTCCGTGGGACAGAAACGCGGAATGTTATGGAGATTCTCCCCGATATAATGAGTTTTTTATCCGCCAGTTGACGGAACTGCTGACCAATTACGGTGAAGTGCACGAAGTCTGGTTCGACGGTGCGAATGGAGAAGGACCGAACGGAAAGAAACAAGTATATGACTGGGACGCTTTCTATAAAACGATTCAACGCCTGCAACCCAAAGCTGTTATGGCAATTATGGGCGATGATGTGCGTTGGGTAGGAAATGAGAAAGGACTGGGACGTGAAACAGAATGGAATGCCACTGTGCTCACTCCGGGAATTTATGCCCGTTCGGCGGAAAACAACAAGCGCCTGGGTGTCTTTAGTAAAGCGGCGGACTTAGGAAGCCGTAAGATGTTGGAGAAGGCCACGGAACTGTTCTGGTATCCGTCGGAAGTGGATGTGTCTATCCGTCCGGGGTGGTTCTATCATGAGGCGGAAGATAGCAAAGTAAAGTCTTTGAAACATCTGTCGGATATCTATTTCCGGTCGGTAGGCTATAATTCCGTGCTCTTGTTGAATATTCCTCCCGATCGTAAAGGCTTGATAAGTGAGGCGGATGTGAATCGTCTGAAAGAATTTGCTGCTTACCGCCAACAGATATTTGCTGACAACCGGGTGAAAAAAGGAAGAAACTACTGGAATGCCACTTCGGGTAGTGAAGCTGTTTATTCCTTGAAGCCGAAGTCGGAAATCAATGTTGTAATGCTTCAGGAAGATATAACGAAAGGGCAGAGGGTAGAGGCTTTTACCGTTGAGGCTCTGACGGATAATGGTTGGAAAGAAGTTGGTAAAGGCACGACAATCGGATATAAGCGTATGCTGCGTTTTCCGGCGGTAAAAGCCGGCAGGCTGCGGGTGAAGATTGATGAATGTCGTCTGACTGCTCACATTAATCAAGTGGCTGCTTATTATGCGCCTCCTTTACAGGCAACCGTTCAGGGTGAAGATTGGAACAACCTGCCCCGTACCGGTTGGAAACAGGTCGCTGCTTCGCCGTTGACGATAGACTTGGGCAAGTCGGTGACATTGACCAGTTTTACCTATGCTCCATTGAAAGCGGAAGCGAAACCTACAATGGCTTTCCGTTATAAATTCTTTGTGAGTGCGGACGGCAAGAACTGGAAGGAAGTTCCTACCAACGGTGAGTTCAGTAATATTATGCATAACCCGTTGCCGCAGACCGTTGCTTTCGGTCAGAAAGTGCAGGCACGCTATATTAAGTTGGAGGCTACTACGCCTACCGCAACAACCGCAAAAGTGGAAATGAATGAAATAGGAGTGAAGATAACTCCCTGACGGAGTTGTCATCATTGAAAGATATGCTTAGAGAGTAGCAGTGAGGACTGGCGGTCTTGATTTCTCGTGAATCAGACGCCAGTCTTTTTTTTATTAAACCAAATGAACCTTTTACTGTTATTAATTAAAAAAGACAGAAGTTATGCTAGTAGTAGATTTAGGAAAGTGGATGAACAAAATCCTGATAGATTGGGGAATAGACCCGAAGGTAGCTGATCGTTTTGATGAAACTATTATTGCTTTGCTGATGATAGCGATTGCTATCGGTCTGAATTATCTGTGTCAGGCGATTCTTATAGGAGGAATGAAGCAATACACCCGTCGGAAACCACATCTTTGGAACACGTTGTTGATGAAGCGTAAGGTGTTTCATAATCTGATTCATACGATTCCGGCTTTTCTGGTTTATGCTTTGCTGCCAATGGCTTTTGTTCGTGGTAAGGATTTATTGCTTATTTCCCAGAAAGCTTGTGCCGTTTACATCATCTTTTCTTTGTTGTTGGCAGTTAATGGGATTTTGCTGATGATAATGGACATCTACGATGGAAAGGAGTCGATGAAGAACCGCCCGATGAAGGGATTCATTCAGGTGTTGCAGGTACTTTTGTTCTTTGTCGGAGGAATTGTAATTATTGCTATTATCGTGAATAAGTCTCCGGCCAGCTTGTTTGCCGGATTGGGTGCTTCGGCAGCTATTCTGATGTTGGTGTTCAAGGATTCCATATTGGGTTTTGTAGCAGGCATTCAGCTGTCTGCCAATGATATGGTTCGTCCCGGAGACTGGATTACGCTTCCTTCCGGCGCAGCTAATGGTACGGTGCAGGAGATTACGTTGAATACAGTCAAAATTCAGAACTTCGATAATACGATCTCTACCGTTCCGCCTTATACTCTGGTCAGCAGCCCCTTTCAGAACTGGCGGGGAATGGTGCAATCGGGAGGACGAAGGGTGATGAAGAATATAACCCTGGACTTGACTACCCTCCAATTCTGTACGCCGGAAATGCTCGACCGTTATCGAAAAGAAATACCTTTAATGGCAGATTATCAACCCGAGGCAGGAGTCGTGCCTACCAATTCGCAGGTTTACCGTGTGTATATTGAACGGTATTTGTGTAGTTTGCCTGTGGTGAATCAGGATTTGGACTTAATTATCAGCCAGAAGGAAGCCACGATGTATGGTGTGCCTATTCAGGTATATTTCTTTTCCCGTAATAAGGTCTGGAAAGAATATGAACGTATCCAGTCAGATATCTTCGACCATTTACTGGCAATGGTTCCTAAGTTCGATTTGAAGGTTTATCAGTATTCGGATTGAATGATTATATTCTCAAAGTATTCTCACCATGATGAGAAAAAAATCTCATCATGGTGAGAATTTTTTCTCATTACGATGAGAATTTTTTCTCGCTGTGGTGAGAATAATCCCTTGTCTGAGGTATGCTGGGATGAGGTTTATGGTCTTAATTAATAAAGTATCAGATTAAAATCGACATAGATTGGCAGATGATCGCTAATACCCCCCTGATATTTCATTCCTTTATAGGTGCGGAAAGGTTCCTTATCGCCATATTTCTTATCTTCGGTCAATAGAAAAGGGAGGTTGGAAACGGTTGCTTTGTTTTCGCTTGTGGAAAAACTGTTTGCTGAGTTAAGTAGAGAACCGGATACAATTAGGTGATCGAGTAATCCCCATTCTCCCCGATATTTGTATGAACCGAAATTTTTGGATTGGGCTTTTCGGGCAAGTAAATGGTAAAGCTTTAAAGGAGAAGGAGCAGTTGGCGGAGGAGATTCTGCTTCCAGTATTTTCTGAATAGATTTATTGGTCGGATAGTCATTGAAATCTCCCATAATGATAATTTGTGGATGAAGCCGTATGTTGAGAATACTGTCAGCCTCTGTGTACAGTATTCGGGCTGCATGAAGGCGGTACGGTTCGGATTCTTTTGCTCCGCCGGAACGACTTGGCAAGTGGCAGACAAATACGTCCAGTGTGTCTCCGGTCAGTAGCAAACCACTGACGTGCAACAAATCTCTCGTGGGGCGAAACTGTTTCAGGGGCGGAATAGAGACAGAACGGAAAGACAAGAGCTTGAATAAATCCCGTTGATAGAGCAATGCTACGTCAATGCCTCTTAAATCGGGAGAGTCGGTCATGACATAGCGGTAATTCAATTCCTTTAAAGGAGAACGGCGGGTGAGGTCGCGAAGTACCGTATCATTTTCTACCTCACATAACCCGACTAATGCCGGAGGTTCCCATTCGCCGACGGCAGTAATGACACGCGCCATATCAGTCAGCTTTTTCTTGTATCTGGTGTAATTCCAATGACGGAGGGCATCGGGAAGAAACTCACGGTCGTTTTTCAACGAATCATGATGTATGTCGAATAGGTTTTCTACATTCCAACTTACAACTCTGAAACGGATTTGTTGTGCAAAGGAGAGGGTGCAGAAGCCCATAACAAAAAAGATTATGGCCATAGCTGCTCTTTTTCTGCTACGACCACAATCTCCTTTTTTATAGTGGCTTATCTGTCCGTTACTTTTTGGCAGGTACATGTGCCAGAATATCCAACAGATGTTTCCAGAATTTCTCTACGGTAGGGATAAGCATCCGTTCGTCAGGAGAGTGAACTCCTGTCAAGGTCGGGCCGAAAGAAATCATATCGAGCGTCGGATACTTGTCGAGGAACAGACCGCATTCCAGTCCGGCATGAATCGCCTTTATTTTGGCATCTACGCCGAATAGACGTTTGTATGATTCGGCAGCCACTTCTAGGATAGCTGAATGTGGGTTCGGTTTCCAGCCCGGATAACCTTCACCGAAGGTAACATTGGCTCCTGCCAGTTGGAAAGCGGAGCGGACAGTATTTGCCATGTCGTCGCGTGCGGACAGGATAGAACTGCGTTGGCTGGTTTCGATACGGATGACATTGTTCGGTTTCATCTTGACAGAAGCCAGATTAGTAGACGTTTCTACCAGTCCGGGGATGTCCTGACTCATGGCATAAACACCGGACGGGACTGCCCAGATGCAGCGGCTGCCAAGGTCGGAGACGTACAGCGTCTCGCCGTCCGCCGAGAGAGCCAGCCCGGAGGCCCCGGCCACCCCGCCCAGCACCCGCTCCACGGCCCGGGTCACCGGGTCATAGACATAGACCCAGCCCGTGGCCGTATGGGCCAGCAGCTCGGTGCGGAGGGCGCTTTCCAGCCCATACTTCACGGAGACATCCGCCGCGTTGGTGAAGTAGACTTTCCCGTCTGCCCCCACGGCCACCGCCGCCGGGCAGGAGAGGGCCTTGCCGTCGATCTGCGTCACCACAGGCTCCACGGTCACGCCCCACTGGTCGTTGCTCACCCGGCAGAGCTTGCCGCCGTCGGCCTCGATCGTCGTCATCCAAAGGGTGCCGTCCGGCGCAAAGGCAAGGTCTGTGATCTCGCCGCCTGCCACGTCCAGTACCTCGTTCATCCCACTGCCGTCCGGCTGCATCCGCATCAGAACGCCTGCCTTGGGCAGCTTTGCCGCCGCATAGAGCCAGCCATCCTGCATCCGGATGGCCGTGCCGATCTCATAGGCGCTCAAATTCAGCGCGTCGGCGGGGTCCACGCTCCGCACATGCTCGGCGCGCTCCGCTCTCTCCGGGGCGGCATAGGTCTTTGGCGGCGTGTCGATGGGCCGGAACACCAGCGCGTACACCAGCGCCACGGCCGCCAGCGCCGCAAACACGTTGCTGGCCGCCCGGAACCGGTGGAGCAGGGCTTCCCGCTCAATGGCCATCTGGGCCTGCGCCTCGGCCTTGCGGCGGGCGGCCAGCGCGCTGGCACGGTTGGCGCGGCGCAGCCAGCCATCCACAAACAGGGCCACCTGGGGCCCCACCGTGACCGACGCAATGAACAATATCAAAATAAACTCAACCAGTCCGATGCGCATAAGCTTTTTTCCTTTGCAAAGGGAATTGATTTATCAGATTAGTATAACACAAACCTTTTACAGCCGCAATTGTTTTGCCTTTTCCTCCGTGGTATACTATAGCAAACACGAGTTTTCCAAAGGCTTCACGCAAACTTCACAAAAATTTCCAATTGTCGTATTAAGATAAAATCGGGACTATTGGGACCATTCTATAAAACAAACAAAGCACCTTTTGCATTTGAGGAGGGCGACTTTTTATGGCTAAAATTCTGATCGTTGATGATGAGCCCCGCATCCGGGAGCTCATCCGGGAGCATTTGCAGTATGCGGGCTATGTCTGCGAGGAAGCCGGTGACGGCTCCGCGGCCCTGAGCCGTGTGAGCGGCGGCGGGTATGAC
>ENA-UEOR01001451-UEOR01001451.1-human-gut-metagenome-genome-assembly--contig:-NODE-1451-length-14062-cov-4.873364_pt1 | contig 14062 bp, 13 predicted proteins | sample MGYA00242887_ERZ507890 | MGnify/ENA primary metagenome ERZ507890 (study PRJEB26167, sample SAMN06115431) | human gut metagenome | host: Homo sapiens | place: China:Guizhou | collected 2014-10-21...
GCGCACGCGGCATAGCCGGAGCAACCTGCTCAATCGAATCTTTATAACAAGAGGGCGGAGGACTGTTTACAGCTCGAACGCTTGGCTCATCAAAGAAACCGTCCATCCATTGCCCTCCCATTATAACAAAAATAAGCATAGCATCCGAGCCTTCATTTGCGCTTCGGGTGCTATGCTTATTTTGTACCAACCAAAGAAGAACGCCTCCGGCAGCGCAAAAATTGCGCCGCCATAGACAAAGATTAGGGGCAGAAGTCACCGCAAGGCAAATGATAACTTTCTGATAACAGTTCGGCTTTTCGGTAGCTTTCCTCTGTTGTTTACGGTATGCTTTGCCGTTACAAAGGAGGCTGATTTTATGCCGAAAAGACGAGCGAATGGGGAAGGGAACATCCGAAAGCGAAAGGATGGCCGCTGGGAGGGAAGATACACTGTCGGTCACGATCCAGAGACAGGCAAGGCCATCATCAAGAATGTGCTGGGCAAAACACAGGCAGAATGATGGTTGCGCTGATCAGGATCAGCAGCAGATACACAACAATGGTATAGATTCGTTCCCCGATGCTTTCCTTCACTTTCGTGGGGTGATTCATCGCATCAATATTCTTTTTCATCACCACAGGCTCACCTCACTGATCTTTTTGCTGAACTTGTTGAACAGCACGATAATGGTAAAATTGATCACGGAATTGAACAGGCCTACAGCTGCAGAGAAGCTGTAATCGCCGCTTTCAAAGGCACGGCGGTAAACGTAAGTGGAGATCACATCGGCAGTCTCATAGGTTGCAGGGTTGTACATCAGCATGATCTTTTCATAGCCGACCGAGAAAATAGAGCCCATGCGGAGGATCAGCATGATGATGATCGTGGGCAGCAGGCCGGGCAGCGTGATATGGATCAGCTTGTCCCATTTGGAAGCACCGTCAACGGTGGCGGCCTCGTAGAGAGAGGGGTCAATGCCGGTCAGTGCCGCCATGTACACAATGGAACCGTAGCCGGCGCTTTGCCAGATGTCAGAAAGAACATAGATCGTCTTGAAGTACTTGGGCTCGGCCATAAAGTGGATCGGCGTACCGCCAAAGGCGGTGATCAGCTGGTTGATCAGGCCGCTGGAAGGAGAAAGCAGGGCGCTCAGAATACTGACAACGACCACGGCGGAGATGAAGTGGGGCAGGTACACTACGGTCTGTACGCTGCGTTTGAAGAATTTACCGCGGACTTCGTTGATGAGCAGAGCCAGAATGATGGGAATGGGAAAGCCCACAATAATGGAATACAGGCTGATGCCAAGCGTGTTTTTGATCAGACGGCCAAAATACTCGGATTTAAAGAACTGGATGAAATATTTGAAGCCGACCCACTTGCTGCCCGTGATGCCCAGTACGGGAGAGAAATCACGGAAGGCGATCTGCGCGCCGTACATGGGCGCGTACATGAACACGATATACCAGATCAGGGCGGGCAGCAGCATCAAAAGCAGATAACGGCTGCGCCAGAACTTTTTGTAGGCATGATCAAGGCGGTTCGCTGTTGGCAGTGTGATCGGTTTTGCTGCGGTGGCTGTTTTCATGGTGGTATTCTCCTGTTTTCGTTCTGAAGAACCCAGGAAAAAATAGGCCGGGAACAGGGTGTTCCTGCCCCGGCCGTTATTTTACTGGATCAAAAAATAGGTGCCTGCTGAGGCATCAGCCATTCAGCGTCTTCTGATAGATATCGATGACCTCTGCAATGCCCATGCCATTGACCTTTTCAACGTAGGTGTCCCAGTTGGACAGCGGCTCACGGCCGGAAACAAACTTGATGATCATCTCATCAACGTAAGTATCCACGTCTGCCATTACTGCACGACGGACGGCATCATCCTCAGAGGAGAAGGAGGTGGAGCCGGGGATCACATACTTCTTGGATTCTTCCAGGAAGGGAATGATGCAGTCCTGCTTTGCGCGGTTGACAGCATCATCATCCAGCTGCGTGACCTCATCCTGGCTCAGAATGAACGGGCCGGAGCTCTGTGCAAAGGTGAAGGTGCCGATCGCGTTTTTGGGAGACAGGCCGTCAGGATTGTTCATAACATAATCGGTGAAGATCGGCTTGCCGTCCTGCATGGTGTAGTGAGTGCCCTCAATACCCATGTTGATCAGCCGGGTGCCCTCGTCGCTGTACATGTAATCCAGCAGAGCGACCACGCGGTCAACGTTCTTGCAGCTTGCGGTGATGGTGGCGGCTGCAATGGCACGCGGCTCCTGATCAATATAGGAGTGGATCTGTGCATCGCCCTTGGGGGGTACGGTGGCCTCAACATGGAAGCCGGGGAAGGAGGCAGGCATGGTGGCGTTCTGTGCAGCCAGCATACCGCCCAGCGGGCCGTAGAAGGAAGCCACCGCGTTCTGGGCCAGCTTCGGCACGAAGGAAGCGTAGTCCATGGTGATGATCTCGGGATCAATATAGCCCTTCTCATACATGTCATGCATCCAGGTCACGGCCTTTTTATACTTGGGATCAATGGGACCGTAGTGGACCTTGCCGCCATCGTCCGGGTCGGTGTAGAAGTCATCCAGGCAGCCGAAGGCGGTGCAGAAGTTCCGCAGGCCGGTCATATCGTAGGAGCTGAAGGGGATCTCATCGTTGGTGCCGTTGCCGTTCAGGTCGGTGGTCTTGACCAGATGCCAGTAGTTCTCCCAGTCCTCCAGGGTCACGGGGCTCTCAATGCCCAGCTTTTCCAGCCAGTCGGTGCGGACGATGTAGGGCATATTGCCGGAGACCTTCTCATCCAGCATGGGCATATAATAAATATTGCCGTCGCTGTAAGTCAGTGCTTTTTCGACACCGTCCCGCTTGTCGATCTCCTTCTTCAGGTTGGGCATGTTGTTCTCGATGTAGTCGTTCAGGGACAGGATCACGCCGGACTCGCCGTATTTCAGCACCTCGGTGGTGGGCATATCCATAATGATATCCGGCAGCTGAGCATCCATCATCACAAGGTTCAGGCGCTCGTTGTAGTTGTCCTGCGGGGGATTATCAAATTCAAAATCCATATTGAATTTTTCGCCCAGGACCTTCCAGACATCCATCTGCTCGGCAGCAACCTCGTTTGCGGCCTTGGATTTCAGGATGCGAACAGTGATGCGCTCGTTGGAAGCAGCTGCTCCGGAACCGGCAGCAGAAGAAGTAGTAGAGGAAGAGCTGCCACAGCCCTCCAGGACACCCAATGCCAGAGAAGCGACCATAGCGCTGCATACGGCGCGTCTGCTGATTTTTCTTTCTTTCATAAGATCTTTTCCTCCTTGATTTATGGAATGGGACGGGGGAGATCCCCGTGCTTCCATAACCTCCGTTCAGCTCGTACGCTGCCGACCAGTGGTTTTTCCTTACGCAGAAGCATATCATGTTCTTTTTGGAATTGCAACATTTTTTGATACAAAACGCACAAAAGATTTTCTCATTTTTGAGCGTGATTGTTGCACAATATACACAAAGATGCGTTTTTTCTTCCTTTTGTCATGGTGCGGGATGAAATGTCATGCTCCTTCACCTTGACGATTCCGGCACAAAAAGATATGCTGGAAACAAAATTGGAATCGGAGATCCATTCAAAAGAAAGGAAGAGAGAAACTATGAGTAAGCAGATCACAGCCATCATCGTGGGCGCGGGCCATCGGGCGATCCTGTACAGCCTGTATGCGCTGGAACACCCGGACGAACTGAAGATCGTGGGCGTAGCAGATCCGGATCCGATCCGGCGGAAAAAGGTTGCGGAGATGCATGGCTTCGGGGAGGAGATGTGCTTCAGGAACGCTGAGGAGCTGGCAGAAAGGCCTAAGCTGGCAGATGCGGTGATCAATGGAACCATGGACCGCCAGCATGTGCCCACTGCGGTTCCGCTCCTGCGTGCAGGATATGATATGCTGCTGGAAAAGCCCTTCGCGATCAGCGAAGAGGAAGTGAACTATTTATATAAGGTGGTAAAAGAGACCGGGCGGAAGGTGATGATCTGCCACGTTCTGCGGTATGCGCCTTTCTATGTCGCAATCAAGCAGAGACTGCTGAGCGGGGAGATCGGTGACATTATCAACATTCAGGCCACGGAGCATGTCAGCTACCATCACCTGGCTGTCTCCTTTGTGCGCGGCAAATGGGGCAACGAGGAAAAATGCGGGGCTCCGATGCTGCTGGCAAAGTGCTGCCATGACATGGATCTCATTATGTGGCTGAAGAGCGGCGTTTCGCCCAAACAGATCGCTAGCTTTGGAAGTGACTTCCAGTTTGATCCTGCCAAAAAGCCCGCAGGGGCAGGCAAGCGCTGCCTGGTGGATTGCCAGTGCGAGGAGACTTGTCTGTACTCTGCCAAAAAGCATTATCTGGATCACCCGGATCGGTGGGCGTTCTATGTATGGGACTGCCTGGAGAATATTGAGGAGCCGACGCTGGAGGACAAGCGCAAGTCGCTGATGACAGACAATATCCATGGACGCTGTGTGTGGGATTGTGAACATACGGTGGTGGATCATCAATCGGTGCTGATGAATTTTGCGGATGGTGCAACTGCGACCCTGAACATGATCGGCGGCACCGCGAAGCCGGAGCGCAATATCCATATCATTGGTACGAAGGGTGAGATCAAGGGCGTGTTTGACGATTCGGTTTTCACTGTGCGCACCATAGATACCGCCAGCGAGAAGGGCTGGAACGAGGAAGTGGTAGACCTGAAGATCGGTGGAGATAAGAGCGGCATGACAGGCTCTCATGGCGGCGGCGACCTGCGGCTGGTGGAGGACTTTGTTCATGTGCTTCAGGGCGAGGAGCCTTCCATCTCCTGCACAACGATCAAAGATTCGATCAATGGACATCTGGGGGTCTTCTGCGCAGAGCGTGCTCGTAAAGAGAACGCCGTCATAACGATGCCGGACATCAAATAATGCAGTGCTGACATAGAAAGCGTCCCCGTGCAGTTTTGATATCCTGCACGGGGACGTTTTGTGATCTTTTTATTTCCTCATTTCCGCATTCACCCATTCCCGCACGCGGTCAGGCCGGTTGGTGACGATGCAGTCAGGGCCAAGGGGCAGCAGGGAACGGACAGCGTCCTGGGTGTCCACGGTCCAGAACGCGGCCTGGATGCCCATGGCGTGGAGCTGGTTCACGAGATCGGGGTTGGAGTAGGCGGTGTGATACTCGCAGCTGACGATGTCCACAGGGAAATCCAGCGTTTTGATATAGGCAGCCACATCCGCCTGCTCCTCCAGATGGCCGATGACCTGCTCCACGGTCTCGCCGGGGAAGTTGGCACGGAGCATATCGACCTTGTCGGCCACCGTGCGGTAGATGAGATTGTTCCGCAGGTCGATGCAGTTTTCCTCGCTGAAGGGCTCGTCCATGCTGTTCACAAGGCCCAGATCCTTCCATATCACCGGCGGAGGCAGCACCATGCTGAGGAAAGCGCCGTAGGTCAGCGCGCCTACCTTCAGCTCGGGCATCAGCTGCTTTGCCTGCCGCAGCTGAGAGTGGTGGAAGGAGATGAGGGTGAGCCGGTCAGTGAGCCCGGCGGCGCGGACCGCATCCAGCACCCGGGGCACAAAGTCGGGGTCGTCCTGCAGTGGACTTTTCAGTTCCAGCTGCACCTGGGTGCCCTCCATGCCGGCGCAGAGCTCCAGCGCTTCCTGCAGCGTGGCGATCCTCTCGTTGGCGTAGATGGCATCTTTCCAGCTGCCAAAATCCAGGGTCTTCAGCTCGCCCATGGTCAGGTCGTAGATCTGGCCGGAGATGTCGGTGTGCATATCCACCATATAGTCGTGGTGGATGACCAGCTCGTTGTCGTAGGTCTTCTGTACATCCATTTCCACGCCGTCTGCGCCGATCTCCATCGCCTTGCGGAAGGCGACCAGCGTGTTCTCAGGGGCCAGATAGGATGCACCGCGGTGCGCAATGATTTGGGGTGTCGTCATCTTGTGCTATGATTCCTTTCCTCACAGTTGGCTCAGGCCAGATCTTCGCCGTCGGAGGCGATGACCTTTTTATACCAGTAGAAGCTGTCCTTCCGGCTGCGGGCCAGCGTGCCCTTGCCTTCGTTGTCCTTGTCCACATAGATGAAGCCGTACCGCTTCTTCATCTCGCCGGTGGAAGCACTGACCAGGTCGATGGGGCCCCAGGTGGTGTAGCCCAGCAGGGGCAGGCCGTCCTCGTTGATGGCCTTTTCCATCTGCTCGATGTGGGCCCGCAGGTAGTCGATGCGGTAGGTGTCGTGGATAGAACCATCTGCTTCCACCTTGTCCACCGCACCCAGACCGTTCTCCACGATGAAGAGCGGTTTCTGGTAGCGGTCATACAGGCTGTTCATGGTGATGCGCAGGCCCACCGGGTCGATGGCCCAGCCCCAATCGCTGGCCTTGAGGTAGGGGTTCCTGACGGCATCCATGATGGCATTGCCGCTGGCCTTGTTCATCAGTTCGGGATCCGCAGTGGCGCAGCGGCTGGAATAGTAGCTGAAGGAGATGAAGTCCACAGTGCCCTCTTTCAGCAGCTGCTCGTCGCCCGGCTCCATCTGCAGGGCGATGCCTGCACGTTCCATCCGCTTTTTGGCCCAGACAGGGTATTCGCCGCGGGACTGGACATCAATGAAGAAGTAGTTGTCGCGGTCGGCCTCGGCAGCGGCCTGCACGTCGGCAGGGGCGCAGGTGCGGGGGTAGAACTGACCGGCGGCCAACATACAGCCCACCATGGCATCGGGCATGATGGCATGGGCCAGCTTGACGGCCTTTGCGCTGGCCACCAGCTCGTGGTGAGCGGCCTGATACTTGACCTGCTGCACGTTCTCGCCGGGTGCAAAGAGCAGACCGGCTCCCATAAAGGGCATGTGGAGCAGCATGTTGATCTCGTTGAAGGTCAGCCAGTACTTGACCTTACCCCGGAAGCGCTGGAACAGCACCTCGCAGTAGTGGGCGTAGGCATCCACCATCCGGCGGTCTTTCCAGCCGCCGTACTTTTTGATCAGGGCAATGGGGGTATCAAAGTGGCACAGGGTCACTAACGGTTCAATGCCGTACTTGTGGCACTCATCAAAGAGCTCCTCATAGAAGCGCAGGCCCTCTTCGTTGGGCTGCGCGTCATCGCCGTTGGGCAGGATGCGGGTCCAGGCAATGGACAGGCGGTAGCAGCGGAAGCCCATCTCAGCAAAGAGCTTGATGTCCTCCTTGAAGTGGTGGTACATGTCAATGGCTTCGTGGGAGGGGTAGAAGTGCTCGGCATCGCAGTCCAGCATCTTCAGCTGGCCCAGCGCCACGGGAAAGCGGTCGGGGCCAAAGGGCACCACGTCCACGCTGGACAGGCCGCGCCCGCCCTCGTTGTAAGCGCCCTCGCACTGGTTGGCGGCAGTGGCACCGCCCCACAAAAAGTCTTTCGGGAATTTGCCCATAGGTCTTACCTCCTGATGCAGTTGAATTCTGATGATTCAATGATACCATGTTCTGAGCCGCTGTCAACCGGGAAAGTACGACTTTAGCCGTCAATTCGACGAAAAATGTTGCTGATTTTTGACACTTTTCACGAAGAAATCGAAAATTGCGGGTGATTTTCCTTGGAATCTGTTTCTTCCAAACGGACAGTAAGTGTGATAGACTGAATAGGTAAACGGAAAACGGCTCACCCTGTCCCTCATTGCTTTGCAATGCCGGAGCGGGCGAGGACGTTGATGAAAGAGCTATCAGGAAAAATGGAGTGTTTGCTATGACTGAATTCAAGCCCATCAAGGAAGGCAAAGTCCGCGAGATCTATGACAATGGCGACAGCCTCATTATGGTTGCCACCGATCGTATCTCTGCATTTGATGTGATCCTGAAAAATAAAGTGACCAACAAGGGCAAGGTGCTGACCCAGATGAGCAGATTCTGGTTCGACTACACCAAGGATGTTCTGCCCAACCACATGCTGAGCGTGGATACCGCCGATATGCCCGAGTTCTTCCGCACGCCTGCCTTTGAGGGCCGGAGCATGAAGTGCCGCAAGCTGACCATGCTGCCCATCGAGTGCATCGTGCGCGGCTACATCACCGGCAGCGGCTGGGCCAGCTACCAGCAGAACGGCACCGTCTGCGGCATCCGCCTGCCCGAGGGCCTGCAGGAATCCCAGCAGCTGCCCGAGCCCATCTACACTCCTTCCACCAAGGCTGAGATCGGCGACCACGATGAGAACATCAGCTACGAAAAGAGCATTGAGGTGCTGGAAAAGCAGTTCCCCGGCCATGGCGAGGACTACGCCACCAAGCTGAGGGACTACACCATTGCCCTGTACAAGAAGTGCGCCGCGTATGCCCTGAGCCGCGGCATCATCATTGCTGACACCAAGTTCGAGTTTGGTCTGGATGAGAACGGCAACGTGGTGCTGGGCGATGAGATGCTCACCCCCGATTCCAGCCGCTTCTGGCCGCTGGAGGGCTATGAGGCCGGCCACGGTCAGCCCTCTTTCGATAAGCAGTTCGTCCGCAACTGGCTCAAGGCCAATCCCGACAGCAACTACGATCTGCCTCAGGATGTCATCGACAAGACCATTGCCAAGTACGAGGAAGCTTATGAGCTCCTGACCGGCAAGAAGCTGTAAACACTCTGATCTTCTTTCTCCCCTCTGCTGTATAACGGCAGGGGGGATTTTTATATCAGCAGACCTGCCTGGAGGGACGGCGGGGTGTTCCCCAAGCAAGTGTCCGGAGGGTGGGACCCGACTGCCGTAGGCAGTTGGGCGGGGGATGGAATGCCCCGTATCACTTGCGGGGGAATACCCCGCTGGCCCGACAGTACGCTGTACCAAAAAATCCCCCCGCCCATGAACAGATGGGGCGAGGGGAAAGCTAAGGGTTGGCAGTGTTACAGGATGCGCACCCGGATAACGGCAGGGATGGCGGCCAGCTTCTCAGCCAGCCTGCCGTCCACGGCACCGGTTGCGTCCAGCATGGTGTAAGCCATGTTCTTTTTGCTCTTGTTCACCATGTTTTCAATGTTCAGGCCCGCTTCGGTGGTCAGGGCGGTGATCTGGCTGATCATGCCGGGCTCGTTCTTGTGGATGATGCAGATGCGCTTGCCGCCTGCACGGGGCTGATGCACCTCGGGCATGTTCACCGAGTGGGTGATGTTGCCGTTCTTGAGGTAATCGCTGATCTCCTGCACGGCCATTGCGGCACAGTTGTCCTCGGCCTCCGGCGTGGAAGCACCCAGATGCGGGGTGCAGACGATGCCGGGCTTGCCCAGAATGGCCTCAGTGGGGAAGTCGGTCATGTAGCCGGAGACCTTGCCCGTCTCCATGGCCTCCAGCAGGGCTGCGGTGTTCACCAGCTCACCGCGGGCGTAGTTCAGGATCTTCACGCCGTCCTTGCACAGGGCAAGGGTCTGGGTGTTGATGGTATCCTTGGTGGTGGGCAGATAGGGAACATGGAGGGTGATGTAGTCGCACAGGGGGAGCATGTCGTTCAGGTTCACGCAGTGGTGTACCTGGCTGGAAAGGTTCCAGGCGGCATCAATGGAGATGTAGGGGTCGTAGCCGTAGACCTCCATGCCCAGCTCAATGGCGCAGTTGGCCACCCGGGAACCGATGGCACCCAGACCGATGACACCCAGCGTCTTGCCTTTGATCTCGTTGCCCACGAACTTTTTCTTGCCCTTTTCCACGGTCTTGGCCATGGCGGGGTCGCCGGTCAGGCCCTGGCACCACTGGGCGGCGGCGGCCACATTGCGGCTGCCTGCGATCAGCATCCCAATGACCAGCTCAGCCACGGCGTTGGCGTTGGCACCAGGGGTATTGAACACCACGATGCCCTGCTCCGAGCAGCGATCCAGCGGGATATTGTTCACACCGGCACCGGCACGAGCAATGGCCAGCAGGTTGTCGTTGAAGGTGGTGTTCAGCAGGTCGGCGCTGCGCACCAGAATGCCATCGGGGGCATCGGTGTCCACCGAAACATCAAACAGGTTTTTGTTCAGCTTTGCCAGGCCCACCGGGCTGATGGCGTTCAGGGTCTTGATCGTAAACATACTTTCCTATCTCCTATACACAAATCAGGCATTTGCCTTGCGGAATTTCTCCATGAAGTCCACCAGCTTCTCTACGCCTTCGGTGGGCATTGCATTATAAATGGAAGCGCGCATACCGCCCACCAGACGGTGGCCCTTCAGGTTCACGAAGCCTGCTTCTGCAGCTTCGGCGCAGAACTTCTTGTCCAGATCTGCATTGGGGCTGGTGAAGGTGACATTCATGGTGCTGCGGTAGCGGTGCTCCACAGGATTCGTGAAGAAGCCCTGACCGTCCAGATAGTCGTACAGCACTTTGGCCTTGGCTTCGTTGATCTTCTGCATGTTGGCAAGACCGCCGATGTCGTTTTCCAGATACTTGAGCACCAGACCGGTCATATAGATGCACCAGCAGGGGGGCGTGTTGTACATGCTGTCCTTGCCCAGCAGGGTGGTGTAGTTCATCATGGTGGGCACATTGTCGGCGGCATGGCCCAGCAGGTCGTCGCGGACGATGGCAATTGCCATGCCGGCGGGAGCTACATTCTTCTGCACGCCGAAGTAGATGCAGCCGTACTTGGTCACATCCACCGGCTTGGAGAGGATCATGGAGCTCATGTCGGCTACCAGAGGCACACCCTCCACCTGCGGCACCTCGACAAACTGAGTGCCGAAGATGGTGTTGTTCTGGCAGATGTGGATGTAGCTGGCATCCTTATCATAGTTGATGGCGTTCACGTCCGGGATGTAGGTGAAGTTCTTGTCCTTGCTGGAAGCAACGATGTTCACCTCGCCGAACTTGGCGGCTTCCTTGGCGGCAAGGTTCGAGAAGTTGCCGGTGACAAGGTAATCTGCTTTGCCGGTGGTCATGAAATTCAGCGGGACCATGGCAAACTGCTGGGTCGCACCGCCCTGAAAGAAACCGACCTTGTAGTTGTCGGGAATGTTCATTACCCGGCGCAGGGTGGCCTCGGTGTCCTTGATGATGGCATCGAACCACTTGCTGCGGTGGCTCATCTCCATCACGCTCTGACCGCTGTCGCCATACTCGAGCAGCTCTGCCTGTGCCTGCTTGAGCACCTTCTCGGGCAGCATGCTGGGGCCTGCGCTGAAGTTGTAAACTCGTGCCATAATGAACTCTCCCTTTCCTGTATCGCACAGCACCGCGGTTTTCTGCGGTGCGTTCTGTTGATTGCTGTAGCCGTAGTATACCGGTTTTGCAGGGATGAAAACAAGAGCATCTTTGCACAAAGATACGGCGCAAAAGCCCCTGTGCGGGCACAAAGCACACAAATGTCCTTGATAGAAAAACAAAAACAAAGACAAATGTAAAATAGAGCTGAAAAAGCCTGATTTCATCGGCGTTTCCGGCTCTTGCGCTTTGGCGCAGAAATTGGTATAATAATAAAACAAAGACAAACGTAAAAGCAAAAAAGATGCGGAAAGGAGGGAGAACAGCAGGATGTATGGCATCCCGGACAGTGTAAAGCCGCTTTCGGCGGCAGAGGAGCAGGTGATGCTGGCGTTGTGGGCCTGCCGTGCGCCCGTCACCCGGCGGGACATCGACGCAAAGCTGCGCGCAAAGGGCTGGGCACCGGCGACCGTGCTCAACTTTCTTTACCGGCTGGAAGAAAAGGGTTGGGTGAAAAGCGGCAAGGATGGCAACCGCAACACCTACACTCCGGCCATCACCCGGCGCGCCTATAATGTGTGGAGTATGCGGGAACGGCTGGATACCCTCTTTGGCGGCGACCTTGCGGCGGCGGTGCGCGCGCTGGTCAGCGAAAGCGGCTGCGGCCAGAGCGAGCTGGAACAGGCCATGAAGGTGCTGGAGGAAAAGCATCTGGAAGCGGAAGAATATGATCTGTATGACCCTTATGGGTAAAAAGGAGAGCGGAAGATGGATTGCAAACTGCGTGCCAAAAACTGCGGCGGCTGCCCGATGCTGGGCATGGACTACGCCGCACAGCTGAAACAGAAAGAAGAGACCGTGAAAAAGCTGCTGGGCAGATTCGGCCCGGTGGAGCACATCCGGGGCATGGAAACGCCGTACCACTATCGGAACAAGGTGATCTCCACCTTTACCACCGGCTGGGGTGGAAAACTTACCTCCGGCATCTACGCGGCAAACAGCCACAAGGTGCTGCCGGTGGAAAGCTGCCTTTTGCAGGACGAAGTGCTGGATAAGACCATGCTGGCCGTGCGTGCGGCAGCGGGCACCTGCCATTACCAGCCTTTTAATGAGGATAAGGGCACCGGCCTTCTGCGTCACTGCCTGCTGCGGCGCGGTGTTATGACCGGGCAGGTGATGGTGGTGCTGGTGACGGCTCAGCCGGTGCTGCCGGGTGCCAAGAACTTTGTCAAAGCCCTGCTGACCGAAGCCGGAAAACAGGGCGTGGCCATCACCACCATCGTCCAGAACGTGAACGACCGCAAAACCAGCGTGGTGCTGGGCGATATGGAAAAGGTGCTGTACGGCAAGGGATTCATTCTGGATACCCTCTGCGGCAAGACCTATGCCATCAGCCCACGCAGCTTTTATCAGATCAATCATACCCAGACCGAAGTGCTGTACGGCCTTGCGGTGGACGCGGCGCATCTCACCGGCAAAGAAGTGGTGCTGGATGCCTACTGCGGCATCGGAACCATCGGCCTGACCGCCGCCGACCATGCAAAGCAGGTAGTGGGCGTGGAGGTGAACCGCGAAGCGGTGCACGATGCCATAGGCAATGCAAAGCACAATGGCGTGAAGAACGCCCGCTTCTTTGCCGCAGATGCCACCCGGTGGATCGGCGAAGCCGCTGCGGCTGGTGAACGCGCAGACGTGATCTTTATGGACCCGCCGCGGGAGGGCTCTACGCCGCAGTTTATCGATAGCGTGGCCCGCATGGCCCCGAAACGTGTGGTCTACGTGAGCTGCAACCCGGTCACGCTGGCCCGGGATCTGGAGCTGCTGACCCGGAAGGGATACAAAGTGGAGAGCAGCACGCCGGTGGATATGTTCCCTCACAGTGAGCATATCGAGACGGTATGCGCATTGTCCAAACTGGATATCCACCAGAAGATCACGGTAGACCTGAAGATGGATGAGTTGGACGTGACTGCTGCAGAGACCAAGGCTACTTATGAAGAGATCCGGGAGTACGTCAAGGAACACACCGGTCTGAACGTGAGCGACCTCTATATTGCACAGGTCAAGCAGAAATACGGCATCAAGGAGCGGCAGAACTACAACAAGCCTAAGGCTGAGAACCCCAAGCGGCTCAAGTGCCCGGCGGAGAAGGAAAGAGCCATCCGGGAGGCGCTGAAGTATTTTAAGATGATTTGAAATAAAAAAATAGACGGATGTCTGTCAACTGGCAGACATCCGTCCGTTTTTATGATAATCTGTTATGATCGCAGTTCCTCAAGCAATGCCGTGCATCCTTCCAGTATATCCTGCCATGTGGCTTCAAAATCTCCCGTGAACCATGGGTCTGCCACTTCACGGGGATGATCCGTATGCGCCATCAGCAGCGAGACTTTATGCTGTGGGTCTCCGCCGACAAGCCGTAGGATGTCGCACAGATTACTTTCGTCCATGCCAATCAGATGATCATACCGTGCATAATCCAGCCGGGTCATCTGCCGGGCGGTCTTGCCGTTGCAGTCGATGCCATGTTCTGCCAGCTTCTGCCGTGCAGGAGGATAGACCGGATTTCCGATTTCCCATGCACTGGTGGCGGCTGATGCGATTTCAAATTGCTCGGATAGTCCTGCCTTGGACGTAAGGTCTTTCATCACATACTCCGCCATCGGGCTTCGGCAGATATTTCCGAGACAAATAAATAAGATCCTGGTCATGCCGGGTCGTTCTCCTTTTGGCTTGCAAAAGCATAGCCGCCGTGGGTAGTGCGGATAAAGCTACCGCAGCCGGCCAGCTTCTTTCGCAGATTGGAAACGGTATTTGCCACGACCTTTAAGGTGTCGTCACAGTTTTGTCCCCACACAGCACGGAAAAGCTCTTCTTTTGAGAAGATTTGTCCTTCGTGGGAGGCAAGCATCAGCAGCAAATCGAACTCCAGTCGTGTAAG
>ENA-UEOR01001460-UEOR01001460.1-human-gut-metagenome-genome-assembly--contig:-NODE-1460-length-14016-cov-3.726594_pt1 | contig 14016 bp, 17 predicted proteins | sample MGYA00242887_ERZ507890 | MGnify/ENA primary metagenome ERZ507890 (study PRJEB26167, sample SAMN06115431) | human gut metagenome | host: Homo sapiens | place: China:Guizhou | collected 2014-10-21...
AAGGTGATGAAGGCGGGGTTGCAGGAGTGGGCCGCTGCCTCCTTCAGGGTCTGGGTGCCGTGGGTGCCGGTGCAGTGGATGGTGGCGTCGGACACGTGGATACCGCCGGTGCAGGTGTAGGTGGTGTTCATATTGATGAGCCCCTCCTCCATGGCGGCGGACATGGTGAGGATCTTGAAGGTGGAGCCGGGCTCGTAGGTATCGTTCAGGGCCTTGTTGCGCCACTGCTTGAGCAGCTGGTCGGAGGTGTCGGTGAGGTTCTTCTTGAACAGGTCGTTCTGAACGGTGAAGGCGTCGTTGACATCGTAGGTGGGATAGGACACCATGCCCAGGATGCCGCCGGTTTTCACGTCCATGACGATGCCGGTGGCGCCGTGCTCCGCGCCGTATTTGTCAGCCATCTCGCCCACATATTTCTCCAGATAATACTGGACGTTGGCGTCCAGGGTCAGGACCAGGTCCTGGGCGTTTTCGGCGGCGAAATACTGCTCATACTCATAGGGCAGGGGATTGCCCCGCTCGTCCTTGGCGGTGACCACCAGGCCGGTCTGGCCCTGGAGGTACTTGTCGTAACGGGATTCCAGGCCATACAGGCCGGTGTTGTCGGTGCCCACAAAGCCCAGGACATGGGAGGCCAGGGAGCCGTAGGGGTACACCCGCTTGGCGTCGGCCACCATGTAAACGCCGTGGACATCGGTGTCGTTGATGAGCTGGCGGATCTGGTCCGCCATGTCCTCGTCCACCTTCTTGGCCAGGACCTCATACTGGGAGTCCGTGCGGTCCATGCAGGAGCGGATGGTGTCCTGGGACACGCCCAGAATCCCGGAGAGACTGGCGGCCAGGGAATCATAGGTCCAGTGGACCTGGGATTCCTCGGACAGGGGCGTTTCCCCCTCCGCCAGGGAGGCATTCTTCTGACGGATCTCCGCCAGGCGCTCCTCCTCGGCGTCCAGCTGCTCCTTCAGGTCCTTGGGGGACAGGAACACCGTCTCCGTGGACACGGACACCGCCAGCTGGCTGCCGTTGCGGTCGTAGATGGTGCCGCGGAAGGCGGAGACCACCGTCTGGCGGGTCTGCTGGTCCAGGGCCCGGGTCTGCATCTCCTGGTGCCGGGTGATCTGGAGATGGTACAGCTGGAAAAACAGGATCACGAACAGCAGGATGCCCATGACCAGCATCAGCCAGAAGGTGCGGCTGCGGACGGTGCGGGTGGCCTGCCGGGCATAAAATTCCGGTGAACGCTGCTTTTTTTCGCTGGGTTTTCTCTTTCTGGGTCTGAACATGGGCTGCTCCTTTCGCCGGAATACCAAGGCAAGGAGCAAGAAGTATTCCTTCTCACTCCTTGCGCGTCTTAACTATATGGCGGCGCTCAGCGGAAATATTCCACCACTGCGTCCACGCCGTTCTTTACCCAGTTCCAGGCCTGGGCCAGGGGTCCCGTGGACTCGGGACGACAGATCTCGGCCATGTCCGCCCCGCCCAGCTCGATGTACTCAATCTGGTCGGTGGTGGGCTTGGTCATGCCCGCGGCCTGGGCCGCCGCCTTGACGGCGGACTGGTCAAAGGCCTTTTCGTATGCCACGCCCAGGGCCACGTTGTCCTCCTGGGCCTGCTGCAGCTGGGCCTGCTTGACGGTGACGTCGTGGCTGGCCTGCATCAGGCGGATATAGCCCATCATCAGCACCACGGCCATCATCAGCAGCACGGCCACACCGGCCAGCATAACCGGGGAGGCATGCTCCCGGGGACGGGCTGCCGGACGGCGGCGGGGCTCCTGCCGGGGACGCTCCCGGCGCTCCGGACGGCGCAGAGGTTCCTGGGGCTGTTCCTGGGGTTGGCGGACGGCATTGCCGTCGAACTCGCCCCAGTTCAGGGTATTCAGATCATAGGCAAGGCTGCCGAAAACCGGCTCGTTGTTCATCCTTCTCGTATTCTCCGCCATGGTCGGGCAGCTCCTTTCGTATGTTGAAATCGTTTCCAAAAACAGGAAAATTTACAGCTTTTCCGCCACACGCAGCTTGGCACTGCGGGCGCGGGGGTTATAGGTCAGCTCTGCGGGGCCGCAGACGATGGGCTTGCGGTTCACCAGGCGCACCGTGGGCTTTTTGCCGCAGACGCAGACCGGGAAATTGGGGGGACAGGTGCAGCCGGTGGCCAGCTCCTGCATGGTTTTTTTGACGATGCGGTCCTCCAGCGAGTGGAAGGTGATCACCGCCAGGCGTCCGCCGGGGGCCAGACGGCTGGCCGCGCCCCGCAGCATGGCGGTGAGCTCCTCCAGCTCGCCGTTGACGGCGATGCGCAGGGCCTGGAAGCTCCGCTTGGCCGGGTGCTGCTTTTCCCGCAGGGCCTGGGGCGGCATGGCGCTTTTGATCAGGTCCACCAGCTGGCCGGTGGTTTCGATGGGAGCTTCCTCCCGGGCGGCGACAATGCGCCGGGCAATGGCGGGGGCGTAGCGCTCCTCGCCGTATTCATACAGGATCCGCCGCAGCTCCTCATAGGACCATTCGTTGACCACGGTGCGGGCGGTAAGGTCGGCGGTGCGGTCCATGCGCATGTCCAGGGGGGCGTCGTGCATATAGGAGAAGCCCCGCTGGGCGTCGTCCAGCTGCGGGGAGGACACCCCCAGGTCAAAGAGCATGCCGTCCACCGCCGGAATCCCCAGCTCATCCAGCACCTCCGCCACCCGGCTGAAGTTGCTGTGGACCAGGGTGACACGATCGGCGTAGGGGGCCAGCCGCTGACGGGCGGCCTCCAGGGCGGTTTCGTCCCGGTCCAGGCCGATCAGGCGGCCGCCGGCGATCAGGCGGCGGACGATCTCCCAGGAGTGGCCCGCCCGGCCCAGAGTGCCGTCCAGGTATATGCCTCCGGGGCGGATGGCCAGGCCCTCCATGCACTCGTCCAGCAGAACGGGGCGGTGGCCGAAGGCCACATCGGCGGCTTCATTTCTGTCAAATGCCATGGCTCACATCCCCATTTCTTCCATCGCCTTCTCCAGCTCACCGGAGCTGAAGGCCTCGTCCTCCATTTTTTGCCAAAGAGCGGCGTTCCAGATCTCGGCCCGGTCGAAGATGCCGATGATGACCACTTCTTTTTCCAGGTTGGCATACTGCCGCAGCTTGGCGGGCAGGAGAATGCGGCCCTGGGCATCGGGGACACAGTCGGTCATATAGGCGTACATCATCCGCAGGCGCTTGATCTCGGTGAAGCTCTTGCCCTTCAGACTTTCGTTGAACCGGGCCCAGCCCTCGTCGGGGTAGACGGACAGGCAGTGATCCTGGCCAATGGTGACGTGGAGGGTGCCGCCCAGCTCGTCCCGGAGCTTGGTGGGGATAAACAGACGGCCCTTGGCGTCAATGTTGTGCGCATATTGACCGTTCATGCCTGCTTCCCCTCCCCTCAGCGCTGTTTTGTGGGAAAACCGTGGGCCATCGCCACACAATCATGGGTTTTGCCACCATTTTGTCCCACATCGAAATCAAAAAAAAGACACCATCAGATACGTGTCTTTATTATATAACGCTATATAAAATTTTTCAAGGGGTATTTTAACCCACTTTTTCGCTCAAAATCCCGGAATTATGGGTTTTTCCAGGGATTTCCTGCACTTTTTCAAACGGCTGTTCTATTTTGCCGCCAAAAACCCGCATCCCGGAGGCTGACAAGACACCAGCATGCGGGCTTTTGGCAGAATAACCAGTAAATTTCAGCGAAAAGCACAAAAATGAACAGGAAAATTTGTCACTCCTCGGAGGAGGGCTTGACGGGGTCGGCCTTGAGCTTCTCCTGGCAGGCCTGCATCTGTTCGGCGGAGGCGCTGCGATAGCGGACGCGGGACTCCCGCACCTCGTCCAGGGCGGCCTGGATAGCTTCCTCCGTCCGGCGCAGGGCGTCCTCGGTGTAGGTGTTGGCCACCTGGTACAGCTGGCGGCTGCGGTCCTCGGCCTGGCGGATGATCTCGCTGCTGCGGCGCTGGGCCCGCTGGATGGTCTCGCTTTCGGAGACGATGGTCTTGGCGTCCTCCTGGGCCTTTTCCAGCATGCGCTTGGCCTCGGCCTGGGCCTGCTCCCGAAGGCGCTTGGCCTCATCCTGGGCCTGGTCCAGCATGCGGCGGACCTCGTGATTGGCCTTGTCCACATACTGCTCCTTGGACTTCATCAGCTCCTGAGCCTTGGTGAGCTCGCCGGGCAGCTTGTTGCGGATCTCGTCCAGCAGGTCCAGCGCCTCATCGCGATTGATGACGCACTTTTCGGAGCTGAAGGTGGCGCCCTTGGCCTCGTCGATCATGCCGAACAGCATGTCCAGAAGCTTCTGCACATTTTTGTCTTCCATTTATGACCGTCCTTTCCACTGCTCGGCCACCGGGGCCGGCACATATTGTTCCATAGGCTGTCCGTAGCGGATCATTTCCCGGACCATGGTGCTGCTGAAATGCTGATAGGCGGGACTGGCCGGAAGGAAAACCGTTTCCAGCCCCGGGCAGATGCCCCGGTTGATGCTGGCCATCTGATACTCCTGGTCGAAATCCGTGGCGTTGCGCAGGCCCTTCACCAGGACGCAGGCCCCCTTTTCCCGGGCATAGGCGGCCAGCAGGCCGCTGTAGTGCTCCGCCGTCACATTGGGCAGGTCCGCCACGGAGCGGCGGATCATGTCCACCCGCTCGTCGGCGGAGAACATGGGCTTTTTGTCGCAGTTGACCAGCACGCAGACATACACCTGGTCAAAGCACTGGGCCGCCCGACGGATGATATCCATATGCCCCAGGGTGATGGGGTCGAAGCTGCCGGGGTAGATCGCAATTTTCATGGGGTTATTCCTCGTTTCCCTGGCGGTGGTAGACAGTCAGCTTGATCCGGCCGTAGCGGTACTCCCGATAAAGGCGGTAAGGGGCCGCCAGGGGGGGCAAAACGGCGTCTGCCGGACTTTCCGCCATTATTATACCATGCTCGCGGCAAATGTCAAACCCTGCGATATCCTGCAGAGCCTGCTCCAGCAGGCCGGTGTCATAGGGGGGGTCCAGGAACACCAGGTCGAACTTCTCGCCGCTGCGCAGATAGGCCAGGGAGTCGCCGTTCCGGACCCGGGCCCGGTCCGAAAGTCCGCACAGCTCCAGGTTCTCCCGGATCAGCTTCAGGGCGGCGGCGCTTTTGTCCACAAAAACCACCTCCGACGCGCCCCGGCTCAGGGCTTCGATGCCCAGCTGGCCGGTGCCGCCGAACAGGTCCAGCACCCGGCGGCCCTCGATGTCGAATTGCAGGATGGAGAACATGCTCTCCTTGACCTTGTCGGTGGTGGGACGGATGTCCATGCCCTGGGGCTCCTTCAGGCGGCGGCCCCGGGCGGTTCCGGTGATGACTCTCATATCGTTATCCCTTCGGATCGAAGCACTCGAAGATCACCAGGTTCCCCTGGGCCTCGGCGGCTTCCATCTCCTCTTTCGTTCGGATGGTCCAGTTGATCTCCTGGACATGGTAGAATTTCCGGCACCAGCGCAGACACAGGTTGTCCCGGTCGGAGAACCGGTAGGCGATGAAGTCGGGCTTGGCGGCAATATTGGAAAACAGATTCCCCAGCAGCCACATGGTGGCCTTGCCGTGACCGGCGGTCTCCCCGTGGCGGAGGAACTGCTCGGACAGCTGGCCCCGGACGATCTCCGGGCGGTTTTTCTTCAGCCAGATCAGGCAGCGGGGGTCAAAGGACTCGATGCAGTAGTGGACCCGGTAGCGGTCCAGCATGCGGCAGGTGGCCTCGGCCAGGGCGGCGTGGTTGCCCCGCTCGGCCTTCAGCTCGATGATCAGGGGCGTGCGATCCTGAAACAGCTCCAGCACCTCCTCCAGCAGGGGGATGCGCTCATCGGTGCCTTCCAGGCGGTAGGTTTTCAGCTCCTCCGCTGTCAGGTCCTCCACCAGCACGTCGGCCCCGGCGGTGCGCTTCAGGCTGGCGTCGTGGATCACGGCTAGGCGGCCGTCTCTCATCAGGTGGACGTCCAGCTCTGCGCCGTAGCCGTTTTCGATGGCCCGGCGGAAGGCGGCCATGGAGTTTTCGGGGATCCGGGGCTTATCGTGGTAGCCCCGGTGAGCGTAGCGGAACAGCCGCAGCAGGCCCCAGGCGCTGTGGCCCCGGCGGCACTGGAGCATCAGGGTGAACAGCTCCCCCAGGATCAGCAGTACCAGCAGAATGATAACAGCAACCATCCGGCGTCAGTCCTCCATTTCGTCCAGGGCTTCCAGGCCCCGCTTGGCCTGGGGCTTGCTGTCGCCGTGGCGGACGAACAGCATGGTGACGAAGGCCAGAGCCGTGAACACGGCGGCGTAGGGGAACAGCACGTGCATGCCGAAGCGGTCCATCAGCAGGCCGGACAGCATAGGCGTGGCCACCTGGGCGGCCATGGAGGCGGTGTAGTAAAACCCGGTGTATTTGCCCACGTCGCCGCCGGAGCACATTTCCACCACCATGGGGAAGGAGTTGACGTTGATGGTGGCCCAGGCGATACCGGCCAGGGCGAACATGGCGTTCATGAGCATGGTGGGGCTTTCGGCGTTGAGGAAGGCGGCCACGGTGAAGGCGGTGGTCAGCATGACCACACCGGCCAGAATGGTCTTTTTCCGGCCTGCCTTGGAGGCGATGAAGCCTACCGGCAGATAGGAGACGATGGCCGCCGCCTGGGCGATGATCAGGGTCAGGTTATAGTCCTTGTGCAGGATGTTACTGGCATATACGGAATACTTGGAGGTGACGGCGTTGTAGCCGAAGAACCACAGGACGATGGACAGAAGAAGGAGAATCAGGGACCTTACCTCGTCCACGGACAGCTTGCGGCCGCCTTCGGCCTCCTCCTGCTCCTGAGTTTCCTCCTCAATGCCCAGGGCCACGGCCTGCTGCTGCATCTCATAGGCCCACTCCTTTTCCCGGACGGTGAGCATGAAGATCACCAGGGCCACCAGCATGATGGCGGCGATGACGGCGAAATAGCCGGTGTAGCTCATCAGGGAGTTGCGGACGGCGGAGGTGGCGAACACCATGCCCAGAGCCAGCACCAGAATGCCGCCGGCGGAGCCCATCAGGTTGATGACGGCGTTGGCCTTGGAGCGCAGGGGCTTGAGGGTCACGTCCGGCATCAGGGCCACCGCCGGAGACCGGAACACGGCCATGGACACCAGCACGATCAAAAGCAGCACAATGAAGAACACCAGGGTCACCGGGCTCTTGGCGGTGGCGTCCCAGGCGCAGGCCTGGCGGGCGGGGACCACATAGTTGGTATAATCAGGGTTGGTGACGGTGCTGCCGTTCTGCTCCACCTGGCTGCGGATCCGGATGAATTCCTCCTGGGTGAACTTCTGGCTCAGGACGAACTTGTCGCCGCCGGGGGTCAGCAGGGTCTCGTCGGCCTGGCGGTCGTAGATCTGCTCCAGGGCGGCGGGATCGTCAATGGCGGAGACATCGGACAGGTGCTTCAGTTGGGCATTGTCCACGAAGGACAGGGCGATGAGCATCACGGCGGCCACCAGCGTACCCACCACGATGAAGGGAGTCCGGCGGCCCCACTTGCTGTGGTGCTTGTCGGAGATGGCGCCGAACAGGGGCAGCATGAACAGGGCCAGCACATTGTCCAGGGCCATGATGACGCCGGACCAGGCCTGGCTCATGCCGAACTTGTTGGTCAGGATCAGGGGAATGGTGTTGTCATAGGCCTGCCAGAACGAGCAGATCAGGAAGAAGGCAAAGCCCACGAAAATAGTCCGCTTGTAGTTGAGTTTCATACGGTTTCCTCCAGTTCACGGTACAGAGTACCGATATCGGGATACACCCAGGTGGGATGGATCCGGTAGGTGTCGATGTCCGCCATGGTGCCCTCGCCGGACAGGACGAACACGGTGTCGATGCCGGCGTTGACGCCGCAGGCCACGTCGGTGTACAGCCGGTCCCCCAGCAGCACCGTCTGCTCCGGGGAAAAGCCCGTGCGTTCCATGGCCAGCAGGGCCATCTCCGGCTGGGGCTTGCCGATGACCACCGGCTCCCGGCCGGTGGCGGTGGTGAGCATGCGGCAGACGCTGCCGCAGTCGGGTACGGAGCCGTACCAGGTGGGGCACACCCAGTCGGGATTGGTGGCCACAAAGGGGACGCCCCGGTTCAGCAGGATGCAGGCGTCCTCCAGCTTCTGGAAGGTCAGCTCCGTGTCGAAGCCGCACAGCAGCACCTCCGCCTGCTCCCGGTCCCGGGTGACGGGGATCCCGGCCCGGTCCAGCTGGGACAGGAAGGAGTCCGTCCCGAATACATAGCAGATTTTCCCGGGCAGGGCCGCCTTCAGATACCGGATGGTAGCGTCCACGGAGGTGAGATAGTCGCCGGGGGCGGACTCGATGCCCAGGCGGCGGAGCTTTTCGATGTACCCCTCCACGCCCCGGGAGGAGTTGTTGGTGAGAAACAGGTAACGGCCGCCCATGGAGCGCACATGGCGCAGAAACTCCGGCACGCCGTCAAACAGGCGGTCGCCGATGTAGAGGGTGCCGTCCATATCCAGCAGAAACAGCCGCTTGTCCCGCAGGTTGGTCACGGAATCGTCTCCTTTATACAAAAAATACAGCACAAGGATACCACAAAGCGGCGGGGCTTTCAAGCACGTTATGCCTGGTCCTCCTGCTCCTGGTGAAGCTCGTCCTTGGCCTGCTGCAGGACCTTGCGGTCGTGCTTGGTGGTCAGCTGGGTTTCGTCAAACCGGGCGAACATATCCGGGCGGCGGACCATGGTGCGCTTGTAGCTCTCCTTTTTCCGCCAGTCGTCCACGTTGCCGTGGTGGCCGGACAGCAGCACCGGCGGCACGGCCCGGCCATGCCACACCTCGGGGCGGGAATACTGGGGATATTCCAGCAGGCCGTTCCAGTGGCTCTCGTCGGTGTAGCAGCTTTCCTCCGGCAGAACGCCCGGCACCATGCGGCACAGGCAGTCTGCCACGGCCATGGCGGGAATCTCGCCGCCGGTGAGAACGAAGTCTCCCATGGAGATCTCCTCGTCCACGCACTCGTCCAGAAAGCGCTGGTCCACCCCCTCATAGTGGCCGCAGACCAGGATCAGGCGGTCATACCGGGCCTTCAGCTCCTTGGCTACCTCCTGGTTGAATACCCGGCCGCAGGGGGAGAGATAGATGGTGTGGACCCGCTGGCCCGCCTCCTGGCAGATGTGGTCCCAGCAGCGGTACAGGGGGTCTGCCTGCATAACGGCTCCCCGGCCTCCGCCATAGGGGTAGTCGTCCACCTGCATCTGCTTGTTGGTGGTGTAATCCCGGATCTGGTGGGCGGTGATGCGGATATAGCCCCGCTCCTGGGCCCGGCCCATGATGGACTGGCCCATCATGGCGTCGATGGCGTCGGGGAACAGGGTCATGATGTCAATTTTCATCGGTGGCCAATCCTTTCATCAGGTGCACCCGCATTTCACCGGCGTCGGGGTCCGTGCTCTCGATGAACACGCCGGGAACGGCGGGGATGAGATACTCCCGCTGGCCCTTCACCTGATAGATCCGGTGGGCGGGGTAGATCAGGACCCGGTCGATGACACCGATCTCGCCGCCGGTGGCGCAGTCGATGACCCGCAGGCCCACCAGCTCCTGGTCGAAATACTGTCCCTGGGGCAGATGGGCGTCGGTGCGGCGGATGGACACGGTCTTGCCCTTCAGGGCCAGGGCGGCGTCCATGTCGTCCACCCCGGGCAGGGCCATCAGCACCGTGGACTTGTGGACCCGGGCGCTGCGGACCCGGACGGGCTGGCCGTCTATATAAATGGTGTCAAATTCCGTGAGAAACTCCGGGTCAAAGCCGTGGGGGTTCACCTTGACCTCCCCCCGGATGCCGTGGGCGTTGACGATCTGCCCCACGGGGATAAATGCAGGACGCATGGCGGTTCTCCTTTATGATACAAGTTCCTTCAGCATACCACATTTGTCCGCCATTTTCAACGGTTCGATTTTGTTTCTATTCGTAACTTTTTGTAACCGAATTTCCCAATTGACAGCTGACCCGGGCGTGTCATATGGAGCAAAAATGGCGGCTTTGTGGTGAACGAAATCCGGGAAATGGCATAAAACTTGACAAAAGTGGGTATAAGTGCTATACTCCTACCATATTTTGAAAAAGTAACAAAAGTTACAAACCGGTACACATGCCGGAAATCTACCTCTTGGGAGGGCATATGAAAGACATGAAAGACAGAGTCCGGCGGGCCATTTCCGCTGTGGCCGTGCGGGAGCACTGGCGGATGCGCCGGGTGCTGCTGCTGGTCATGGTGGCGGTGACCGTGCTGGGCATGGTGACGGTGAGCAGTATGGCCGACGCGGTGCAGCCGCGGCGGGTGTATGTGGTGCTTACCGCAGACGGCGGAACGGAGATCATCTCCGGCCGTCCCAGCCGGAGCATGAGCTTCGGCATTCTGGAGACCCGGGTGGACTACAACGCCAAGGAGGCCCAGCTGCTGCTGCAGCATGGTCACAACGTCACCGTGACCGGCGAGGAGGAGACCCGCACCGTGCAGACCCGCAGCGAAACGGTGGACCATCTGCTCCACCGGCTGCATATGGAGCCCGCCGAGGATGAGATGGTGTTCATCGACCTGACGGGGGATCAGCCATCCATCTATTTCCGGGCGGAGATGACCCGCCAGCGGACGGTGCAGCTGTCTGTGGGCTACAGCAGCCGCCGGGTGGTGAACCACTCCCTGGCCAAGGGCACCGAGCGGGTGATGCAGCAGGGCGTGCCCGGCACCATCACCAACACCTACACCGATACCTATCGCATGGGCCGCGTGGTGTCCACGGAACTGACGGACACCGTTACCGACGGCGCCGTGGAGGAGGTCGTGGAGTATGGCACCCGGGTGTCCTCGGTGGAGCGGTCCGACCGGCTGGTGTCCGTGCACAGCAACGGCGACGGCTCCGGCTATCTGCTGTTCGCCTCTGGCGACACCATGACCTTCTCCCGGACCCTGGTGTGCAGCGCCACTGCGTACTCCATTGGCACCCGCACGGCCTCCGGCCGTCCCACGGCGGTGGGCAACATCGCGGTGGACACGTCCGTGTTCCCCTACGGCACCCGGATGTACGTCCAGACGGTGAAGGGCTCCTGGCACTATGGCATGGCCACCGCCGCCGACTGCGGCACGGCCATCAAGGGCAACAAGATCGACCTCTGGTTCAAGACCTATTCCGAGGCATGCGACTGGGGCCGGCGGGACTGCACCGTATACGTCCTGGACTGACGGCGTGAAAGCTGGAGAAAAGCATCAATATCGTGTTTGCGCAAAAACGGCTGTGCCCGAAGGGGCACAGCCGTTCAGCTTGTCGGAGAAAATAAAGTCAGAAAAACAGCCGTCTGCAGTATGCGCACCTGCTGCTGCCTTGTATGGCACGGCTGTGAATGAGAATGACATCCTCTGCTGATATCCAGATCATTCTGCCATCCTCTTATAGCTGGAAGCAAATTCCGCCAGCATTTGCTCGCGGGAAATTTTTGCGGGCTCCTCCGCGATCTGCGGCTTCGCCTGGGAATCCATGGGAAAAGTCATATCTGTATCCATCGTGCTCTCCTCGTTGCAGCTGGAATTATAGTGCATGTCATGTGCAAAGTCAACGGGCTCCGCAGGGGAAACGCCACGCCTTATGGATGCTCCCTTGTCTCCGCATATTCATCCAGAATATACCCCGCATATCTGGCGGCCTGCCTTTCCTCTCCGATCGGAGTCAGCTGCAGGGAATTGATCCATTGAAAATAATGCGTCAATTCATGCGCTATGGTGCTTAGTGTCGCCGCCAGAGCGTTGTCCCTTCCCCGTTTCCGGCACAGGTCGTCATAGTCGCCGGCTGCAATGCGTATATACGGCTCGACTGTATAATCATCCTCTATGCTCCAGAAGGTACCGGTCACTTTTTCTCCATCCATGGCAGTGAGGCGAACAGCATTTTTTACGTAAACGGTAACTCTTAACGGAAAGAAATATTCTTTCCTCAAAAATACGGCGAACTCCTTACAGGCCCTCCGCACCTCGTCGTCTGTGCCTTTATCAAACCGCAGTCTCAGCCCGCTTCTATGGCCTTCTCTTGTTAAATCTATGTTCTTTTCCCAATTATCTAACGTCCATATATGATACATTGTCAATTTATCCCATCCTGATCAAAGTGATGCTTAAAGGCGATGCCTGCTGATACGAATCAGCCGGTCATACGCCTCCTGGACAGCCGCACACATATCCCGGTCTGCAAGCTCCTGGCAGAATCGCCGGATTCTCTCTTGTGATGAACGGCTGATTTCCGGATACACGTCCGACAGGCTGTTCAGGATGGCACATTGGTTCCGGTAATTGCACCGGCCGAACATACGGATCAACCCGGCCGCCGGCGTTTCATCTCCCAGATGGATCAGGCTTTCAAGCAGGCAGATTTTCGCGAATGTATCGGTTTCCCGTATGGCAGACAGCCGGTTTCGCAGGCCTGCGCGTTCCTCATCGCCCAACGAACGCCCTGCCGTTTCCGCGCAGATATAGGCATACCCCGCACCAACGGGTGCCGCGAGGCGGGCAGCCGCATGGCCGCCGCCAGCGTATCGTCTCCCGGAAATGCGGACAGGGAATCTATGGCACTGGTCTGTACCAGATAGGAGGCGTCCTCCCGTAGCGCGTCCCATGGCATGATTATAACTTATCCGCAGGCAAATGACAACGCATATCCGCCCATAACGGCGGAATTTTGCCATGGGCCCGAAAAAAACAGCCGTTTTCGACAAGAAAACGGCTGTTTTGGTGGTTGCGGAGGGAGGACTTGAACCTCCGACCTCCGGGTTATGAGCCCGACGAGCTACCAACTGCTCTACTCCGCGATATTGAATTGGGTCCGGTTGGTGCCGGTGACCGGACTCGAACCGGTACGGTATTGCTACCGGGAGATTTTAAGTCTCCTGTGTCTACCATTCCACCACACCGGCGGATATCGGCAGGAAGTATAATACCACACCCCTCCCTCCCTGTCAACCCCTTTTTTGAAATTTTTAGTCATGGTCGGGACAGGCACGTTTTCCGGAAGGGACACATATATTGGGCTATGCAGCAACGGATGGAGGTTTTTCTATGGATCAGAAGGAAATGATGGAGCGGCTGAAGCGGGACCCGGCGGCCCTGCAGGCGGTGATGGGGTCCCGGGACGGCCAGATGCTGCTGGGACTGCTGTCCGGCAGCGACGGGGGCCGCACCCTGCAGCAGGCCGTCCGCCAGGCGGCGGCGGGGGACGCCTCCGCCATCAGCGGGATGCTTCAGGGCATCATGAGCACGCCCCAGGGGGCGGCCCTGGTGCAGCGGATCGGCGAAAGCCTGCAAAAATAGGGAGGAGGGGCGGCAGTGTCGGAGCTGGAGGAAAAACTGAACGCGCTGCTGTCCGATCCCAACAGCATGGCCCAGGTCATGCAGATGGCCCAGCAGCTGTCCGGAGCCATGGGGGAGCAGAAGGCGGCCCCGCCGCCCCCTGCCCCGCCGCCGGGGCCTGACCTGGGAGCGGCCCTGGGCGGACTGGACCCGAAGCTCCTGGGGAAGCTGCTGCCTCTGGCCGGTGAGCTGGGTACGGAGAACAGCGCCGCTTTGCAGTTGCTCCAGGCCCTGCGCCCGTTCCTGAAGGAAGAAAAGCAAGGGAAGATCGAGCGGGCGGCCCGGCTGGCGCGGCTGATCCATGTGGGGAAAAAGCTGCTGGCGGATTGGGAGGGGTAGCCATGTATAACCGCTATATCCGCAACGACAACGGGGTATATGACCGGGTGCCCCAGCAGGAGACGGCTCCGCCGTCTCCGCCCCGTCCCCAGCCGCCCCCGCCCAGGCCGGGGCCTCCTCCGCCCGGGCCGGAACCGGCACCGCCTCCGGCACCTGCCCCGGAGCGGCAGTTTCTGAACCGGCTGCTGGCGAAGCTGCACCTGGGGGACCGAAATTGGACTTTATGGTTAAGGATGCCATTGGACGTCGTTGGCAGCTGGGTACTATTCAGGTAGATTACAA
>ENA-UEOR01001469-UEOR01001469.1-human-gut-metagenome-genome-assembly--contig:-NODE-1469-length-13952-cov-4.598703_pt1 | contig 13952 bp, 9 predicted proteins | sample MGYA00242887_ERZ507890 | MGnify/ENA primary metagenome ERZ507890 (study PRJEB26167, sample SAMN06115431) | human gut metagenome | host: Homo sapiens | place: China:Guizhou | collected 2014-10-21...
AATAAGTCACCATAGTCCCTATCCGTTTTGCATACACATTTCCATTGGCATCTTCCCAACGTTTTTGCAGAAGCAGGATAGCTGCCGGATAATCTTTTCCGGGAACATCCGTAATCTTGCTGAAACCGGTAGCGCGAATACGGTTCTCCCGGTCGGACATCTTCACTTTATAGTCAAACTGAAGAGCCACCGGCTTTTTGGTAAACGGAATACCGGTCTGCAACATTTTCTGTGGGTTTTTAGTACCCTTAATCGGCTCATGCACTGAACCGGTAAAGACAGAGCCAGCCGCCAACACCGTAATATTAACCAGTCCCAACACTTTCACACTCTCCATGCGCGTATCCAAACGGGCGCAATATCCATCTCCCCGCTTCTCCGGGAATACCGAAGTATTAGTTTTCGTAATACCGGCAACTTTCGCCATCACATTTGAAGTAGCCCAAGGCGATCCGCCCATATTCTTATAAACCTGATCTCCCTTAATTACCGTCGTCGGCCCTATCGCATATACATTCTTTGTATTCCCACCGATAATGCTCGATTCCTTTATCTGACGGTCCACCCATTGATCCATGTCCCCAAAAGGAAGCATTTCAACTTTATGTTGCGCCATCAAAGACAAGGAAGAAATAAATGCAACGAAACCTGTCATCAACAGGCGATGAACACTTTTCTGAATCATCAATACTTTTCCTTTCTTTTTCTTCTTATAAATTATAATCCCATTGTTTCAAAGCAAAATCCCAGTTCTCTTCTACCAAACGAATCGTACGGTCGTCATATTTATACTTATTCTTCTTATATCCCTTCTTTCCGCCCACATATTTTTCTATATCAGTACGTGCTTCGGTAAATCCGGGGATAGAAAGAGACTGATAAATATTCTCCGTCATTCCCATCGCATCCGCTTCGAAATCTTCAAATTTCACTTCCATCAAGTTACCTTCCGGAATAAATTTCTTATCCGATTCATACTTATGATAAAGTTTTGCATAGATAGAAAGGATATTTTCCTCTAATTGTTCATTGCTGACATCCTGCAACTTCAACGGTTGAATCGTATTTGTAAAGAAACTGCGTGTAGATTCGAATACGGTATACGGATTACGCATCAGGTAGATAAACTTAGCATTCGGGAATATCTTCACCAGTTCCTTCACCCTTCCGGTATGCGGAGGATTCTTGCTAAGGAATTGAGTTCCCTGGGTATTCCACAAAGAAATCTTAATCAACTTCGTGAACACCTCTTCAAACACCTTCAATTCGGCATCCGTTATATCATCAAACAAAAGATACTTATCGGCATACTCCTGCTGATATTTCGGCAGGAACCAGAAATTATAATATGTATAAGGCATCATGTTCGACAAGGCGAACTCCTCCTCTTGCGGAAGATCCACCTTCAACTCCATATTATCGGTCGGACGCTTATCCGGCATCAAGAAAGCCATGTTCTTCTTGAAGAAAGGCTGCCCCCAGAGCATCAGGTGCGGGAATACCGTCTGGTACGTCGTGGTATAACCGAAATGCTTATCGCAGGCGAAGATGTTATGAACAAAAGTCGTACCACTCCGCCAATGCCCCAAGATAAACAAGGGGTCCATCTCCAGCGGCTTATCGGCCAATTTCTTGAACCGGCTATCCTCGATCGGCTTCAAGGCGCTCAACAGGCGGCAAACACCGGTCGTAAGGCGATACTTCCCCTTAAAGCCCTTGTCTATCTGCTGCCGGGCCGTCACCTTCCTGAACGTATCCCAATCCGCCCCGACCAACGTATTGATCGGTAGCTTATCAAACTCCAACAATCCCATATCCTATCGTTTTTCCGTTATACATTTCACAGATACGCCCTGCCGGCCCAACTCCTCACAAACCTTACGGATCGCCTCATAATACTCCTCTCCGATTCCCATCTCCGGGAGGTTCAAGGTAGCCAAAGCGTCTTCCGTCACCATATCTTTAGCGTCCACACGGTCGATGATCATACCCACGGCGGACGTATTATTCGTAATCGGATCGATCAAGATAAACGAGCCGGTCTGCTTATTCCTCCTATACGGATCGAAGAACAACTCCTTGCCGGTAGTAAATACCACACGGCCGATCTCGTTCAGCTCCAGATGATCCACGGAAGATTGCTCCATCGTGTTCACGTTCACCTTATAGCGGATACTATCCACACGGGCACGTGTCGTATGAGTGGTCTGCTTGATGTAGAACTGCTTGTTCACGTCCATGGCTTCCTCATCCATCCACACCAGCATGGCCTCGAAATTACGGTCGCGGATCGGCAAGTTATCCGGGTGCACCAGCATCTCCCCACGGGAGATATCGATCTCGTCCTCCAAGGTGATCGTAATACATTGAGGCGGGAAAGCCTGCTCCAACTCACCCTCGTAGGTGACGATGCTCTTTACCTTCGAGGTCTTCCCGGAAGGCAACGCCATCACCGTATCTCCCTTACGCACGATACCGCTAGCCACCTTGCCGCTAAACCCACGGAAATCCAGATTCGGGCGCAACACGTATTGCACCGGATAACGGAAGTCCTCGTAGTTACGATCCAAGTCGATAGGCACGTTCTCCAGATAATCCAATAAAGACGTACCCTCGTACCAAGGCGTACGATCACTCTTCTCCACCACGTTATCGCCATCCAAGGCCGATAAGGGGATATACGTGATATCCGGGATATCCAGCGGCTCCACGAAACGTTTATAATCCGCCACGATCCGGTCGAACGTATCCTTGTCGAAGTCCACCAAGTCCATCTTATTCACGGCCAGTACCACATGTTTGATCCCCAGCAAAGATACCAGATAGGTGTGACGGCAGGTTTGCGTGATCACGCCCGTGCGGGCATCCACCAAGATGATCGCCAGATTCGCCGTGGAACCACCCGTGATCATATTCCGGGTGTACTGCTCGTGCCCCGGGGTGTCGGCGATGATGAACTTACGGTTGTTCGTGCTGAAATAGCGGTAAGCCACATCGATCGTGATACCTTGCTCACGCTCGGCCTTCAAGCCATCCAGCAACAAAGCGTAGTCGATATGCTCGCCGGCGTTGCCCATACGCTTGCTGTCACGCTCCAAGGCATCCAACTGATCCTCGTATATTTTCTTACTATCAAACAGCAATCGGCCTATCAAGGTCGATTTGCCATCATCCACCGAGCCGGCGGTCAAGAATCTCAGCAGGTCCTTCTGCTCGTCCTTATCTAGGAATTCCTTTATATTTAATTTTGTATCTGCCATGTCTCTTCTGTGTTAAAAATACCCTTCCCGTTTCTTCTGCTCCATACTAGCGTCTTGATCGAAGTCGATCACACGGGTCGTACGCTCGCTCTTCGTCGTGGTCATCATCTCCTCCACGATTTTCTCGATCGTATCCGCCTCGCTCTCCACGGCGCCAGTCAGCGGCCAGCAGCCCAACGTACGGAAACGGACCATACGCATACGGATCTGGTCCCGGTATTGCTCCGGCAAGCGGTCGTCGTCCGCCATGATCAAATTACCGTCGATCTCCACGCACGGACGCTCCTTGGCGAAATACAGGGGAACGATCGGGATATTCTCCAGACGGATATATTGCCAGATATCCAGCTCCGTCCAGTTCGATAGCGGAAATACACGGATGCTCTCGCCCTTATGCACACGGGCGTTATAGATATCCCACAACTCCGGGCGCTGGTTCTTCGGGTCCCATTGATGGAACTTATCGCGGAACGAGAAGATACGTTCTTTCGCACGGCTCTTCTCCTCGTCACGGCGGGCGCCGCCGAAAGCGGCGTCGAACTTATATTTATCCAAGGCATGAAGCAAAGCCTGCGTCTTCATCAAGTCCGTATGCACCTTGCTTCCATGCGTGAACGGGCCCACGCCCGCGTGGAAAGCCTCCATATTAGACTCCACGATCAAGTTCCAGCCGAATTTCTTCGCATAAGAATCACGGAACTCTATCATCTCCTTAAACTTCCATTTCGAATCGATGTGCATCAACGGGAAAGGAACCTTACCCGGAGCGAAAGCCTTCTCGGCCAGACGGACCATCACGGAAGAATCCTTCCCGATGGAATAAAGCATAACAGGATTCTCGAACTCGGCGGCTACCTCACGGATGATGTGGATAGACTCGGCCTCCAGCTCCTGTAAATGACTTAACTTGTAATCAGACATATCTTTTTTCAGTGTTTAATTTCTACTTTCGGTATGATCAACTCCAACAACCGGCTCACGGATTGCTCCACGCTCAATACGGAGGTATCCAAGGACAGGTCCGGACGCTCCGGCGCCTCGAACGGGGCGGAAACCCCGGTAAACTCCTTGATCTCGCCTTTCCGGGCCTTGGCATACAGGCCTTTCACGTCACGGCGTTCGCACTCGGCGAGCGGCGTACTTACGTAAACCTCCAAGAAATCCGCTTTACCGATGATAGCGGACGCCATCTCTCTCAACTCGTTGTTCGGGCTGATAAAAGCCGCTATGGTTATAACACCCGTATCGACAAACAGTTTACCCACCTCGGCGATCCGGCGTATATTCTCCACCCGGTCCTCCGGCGAGAACCCGAGATTATTGTTGATACCACTACGGATATTATCCCCGTCGAGGATGCGGCAAAGCAATCCCCGTTTATGCAACTCACGCTCCAAGGCGATAGCGATCGTGCTTTTCCCCGAGCCACTCAAACCCGTGAACCACACCATCACTCCCCTTTGCCCCAGAAGCGCCTCTTTATCCTCACGACCCAGCATACGGTCGAAAATCGGATAGATATTATTTTCTAAAACTTCCATATCATAGGTATTACAAACACGGAGATCAAGAACGTGATCAAGTTCAAGGGCAGGCCCACCTTCACGAAATCCGTGAACTTATAGCCTCCCACGCCTTGTACGATCAGGTTGGTCTGGTAGCCGATCGGCGTACTGAAACTAGCCGACGCCGCCATACAGATCACGACAAAGAATGGGGTCGGATCAACGCCTAATTGCGTAGCCACCGACAAGGCGATCGGGAAACTCAATGCCGCCGCGGCGTTGTTCGTGATCAACTCCGTAAATATATTGGTAATAATAAATATAATCGCCAGCAACGCATACGGTCCTAAATCGTCGGCCATACTAATTATATGGCGGGCTATCATGGAGGCAAAGCCGGAATTCTCCATGGCCTTGCTGATAGCGAAGGCACAAGCGATCGTTATCAAGATATCCCAAGAGATGTATTTCGTGTATTTCTTCGGCGGGAAGATCTTAGTCCACGCCATGATGATTGTCGTAATGCAGACAAAGAAGAACATATCCAAGCGCATACTTGGAACGGCCTCTTTCACGACTGGCAACTCTCCTACCGTCGCCCCCGTAATCATAAAGATCAACAGTCCTAAAGCCAGCCAACGTTTCTTCCTCGATACCGGCTCCGTTGCCTCATTACCATTCGCCAACATCAAGAAGACACTAGACTCACCCCATGTAGGGATAAAAGAATCGTCCGCCCACAACACCAAGGTATCGCCCTCATGCAACACCACCGTATCCAGATTACGGGTAAAACGCTGTCCGCCGCTTTTCACCTCTTTCACGATCGCCCCGTAATGGCGGGTAAAGTTAAACTCTCCCAAGGTCTTGTTGATACCCGGGAAGCGTGCGCCCAGCACGGCCTCCACCCGGTGGAAATTCCCGGGATTCTCATCCTCCCCGTCTTCGGATACCGTATCCGTCCTCGAGTCCGGAAGCAGCTTGTTCGAGAAAGCGAACAAATATAAAATACCGGCGATAGCGATAAAAATACCGACTTTCCCCAGCTCAAACATCGTAAAGCCCTCATATCCCGCCTCCAGAATCATGCCGTGCACCACCAGATTCGTAGAAGTACCGATCAAGGTACATATACCGCCCAATATCGTGACATACGAGAGAGGGATCAAGAATTTCGTGGCCGGAAGCTTCACCGCCTCTGCCCATCGCTTGATGATCGGGGCGAAAATAACCACCACCGGCGTATTATTCAGGAACGCCGACACGAAAGCCACGGGCGGGAGCATCCTCGCCTGCGCCTTGAAGACGGTGGTCTTCCCCTCGGGAAGCAGTTTCTTGATCAATTGGCCTAAAGCCCCGCTCTGCCGCACTCCCTCACTGACAAGGAAGAGCATGGCTACGGTTATCATCCCTTTATTGCTAAAGCCCTCCAGCATCTCCTTGGGAGTAAGAATGCCTACGCAGAGAAAAAACACGACCACTGTCAGAAGAACCATTCCCGGCCGCATCTTATCCCATACCAAGGCTGCGATCATGCCGATCAGGGCCAGCAACACAAACACTATATCAAAATTCATGTATTTACTTTTAAGAGCGCAAAAATAATAAGAATACTCAAGTGCGCACTCCTTTCGCTAACCTATTTTTAGGATTATATGGGATATAGACCAATAATGATTGATTCTGGGCCAACTTATATTCTTACAAGGTAGTCTTCTAAATTTCGTTCATAACCAAATAAACAAGAATGCATTGTACGGCTTGTAGAGACGGAGCATGCTCCGTCTCCCACCGCTGACAATAACTTAAAATACACATCCCCCTCACTTCACGATAAACCACGGATTATGCAAATCTTCCTTGTTATAGCGAAGCGGGGTCTTGCCGTCGATATGATATATGTCGCAACCGGCAGACTTGGCGATGGCGTGGCCGGCGGCGGTATCCCACTCCATCGTCGGGGCGAAACGGGGATAGATATCGGCCGAGCCTTCCGCTACCAGACAAATCTTCAGGCTGCTGCCGCTACTGATCAACGTAACGGGCTTTCCCTGCTTGCGGAGATTATCGATGAAAGCGGTGGTCTCCTCCGTTTGGTGAGACCGGGACGCCACTACCACGACTCCTTGATGCGCCAGCGCTATCGGCAAATGTATCGCCCGCTGCTTCATCTCGTCCATCGAGGGCTGGCTGCTGCTATCGATTCCTGTAAACTTATAAGCACCCACAGAGGAGGAGGCGAAATACAACTCCTTCCGGACGGGCACATAAATGACGCCCAACACGGGCACACCCTTCTCCACCAAGGCGATATTCACGGTAAACTCGCCGTTTTTCTTGATAAACTCCTTGGTACCGTCCAGCGGGTCCACGATCCACAGCGTCTCCCATTTGGAGCGCTCCTTGAACGGGATCTCCTTTCCTTCCTCGCTTAAGACCGGAAACGGGGTAACGGACAAAGCGTTTGTTATCAATCGATGGGCCGCCTTATCCGCCTTTGTCAACGGCGAGTTGTCTGCTTTTCTCTCTATCCCGAAGTCTGATTCGGGGTCGTTATAGATATCCATGATCGACTTGCCTGCGTCTACCGCGGCACGGATCGCTATGTAAAGATAATTGGCGTAGCTCATCATCACTTCTCGTTTTATTATTTGTTAATAAGCAAATATATGGAAAAAAAAATAAATTAACGCCCTGTCGCCTGTAAATATTCCGTACGTTTGATCAAATAAGCCGTATAATCGCCCGTATACTGGTCACGGCTTTGCTGGAGGAGCGATTGGGCGTCCAGAAGATCGCTCAGCGTTACCGTGCCCGCCTTATAATAGTCCGTATTAAGGCGGACATTCTCCTCGGCCGTCGCTATGGACTCCTCCGAGAGCTTGACTTGCTTATAAGACTCCTCCAGCTCGTTCCAAAGCTTCCGCATTTGCACCAACAGAAGCTCATTGGCGTTTTGGCGGGAATACTCGGCTGCCTTCACCTGAAGCTTTTGCTTCCGGATGGCGTGCGAGCCGCCCCACCAATCACTGATCGGAATCGCTACGGTAGCGAAAACCATGCCGAACGGACGGTCCTTATCCAGTAAGTCGTGATACATATACCCGGCTCCGATCCCCACGGTGGGCAAGTATTGCCCAACCTTCAGCTTTTGTTGAAGACGGGCGGCCTCCACGTTCTTCTCCAGCAATTTATAAGAGAGTGTCGTAGGGAGCGCCTCCTCATGGCTCACCCGGTAAAGCTCCGGGGAGGGCACCTCGGCGGGCAGCGTGAAATCGATCTCGAAATCATCTTCCCCGATACCGATATATTGAGCCAGCACCATCTTGGAGAGGCGCAAGCCGTTCTCCACCCGCAGGCGGTCGCTCGCCACGCCGTTCTTTTTCAACTGGACTTGCAGTAGGTCATTACGAGTCGTCACGCCGGCGCCGACCGCTACCTCCACATCCTTATAAAGACTCCCCACCAAGGATTCCACGATCTCGATCGTCCTTAATTTCTCGTGAAGGGAGATCCATTGCCAGTAATACCGCTCCACCGTCAGAGCTACCTCATCCTCGGATTGGCGCATCTGGTAACGGCTCACCTCGAGCGCCAAGTCGGCCAGCTTATTGCCGTTCACGATCTGTCCGCCGGCGAACACGGGCTGGATAGCGGTCACCCCACCCAGCAAGCCGTCATCCATCATCGACAACTCGAGAAGGCCCGGTATCACGCTCATATCCATCATCCCGTGGTTCGCCTTAAAAGCTGTTCCCACGGCGCTGACATTCGGGAAGTATTTCGTAAAGGCCTCTTTTTTTCCCTCTCTCGCCCCTTCTACGTCCAAACGGGCGTTCTTCATCTTCGCGTTATTCTCCAAAGCCATTTCCCGGCATTCTTCCAGCGATAATGTCCGCTGGGCGCTCACGGTCCCCACGCATAAGACGAGGGAACCGACGATGCCATATATCCATCTTTTTATCATCTCTTTTTTCCGCATATATTCATTCCTATATTATATCCTAATCCACATCCGTATCATTCATTTATTCCCGAATATCTTCCAATAGAAAACAGGCAGGATGATGACCGCCAAGATCATCGAGAAGACCGTTCCCGAGCAGATCACCACACCCATCGGCATCCAAAGGGAACTGCCGCTGATGATCATGGGAACCACGCCCACGGCCGTTGTAGCCGAGGTCAGGAAGATCGGGAGCATGCGTCGCCGGCCGGCGTCGAAGGCGGCATCCCTCGGGCTATAATGCTTATGAAGCCGCAAGTCTTGCGCATGCTCGAATATCAAGATAGCGTTTCGCACCACGATACCGATCAAGCTGATAACGCCCAAGACGCACGTCAAGCTGAAATCGATATGGAACGCCCACAAGCCCAGCGCCGCCCCGAACAAGGTGAGCAGCAACGAGGACAGGGCCGCCAGCGCCAAGCCGATCTTCTTGAAATTGACCAACAGGAAGAAGAAAACAATGATCACGGCGATCGCCAAGCCCTGCATCAGCGGGTTCATCGTCTCGAAATCCAGCTCCTTGGCTCCACCGTACTCGTACGTCACGCCCTCGGGCAAGGTCGGGATAATACGGCTTTCCATGACTCGCTCGATCCGTTTCTGCATAGCGTTCTGGTTGGTCCCCCGGGTTACCTCGGCGAAGACGCTCAAGGTACGCACGCCGTTGCGACGGACGATCTGCCCCTCATTCCAGCCTCCCTCGATCGTGGAGACTTGCCGGAGCGGGACGCTCACGCCGGGGACGATGGTGGGAAGATACTGGTCGCCGACCTTATCGAACGCGTCACCCTCCCCTTTCTTATCGGATCTCAGCTGGATCGGCAAAGCGTAATCGCCTTCCCAGAGGGAGCCAACCGAGAGGCCGTCGTAACGGATCGCCAGATCGGCCGAGGCCATCGCCTTCGTGATCCCGAGGCGGGAGGCTTCCACCGGGTCCAATCGAACCCGTACGTCGGGCAAGGCCTCCTCGTAATTGGTGTGTACCCAGACCAAGCCGTCCATCTCACGCAACACGGCCATCAAGGAATCCCCAGCCTGCTTCAACCGGGCGATATCGTCTCCCATGAAACGGATCTCTAAAGGAGAGGATACGTTTTGGTAATCCAGTTGCTTAAACTTCACGTAGGCGTCGGGGAAATAATCGGCGTACCGGTCCGTATAATCATCCAACACGCTACGGGTGGCCTCTATCGAGGCGGTGTTGACAATGAACTGGGCGTAATTCTTCCCGGCCAAGTTCGGGGCGTAGGTAGCTTGGAAACGGGGCGAGGAAGTTCCGATAAAGGAGGTGACGGACAGGATGCGCTCATCTTCCGACAACAGTTTATAGAGGCTATCGCTCACGGCGGCGGTACGGTCCAGCGAGGTTCCCTGCGGGAGATAGATCTCGACGGCGAACTGATCCCGGTCGGCTATCGGCATCATACGCTGGCTCAGTTGGGTGATCATCAGGATCGCCAAGGCAACCGTCAAGACGCCCAGACCGATCGTGGTTTTCGGGAAACGGAAAGTCCACGTCAGTGCCCTCGTATAGACGGCCTGTACGGTATCCAGCAGATTGAACCTCTTCTTGCCCGTATTCTCCCGCCCGGACTTCAATCCCTTCTTGATCAAGACCCGCTCCAGCAGCGGGATAAAGACCATCGCCACCGCCAGCGACACCATGAGGGAGATGGAAAGCGTCCAAGGGAAGAAGGTCACGAAATCCAACATCTGCCCCGTCATCGTGAAAAGCAACGGGAAAAAGATCACGCAGATACACAGCGTAGCCAACAAGATCGAGCTGAAATAGTTCTTGGCGCTATAGACGGCGGCGTACCAACGGGAATAGCCCTTGTCCAGATATTCCAGATAGGCGTCTATCACGATGATGGAGTTATCCACGATCATGCCCAATACCACGATCAAGGCGGCCAGCGTCACCGTATTCAGCGGGATGCCGCAAGCGTACATGACACCGATCGAGATAAAGACACTGATCGGGATGGAGGTAGCCGCCACCAATGCCGAGCGGAACGGGAACAATACCATCATCACCAAGATCACGACCACGATGGACACGAACAAATCCCGCACGAAGGAACTTACCGAGTCTCCCACCACCTTCGGCTGGTCGGCGATCCGGCGGATCGAGACACTCCCGGGAAGATCCCGCTCGAAAGCGTGCAATACCTCGTCTACCTCCTTTCCGTATCGTACGATATTATGGCCCTCACGCATCTCCATGGAAAGGATGATCGCTTTCTTGCCGTTGTTCGTTATATAGCTATCCGGCTCGGGATATTCCCGCACGATACGGGCCACGTCTTTCAAGCGGATCATATGCCCGTCGGCATCGGCCAGCAGGATCTGCTCGCCTACCTCCCGCTCCGAGGGATAAGTCACGGAAAGGTGGATGGGAATGTCCAAGCCGCCATTCTCCAAGGAGCCGGAGGCGGTGGTAAAGCCTTGGGTGAACAAGGTTGTCATCAGCATACGGGTATCTAGGCCGTAAGCGGCTAGCTTGTCTGGATCCAAGTAGACCGAGATCTGCTCGTTTTGTACCCCGTAACGGCGCAGGTTGGATACGGACTCGATCCGGCGCAGGCGGTCTTCCAGCGTCTCCATGTATCGCTGCAATTCCCGGTAGGTCTTGTCTTCCGATTCCAAGGTGATCAATAAGGCGGAAGTATCGCCGAAATCATCATTCGCGATGACGGCGAGTACGCCCGAGGGCAGTTGCGACTTGAAGTTCTGCAAGCCGAGCTTGATCTTCGACCAGACCTCGTCTTTATTGTTCACGTCGTCGTTCAGCTCCACCATCACGTACACCATTCCATCCCTTGACATGGAGTACGTCTTTTTCTTCTTTACCTCCTTGAAGGTAAACAGGTATCTCTCCAAAGGCTTGGCCAACTGCTCCTCCACCTCTCCGGAAGTCGCCCCGGGGTAAACACCCACGACCACGCCTTGGCGGATGGTGAACTCCGGGAATTCCTGTTTCGGCATGTCCACCAAGCCCCAAATACCCAACCCGACCAGCACGGTAATCACCAGCAACGTGATCTGGTAATGACGCATGGTCCATTCGATCACTCCGTTTTTACGTTCTCTCATAACGCACGCACTCTCATGCCCTCACTGATTTTCTGGTAACCGCCTATCACGACGATATCCCCCTCGTTCAACCCTTCCAGAATAAACAAGCCCTGCTCCGTCAAGTCGCCCGTCCGTACGGGCGTAGCTTTCGCCTCTCCGTCTACGACCTTCCAGACGAAACGCCCCCCGTCGTTCGCTATCAGCACGGCGTTGTTCGGCAAGGCGATAGCCGGCACGGATTCCTCTCCCGACAGGCGTACATCGCAAACCATGCCGGGCAACAAAGCGCCAGACGGGTTCTCCAGCCGGATCTTCGCCTCGTAAGTATGGGAGATAGGGTTGGCCACGATACCTTTCTCCGTCACTTTCCCCTCAAAACATTGTCCGCCCAGAGCGGCTACCTTTATCATAGCGGCTTGATCGCCGAGCGTGGCGACCTCATTCTCCGGAACGGCGATCTTCACGTTTACCGTCTCTATCCTTAACAAGGAGAAAACCGGTTGCCCGGGCTGCACGTTCTCTCCCGCCTCAACCATGCGCTTGCCGATAACGCCGCCGAACGGGGCATACAGGTTCCGGTCCTCAAGGTTTTTCCTCGAGATTCGCTCCATGGAACGGGCCTGTTCCAATTTGCTCTCCACCTCTACCCATTTCATATCCGGCAGGCTCTTATTCTCGTGCAAGGTTCTCATGCGGGCATAGGCGTCCTCCGCTTGTCGCAAGGAAGCGGCCGAGGCATTATAGGCGTTTTCCAGCGTAGCCTTGTCTAACACCGCTAGTAGTTGGCCCTCACGGACCTTCTGCCCCTCGCCCACCAATACTCGCTCTACATTACCCATCACCTGAAAACTAATCGAGGAGGATACGACCTCCTCTACCGTTCCCACGTAATTCCTTGTATCCGCCGGAACGGTCTTCGCTACCTTCACGATCTCCACCGGGATCTCTTTGCTATCCCGTCCCTCTTTTTGACTGCCCGAGCATCCGGACATCACGAACACGACGGATAATAATCCTCCATAAACAATGCCTTTCATCCTTTTCATATCCTATGATTTATTATACCGCGAAGATGATGAGTTTATCCACTCCAAAGAAGTTCCGTTTTGCAACCAAATTGTCCTATTTGACACATTTCAATTGGATTATTCTATTATTTCACTAATTTTATCGCCCAAACAAGAATAAATTATGAACGTAACAGATCTACCTCAAGCTTGTATCTCTCTTATCGAGAACGTACCCGGCATAGACTTTATCGACGAGGATTTCGCCATATTCGATAACATCGACGATATTCCCTCGCTCGACCATCCGATGCGAATAGACGCCGTCGTATTCGCGCTTTGCACGAAAGGCTTCATGCGTATACGGATCAATATGGAGGAATATGTCGTAGGGGAAAACCATCTCGTATTGTCCTTGCCCGATCAGATCATCCAACACGTGGAACGTAGCGAGGACGTGGCCGGGATCTTCATCGTCATCTCCAAGAATTTCATGGAGGAGATCATTCCTCATATACAGAATACCTTGCCGGCGTTCTTCTACATCAAGGAGCATCCGGTCACCGAGTTGAATGCCGAGGAGATAGGTTGTATCAAGGAATATCATTCTTTCCTCTGGAAAAAAGTGAAAGCGAAAGGGCATCCTTACCGGAAAGAGATTGCCCAGAGCTTATTGTTGGCGGTATTCCACGAGGTTTACGGCATGTTTAAGAATCATATGCCGATCGAGGTGAAGAAGAGCCGGCAAGAGGAGTTGTTCGCGGCGTTCATACAAACGCTCGCCTTACATCATAAGCAGGAACGATCGGTAGCTTTCTACGCCGGGAAATTATGTGTGACTCCCAAATATTTATCTCTTTTGGTAAAGAACGTCAGCAACCGTACAGCCGGGGAATGGATCGATAATTACGTTGTCTTGGAGGCGAAGGCGTTATTATCCTCCTCCACCCTTTCCATCCAAGAGATATCAGACCGGCTAAACTTCGCCAACCAATCCTTCTTCGGTAAATACTTCAAGCAACACGTCGGGATATCGCCTACGGAGTATCGGAAGAAATGGTAATAATCAGAAAAATAATTATCTTTGTCTCAC
>ENA-UEOR01001478-UEOR01001478.1-human-gut-metagenome-genome-assembly--contig:-NODE-1478-length-13919-cov-9.270842_pt1 | contig 13919 bp, 18 predicted proteins | sample MGYA00242887_ERZ507890 | MGnify/ENA primary metagenome ERZ507890 (study PRJEB26167, sample SAMN06115431) | human gut metagenome | host: Homo sapiens | place: China:Guizhou | collected 2014-10-21...
CTGCTTCACTGTCTCTTGTTTTAATTCCATTTTGTCTTTCCCTTCAAATACTTCAATCCCTGAATCACAGGAAGATTCAGAAATGCAAGACCATATACTGTCATCAGCTGCGTCATATTTAACGTAACAACCTTAAACATGGCATGTAATCCCGGAATTGTAAGAACACCCGTGATCAGAACAGTACCTAAGACAAATGCTCCGATCAGATATTTATTATTAAAGAATCTCTTTGAGAATATTACCGGCTTATCGTCTTTGCAGTTAAAGCCATGTACCAGACGGCTCATACACAATGTTCCAAACGCCATCGTACTTGCCAGAACTGCACCCTGTCCTCTGTATCCGATCAAGAATGCTGCCATTGTCATAATCCCGATGCACAGACCTTCGGTACCGATATTCACCAGATATGCTTTCGTAAGTATTGACTCATTCACAGGTCTCGGTTTCTGATCCATAACCGCTTTATAATGCGGTTCCATACCCAGCGCAATTGCCGGCAGGCTGTCTGTCAAAAGATTAATAAACTTCACGCTTCCATCCATTCCATTTGCCTTACCACTGTAAGAAGTATAAGCGCATTTATCCGAATTCAGCGCCTGAATCCGATCCAGTACATCTCCCAGATCATCCTCAAAGGTACTCTTCAGCTTGCTGGTACCCTCTTCTTCAAACTTCTTCGTACCGTCAGCCAGTTCTTTCGCCCCATCGGACAGCTCGTCAATACCATCAACAACCTTGCTGCTTCCCGATTTCAGATCAGAAGCTCCGCTTGCCAGAGAAGAAGTTCCATTTGCCAGTGTAGAAGCTCCGCTCGCCAGAGTAGATGCTCCGCTTGCCAGCGTAGAAGCTCCGCTGTTCAGTTCAGAAGCTCCGCTTGCCAGGGAAGAAGTTCCGTTTGCCAGTGTGGAGGCTCCGCTTGCCAGCTGGGATGCTCCGCTTGCTACCTGAGAAGCACCGCTTCTTAAGCTTCCGCTGTTTGCAGAAAGTTTTGCAGATCCATCGCTTAACTGGCTTCCCAGCTGTCCAAGACCTGCGGTCAGCTGTGTCGTGCCGCCCTGCAGATACGAACCGAGGTGACGCAGTGTCTTTAAATCCTCGACCGGGAAATAGCCGCGCAGTGCCAGTGCGGAATACAGTCCCGGTGCAGAATGGCCTTTGGACAGCACAAAACGGTCTCTGTCCGGTTTCTTCGGATCTTTTGGATCGATATTTAATTCTTCAAAATATAAATAAGTAAAAATATCTGCTGCGGAAAGCGATCCGCCCGGATGTCCGGCTTTGGCTGCATGGACGGCAGTCACAATGCCTTTGCGGACTTCATTTGCCTTCCGCTGAAGCTCCTGTTTGTTCATGGTTATTCCTCCCCAAAAACTGCCTTATAGTCTGCCTGGAATTTTTCGATTCCCTGATCGGTAAGCGGATGCTTTGTCATCTGCTCGATTACCTTGTAAGGGATGGTCGCAATATCGGCACCTGCAAGTGCGCAGTCTGTTACATGGATCGGGTTACGGATGGATGCTGCAATGATCTCTGTGTCATATCCGTAAATATCAAAGATCTCTGCGATCTGGCGGATCAGTTCGATACCCGGCTGGCTGATGTCATCTAATCTGCCAAGGAATGGGGATACATAAGTAGCTCCTGCGTTTGCTGCAAGGATTGCCTGATTTGCGCTGAAAATCAGGGTAACGTTTGTCTTGATGCCCTCGGAAGAAAGTACCTTTACGGCTTTAAGTCCCTCTACGGTCATAGGAATCTTTACAACCATGTTTGGATGGATGGCTGCAATCTCACGTCCCTCTTTGATCATGCCCTCTGCATCTACCGTTGTTGCCTTTACCTCGCCGCTGATCGGTCCGTCAACGATGGATGTAATTTCTTTGATGACTTCTGTAAAATCTCTTCCCTCTTTTGCGATCAGGGATGGGTTTGTGGTAACTCCACAGATAACACCCATATCATTTGCTTTCTTAATATCCTCTACATTTGCTGTATCCACGAAAAACTTCATAATAAATACCTCCATTTTTATTTACGTTTGTTTTTATCTGTTAGCCTTAATATAGCACAGTTCAAAAGCAAACGCAAGTATAAAACAAAAGAGAATAAAAGTTAGTGCAAATAAATAAAAGGCACGGATACGGTTCTCTGCCTTTTGACAGAAAACGTATCTGTGCCTTTTTATATCAAAACAGCTTTCTTTATGATTGAAACCTTTTATATTCCAAGCACTCCTGCAGCACTGCGCAGTTCCGCGGCTGCCCGCTGCAGCTCAGCCGCCTGCTCTTCGGACACATTTCCCGGCTTTGTACGGCTGACCAGTTTCTTTACATAAGAAAGGCTGCTCTTGATCTGGTGACGCGCACCACTGTCGATGGTCTTCTTCTTTTCTTTATATGCAACTTCCACCTGACGGATCAACGTGTCGGCCTCGCTTCGCGCATCAATATAAGCCTTTCTCTGCCCGTCTGTTGCTTCATATTCCGCGGCTTCTCTTATCGCGCGGTCAATCTCTGCGTCTGACAAATTGGAACTTGCCGTGATTGTGATCTCCTGATGCCGTCCGGTTCCCAGATCCTTTGCGGAAACCTGTACAATACCGTTCGCATCAATATCAAACGTTACCTCTATCTGCGGCACACCCGCCGGCGCCGGTTTAATGCCCCGCAGCTGGAACCGCCCAAGCAGCTTGTTGTCTCTTGCAAACTGACGCTCGCCCTGCAGTACTTTGATATCCACAGATGTCTGGAAATTTCCGGCAGTTGTAAACACTTTACTGAACCGTGTCGGAATCGTGGTATTCCGGTCAATCAGCTTCGTCGAAACACCTCCTACCGTCTCAATGGAAAGCGAAAGTGGTGTGACATCCATCAGGATAATCTCTGCCGCCTGTGATCCTGCCATCAGCGCACCGCCAAGTTTTCCACCCTGCACAGCCGCTCCCAGTGCCACACATTCATCCGGGTTTAAATTGCGTGAAGGTTCTTTTCCTGTCAGTCTGCGCACTTCCTCGAATACCGCCGGTACACGGGTAGAACCACCTACCAGAAGTACCATGCCCAGATCCGCTGCCGTAATTCCCGCATCCGAAAGTGCCTGCTGCACCGGACCTGCCGTGCGCTCAATGAGATCCATCGTCAGTTCCTCAAATTTTGCACGCGTCAGAGTCATTTCCATATGCTTTGGCTCGCCCTTTACAGTCACGATAAATGGCAGGTTAATGCCCGTTGTGGAAGAGGAGGACAATACCTTTTTGGCCTTTTCCGCCTCCTCGCGCACGCGCTGCATGGCGGTCGCATCTTTCCGCAGATCCACACGCTCCGTGCGCTGGAATTCCGATACCAGATACTCCGTGATACGCGCATCGAAATCATCCCCACCGAGGTGATTGTCTCCCGCGGTGGCAAGTACTTCGATGAGGTTGTCCCCGATTTCAATAACCGATACGTCAAACGTGCCGCCACCAAGATCATACACCAGAATTTTCTGTGGCTCCCCGTGATCCAGTCCGTATGCCAGTGCCGCAGATGTCGGTTCGTTGATAATCCGAAGAACATTTAATCCGGCAATCTTTCCGGCATCCTTTGTCGCCTGTCGCTGGGAATCACTGAAATATGCCGGTACGGTAATCACCGCATCCGAAACTGTTTCCCCCAGATATTCCTCCGCATCTTTTTTGAGTTTGCGCAGGATCATCGCGGAAATCTCCTGCGGCGTATACTGTTTGCCATCTATTTTTGCCCGGAAATTGCTTCCCATCTCACGCTTAATGGAGAAAAATGTCCGGTCTACATTGACAGCTGCCTGTCGTCTGGCAGCATCTCCCACCAGACGCTCTCCGTTTTTGGTAAATGCCACAACCGATGGTGTGGTCCGCGAGCCTTCCGCGTTTGTGATCACAACCGGCTGATCATTTTCCAAAACAGCGACACAGCTGTTTGTGGTTCCTAAATCAATACCAATTACCTTACCCAAGGTCTCTTCCTCCCTACACTTCGTGATATATACAACTGTAAGGCTGGAAATGCCATGCGTCAAGGTTTCCGGCAGATATTTCACTTATTGTTTATACTTTTCATAATTCCTTCTGAATTACCACATCTCCGTGATACATCAGGAAGCGAAGCCCCACGGTCTTTTTGAGATCTCCATGTCCATGGTGCTTCATGTTTCCTGCCACAACTGCAATATTGGCATCTCCCTCTGTATTTGTACGGTCAAATGTAAACAGCGTGGAATTATGGTATTCCACCACCTCCGTATCCACTCCCAGATAATCCAACAATTCCGCACGCGCCCCGATCCGCAGGATATGTCCTCCTGCAATTGCGACACCCCCGTCAATTTCTTTTTTGCTCTGTGGGATTACCACACCGTCGCAGAGTATGATCATTTCTGCATCCATAGATTCGCCTCCTTTTCGACTCTTTTTTCGTTATATAAAAGAAGAGCTTCCTCTTATCCGAGAAAGCTCCTTTGCTAATCACCTGTTCTGTTTACGCCTACTGTAGCAGAAAACGATTGGAAACACAAGTACACTCCCGTACCTTTTTCATACTACAAAAATACCAACTGCTAATATTCTTCCTGTATACTCTCTGTTCCCGGCAATCTTTGGTGCAAACCTGAGTGCATACTTTTTATCTTTTATTTGTGCAATAGCCTCATCCGGTGTATGATCTATCTTTAATTCCAGAATCATACAATCAGCAGTTTTATCACTTCTGTGTTATGGGCAAATAACGTCAAAAATGTATTTACCACAAACAGCGAACCCTCATAAATTCCTTAAAATCAGGCATTCGCTGTTTATGTCCAACAATTTCACACGTGGTTTAGTAAATGAAACTTACCTGGTCAGTTAAAACTGCGTACTTGATAATGTTTTCTTACTGTTTATTGTGTCAGGCACCACATGTTTCAATATTTCTACAACTTTTCGATGTCCGTAACCAGCATATCAACCTCGTCCTCCGTTGTTGCCCAGCTCGTACAGAAACGCTGCGTATCACCTTCGTCTTCAAAATAATACTTTTGCGCAAGCTCCTGCTTCTGCTGCTCCGTCAGAATAACAAACTGCTGGTTGGTAAAGCTCTCCACCGCAAACAGAACACCCTTGTCCTCAAACGCTTTCTTAATCTGCATCGCAAGCGCATCGGCGCGCTTCGCAGCCTCAAAATACTCGCCGCTCTCCAGCATCGTTGCAAACTGCAGTCCCATCAGCCAGCCTTTCGCAAGTACTGCACCATTCTGCTTCATGTAGGCCTTAAAGCGATACTTCAGATCCTGCGCAGTAATAATGAGCGCCTCGCCGAACAAAGCGCCACACTTTGTTCCGCCAATATAAAATACATCCGTCAATTCCGCAAAATCCTTCAAAGTAAGATCATTTTTCTCCGATCCAAGTCCATATCCCATGCGCGCGCCATCCACGAAAAGATACATCCCATATTTTGTGCACACATCATGGATCTCCTTAATTTCCTTCTTCGAATAAAGTGTACCTTTTTCTGTCGGGAAAGACAGATATACCATCTTCGGTTCGGTCAGATACTCCGGCTCGTCCTGATCGTAATACGCCTTGGCGCAAGCGGCGATCTGCTGCGCGGTAATCTTGCCATCTGTATTCGGAAGTTCCAGAATCTTGTGTCCGGTGTTCTCGATGGACGCCGCCTCGTGACAATTGATATGTCCGGTATCTGCAGCGATCACGCTTTGCACCGAAGATAATGCAGCAGCGATCACGACATAATTCGCCTGCGTGGCTCCCGGAATGAATTTGATCAATGCATCGTCATTATCGACCAGCTTCTTTATGATGGTTTCCGCTTTATCGCACCACTCATCTTCCCCGTATCCGGCGTAGCTTGTGCTGTTCGTTGCGCCAAGTTTCTTCAATATGGATGCAAATGCTCCATGGTTGTAATCGTTATTAAATCTTATCATTTCTTACATACTCCTGTTCAATTAGAAAAGGCATCAAATAAAATGGTTTCAGTAACAAGTTTTCTTCCTTTCCAACATCCTTCTGCGACAATAAATATATATCATGCACATTTTTCGAAAACTTTTTATCGAATACCTTTATCGACTCATGTTTTCCAGATCCAGATGATTTAATTTCGAAAGCGTTCACTTTGCTTCCTTCCGAGATCAGGAAATCCACTTCATAATAATGCGTACTGCCTGACTTTTCCCATGTGTGATAGAAAAGCTCTCTGCCAGATGCCGCGATCATTTGTGCAACCAGATTTTCATATAAGAATCCGAGATTAGCCGGTAATTTGTCAGAAAGCAGCTTTGCGTACACATCATTTTCTGTCACCGGTCGATCCATAAACATCAATGTAACAAACAATCCTGTATCTGCGAGGTAGAGTTTGTAACTGTCAAAATCCTTTGTGTCTGCTAAACTCACACGTGGATCGGTTGAATTATAACACGGCAAAATTGTTTTTGAATCAATCAGCTCATATAATAATTCCTCTGTTTTTGCTTTACTCTTCTTCCCGATTGCTGTTGAAATCCGATATTTTTTTGAATCTTTGGCGAGCTGCGCCGGAATCGAATGATACAATGCAGAAATTCTTCCAGACGCATCAATTTTCTTAAAATCATCTTCATACAATGATATGATCTGTCTCTTGACCATATCAATTTCCGAGAAATTCTTACCTTCCGTGTATGCTTCTACCGCCTGCGGCATTCCCCCAACAGCCATATAAATACGCAGATCTCGCATTAATTTTCGATTCGTTGCCTGTCCGATTGCAGATCCTGTACCATAAATCTGGCGCAAGAGCTCATAATTACCTCCTGTGGCATCACAAAATTCTTCATAGTCCATCGGATATACCTGTATCTTCATCTCCTCCGACGGAATCAAAATGTCTTTTACATTTTTCTTAATCGAGATTAGATATCCCGTTTCCAGATAACTATATCTGCCATCTGCCACCAGATGCTTGATAGCCTGCCTTGCCTGTGGAAAAAGCTGCACTTCATCAAATATGATCAATGATTCATGTTCGTATAAAGTCACTCCTGTTTCGGCCTGAAGACGCAAAAAGAACATATTTAAATTTCCCACATCCTCAAAACAACTGCGTATATTGTCCGTTGTCTTTGAGAAATCAATCAAAAGATAAGACTTGTATTCATTTTGCCCAAAAGACTCCGCGATCGTTGATTTACCGACTCGTTTGGCCCCCTCTAGCAAAGCCGCATATTTGTCTGAGTATTTTGCTTTCCATTCTAACAATCTGTCATATGCTTTCCGTTTAAAATACATCATTACCTCCCAAATATATCCTTGTTATAACATGAACCGGGCATTTCTTCAAGATTATATTTTGCATTTTTGTCCGTTTCTTCAAGATTTTCATCAAAAAAAGCGCCCTTGTCTGATATGATACCTCTAAAGTAGACAGATTAAATATAAAAAATCTGTTACTTTGGAGGTATTTTTCATGTCTAGAAAAGAAAGATTTACTCCTCAAGAAAAAGAGCAAGCTTGTATTGACTATATTGAGGGGAATCGTTCCAGATCCGAAATATGTAGAGAACTTTATATTTCGACTAGTACTATGAATATTCCTGTGCGGCGGGTTCTTCCGCACGAGAATATTCAAATGGTAGGTTTGACAACAACTGAGCTATCGAACAAAACTTCGAACAACTGGCTTAATGGCATTGCCTCTGACAACATTGTGATCATTTCTGCACCATAGATTCGCCTCCCTGATCCTTTATGATTTATACAGCAAAAAGAGCTTTCTCTTATCCCGAGAAAGCTCCTTTGCTAATCATCTGTTCTGTATAAGCCTACTGTAGCAGAAAACGATTGGAAACACAAGTACACTCCCATACCTTTTTCATACTACAAAAATATGCCATTTCTTATTCTTTTTCTGATAACTTTGACATCATTTATTTTCCTTCGACGGTAAAACATGTCCATTCTTCATCCAATATACCTCATCACACAGTGATTGGATATCCTCTGGATAATGGGATGCAATAAGAACCAGCTTTCCACGCTCCTTTTCCTCCAAAATGCGCTTGCGGGCCTCCTGCACCGAATCTGCATCCAGCGCGCTGAGCGGTTCATCCAGTATCAATACTTTCGGATCTTCCAGAAATGCCATGGAAAGTGCAAGCTTTTGCTTCATACCGAGCGAATACTTCCCCACCGCTTTCTTATCCGACGGGTCTAAGCCGAACATCTCCAATACCGTGCAAATGCGCTGATCATCTGCGACTTTCCGATAGGCCGCAATGATTTCCAGATTCTTTTTTGCTGAATAATATGGTATGTACTCCGGACGCTCAATGATAAAACCAACATCCTGCATCAGATCCTTCTGTTCCCTGCCATCTACCAGAATGGTCCCGGAAGTCTTGTGCATCAGTCCCAATAATACCTTGAACAATACCGTTTTTCCACTGCCATTATCTCCGACAAATCCATAGATATGACCGGATTCCAGTGCCAGGTTAATGTCTGTCAGAAGCGATACACCCTTTATTATTTTGTTAATATTATTCATCTCGATCCTCATCGCCCAAATCCCCTTTCCTGTAATAAAGCATAATTCCTGCTCCGGTGATGACACATAAAAGAATGCCCGCAATAATACCATAGCGCATCCATGGCATAAATTCATCCGATTTTAGACAGGTTGTAAACAATGGTGTTATGGTAGCCTTTGATATACGAATATAACTGCGTTTATTTCCAATCGGATGTGCTGAATTCCAATAAGTAAATACATCATTCATATATAGTTTTACATAGCCTGCAATCGCTGCCAAAAGAATAACCATCCCCATTCCATTGCGCGTTTTACCAGTAATTAATGTTACCAGTAAAGCCAGCAATCCCAGAAAAATAAACCCAATCGTACTTCGCAAACAGATTAATCCTGCCACAAGCAGTGTTGGATATTTGCCTGCTCCAACCGGTATATTAATCCATGTAATTGTAGATAATCCATTGGCTGCAAGCTGTCTTTGCTGGATATCCATAAATTTAGGCCATGCCAATGAAAAGTCATGGAACCAGATCCCCCCAACAAGGATGGTAAGCATTACAAACCAAATAACATAAAGAATCGAAAAGGCTATAATTTTTCCTATGGCATACTTTGCCGCCCGCATACGGGACTGACACCGCATCATTGTCTGCCTTTCTATAAATGCATCCTTAACAATATCCGGAATCAGTAATATATATCCAACCAAAAAAACTGAAAGATAAAATGAAAAATAACTGAATGTATGCATCAACAATAAAATAACCGTCATTCTTCCCACTTGTTGCCCGGATGACTGAATATAGTTATTGGATACCTGTTCAATCAACGAAACAACGAAAAGTAGCGAAATAGCAATTAATTTTATTCGAAACACCGGTTTGCGAACAACCGCCCCTATGGTTTCTCTCATACCTGTCTGATCTCCTCTCCGAGATAATACCGAACCACTTTAGATTCCATCCCTTTTCCAATACATAGCATTAAAATAATCAAAAAGATCACAATGCACCGGCTTAATAAGTTTCCAAATGAAATATATGCTCCTGTTATGTTATAAAAATATGCCAGCACATTTGCGGCAACAGAATCTCTTCCAAACAACAGGGAAATTGCATAAAGTCCCCCACACCCGGTCTCCATAATGATCATTGGCATTGCATATACAAGAACCCGTGCATCTGATACAAATGCAATTATCGCTCCTAATAACCCAAACAAACATCCCGTCAAAAAGAAGCTGACCATTCCCAACAATACAAGTTCAACGTGTCCTGCTGATTTTGTAAGAATATGGATGCCAAAATAAACCGTCTCGTTTTCCGATCCAAATTCGGGTGTAAGATACACTTGTATTGCATCTTTCCATAATGGATTTTGTCCTATCCCAATGTCTGTCAACAGATATAAGCTTATAAGAATAGCTACCGCAAGAAGTCCCCCAAGCAGCCCACTTGCGACAAAATGACTCCAGTAATAGGAATGAAACCCTCTTTTTTGTATAATCTGATAACAATATCCGTCTTTTCGCTCATCTATTATCGTTCCAGCATATGCTATTACTCCAATAAATGGAAAAAAAGTGACAAACAGATCCATTGATAAAATACCGATACGAACAGCAAATGGAGCCATCGAGATTGAGTCCAATTTCCAGTCAAACGTTCCATACCCATTATAATATTTTTGTAATGGATATATGATGTCAAGTGTAAGAAACACTACAAAAACAATTGTAACTACCCCAACAATGCCCCAAAACCGCTTACTGCAAAATCCCCTACGGATATCCAGCCACAGCATAGAAGCAGTGGAACCTTCTTTTTTCATTATTATTCTCCTGTGTTTGAATGTTGAATTACTTGTTACATTTTCACGTTAGCATATTCGATTGTGTATGTCAACTATATTTTAGTTTTTCTATATATTGACTTATTATCTTATTTAATTTACAATACACTCAAAATAAGGAAAAGCCTATGAACAACAAAAGTAACTTCCGGCGCGGTTCCGTCGAATTGTTAATTTTGCATCTGCTTAGCCAGCAGGACTATTATGGTTATGAAATATCCACCCTGATCCGGGAACAGACCAATGGATACCTGAATATTCCAGTTGGTTCTTTGTATCCTGCTCTCTACAAATTAATAGATGCCGGATATATTTCAGACTACAAAAAACAGGTGGGACGCCGTCAGGTGAATGTTTATTATCACCTGGAAGACAGTGGCCGCACGCATCTGCAACAACTTTTGGAGGATTATTACGCGACTGCCAATGCGATCCAACAGGTATTGAAATATACGGTTACACAGTAGAAAAAAGGGGGATACAATGACCAAGGATAAAATTACGGATGAATATATAAAGGCTGTGCAGAAACAGTTTAAGCACTACCATGCCGCAGACACAAGATTTATTTCTGATTTGAAAGACGCTGTCATTTCTTATGCAGCGCAACAGGATTCTCTCGATTATGAACAGCTTGTTTCACAGTTTGGAGATCCACAGGAACTGGTAAACGATTATTTTTCGGAGCAATCAATTTTATTGTGTCAGGCACCTCTGGTTTCTTTATTGAAGATTTTAACGAAAGTTATTATTGTATTCTGAAATGTATCGGGAAAGAGGTGGAAATTGCAACGGACAATCCAAAAGTTCTAACCTATGCTTGTGTTATTCGTGGAAAAGAAGAAATTGAGAAAGAGCTTCTGCATGGAAATGGCAAACAGTTAGAGTATATTTAATCACGGTGATAAGAAAGGAGAAATAAAAATGGGGAAAGTTATTTTTACACTGGTTTTAACGCTTGTTGTTGGTTTGGTTTCTATGGTATTGGGAATAGAATTTTTTGGTGGTTATCCTGAGTTAGGAACGAAAGTAAGTGTCTGTTCCTGAATTGAAGTGAGAGTCTGAAACAAACTGATTATAAGTCCCACTATCATAGAAACAAGCAAAAGAGGTACAGATGTCTTGACTATAACCCATATTGTCTGTCGTGCAATTGTCACAACCTGTCCAGCATCCATGTCATTCTCCTCCTATCTTACTTAAATGTCGTTATAAGATTACCAATTATAAGATTCCATCCGTCTGCCATAACAAAAAGCAGAATCTTAAACGGCGCCGAAATCGTAGTCGGCGGCAGCATCATCATACCCATTGACATAAGTGTTGAAGATACGACCATATCAATGATAATAAACGGTATATAAATAAGAAATCCTATAATAAATGCAATTCTTAATTCACTTATAATAAACGACGGTACAAGTACTGTCATAGAAATATCGTCTTCAGATGTAACAGAACCTTCCTCATATCCTGCTATCTTAAAAAAAGTATCAAGATCCTTAGTAGATGTCTGCTTTAACATAAATGTTTTTAAAGGCTTAACGCCTGTTTCATACGCTTCTTCTACCGATATCTCATTATTAGACAACGGTTTTAAAGCACTGTTATAAATCTCTGTAAATGTAGGTGACATTACAAAAAAGGTCAAAAATAAAGACAGACCTATGATAACCTGATTAGGTGGCACCGTCTGCGTTCCTATAGCTGCTCTTGTAAAGTGCAGAACTATAACAATTCGCGTAAACGATGTAAGCATAATAAGAATAGATGGTGCCAATGATATAACTGTAAGCACCAGAAGCATCTGTAAAACACTGGCCATATCATTACCATCGCCTGTAGATATACCAATATTAATCAGGCTGTTTCCTGAAGTACTGTCTGTATCTGCCGCCATTACCCTGTATGTAAACATTGTAATAACTGCAAAAAATACTCCTACACCTAATGATATTACCGCTAATGCCTTTCTGTGCTTTCCAATCCACCGTAACATAAACTTTCTATCCCTGCCTAACTAATTATCCGGTTTGTCTTTCTTAAACTTCTCAAGTATTGTCTTAAAACCTTCGGTATTAATCATTCTTGATTCTGACGAATATGTCAGTTCATCTTCATTAACCTCGCATAAGAAGGTCATAGTATCTTTGCAGACTGCAACAGCAAAACACTTGCTGCCAATCTTAACAATCTGAATATACTTTGAATTAGTCACCCTCATAGTCTCAAGTATCTGGATGTTACTGCCTGCCATTTTATTCTTCTGCATATTGCCAGCCCATCTCGTAGCAAAATATGTAAGTGCTAATACAAATATAAAAACAACGAGAAGCGTAAGCAACTGCGCAAACGCTTCCCATCTACTATTCAATCCTGCTAAAATAAACATTATTATCCAACAACTTTCTGAACAGCCTCAATAACACGGTCAGCCTGAAATGGCTTAACGATAAAGTCCTTAGCACCAGACTGTATAGATTCAATAACCATTGCCTGCTGTCCCATTGCAGAACACATAATAACTGATGCTGAAGGATCTGATGCCTTAATCTTCTTAAGAGCCTCAATACCATCCATCTCTGGCATTGTTATATCCATAAGTACAAGATCTGGCTTTAATTCAGCATACTTTTCTACTGCCTTTGCACCATTCTCTGCTTCACCTGCAACATTGTATCCATTCTTTGTGAGAATATCCTTAATCATCATTCTCATGAATGCAGCATCATCACAAATCAAAATATTCTTCGCCATAAATTTCTCCTATCCGAAAAAAAATTTTTTCACAAAAATCATTCTAGTGTATTATACAACAAATATTACAATTTTCCTACTGCTTTTTACAATTTTTAGAAAGTTGTAATAATTTATTTGATAATCTCTGTTATACGAACACCAAAACTCTCCTCAATAACAACTACTTCGCCCTTGGCAACATACTTTCCATTAACAAGAACATCCACAGATTCTCCTGCAATCTTATTAAGTTCAACGATTGTTCCTGGTGCAAATTCAAGGATATCCTTGATTGATTTGGTAGTTCTTCCAAGTTCTACAGTTACCTCAAGAGGTACATCCTTAATCAGTTCAATGTTTTCCTTCTGTGAAAGAGGATTAACATCTGTAGCAAAAGGCTGGAATGCTGCTGGCGCAACATTAACATCCTGTGGCTGTGCATAACCTTGCATTGGCATTCCCTGCATCGGCATTGCCTGTTGTCCCATCATGCCCTGCATTGGCATTCCGTATCCATATGGCATGCCCTGCATTGGCATTCCCTGTTGTGGCATTCCCTGTTGTGGCATTCCCTGTTGTGGCATTCCCTGTCCCATCATATCGGGCTGTTGCATGCCCATATCAGGCTGCTGTACCGGCTGGGTCTGTGGTTGTGGTGCCGGTTGTTGTACAGGTGCCTGCGACGCCGCTGGCTGAGCCTGTGGCTGCGATGCTGGCTGGATATGGGGATACAGGGTGCCGCTATCGCTACGGTGATCTCCATGGCCGCCGGTGCCGCTTTCGTGATGA
>ENA-UEOR01001485-UEOR01001485.1-human-gut-metagenome-genome-assembly--contig:-NODE-1485-length-13893-cov-16.725970_pt1 | contig 13893 bp, 10 predicted proteins | sample MGYA00242887_ERZ507890 | MGnify/ENA primary metagenome ERZ507890 (study PRJEB26167, sample SAMN06115431) | human gut metagenome | host: Homo sapiens | place: China:Guizhou | collected 2014-10-21...
GGGAGGCGCGGGCCGCGGGCCAAGGGGAGGGCAGCGGACGCCACGCCACCACGGAACCGCGGGGGGCCGCCAGGGCGGAGAGAAGGAGGGCCGAGCCGATGCGCAGTACCGTCAATCCGTCGGCCGGACTGCTGGTCTGCTTGTCGACATAGAGTTCGAGGTCGTTCTTGCCGTCGCCGTCCATGTCGTAGAGTCCCGGTCCGGAGAAATAGATTCCGTAGTAGGGGTTGGTTTCGTTGACCAGTTGCGCACCCTCTTTCCAACGGAACATGTCCCACATGCGCAGCCCTTCCATCACGAGTTCGATCGTGCGCTCCCGACGGATTTCGAGGATGACTCCCGTGTTTTCGCTTTTGGTGACATTGGGATAGCAGGCCAGGAGGAAGGGATCGGGATTGGCGTTGGCAGCGGCCATGTCGAGCCCCTTCATGCCGGCCCGGTCGCGGATTCTGTCGATCGAAATGAGCAGGTCGTCTTTCGTCAGCGTTCCCAGTTCGGCTTTGGCTTCGGCGTAGTTGAGATAGACCTCCGCCGTACGGAACAACGGCCAGTCGGAGGTGCCTTTCGACGCTCCGCTGTGGGCCGCCGTCGAGACGAACTTGATAGGTTCGTATCCTGTCATCGCCGTCATGTCGTTCGCCGTGACCGACTCCTCGCCTTTGGCGATGTAGCCCGGACAGAGTACGGTCTGTGCCATACGGGGGTCGCGTCCGGCGGTCTCTTCGGTGTAGGACATCGTTTCGTGTCCCTCTTTTTCGGTGAAGCGCGAACCGTCGGCCATGAGGTAATGGTTCATGAAACGGCGCGTGAAACCTGCTGCGGAGTTGCGGATGTTGAACTGCACGTTGTGGGAGAGATTCAGTCCTTCGAAGTTGTAGATGCGGGCCAGAATGACCTCTTCCTGTTTGGCGTCGTCGCTGCAAAAGAGATCCCGATAGGGTTCCGTTCCCTCCTTGTAGAGCGAGTAGCCGCTTTCGGAGATGAAGGTCGATGCGGCGTCGGCGGCCAGTTGCAGATACTTGTCGGCATCGGGCAGATTCCGGTATTTGCGCCACGTGCCTTCGTAGAGGGCGATACGCGATTTGAGAGCCAGGGCCGACCAACGGGTTACGCGGGCGACATCCTTTTCGCGGGGCAGCATTTCGATTGCGTTTTTGAGGTCGTTCATCACGTGATCCATGATGATGCCGCGATCTTCGCGGGGCTTTTTCAGCAACTCCTCCTCTTCGGAGCCGATGACCTGCTCGTACCAGGGTACGTCGCCGTAGCGGAGTACCTTCTCGTAGTAGAAATAGGCGCGGAAGAAGTAGGCCACGCCGTCGTACTTGGTGCGGACGGCTTCGTCGGTGCAGTTATGCGAATTCGCCAGATAGTAGTTGATTTTGCGCAGGGCGGTCCAGGTCCAACCTTTTTCGTTGGAGGCCATGCGGGTTCCCGATATTACGTCGCCCATGCTCTTGTCGACCATATCGTCGGCATTGAGGCCGGCGGCGTTGTCGGGTGATTCGAGCATCGTATAGAACTGGTTGGTCCACAGCCGCAGATCGGTTTCCGTCTTGAAGAAGGTCTGCGGAGTGACCGTATCTTCGGGAATAAGGGTCAGGTCGCAGCTGGAACATGCGGCGCCCAGCAGGATCGTTGCCAATATTTTTTGCAGTGTTTTCATCTGTCGTTTTCTTTATGCGTTAGAAGCTGATGTCGACGCCTATGGAAAGCGTTTTGGGATAGGCGTATCCTGTTCCGGAGTTGGCCTTGTTCGTACCGCTCGATCCGGCCAGCTCGGGATCGATGGTCTTGTTGTGTTTTTTCAGCGGCGACCAATAGCAGAGGTTTTCACCCGAAAAATAGATGCGGGCGCGGCTGATACCGATTTTGCGAGTGAGATTCTCGGGTACGGTATAGCCAATCGTGAGATTTTTCAGACGCAGATAGGCGAGATTTTGAAGATAGCGGTCGTTTTTCTCGCCCAACGCACCGCCGGAGTAGGCATTGTAGCCGCGCGGACGGGGGAAGTAGGCATTGCGATTATCCTCCGACCAGCAGTTCGAATAAAAGTCCTTGTGGATGAACGAAGTGGGCGGAAAGGCATAGGGGCCCCAGAAGTCGAAGGAGGCTTGGTTGGCAGCCGGATACCAGTCGCGACGTCCGATGCCTAATTTCAGTGTTGTCTTTTCTTCCGATGTCATCTTGCTGCTGCTTATCTGGCGAGCTATCTCGTCGAGGATGGAAGACAGCTGTTTGCCCAGGAAGATGGACAGAATGGCGGGAGGTGCTTCATTGGCTCCCAGACGGTGGCTGTTTCCGGCACTCATGATGGAGGCGCGCAGCAAGTTCTGGTTTTTGTATACCATCATCAGTACGTTTACCAGGAAGGTAAGGAACAGCATGTTTCCTTTCGGATTCTTGCCCGGTGCAAACAAATTGATACCCGTATCGGTGCAAAGCGACCAGTTGTTGTGCTTGCCGGAGCCGTTCACGCCGTTGTAGGGTTTTTCGTGAAGCAGTACGGCGAAGTGATGCTTGCGTGCGATGCGTTTCATCAGATCCATCACAAGCTGGTTGTGGTCGTTGGCAAGGTTGGCATTCTCAAAGATAGGCGCCAGCTCAAACTGGTTGGGAGCTACTTCGTTATGGCGGGTCTTGACCGGGATACCCAGTTTGTGACATTCGATTTCCAGTTCTTTCATAAAAGCTGTGACACGTGGGGGGATGGAGCCGAAATAGTGGTCCTCCAGCTGCTGGTCTTTGGCCGAGGAGTGTCCCATCAGGGTACGTCCGGTCAGACAAAGGTCCGGGCGGGCATTGTACAGTGCCGAGTCGACGAGGAAATATTCTTGTTCCCAGCCTAAATTGGTATAAACGCGTGTGATATTCTTGTCGAACAACTGGCATACGTCTGTCGCTGCTTTGTCTACGGCTGCCAAGGCTTTGAGCAATGGAGTCTTGTAGTCGAGCGCTTCGCCGGTATAAGAGATGAAGATAGTGGGGATGCAAAGTGTGGTATCTACCACAAAGGCAGGTGAGGAAACATCCCAAGCAGTATATCCTCGTGCTTCGAATGTGTTTCTGATACCCCCGTTGGGGAAAGAGGATGCATCCGGTTCCTGCTGGATGAGCAGTTTGCCGGAAAAACGTTCAATCACTTCCGTTCCTTCTCCGAATTCGATGAAGCCGTCATGTTTCTCGGCTGTTCCGTCCGTCAGAGGCTGGAACCAGTGCGTGTAGTGGGTGACGTTGAGGGACTTTGCCCAACTTTTCATGCCGTTGGCAATCAGGTCTGCCATTTCGCGGTTGATGGGAGTGCCTTTTTCGATGGCGTCGGTCACGGCTTTGTAGGCTTCACGAGGCAGGTATTCCTGCATTTTCTTACGGTCGAAGACATGGCTGCCGTAGTAGTCGGACAGTTTGTTTGAAGGGGTGGTCACTTCAAGAGGTTGCCGATTGGCAAGTTCTTGCAAAGCAAAAAATCGCATTTTTGACATATAAGTCTCTCCTTTTATTGGTTGTTGGGCGCAAAAATACATGTTTTTTCTGAACTACCCCCTCTTTTTTAGGGGGTATTCTCGAAAATATTAGTGTTTTTTGAGAATAGACCCCCTAAAAAAGTCTGCTTGTTATGGAAAAACGACCAAAAGCTTGCGTTTGTTACATGCCATGATTAGTAATCTTTCCGCATCACGATTAGTAATCTTAGTGCGTCGTGATTAGTAATTTTCATGTGTCACAATTACGAATCATTCTGTACATGACACTTGTGGCACCCTTTTTATAACAATTAATATAGGTTCGTATTTATCTCGCACAAACTATGTGTGCTTGTGTATTATTGTCTCTCGCGCGTAACATATGTTTTATAATAAAGGGTGTCACAAGTGTCATTCCCGCTTCTTTATGGAACATGTTTTTGCATTACACAAATTCTTCCGTATATTTGTCCCGATTCTATAAGGAGAAATTGCGGTTGAAACGTTTGTTGTTTATATGGATTTGGATTTGCTTCTTGTTTTCTTTTGTACAGAAGGCAGGGGCGGAGCGTGTATCTTATCCGGTTGACAAACATGTGAGTTCGGCAGACTCCATCATGGAGAAAGTCATCTTCTTTGCCCCCCTTTATGAACGTATTATTGAAAGTTACAAGGCTGAGCTTTACATAAAGGGCTGGGTGAATATCCGTAAGAAGAATCATATTCTCCGCTACATCCCTTCCATGTTCCGGCCCAAGAAAGGGGTGCGGGAATATATGATGGAAACTTATAGCGATTTGCATTTTACTGCTCCCGACATCTATGACCAGAAGGTAAAGGCAAGTGTCGGTACTGCTTCCGAGTTTTGGGAAATGGACGGACGGCTGCCGGAATATTTTCACATCAACATCTATTCTTCTACCTTATTATATGACAAACTACTCTCTCCTTTAGCACCCAATGCCAAAAAATATTATACCTATCGGATTGATACGGTGATGGGGGAACGGCATGCCCTTCAGTATAAAATCCGTTTTATGCCAAAAAGCAAAAGCTTTCAGCTGGTGGGCGGTTATCTGATTGTGAGTGATAACGTGTGGAGTGTACGCGAGATGCGTTTTTCCGGACGTAATGAGATGGTGCGGTTCAATAATCTGGTGAAGATGGGTAATGTGGGCGATTCGGACGAATTTCTTCCGTTGCAGTATGATGTGGATGCAACGTTTCGTTTTTTGGGAAATGTGGTAGATGGCACTTATGAAGCTGTACTCGATTATAAGAACATCATTCAGAAAACTTCTGGCAGTGATATACGGAGGTCGGTGAAGAAAAGTAAATATGACTTGTCCGATTCATACACGTTGCGTACTGATACGAATGCTTATCTACGTGATACTGCTTACTTTAAAACTTTGCGTCCCATTCCTTTGACTCCGCATGAGGAGACACTGTATCAGGATTTCTTCTTGCGTCGGGATACGCTCGCCCGGAAAAAGAAACCGGTGAATAAGAACTTGGAGTTTTGGGGGCAGATTGGAGATGCATTGATCAGTCGCTATACGGTAGACCTTGATAAATTGGGGAGTGTGCGCTGTTCACCACTAATCAATCCTTTTCTTTTGAGCTATAGCGGCAAGCATGGAATTTCGTATCGGCAGGAGTTCAAGTACAACCGTATTTTTACCGGTGATCGCCTGCTGCGCATCGTTCCCCGGATAGGTTATAATTTTAAGGAAAAAGAGTTTTACTGGAGGGTGAGGTCCGATTTTGATTATTGGCCCCGTAAGCGTGCAGCATTGCATCTGGAGTTTGGTAACGGTAACCGGATTTACAGCAGTGATGTGCTGGACGACCTGAAAGCCATCCCCGACAGTATTTTTGACTTCAACCAGATACACTTGGATTATTTCAAGGATTTGTATCTGAATCTGCGTCATAGCTGGGAAATAGTAAACGGTCTGTCGCTGGAAGTGGGTGTATCCATGCACAGACGTACGGAAGTGAACCGCTCCCGGTTTGAACTGAACTACCCGAGCATGCCGCCTACCAAGTCGGCCACCCGTGCCGGTTCCGGAGGTTCATCCTTCTTTCCGAATTTTGACCCGAATATCCTGAACAAGTTCCGCCATACCTATAATAGTTTTGCTCCCCGCGTCCGCCTCACCTGGACTCCGGGACAATACTATTATATGAATGGCGACCGTAAAGTAAATCTTCATTCCAAGTATCCTTCCATCTCAGTAGATTGGGAGCGGGGACTCAGTGGAGTGTTGCAGAGCAGTGGTTCGTACGAGCGTGTAGAGATTGATTTGCAGCATCAGGTTTCTTTGGGCTTGATGCGTGATATTTATTGGCGTTTTGGTTGGGGAGAGTTTACCAATCAGAAGGAACTGTACTTTGTGGACTTTGCCAATTTGCGGCGTTCCAATCTTCCTATGGGTTGGAGTGATGATATTGGCGGGGTGTTCCAGTTGCTGGACGGCCGCTGGTATAACTCTTCCCGTAAATATATCCGCGGACACCTTACCTATGAAGCTCCTTTCCTCCTGCTCCGCCATCTGATGAAATATACCCAATATGTATTGAATGAACGTCTGTATCTGAATGCATTGGTGGTTCCTCACTTGAAACCTTATCTGGAAGTAGGATATGGCATTGGTACACATATATTTGACTTTGGCTTGTTTGCCAGCTTTGCAAACTGGAAGTATCAGGAAATAGGTTGCAAATTTACCTTCGAACTGTTTAACAGATAGCAATGTGGTAATGTGATTAATGTGCCAATGTGTCAATGACCAGGACGTGATGGCGTAGCATAAACATAGCGCAGCCAATTAGCCAATTAGCATATTGGCACATTATCACATTAATCAATTGTCAATTATTGATTCTTTTGTAACTTTGCTGCAAATTACTTGGAGCTATGGGTATAGTAATAGGAATAGATGTGGGTGGAAGTACCACGAAAATCGTTGGAATCAATGGAGAACAGATACAGTCTCCAATGTTTATTACGGCTACCGACCCGGTGACTTCCTTATTCGGAGCATTCGGTAAGTATATTTATGACAATGGTATACAGCTGGCCGATGTGGAGCAGGTGATGCTGACGGGAGTGGGAAGCGCATTTGTCAACAGCCCTCTATATGGACTGCCTACTCGCAAAACGGATGAGTTTATTGCCAATGGTTTGGGAGCCAGACATGCAACGGATATAGACCAACTGATTGTAGTCAGCATGGGTACCGGCACTTCTTTTGTGAAAATAGACGGAGACAAGGTGCAGCATATTGGCGGCTTGGGGATTGGTGGAGGTACTTTGCAGGGATTATCGAGGTTGCTGTTGAAAACTCATGATATTCATCAGGTGTCCGAGTTGGCTGAGAAAGGGGATGTAACTCGTGTCAACTTGCAGATAGGTGATATTTGCAACACTGCTTTGCCTGACTTGCCAGTGAGTGCTACCGCCTCTCTTTTCGGGAAAGCAGATAGCAATGCTTCTCAAGAAGATATTGCCTGCGGTATAATTTATACGGTACTTCAAACCATTGGAGGAGCTGCTGTACTGTCAGCTTTGAACAGTCCTATCAAGGATTTCGTTCTGATAGGAAATCTCACCCAACTGCCCCAGTGCCGGGAGGTGTTTTCTAAAATGGAAGCCATCTATCATGTACATTTTCATATACCGCCCTATGCTGAATATAGAACAGCAATAGGAGCGGCATTGGCATACGTAAAAGAAAGGCAAGGGTAGTGGTTACTTCTTGCCTGCCTTCTTCATATAGCTGTTTATCAAGGTACATGCGGGAGCGGCCACCGTACCGTGGTCAAATCCCTCCATCTGATAGAGGGTGGTTTTTTGTCCCAATGCTTTGAGGAGAGCATACAAATGGGCGTTTTCCTCATAGCGTGCCAGCATCTCCAACTCTTTGTCGCCAGTGATAAGTATCATGGGTGAAGCGTCTTTTCTTACGTTATTGGAAGGAGCATATTTATCTATAATCGGAGTGTCGGAAGGCAGCCCGCGTTCTTTGCGGATGGTGTAGTGGGTAGTGGTCTGTCCGCTGATGGGGAAAGCGCCTGCCAGGCTGTTGGCGTCAATATTCCACTTTGCCAGGTAACTCTTGTCCAGATTGAGCATCAGACAGAGATAACCACCGGCTGAATGACCGGCTATGTATATTTTGTCTTTATCTCCTCCGAATTCTTCTATATTCTCGAAAGTCCAAGCAACGGCCTCTGCGGCATCTTCCGTGTAGGCAGGGTTTTGGGCACGCGGGCTGAGTCGGTAGTTTACGGCTATCACGGCGTAGCCTTGCTCCAGGAACTCCTTCGGAAAATGTTTTTCTCCGGCTTCCAGTCCTCCGCCGTGGAACCAGATAAGGGTGGCAAATCCTTTTTTATCAGTAGGATAATGGAGGTCGAGCTTACAACGCTCCAGCTTATAACTGTCCTTTTCGCCGGGATGAAGATAGGAAATGTTCTTTTGCGTACGGTAGTTGTTGTCCGTTGTCTGATTTTGGCTATAACATAATAATGTATAGCAAATGATGGAAATGCATGCGATTATCTTTTTCATGATAAATTATTGAGATTATGTATAAATGAAACGATGCAAAGGTAACATTTTTTTTATTCTTTAATTGATTATTCCACTGCTGTTTTGAATGCTTTTTGTTTTGTAGTTCAAGAAAATACTTCTATCTTTGCGCCCGATTTACAATGAGTCAACATAAAGTCTCACTTAATTAACGAGTTAAACAATTTATTTATTAATGGAAAATTTAAAGAATGTAGCTCCTATTGAAGACTTCAACTGGGATGCTTATGAGAACGGCGAATCAGTAGCCAGTGCAAGCCACGAAGAACTGGAAAAGGCGTATGACAATACGTTGAACAAGGTTAACGACCGCGAGGTAGTTGATGGAACCGTAATCGCAATGAACAAGCGTGAAGTAGTTGTGAACATCGGTTACAAATCAGACGGTATCATTCCGATGAGTGAATTCCGTTACAATCCTGAGCTGAAGGTTGGTGATACTGTTGAGGTATACATCGAAAATCAGGAAGACAAGAAAGGACAGCTCGTTCTGTCTCACCGTAAAGCTCGTGCTACCCGTTCTTGGGATCGCGTAAACGCAGCTTTGGAAAACGAAGAAATTATCAAGGGTTACATCAAGTGCCGCACAAAGGGTGGTATGATTGTAGACGTATTCGGCATCGAAGCTTTCTTGCCGGGTTCTCAAATCGACGTGAAGCCTATCCGCGACTACGATGTATTCGTTGGCAAAACTATGGAATTCAAGGTTGTTAAGATCAACCAGGAATTCAAGAATGTGGTTGTTTCCCACAAGGCTCTTATCGAAGCCGAACTGGAACAACAGAAGAAGGAAATCATCGGTAAACTCGAAAAAGGACAAGTTCTCGAAGGTACCGTTAAGAATATCACTTCCTATGGTGTATTTATCGACTTGGGTGGCGTAGATGGTTTGATTCACATTACAGACCTTTCTTGGGGCCGTGTTAGCGATCCGAAAGAAGTGGTTGAACTCGACCAGAAACTCAACGTCGTTATCCTTGACTTCGATGATGAGAAGAAGCGTATCGCTCTCGGCTTGAAGCAACTCACTCCGCATCCTTGGGATGCACTGGATGCTAACCTGAAGGTTGGCGACCACGTGAAGGGTAAAGTTGTAGTTATGGCTGACTACGGTGCATTCATCGAAATCGCTCCGGGTGTTGAAGGTCTGATTCACGTATCTGAAATGTCTTGGTCACAGCACTTGCGTTCTGCACAAGACTTCATGAAGGTAGGTGACGAAGTTGAGGCAGTAGTCCTGACTTTGGACCGCGAAGAGCGTAAGATGTCTTTGGGTATCAAGCAGCTGAAGTCTGATCCTTGGGAAACTATCGAAGAGAAGTATCCTATCGGCAGCAAGCACACTGCAAAAGTTCGCAACTTCACTAACTTCGGCGTATTCGTTGAAATCGAAGAAGGTGTTGACGGCTTGATTCACATCTCTGACCTGTCTTGGACGAAGAAGGTTAAACATCCGTCTGAATTCACTCAGATTGGTGCAGACATCGACGTACAAGTTCTGGAAATCGACAAGGAAAACCGTCGCTTGAGCCTTGGCCACAAGCAACTCGAAGAAAATCCCTGGGATGTATTCGAAACTGTATTTACAGTAGGTTCGGTACACGAAGGTACTATCATCGAAATGCTGGATAAGGGCGCTGTAGTTGCTCTGCCTTATGGTGTAGAAGGTTTCGCTACTCCGAAGCACCTCGTTAAGGAAGACGGCTCACAAGCTCAGTTGGACGAGAAGCTTGAATTCAAGGTAATTGAGTTCAACAAGGACGCTAAGCGTATCATCCTTTCTCACAGCCGTATCTTCGAAGATGCTGCAAAGGCAGAAGAAAGAGCTGAAAAGAAGGCTGCTACTAAGAAGTCAACCGGTAAGAGAGAAGACGTTGCTCCTGCTATCCAAAACCAGGCTGCATCTACTACTCTGGGTGACATCGACGCTTTGGCTGCCTTGAAGGAACAGATGGAAGCTGGAAAGAAATAATTACTCCGTTCTATAAATGAAGGAAGGGTACTTGCGCAAACAAGTGCCCTTCTTTTTTATGATTTGTCAATAGAATTTTATGGAATTAAGGATGGTTTTTCCATAAATGTTTATCTTTGCAGGGTGGTTACTTTTGCAATCATAGAAATATTCAATAATTTAATTTTCATTTATTATGAAAAACATGTTCAAAAATGCAGGGAAGATGGTGTTGTTCACTTGCCTGTCGCTGATGTTACTAACCGCATGCGGCCAGAAGTCCAAACTCAAGCTGGCTATCGCAGCTGCCAACAAACAATGTCCCATGGATATGGGAGCTTCCGGCGAAATATCCAGTATTACTTTTGATGGGTCGGATGTGGTATATGTACTGCTTATGAATGAAAGTTTCCTCAATATAGACGCTTTGAAAGAGAATCCTGATGCAATGAAGTCTGCTGTGACTGTTATGTTCGGTAATCCACAAGGGTCCATTAAAGAGATGCTGGATTTGGTTGTCGGTACTGATTCCGGTATAAAGTTCATATATAAAGGAAAGACATCCGGTAACGAAGTGGAATGTTATCTGACTACTCAGGACTTGAAAGATATATTGAATGGCGGTTCAACTGCTGAAAGCAGTGATAAGAAGAAACTGGAAGAGCAAGTGAAGATGACCAACGTATCGTGCCCGATGCAGGTGGATGAAGCCACTATGCTCAATAAACTGACAATCGAGTCGGATAAGGTGCTTTATCATTATACGATTGACGAATCTGTAGTACAGATGTCTGCTTTGAAGGAAAATGCCGAACAGATGAAGGCAAATGTGAAGAACTCTTTGAACTCCTCCGATCCAGCCTTGCGCATGTTCTTGGAAGTATGTGTGAAGTGTGATAAAGGGGTGGGCTATCTGTATAAAGGGAATAAATCCGGAGAAACTTTTGAAATATCTTTTGGAGTTTCAGAGATAAAGGCTCTTCTATAAATCAAGGAGTAGAAATCAGTTCGGAAGGTTTGGAATGGAAAAATTTGAGTTACATATTCTTGGTTGTGGTTCCGCTTTACCCACAACGCGTCATTTCCCTACGTCTCAAATTGTGAACGTGCGCGACAAGTTGTTTATGATTGATTGTGGGGAAGGGGCGCAGTTGCAGTTCCGTAAATCACATCTGAAGTTTTCACGTTTGAATCATATTTTTATCTCTCACTTGCATGGAGACCATTGTTTTGGCTTATTAGGACTGATTTCTACACTTAACCTTTTAGGACGTACAGCAGAGTTGCATATCCATTCTCCCAAAGGGCTGGAAACATTACTGACACCTATGCTGGATTTTTTTAATAGGCAGATGACGTACAAGGTCCTTTTCCATGAGTTTGATACGAAAGAACCGATGCTGATTTGTGAAGACCGTTCGTTGACGGTTACTACCATTCCTTTGCGTCATCGTATGCCGTGTTGTGGTTTTTTGTTTGCAGAAAAGCGGCGTCCTAACCATATTATCCGTGAAATGGTCGATTTCTACCAAGTGCCGGTATACGAATTGAATCGTATAAAGAATGGGGCCGATTACGTGACACCGGAGGGAAAAACTGTTTCCAACAACTTGTTGACCCGTCCTTCTGCTCCGTCCCGCAGTTATGCTTATTGCTCGGATACCATCTATCTTCCTTCTATCGTGGAGCAGATAAAAGGGGTTGATTTACTTTTTCATGAGGCGACATTTGCGAATGAGGATGCGCCACGTGCCAAAGAAACATTTCATACAACTGCTGCACAAGCGGCCGAAATAGCCAGGAGGGCTGAGGTGAAGAAGTTGTTGATAGGACATTTTTCGGCACGATACGAAGATGAAAATGTCTTGCTTCAAGAAGCATCCGCTATTTTTCCGGATACTCAGCTTGCCAAAGAAACACTTTGTGTATCGGTATGAATTAAACTTTTCGTATCTTTGGCAGTCTAAAACAACAAATGCGAATAGAAATTTATGACTCCTTCCTATAATGAACGCGAAGTGTTGGCTCTTCTACAAGAAGAAAGCACACAAAAGCGGGGATTTGAGATGATTGTTACCCAATATAGCGAGCAGTTGTATTGGCAGATTCGTCGTATGGTCCTCTCTCATGAAGATGCCAATGATTTACTTCAGAATACTTTCATTAAAGCATGGATTAATATAGATTATTTCAGGGCAGAGGCTAAACTCTCTACCTGGCTCTATCGCATAGCCTTGAATGAATGCCTCACTTTTCTGAACAAACAACGGGCTGCTTCCACAGTCTCTTTGGATGACCCCGAGGCAGATGCACTTCAAAAGCTTGAAAGTGATCCTTACTTCTCCGGTGATAAAGCAGAGATGGCTTTGCAAAAAGCCTTGCTTGCCTTGCCGGAAAAACAACGTATGGTGTTTAATCTGAAGTATTACCAGGAAATGAAATACGAAGAGATGTCCGATATATTTGGTACTTCCGTAGGTGCCTTGAAGGCTTCCTATCACCATGCCGTGAAGAAAATAGAAAAGTTTTTGGGTGAGGAGTATTAAACCTTTGCCACAAAACAATGTCTAATTAAACAGAAAGGAGAAAGCTTATGAAAGAAGAAGATAAAATACAGAAAAAGATAGGGACGGAAAATCCTTTCCGCGTTCCTGAAGGCTACTTTGAGAATCTTACTTCAGAGGTAATGAACCGGCTTCCCGAAAAAGAGAAACTCATTGCTGTGCAGACAGAGCCTACAATGTGGCAGAAGGTAAGGCCTTGGTTGTATATGACCGCCATGTTTATAGGTGCGGCATTGATTATCCGTGTAGCTTCTTCGGAGCATACTCCATCTGTAGAGCGTATGGCTGCTGATGATACGGAAACAGAAATGGAATATATTAATATGGCTGTAGAGAATTCCATGCTGGATGATTATTCATTGTATGTTTATTTGGCAGACTCTGATGCAGAATAAGGTAACAACACTCAACTATTTAAAAATGAAGAAACTAATTGTTTTATTGGTTATGATATGTGGCATTATGCCTCTGCTTTGGGCTAGCGATGGATGTGACCAGCATCTGTCACCTGAAGAGTTTCGTGCCAAACAAAAAGCGTTTATAACGGAGAAAGCCGGACTGACGAGTGAGGAGGCAGCCAAGTTCTTCCCATTGTATTTTGAATTGCAGGACCGGAAAAAGCAGCTAAATGACGAGGCTTGGAAGTTGCTTCGACAAGGGAAAGATGAAAAAACAACCGAAGCCCAGTATGAGGAAATTATGGAAGGTGTATATGATGCCCGTATCGCTTCTGACCGGTTGGACAAGACCTACTTTGATAAGTTCAAGAAAATATTGCCTTGTAAAAAGATTTATCTGGTGCAAAGGGCTGAAATGCGTTTCCACCGTGAATTACTGAAAGGCATGCATAAAAAGGGGGATGCTTCTCCACGAAAAACACAAGGAAAAAGATGAATAGTGAATGAATACAAATAAGGAAGGTTGCCACAATGATGTGAGCAACCTTCTTTTGTTAATGATAGATACCTCGCTTTAGCCTGGCTAAACCTCTACTTTAGTTCCCTAAACCTTTGCTTTAGCCAGCTAAACCTGACCTTTAGAAGAATCATCTTGTTTGCTTTCTTTTTCCAATGCTTTCGCTTCATTCCATAGCTTGTCCATTTCTTCCAGCGTCATGTCATGGAGGTTTTTGCCCTCCTTGATGCTGTGCGCTTCTACATAGTTGAAGCGGTTGATGAACTTCTGGTTGGTCTGTTCCAGCGCATTGTCCGGATTGATTTTGTAGAGGCGGGCAGCGTTGATGAGGCTGAACATGACATCGCCGAATTCAGCTTCAGCCTTTTCTTTATCCATGTGGGCGACTTCAGCCTGGAA
>ENA-UEOR01001487-UEOR01001487.1-human-gut-metagenome-genome-assembly--contig:-NODE-1487-length-13890-cov-4.763339_pt1 | contig 13890 bp, 10 predicted proteins | sample MGYA00242887_ERZ507890 | MGnify/ENA primary metagenome ERZ507890 (study PRJEB26167, sample SAMN06115431) | human gut metagenome | host: Homo sapiens | place: China:Guizhou | collected 2014-10-21...
GAGTTTGCCGCCCGCAGGCGGCAAATCAAGTGAGATCATTTTCGCCCGGGGCGTGTACCTGGGCGAAAATACTTCTCAGTCTGCAAGTGTGGAATTTGTTCGCTTTCAGCGAACAAATTATGCGCGCAGCAGACTGCAAGCCTTTTATCCCCAAAGGGCTTGCCCTTTGGGGATAAAAAGAAAAGCACGGCCGAAGCCGTGCTTTTCCGGTTAAACCGGTTGTTTACTTGCCCATGGGGGCGCCGCAGTGGGGGCAGAAGTTGCTGTCGGACACGGTGCCGCAGACGGAGCAGGTCTTGGCGTCGCCGGACTCCTCCTGGGGCTCCTCGTCCTGGGTTTCCTCCTTGCGCTTGGCGGCCTCCAGCTGGGCGATCTTCTCCTTGGAGGCGTTAACGGCGGCCACAACGTCCTTCACGGCGTCGGGCAGCTCACCCTGAAACTCGGAGACGAACCACTCGCCGATGGCCCGGTAGTTCTTCTCGATCTCCCGCTGCTCGGAGAGAATTTCCATGTTCATCTTGGCGGCGTCGGTGGCAGCCTTGGCCTTCTCGGTGGCGGTCTCCGCCAGATCCTTGGCCTTTTCGGCAGCCGCACCGGCCACCAGCTGGGCCTTCTTGGTCAGTTCATCAAAAAATGCCATAGCAATGATCTCCTTTCAGATTCTGAAATTCTTAATTAGGGTCATTATACACCAGGGTGGGCGGTTTTGTCAATGCTCGATCCAGTCGGAGGCGCGGGACACGGCGCGCTTCCACAGGCGATAGTCCCGGTCGCAGTCCGCCTGGGGCCGCAGGGGTTCAAACACCCGCTGGCTCCGGCGCAGACGGGTCAGCTCCTCCAGATCGCTCCACACGCCGCAGCTGAGGCCCGCCAGGGCCGCCGCGCCAAAGGCGGTGGTCTCCACCATCCGGGGCCGGTCCACGGGGATGCGCAGCAGATCCGCCTGCAGCTGCATGAGAATGTCCGACACGCTGGCCCCGCCGTCCACCCGCAGGGCGGTGATGTCGCACCCGGCGTCCTGCCGCATGGCCAGCATCAGGTCCGTCACCTGATAGGCGATGCACTCCAGCACCGCCCGGGCGATGTGGGCCCGGCCCGTGCCCCGGGTGACGCCCAGAATGGCCCCCCGGGCGTACATATCCCAATACGGCGCCCCCAGGCCGGTGAAGGCCGGCACCACCACCACGCCGCCGGAGTCCTCCACGGACTCCGCCAGGCGGTCGCACTCCGGGGCGGAGTCGATCAGGTGCAGCTCGTCCCGCAGCCACTGGATGGTGCTGCCGCCGTTGAAAACGCTGCCCTCCAGGGCATAGGCCGTGCGTCCCTCCACCTGCCAGGCCACGGACGTCACCAGCCCCGCCCGGCTGCGGACGGGCTTTTCCCCCACGTTCATCAGGGTGAAGCAGCCGGTGCCGTATGTATTCTTGGCTTCGCCCGGGCGGAAGCAGGTCTGGCCGAACAGGGCGGCCTGCTGGTCCCCTGCCGCGCCGCACACCGGCACCCCCGCCAGCTTTTCCAGGCCCGGGATGCCTTTTTTCACCAGGCCGTATACCTGACTATTGGCCACGGGAAGGGGCAGAATAGACATAGGTATCCCCAGCAGCTCGCACAGCTCCGCGTCCCAGCACAGCCGGTGGATATCGAACAGCATGGTCCGGGAGGCGTTGGAGTAGTCCGTGACGTGGGAGCCGGTCAGCTGCCAGATGAGCCAGGTCTCCACCGTGCCGAACAGCAGGTCCCCCCGGTCCGCCTTTTCCCGGGCGCCGGGGACGTTGTCCAGCACCCATCGGATCTTGGTGGCGGAGAAGTAGGCGTCGATCAGCAGGCCCGTGGCGGACTGGATGCGCTCCTCCAGCCCCCGGCGCTTCAGCTCCTCGCAGAACTCCGCCGTCCGGCGGCACTGCCAGACGATGGCGTTATATACCGGCCGGCCGGTGGTCTTGTCCCAGAGAATGGTGGTCTCCCGCTGGTTGGTGACGCCGATGCCGGCCACCTCCCCCTCCAGCCCGGCTGCGGCCTGGGCCGCCGCGCGGCGCTCCGTCTCCCAGATCTCCATGGGGTCATGCTCTACCCAGCCGGGCTGGGGATAGAGCTGGCGGAAGGGAAACTGGGCCTTGGACACAATGTCGCCCCGGCGGTCAAACACGATGGCCCGGGAGCTGGTGGTCCCCTGGTCCAGCGCCAGAATATAGGTTCCCATAGAAGTCTCCTCTTTCTTTTTGTTTCAGAGTATGCTAATATAGGGTATTATAACACAGAAAGGACAGGATTACCATGACGGATTTCCAGGAATTAACCTTTCTTTCCAGCGACGGCCATACCCAACTTCACGGGGCACAGTGGACCCCGGCGGACCGGGAGCCCATTGCCGTTTTACAGATCGCCCACGGCGTGGCGGAGCATATCCTGCGGTATGACGATTTTGCCCGGTATCTCAACGACCGGGGCATCCTGGTGGCGGGACACGACCACCTGGGCCACGGCAAGTCCCTGCCGGAGGGCGGCACGCCGGTGTATTTCGGCGACAGAGCCACCTGGGAGACGGTGGTGGACGACATCCACCTGCTCCATGACCGGCTGCGGGAGCAGTATCCGGATCTGCCCATCCTGCTGATGGGCCACAGCATGGGGTCGTTCCTGTCCCGGTCGTACCTGATCCGCTATCCCGGCACAGTGGACGCCGCCATCATCATGGGCACCGGCTGGCAGCCGGAGATGACCATCCGGGGCGGCCTGCTGCTGGCGGGAATTCTGTCCGGGCTCAAGGGGCCGGACGCCGTCAGCAAGCTGGTGACGAATATGGCCTTCGGGGCCTATAACAAGGCCTTCGGCGACAAGCCCCGGACCCCCAACGACTGGCTGTCCGCCGACACGGACAACGTGGACCGGTATATGGCGGACCCCCTGTGCGGCGCGGACGCCACGGTGGGCCTGTTCCGCCAGATGCTGCGGGGCCTGCGGTTCAACCAGACCCCCGGGAACATCGACCGGATGGACAAAAACGCCCCCATCCTGCTGATCGCCGGGCAGGACGACCCGGTGGGCGATATGGGGGCCGGTGTCCGGCGGACCCACGACGCCTTCAAGCGGGCGGGGATCAAGGACGTGACCCTGAAGCTGTATCCCGGCCTGCGGCATGAAATTCTCAACGAGGCCGCCATGCGGGATACGGTGTACGGCGACATCGGGGCCTGGCTGGACCGGGTGCTGGGCTAACGCAGAGACGCCAGCAGGTTGGGCAGGCCCAGCAGGTCCACGTTGTGGGTCCGGCGCAGCAGGCGGACGGTGAAGAAGCTGTCCGCCGTCAGCACCAGCAGCAGGGCCAGCCCCGCCCCGGCGGAGGCGTGCAGGGCGATGGGGTGCAGCAGGGGCTGCACCTGCCGGAAGGCGAAGGCCGTCAACGGACCCCATATCACCGCAAAGGGCACGCAGACCCGGCGGTTCAGGTCCATGTGGGTGCCGGAATAGTCCCAGAACATGACCCCCAGCAGCTTGTCATAGAGAAAGTGCACGGCGTATTCCACGGCGGTGGCCGTGAGGCCGCCGTAGAAGGCCAGGCGGAGGAAGCCTCGGGTCAGGTCGGCGGGCAGGTGCAGCACCGCCAGCATGGCCAGGCCGTACACCGGGCACAGGGGCAGCAGGAGAAAGCACTTGCGCACCTGATGCCGGGACCCGGTGACGGCGGCGAAGATTTTTTCCAGCAGATATCCCAGAAAGCTATACAGACAAAACAGCCACAGCCAGTACACGGCGACGCCTCCCTTCCCCCTCATTCTGCCCCGGGAGGGCTGCCGCGATACCCGGGCAAAGGCGGGGAAAGGGAGGAAAGATATGGACCAGTGGGAGCAGCTGCGGCAGCAGTGCATGAGCTGCCGGGCCTGCGGCCTGGCGGATACCCGGACCAATGTGGTGTTCGGGGTGGGGTCCCCCACGGCGGAGGTGCTGCTGGTGGGCGAGGCCCCCGGGGCCAGCGAGGACCAGCAGGGCGAGCCCTTTGTGGGGGCCGCCGGGAAGCTGCTGGACGATATGCTGGCCATGATCGGCCTGCGGCGGCAGGAAATCTACATCACCAACAGCGTCAAGTGCCGACCGCCCAAAAACCGGGACCCTCTGAACACCGAAAAGGACGCCTGCGCCGGATTTCTGCGGCGGCAGCTGGAGCTGATGCAGCCGAAGATCCTGGTGTGCCTGGGACGCATCAGCGCGGCGGAGATCATCAAGCCGGATTTCAGGATCACCCAGGAACACGGGCAGTTTTTTGAGAAAAACGGCATGTGGATGACGGCCCTGTATCACCCGGCGGCCCTGCTGCGGGACCCGGGCAAGAAGCCGGAGACCTTCCAGGACCTGAAGCGCCTGCAGGCCAAGATCCGGGAGGTCTGCACCCGGACGCCCATGGAATTTGCATAATCGTGAAAGAGGCCCCCGTTTTCGCTGAGCGAAAACGGGGGCCTCTTTGACTGTCTCAAATCAGGGCTCCATATTGCGGATCTCCTCCAGCAGGGCGTCCAGGCTGTCGCGATCCAGGGTCTGGGGCTTGTCCTCCGGCTCCTCCGGGGCTTCCTCCGGCGTTTGGGGAGTGGGTTCCGGTTCCGGCACAGGCTCCGGTTCAGCCGGGACTTCCTCGCTTACCGGGGCCTCCGGCTCCTCAGCCGGGACTTCCTCCTCCGGCGGCGTGACAGCCTCCGGGGCGGGGGCTTCCTCCGCCGGGACGCTTTCCGGCACGATCACCGGGGGAACCGGCGTCTCCTCCGAAGCGGCGGGGGTCTCCGGTTCCGGTACAGGTTCCGGTACAGGTTCCGGTACAGGTTCCGGCACAGGTTCCGGCGTTTCCGGTACAGATTCCGGCTCCGCCGGGGACTGGAGCGGCTCCATCTGGGCCAAGCGGGCCAGCAGACGGCGGCGGCTGCGGGCAATGCCCACGGCCCGGCCCATGAAGAACAGCAGCACCAGCAGAACCACCAGCCCGGCGGCCAGAATGGCGTACATGGGGAGCCAGCGGTTCAGGGGCAGGTCCACCGGGGCGCACAGGGCCGTCCACAGGGCCCGGAAGGGGCCGGTCTGGGTCTGGGGCTCCTCCGGAGAGGGATCCTCCGGCTCCGGCTGGCCGATCTGGGGCAGGGTACCAGCAAAGGCCGGCATCCGCACCACATGGACCGTATAGTCCCGGGTGGCGCCGTCCTCGGCGGTGCAGGTGACGGTCAGCAGGTTGTCGCCCTCCTTCAGGGACGCATCGGGCTGGGTGACGCCCAGGGCCTTGCTGTCCTTGGCGGTGGCGGAAAGGGAGATCTTGGAGGTCTCATAGGGGACATACACGGCGTATTCCGTGATTTCCGGGGAAAAGGCCGGGGACAGCTGCCCCGTGGAGGGGGTCAGCTCCGACAGGGACGCGTCGCTGCTGAGAGTGCCGTTGGGGTCCGGCTGCCGGGTGACGGAGATGGTGTATCGCCGGGAGGCCCCGTTGGCAGCCGTAACGGTCAGCACCACCGTGTTGACGCCAACGGACAGCTGGTTGCCGCTGACGGATACATCGGCCCCGCCGTCGGCGGCCCGGTAATCCAGGGGCAGCCGGGACACGTCATAGGGTACGGTGACGCTGTATTCCGTGGTTCCGGCGGAGAAGGCCGGAGACAGGGCATAGTCCCCGCAGGACAGGCCCGCCAGATTGGCGTTGCCGGAGGGGGGCGCGGCCACGCTGGCCGCCCAGGACGCGTCGTTCAGGGACTGGTCGCTGTTGCCGTCGGTGGCCACGATGTCGGTGATGGTGGCGCTGACCCGGGTCCCGGCGGCCACGCCGGACTTCACCTGGAAGGTGACGGTCAGCACAGCGGCGCTGCCGGTGATGGGATTGGACAGGGACTGGTCATAGGCCAGCAGGTTGCCGCCGCTCATATCCACGGACCAGCTGGAGCCCACCAGCTGGCGGGTGCCGGTAAGGGTCAGGGCGCTGCTGTCGTAGTGCAGCACGGCGGTGATGCCCTGGATGTTGGAGCCGCTGACGGTGAAGGTGACGGTGACGCTGTCACCGGCCCGGACGCTGCCGGAGCCGGAGAAGCTGGCCCCGGCGGCCTCCGCCGTTACCGGAGCCAGGCCCCACAGCAGCAGCGCCGCCAGCAGGCCCGCCAGGACGGATGAAATTCTCTTTCTCATGGGTCAAGCCCTCCTGCTCAGTTGGGTTGGATGGTGCCCCGGCCCAGCAGATACGCCTGCAGCCGGATCATGTCGGTGATGGTGACCTGGCCGTCGCCGTTCAGGTCCGCCGCCTGAAGGGCAGCGCCGGTGAGGGTGTTTTTGCCCAGCAGATGGGCCTGCAGCCGGACCATATCGGTGATGGTGACCCGGCCGTCGCCGCTGAGGTCGCCGGTGACCACGGTGGTCAGGGTCTGGAGGGTCTGGCCGTCCCGGGCATAGGTGACGGTCATGCCGGTGCCCACAGGGTCCTCGCCCTGGACCGGCAGGGTGATGTAGTCGCTGGGGGACAGGCCCGCCAGCAGCTGCCGGGCGGTGGTGCCCACGGGGATGGCCCGCAGATAGCCGTCGGCGATGCGGTAGGCCCCGGTGGTGATCTCCTGGGGATAGCTCTCCACCGCCTTGGCCTCAAACTGGGCGGTGAAGGTGACGTTGCCGGAGATGGTCATGCCGCTGGTGTAGCCCTGCCAGCCGGTGAAGGTGTAGGTATACTGGCTGTCGGCGGGGCGGACCGGGGTTCCGGCGGGCTCGGGGATGGCCTGCCCGGCGGCCAGCTTCCCCTGGGCATACACGGAGCCGTCATAGTTCAGGAACTGATAGGTATACTGCCCCTGATAGTGGGCATAGAGGGTGATGTTGCCGGCCCCGGTGGTGCTGTTGGCGGTGATCTGCTGGCCGCCCTCCGGCTGGGTGAACCAGCCCACAAAGGCGCAGCCCTCCTTCACCGGGGTGGGCAGGGTTCCGTATTTCTGACCGGCGGAGACCAGGCGGGTGCTCTCGGAGCAGGTGCCGCCGCAGGGATCGAAGGACACCACATAGGAGCCGTCGGTGACATAGAACCGGGATTCCAGGCGATAGTTGTCCCCGGCGGTGTTCTCTGCCGCGATGACCAGGGTATAGCCTCCCACCCCCAGCCGGGAGAAGGCCACGGCGTCGTCCAGCCGGGACAGGTCATAGCTCTTGGCATTGGGGGAGGCGGTGGCGGGAGTGATGGCGTTGGCGCCGTTGGAGCGGAGGATGGACACCGTCACCCTCCGGATGTTATAGGAGTTGCGCAGGGTGCCCCGGAAGGGGAAGCCCGTCTGCCCCACCGTCAGGGTGGAGTTCACCGTGGGATAGGACGCGCCGTCCAGGGTCCAGCCGGCCCCGGCCAGGGCCAGCTGCCATTGCAGGGCGGTTTCCGACAGCACCAGGCGGCCGCCGGCGGCGTTGGAGGACACGGACAGATAGGTGCCGGTGCCCCGGTTCTGCAGGGAGAAGCCGCTGTTATACACGGCGGCCTTCCACAGCTGGCCCTTGTCCGTGGACGCCTTGGCCAGGGTGACGCCGTTTTTACCGGCGGTGAGCCGCAGGCCGTTTTCCTGGCAGGTGATGGTATAGTAGCCGCTGGCGTGATAGTCCAGGCGGAACTGCTGATTTTTGCCGCCGGTGACGGCGTTCAGGGTCAGGCCCGAGGAGCCGGGGGTGGCCGTCAGGCTGCTGTTGGCGGAGGAGCGCAGCTGATACACGCCCTCGCCCACCGTGGCGTCCTTGAAGCCGTAGTCCGCCAGCATCACCTGGGCCTTGGCGGGCTCATTGATCCGCAGGCGGGCGTATACGCCCAGCTGCACGTCACCGGAGTTGCCGTCGTAATACTTCAGCACCTTGCCGGTGACGCCGTACTTGTCGGCGGTGGGGCCGGTCATAACGCCGTAGGAGTCTGACTGAGGCTCCCGCACGGCGCCGCTTTCGTTGTAAATGGCCTCGATGAGCTGGGCCTCAGGCTGATTGGCAAAGCCGCCCAGAGCGTCGAAGGCCCGCATAATGACGCCGGTGGCGCCGCCCCGGCCGTCGCTGCTGGAAAAGCCCGAGGAGCCGCCCACTCCGTGCTGCACGGCACGGGACCAGAACACGTTGCGCAGGGCGATACTGTAGTTATCCATGTCGAACCCCGGCACGGCGGACTCGATGGACCGGACGATGGGGTCATAGTAGCTGCGGCGGACATAATTCCGCTGCACCCGCATAAAGCCGTCGCTGTCCTCGTTGGCCAGGGCCCGCCAGGTGGCGTCGAAGCTGGAGCCATAGCCCCCATCGGCCTCATAGGCGGCGGCCAGCCGGTTGCCGATGGAGCGGTAATATGTATCGGAGGAGGACTGACACCACCGGAAGAAGGCCCGGGGAATGTCGCTGCGGCTGGAGAACTGATACGCGCCGTAGGATTTTCCGCCTGCGTCGCCGGAGCCGGAGGAAATGACCCCCGGGCCGCTGGCCTCGAACCGCTGGCTCAGGGTCCCCAGCAGCTGCTCCTCCTGGTCGTCGGCGGCGGTGGCTGATGTAAACACCGGCAGGATCACCGGAAGGGCCGCCAGCAGCAGCGCCAGGCACAGCAATATACTCGTTCCTCTACGCATGGTTTTCATCGTATCACCCCGTTGCAAGATATGTTATAAAAAGCAGACACTGTGTCGTATTCAGTAATAGTATAGCACTGCGGGGGGCGGGGTGTCCACCGGAAAGAGTCGAATTTTCCAACAAATTAGCATATGAAGTGGACAAAAATTTTTGTGGTATGAAAAAGCGCGGCACAAAATTTCCCCCTCCGGCCCGGCCGGAGGGGGGAATGTATGCTTTTATGCGCCGCACAGGGGCCGCAGGGCCTCCAGCAGCCGGTCGTTGTCCCGGGTGTCCCGGACGGCCAGGCGGAGATACTGCTGCCCGCCCAGCTTGGGAGACAGGTCCTTCACCAGGATGCAGCGGTTTACCAGCAGCTCCCGGGTGATGGCCCGGGCGGACAGGCCGCCCAGCAGCTCCACCATGAGATAGTTGGCCTGGGACGGGATCACCCGCAGGTTGGGGAGCTTCTCCAGCTCCCGGCGGAAGCGGGCCCGCTCAGCCCGGATCAGCTCCAGGGACCGGGCATAGTCCTTCTTATACTTCTCCTCGATCTGCATATAGAACTCGGCAAAGGAGTTGATGTTCCAGATGGCCACATCCTTTTTCAGGGCGGCGATCAGGTCCTGGTCGCCGGAGGCCAGGACCCCCAGCCGCAGGCCGGGGACGCCATAGGACTTGGAGATGCTCTTGACCACATACAGCCTCCTGTACCGGTCCAGCAGGTCCTGGCGGATGAAGGTGTTGTCCGCCTCGTCGGCAAAGTCGGCAAAGGACTCGTCCAGGATCAGGCGGATGCCCTTCTCCTGCGCCCAGTCCGCCAGGCGCAGCACGTCCGGGGCGGGAATATAGTTGCCGGTGGGGTTATCGGGGTTGATGAGCACCAGGTTGTCGATGTCCTGGGGGCCGAAGAAGGCCATCAGGTCGTCAGCGGTGTACCGGAAGTCCGGGCCCGCCGGGGTGAAGCAGACGTTGGGCCGGTCCTGATAGCGGTTGGGGTACTCCTCGAAGGTGGGGCGGATGAAGCCGGTGGCCCCCTCCAGCCGGGCCATCAGGGCCTTGATGAGCTCCGCCGCGCCGTTGCCCACCAGGATGTTCTGCTGGTGGACGGCGAAGTTCCTGGCCGCCAGCAGGGCGTTCACCCGCATGCCGGAGGGATACTGGGTCAGCAGGGAGGTGAAATTGGCCTGGATCTCGTCGATCAGCCGCTGGGGCGGGAAATAGGGGTTCACCAGATAGCAGAAGTCCAGCAGCTGGGGATAGCGCCAGTAGCCGCCGTAACGTCCCTGCATGAGGCTGACCCGGAGGTCCGGATCCTGGGCGAACATGGAGGAGGCAATGTCCAGGTCCTGGATGTCGTCGATCTCGTACCACAGCTGGCCGCTGAGGCGCTTGGCCCGGATCTCCGGGTCATCCAGCATGGCGATGACCCGCAGCACCTGCTCATAATACTCGTTGTTGCCCAGGGCCTTGGAATAGGCCTCCAGGAAGGGAACATAGTGGGTCCGGGAGAAGTGGCGGCCGAACTTGTAGATGTTCACGGTCTTGTAGTATTCGTGGGCCTCTTCAAACCGGAAATTCTTGCTGGGGACGAAGGAGGCGATGCTGTCATCGGGCCCCAGCTTCACGCAGGTGCCGTCCATCCAGCTTTCGTACTTGTCCACCAGGGCCAGGGTCTCCCGGGGGTCGTCCAGCAGCTGGTCGATGACGGCGTCCTCGAAGATCAGATCCGACTCAAACAGCAGGGTGTCGTCCTGGCACAGATAGTCCTTGGCCAGGGCCAGGGAATAGATGTTGTTGGTCTTGTCGTAAATGGGGTTCTGGACATAGACAATGGGCGTCCGGATGCCCAGGGTGTCGATATATTTCATGAGCTTTTCGCCCTCATAGCCCACCACGATGACGATGCGGGACAGATGGCGGCTTTCGATCTGATGGAGCATCCGGTCGATCAGGGCCACCCCGTTGACCTGCACCATGCACTTGGTCCGGTCCTGGGTCAGCTCCTTCAGCCGCTTGCCCATGCCTGCTGCCAGTATGATTGCCTGCATATGGATCTCCCCTTTTTCTGTAGAGATTTGACGTTTTATTATACCCCATGCGGCCCGGATGCGCAATGGGTACGAAGGAAAAATGCGCGGCGGGCTTGCTGCTTATTGGGGACTTATGCCCGCTTCCAGCGGACGCCGCCGGGGACGTCGGTGATCTCCACGCCCTGGGCCTTCAGCTCATCGCGGATACGGTCGGCCTCGGCGAAGTTTTTGGCCTTCTTGGCGTCGGCCCGGGCCCGGATCAGGGCCTCCACCTGGGGATCCTGGCCGCCGTCCTCGCAGACCACGGTGAAGCCGCCGGCGGCGGGAGCCGCCGCCTGGGTCTTGCGCAGGGACGCCGCCTTCTCCGTCAGCTTCAGGCCCAGCACCTGGTCGAAGCTGTCCAGAGCCGCCCGCTTGGTGGCGTCGGTGGTCCTGGCCTTCAGCACGTCATAGAGCACCGTCACCGCCATGGAGGTATTCAGGTCGTTGTCCATGGCCTTGGTGAAGCGGGCCTTCAGCTCCTCCAGAGCCGCCGGGTCCACGTCTCCCTTGCCGGGGGTCAGGGCCGCGATTTTGGCCAGCAGCTTGTTATAGGCCGCCACGGCGTTGTCCAGATTCTCCCAGGTGAACACCAGGCTCTTGCGATAGTGGCTTTGCAGGCAGAAGAAGCGATAGGCCAGGGGATCATACCCCTTCTGCTCCAGCAGGGACACGGTTAAAAACTCGCCCTTGGACTTGGACATTTTGCCGCCCTCGGTGTTCAGGTGGGCCACATGGCACCACTGGGGGCACCAGGGATGGCCCAGATAGCTCTCGGACTGGGCGATTTCGTTGGTGTGGTGGGGGAAGGCGTTGTCGATGCCGCCGCAGTGCAGGTCCAGATACTCGCCGTTGTACTTCATGGAGATGCCGGAGCACTCAATGTGCCAGCCGGGATAGCCCACGCCCCAGGGGGAGTCCCATTTCAAGGCCTGATCCTCGAACTTGGACTTGGTGAACCAGAGGACGAAGTCGTTGCGGTTGCGCTTGTTGGTGTCCTCCTCCACGCCCTCCCGGACGCCCACGGCCAGATCCTCCTCGTTGTGGTCGTTGAAGATATAGTACCGCTCCAGCTTGCTGGTGTCGAAATACACGTTGCCCCCGGCCACATAGGCATAGCCGGTGCCGGTGAGACCGAAGACAATGGTCTTCGCCTCGCCGGTCTCCTTGCACTTCATGGCCTCGTCGATGGCTACCCGGATGGCGTGGCTGGACTCGGGAGCAGGGAGGATGCCCTCGATCCGGGCGAACTGCTCGGCAGCCTCAAAGACCTTGGTCTGCTCCACGGACACGGCCTCCATGTAGCCGTCGTGGTACAGCTGGGAGAGGATGCTGCTCATGCCGTGATACCGCAGACCGCCGGCGTGGTTGGGAGAGGGAATGAAGTTGCTGCCCAGGGTGTACATTTTTGCCAGGGGGCACACCATGCCGGTGTCGCAGAAGTCATAGGCAAACTTGCCCCGGGTGAAACTGGGGCAGGAGGCGGGCTCCACGGCGATGAACCGGTAGTCCTTCTCACCCCGGAGCTTTTCACCCATGAAGGGGGAGATCAGACCGCCCAGGTTGCTGCCGCCTCCGGCGCAGCCGATGATGATGTCGGGCACAATGTTGTACTTATCCAGCGCCGCCTTGGTCTCCAAGCCGATGACACTCTGGTGCAGCAGTACCTGGTTGAGGACGCTGCCCAGCACGTAGCGGTAGCCGGGGGTGGAGGTGGCGACCTCCACGGCCTCGGAAATAGCGCAGCCCAGAGAACCGGTGGTGCCGGGGTGCTCCTGCAGAATTTTCCGGCCGATGGCGGTGGTCTCAGAGGGAGAGGGAGTGACGGAGGCGCCGTAGGTCCGCATGACTTCCCGGCGGAAGAGCTTTTGCTCGTAGCTGACCTTTACCATATACACCTTGCAGTCCAGACCCAGGTATGCGCAAGCCATGGACAGGGCCGTGCCCCACTGGCCGGCGCCGGTCTCGGTGGTAACACCTTTGAGGCCCTGCTGCTTGGCATAATAGGCCTGGGCAATGGCGCTGTTCAGCTTGTGGGAGCCGGAGGTATTGTTGCCCTCAAACTTGTAGTAGATTTTGGCGGGGGTGCCCAGGGCCTTTTCCAGGCAGTAGGCCCGCACCAGGGGAGAGGGCCGGTACATCTTGTAGAAATCCAGGATCTCCTGGGGAATGGGGATCTCCCGGTCATCATTGTCCAGCTCCTGGCGGATCAGCTCATCGCAGAACACAGGGCGCAGGTCCTCAAAGCCCATGGGCTTTCCGGTGCCGGGATTCAGCAGGGGAGCGGGCTTGACCTTCATGTCAGCCCGGACATTGTACCATGCCTTGGGCATCTCGTCTTCGGAGAGATAAATTTTGTAGGGTAAGGTGTTTCGTTTGTTTTTATGCGTCCGAAAAAGTTTTTGTTAGCAGTATTCATAGTGCTCGCAGCTACCTGTGTCTGTGCAGCTAAGGATTCCTCACCGGTTTTTCGGGTATCCGTCATGCAGTCTGACGAGCATCTTTTTCATGAAAGCATCATTGAAAACCTAGAGGATTCCTTAGAGAAAGCCCTCGGAGCAAAAACAAAAGTCGAGATTTCAACAGATAGCCCTGAAACAATAAAAGCCAAGTTAAAAGAAGGGCGTGTTGAACTTGTTTTCTGCAACAGCGTTCTTTACCGGGCACTTCTTCCATACGGCGTCAGAGATCTTGCAACGGTTCACAGTGATTGGAATCCGAATCCGAATCGTGCAGACGGAGCCGCTTTGATTGTTAAAAGAGATGGTGAGATTTCATCTCTGAACCAGTTGTTAAATCTCAAAGGTCCCAAAGTAGCAATGGAAAAGAGCAGGCATTTCGATGTTCTCTACTACATACTCGGAGAGTTTGAAACTCTGAAGCTCGATAGTGAAAAATTTAAAACCTTTCTTTCAGAAAATACCCGAAAAAGCTCAGAGCTCGTAAAGGACGTTATTCAGGGAAAAACGGATGCAGCGCTTCTTCCGGCATGTTTCTTGGAACAGCATGTCGTCGAATATCCTTCTTTGTACCGTGAAATAAAGGTTCTCAACCCTTTAAGGTCGTCGGAGCTGCCGTGCACGGTTTCAACGACTCTTTATCCTAATTGGTCCGTACTGATCACGCCGAATATCTCAATGAAGCAGGCGACGGATATTGCGGCAACACTTCTTTTGTCATGCGGTCGCCTATATATTCCACACGGATATTTTTGTCTTTATTGAGATTCAGGAATTCGATCACATTTCCGTCTTCC
>ENA-UEOR01001490-UEOR01001490.1-human-gut-metagenome-genome-assembly--contig:-NODE-1490-length-13877-cov-13.691159_pt1 | contig 13877 bp, 7 predicted proteins | sample MGYA00242887_ERZ507890 | MGnify/ENA primary metagenome ERZ507890 (study PRJEB26167, sample SAMN06115431) | human gut metagenome | host: Homo sapiens | place: China:Guizhou | collected 2014-10-21...
GCATACGCCGACACGCTTTACCGGTATGCACAAGGACGTTACAATATCGGAACGATCACCGAAAACGAAATGCTCCAATTGGAACTCAACAAACTGACCGAACAGACAAACTGCCTCAATGCGCAAATCGAGGTCGACGATTATATCCAGTCGCTCCGCAGTTATCTGGGCATTTCCGAAAATATAAACTTGGTAGTGATTCCCGACGACAGCATCCCTCACTTCACAGTCGACGTAAACGAAGCCATGCAGCTTGCTTTCCAAAACAACCCAGATATCAGCGCTTTCGAACGCCGCCGGCTGCAAAGTGAAAGCAACGTTGCCGAGGCAAAAGCCAACCGGGGTTTTAAAGCAGCCTTATATGCACAGTTCGGTCTGACGCAAAGCAACGAAAAGCTGAAAGAATCCTACCGCGACCCGATGGACCAGCAATTGGTGACATTGGGGATACGCATACCGATATTGGACTGGGGCGTAGGTAAAGGCCGGGTGAAAGTGGCCAAAAGCAACCGCGACAAGGTTTACACCGAACTGGAACAGGAGCGGATGGATTTCGAACTGAACGTAGCCAAGATTGTCAAGCAATTCAACATACAGGCAGGAAAAGTTGCCATAGCCTATAAAACAGACCAAACGGCCCAGCGCCGTAACGATGTGGCACGCAGGCTCTACCTGTTAGGCAAATCGACGATTCTCGACCTCAATGCCGCCATAGCCGAAAAAGACAATTCTCGCCGTGCTTACATCGCGGCTTTATATAATTATTGGAATCTCTATTACGGTCTCCGCAGCCTGACCGGTTACGATTTCGAGAAGATGATCCCGATCACAGAAGACTATGAACTCCTTTTAAACAATTGACAATTCATAAATCATAAATCATAAATTATAAATCATATACATGGACAAGCCCATAGCAAAGAAACCCGTTTATTACCGCTACCGCTGGCATATCGCCGGGGGAATCGCATTTATTGTTCTTCTCGTCTATGTCGGGATCGCCGCCTCTGGTGGCAGGAAGCTCCGTACCGATGCAGAAAACCTGATCATCGGAGAAGCGACAAGCGACAAATTTCTGGAATATGTAGACGTCGAAGGTGTCGTGCAACCCATCCTCACCATCCAGATCAACACCCGCGAAGCCGGCAGCGTGGACAGGATCATTGCAGAGGAAGGAACTATGATGAACAAGGGAGACACGATCCTGACACTCAACAATCCCGACCTTATCCGCGCCATCGAGGACCAACAGGATGAATGGGAAAAGCAGCTGATCTCTTATCAGGAGAAAGAGATTGAGATGGAACAGAAAAGTATCGACCTGCAACAAAAGACCTTACAAACGACCTACGAACTGAACCGGCTCAAAAAAAGCTATGCACTCGACGAAGAGGAATTCAATATGGGAGTCAAAAGCAAAGCACAGCTCGAAGTGGCCCGGGACGAATTCGACTATAAAACCCGAAGCACCGCTTTGCAGTTGGAAGGTTTGCGCCATGATAGTGCAGCTACGATCTTGCGCCGTGAGTTGATGAAAAACGATCTTGAACGGGAACGTAAAAAGTTCGAACGTGCCCGGGAACGCATGGAGGACTTGGTTGTTCGTGCTCCTCTCTCCGGACAACTCAGCTTTGTGAAAGTAACTCCCGGACAACAGGTGCAAAGTACCGAAGCGATCGCCGAGATCAAAGTCCTCGATCAGTTCAAGATCCATACTTCCCTCAGCGAATACTACATCGACCGGATCACCACCGGTCTACCCGCCACCATCACCTGGCAAAACAAAAAGTACCCGCTCCGGATCACCAAAGTCGTTCCGGAAGTCAAAGACCGTAACTTCGATGTCGACCTGGTCTTTACGGAGGCAAGCCCGGAGAACGTACGCATCGGAAAAAGTTTCCGTGTCCAGATCGAACTCGGACAACCGGAAGAGGCCCTCGTCATCCCACGTGGCGACTTCTTCCAGGCCACCGGCGGCCAATGGATATACAAACTGAACGAATCCGGCACGAAAGCCCGGAAAACCCCGGTCAGCATCGGTCGCCAAAACCCGCAGCAATACGAAATAACCGGCGGCCTCCAACCGGGCGACAAGGTGATTGTCACAGGATATAGTACCTTTGGGGATGCGGAAGAACTGATTTTAAAATAATATTCGAATCATGATACTACAACATTATATCAAAATTGCATTTCGTAACTTGGCAAAATATAAAGTACAATCTGCTATCAGTATTGTCGGTTTGGCAATCGGGCTGATCTGTTTTACATACGGATGGAACTGGTACAGGTATGAAACGAACTACGACGGGTTCTACCCACAATCCGGACAAATTTACCGAATATACGGAATCGATAAACAAACGGGAAAGAAATCGGAGGAATTACCGCTTATTCTGGCACGCAAACTGAAAAAAGATTTCCCGGAAGTAATAGAGACAACGCAGATTTATTCCAAATACGGCTCGACTTTCAAATATGGAGAAACAAGGTTAGAGGATCCGGACGAGGAATTCATTGACGAACAGTATTTCAAATTCTTTCCACGTCCCGTAATTTGCGGTAAAAGGGATGATATCCTGAAAACGCTGGATGAGATAGCCGTCACCCGCTCTTTTGCCGTGAAATATTTCAAAACACCGGAGGAAGCATTAGGCAAAACCCTTGAAAACGGATATCGTAAAAGCATTACGATCGTGTCCGTCTTGGAAGATTCGCCCAACAACTCCATGATGCAAGCCGATGTTTATGAACTGGACAAATTCGACCGTGACCGGGAAAACCGGATCACGGACGAAAAACAATGGGCCTTGCTAAACACTAAAATCTATCTATTATTAGCACCCAACATTAATATAAAAGCTTTTGAGAAGAAGATCAATTCTTATATAGTCGAACATGAATATAATAAATCAATTTTGTTAAAGTTGGTTCCCCTGACAGATGTCCGTCATACATTCGGAAGTGAATTGACATTTAATCTTTCCTACATCCGGACATTCACGGTAACCGGCCTCTTATTGTTACTCTGCGTTTTCTTTAATTTCACCAATCTGTTGTTGAATCGTATCTACTTACGGAACAAAGAAATGAAATTGAGAAATGCGATCGGCGCTGATAAAAAGAACTTGGTTATCCAGTTGTTGCTGGAATTGACGTTACTTGTCGGGATCAGTTTTCTATTGGCTTCCTGCCTGTTGGAATTAACCGTTGGCGGTTTCTCACACCTCTTCGAAACGACATTACAACGAAAGTTATTATTTAGCCATCTTTGTATCATAACAGGTATTAGCTGGTTGACACTCACGATTGTCAGCCTACCGTTATTCTTGCATTTTGTACGCGCTTCTTCTCTATTAATATCCGGAGGAATCTCTCCTACCCGGAAAAGCGGTTACCGCAAAATCAGCATGATACTCCAACTATGTATTTGCATATTCTTCCTGATGAGCACATTTATCATGTTCAGGCAAATATCTTTCATGAAACATAAAAACTTGGGATTCCAGAAAGAGGGTCTGATACAGATGGAAATGACATTCAACGACCGGGAAGGAATCAGTCGCGAGATTTCTTCATTAGCAGTCCTAAAAGGATTCACACAAGCCGGAATATTTACCATCACCCATGAACCTTATACACAAAACGAAGTCGAATGGGAAGGGAAAACACTGGATTTCAATCCAAACTTCCAAGTCCTGCAAGTAGGCAGCAACTTCTCGGAAGTTTTTAACATACCGATGCTGAAAGGCCGTTTCATCAATGACGGCGATCTGGCAGACAATGGAGATTGGCGAGCCTCTTGGACAAAAGCCGTCATCAATGAAGAAGCTGCTCGCATCATGGGCATCGATAACCCGATCGGCAAGAAAATCAGTATTTGGAATTATACGATCATGCAAGACGGAAGCAGAGGACGTGCCGAAATGGAGATCGTCGGGATCATCCAAAACTTCCAAGCGGCCAGTTTGCGCAACCCGATCCTGCCACAAGTGATCGTAATCGACCAAAGCAAATGGAACAGTTATTTTTATTATGCCCGTACCGAACCAGGAAAAGAAAAAGCCACGATCAAAGCAATCCGGAATATATTCAAAAAACACTCTAAGTCAGGCGATCCCACTACCTGCAATGTACAGACCATAAGCCAGATACTTGATCGGCTCAGCACTTCCGAAGATGCCAGCCTGCAGCTCTTTACTTTGCTAGCCCTGTTCTGTACGCTAATCTCCATCTTCGGGCTTTATTCCATTTCATCCAGCAATATGGAACAACGAAGGAAAGAAATTGCCATACGGAAAGTGATGGGAGCCTCTGCCGGCACGATTGTCAAAATGTTTTTTATGGAATATCTGACAATTGCATTGATAGCCAACCTTCTTGCATTGCCACTCGCGTGGTTGTTCATGCAAAGTTGGTTGCAGCAATATGCCTATCGGAGCCATATCTCTGCCTGGATGTATATCGTAATCGTATTTGCCACCATCACTCTGATCATCGGAACCGTCCTCTATCAAACGATACAGGCTGCCCGGACCAATCCTGCGGAAGTGATCAAATCGGAATAATAACAAACTAAATCATTGAACCATGCTATACCATTACATCAAAATAGCTTTCCGTAATCTCTTGAAATATAAATTGCAGTCATTCATCTGTATCGTCGGGCTCGCAATCGGATTTACAAGTTTCGCGTTATCGTCGCTCTGGATACGATATGAACTGACCTACGATACGTTTAGGAAAGACGCAGACCGGATCTATTACGTCCGGATGGAATCGGAAACCGATGACCAAGGATTATCAAGCGTTACACCTTACCCGCTGGCCCGATATTTGAAAGAGACATTCCCGGAGATAGAGGAAAGTTGCAACACGAGTGCCTGGAAAACCGATTTCCTCTACAACGAGAAGAAATACGAATCTTTCGACATGGTCATGGATTCAGCTGCCGAACATATGTTCGAAATAGAACTGATCTCCGGTAGCCGGGATTTTATGATCCCGAAAAGTAACAAGATCGCGATCACGGACAAGCTTGCCAAAGAGGTCTTCGGCACAAAGGACCCATTAGGTGAAAAACTGAAAATTTGGTCTGACGATATGGAAATATGTGCCATAGTCAAAAGTCAGGACCAGCACTCGAATTTCCCGTTCGGAATACTGAAGCCGTCCCGACAAACGGAGGAATGGAACGTAGCCTATTGTCAGACTTTTATAAAGGTCCGTCCGGAAACGGATATGAGAGCTTTTAAAAAGAAACTTTACGAACATAAAATAAAGAAAGACAGAGACTCGCTGAGTCATTTCGTTCTGACGTCAATCACCGCCATGCGGTATGACCACCCCGAAGAAGAGCCAACTATCAAGTTCGAACATATCTTGCTATTCGCTCTTGCCGGAGGATTGGTAATCCTGTGCGCACTATTCAACTATCTGACCCTGTTCGTGAACCGTATACGAATACGCAGTAAAGAGATCGGGCTTCGGAAAGTGTGCGGCTCGTCTGACGGCAATCTGTTTGTCCTGTTCGCTTCCGAATACCTACTTACGCTTTCCATCTCTCTTTTAGCCGGAATAGCCTTGATCGAAATCATACTGCCTGTATTCCAAGAATTATCGAATGTAAAAACGGATTCGTTCAGTCTCTATCTGGAAACATTCGTCTATTTCGGATTCATCACCTTACTGGCTTTCCTGTTCTCTTTATTCCCTATCTACTATTTCAGGAAGCGTTCGCTACAAAAGGCCCTTAAAGGTTCGTCTGACGGAAAAGGAAAGAACCTCTTCCCCAAAGCAAGCCTTACCTTGCAATTAATAATCAGCATCGGATTCATATTCTGTTCGTCGGTACTAATCAAGCAAATCCATCACTTGCACACCACCGATATCGGACTAAACCGGAAAGACCGGGGCGATGTCCGTATATATCCCCAAACAGACGGTTTGAAAGAAGAAATTGCCAAACTCTCCTCCATCGCCGAAGTATATCCGGATGAAAACGATCCACTATTTCCAAGCCATTCACGTTCCTACAGGTCCTTTACCGATTGGGAAGGCAAGCCGGCCTCTGTGGAAGGTCTTACGATCCAAATAATCCCATGCAACAATCGCTACTTTGAATTTTATGGTCTGCAATTGCTAAAAGGCAAGTTGCCGGAAGGAGATACCGAACGGCACATACTCCTAAACGAAGCAGCTGTAAAGGAATTGAAGATCGACAACCCGATTGGCAAAACACTTAGCCGCAAAGATCAGAAAGGATTTATCATCGACGGCATTTTCAAAGACTTTTATATCGCACCTCCTACCGTTCCGGTAAAGCCGGTTATGCTCGAGTTCAGTCCGGGAAAAAAGAATATACAGAATGATTATTCAACGACTGCCATATTCCGGCATCAGCCGGGAAGCCGCGAACTGTGCAAACAACAGGTTGAACAGTTGGCAAAGAAAATGCAGCCGAACGCCGTCGACATACATGTTACTTTTATGGAAGAAGAGTATGAAAAGTTTCTGAAATCGGAAAAGGCGCTACTCAAGATGCTTGACTTCGTGACTATAGTCTGTATTTTGATCTCATTGTTCGGCGTATTCTCTCAAGTAACTCTGGACTGCGAACAGAAGAAGAAAGAAATCGCTGTCCGTAAAGTAAACGGGGCAGAAGCCTCCGATATCATGAGAATGTTTTTTGCCGGTAATCTCCGCCTGCTATGCATCGCTTCGGTTATAGCATTTCCGGCCAGTTACCTGATCATGAAATCATGGATTGAAAACTATGTGTTGCAAGCAGCAATCAGTTGGTGGCTTTATCCGGTCATCTGGGGTGTACTGGTCCTGCTGCTGACTCTTTGTACCGGTTGGCGCATACAGAAGGCAGCGAACCAGAACCCGGCAGAAGTGATCAAGTCGGAATAAGAATGTCTTTGAACAATATTTTATAACAAACAATCAGATTATGTTATCACACTATGTCAAAGTTTCTTTTCGGGAACTACTGAAATACCGAACTCAATCAATTGTCAGCATCATTGGTCTGGCCGTAGGATTTACTACCTTCATTTTAGGAGGTTACTGGCTATGGTGGGAGACACATTTCGATAATTTCCATCCGGAAGCAGACCGACTTTACTGCCTGACGACAGAGGGACTTGTCAAGCGTGCCAACGGAACACAATCAGATTTAGACCAGTTACATATTAACGACCGGGAAGAATTATTCAAGCTGCTCCCCGAAATCGAAGCCTCTTGTTCATTCAACCACCTCAGCTTTACATTGAAACAGGACAACGAAGCAATCAACCTGCATGGAATGGAAAGCGAACAGTCCTTCTTCGACCTTTTCCGGACAGATTTTATCGAAGGGACTCACCAAGGGGTCATTCCCGACGGCAGTTCTGTCATTTTAACGGAACGGACAGCCCACAAATTGTTCGGGACAACAAACTGTATCGGCAAGGAAGTCGTATTGGATAATAATCTTCGTCCCTCTGTAGTCGGTATTATCCGTAACTATCCGGATAATACTGATCTGCTGTTCGACTTTCTGTTGATCAGAACCCCTCAACCCAATCATGTCAAACGCATGACGACCTACGTGCGGCTCCAAAAGAATGCGAACGTGGCAAATGTACGGAACAAACTGGCGCACTATAAAAGCCATGCCGAAAACAAATGGGATCGCGAACAGGTAAAAAACTGGAAAATAAACCTGCTGACAGCCTCCGAAGTGCATCTTCGGTGCCACCCTGAATTGACAGACCGCATCCGTAACATTCATATCCTGGCTTTGGCCGGGACAATGGCTTTCCTTAGCGCTCTGATCAACCTACTTGTCCTTTTTATCGGTCAACAGCAACGGAAACAACAAAAAAACCGGACTTATCTTTGTATAGGAGCCTCAACCACAAGTATGATTACAAAAAGTTTCATCGAACTGGCACTTCCTTTGATCATCGCCTTCCTGATTTCTTTCTGTCTGATCGAGAGCATCTATCCTTACTATGAAAGCTATACGACCTGGCACCGGTATGGTATCTATGAGAACGTCAGTCGCCACCTTTCACGAACTTCACTTTTAGGCAATACGCTGTCGCTCGCCGGAATCTGTATCCTGGCATTCCTTTTTATCTGTTATTATCCGATACGAAATCTTTTGGAGCATAAAATACAGAAGCCTGCTCTTTTCAAACAGGGCCTGATCATCGTTCAGATATTTATCGGTTCACTGTTCTTTATCACCTCCATCGGATTGTTCCGACAGTTGCATTTTATCCTTTCAAAAGATAAAGGGATCGATTATGAACGGGTCATACAGGTAGATTTAGGATATGACACCTCCTTTCAGACGGATTTAAGTGTTTTGAAACCGGAAATGGCCAACCATCCGTATGTAGAAGAAGTCACATACACCTGCGGGAACGCTCCGATCTTTACGGAACAAGGGGATTGGTACGGTTCCTTTTACTCGTATTTCTGTTTCGATCCGAATGAAGCCGAACCCAATAGTTACAGCCCGGTAATCGTTGCCGACAAGGACTTCTTTTCGTTCTTCAAACTGCAACTGAAAGCAGGTAGCTGGCCGACGGACGCAACCCCATATAGCTATATGGTAAATGAAACTTGCCTGCAAACATTAGGCTACACGGATCTGCTTGAACGGCCTATATACATAAAAGGGCAAGCAAGCCAAGCCCGAGTTTGCGGTGTCATCAAAGACTATCTCTACGCTCCGATGCAATATCCTATATTACCGCTGTTCTTCACCACATACGAAAATCCGATGGTAAAAGACTTCGAGCGTCCTTACCTTATTTATGTCCGCTATGCAAAAGGACATAAAAAAGAAGTGCTGGAACATCTTCACGAGATAACATCACATATTCAGAATGACAATGTCAACCGGAGTAAAATGTTTACGGAGCTGTCCGATCTAATAGATCGGTTCAACCGGCCGGAAAAAGTGATCTTTACCATCTTCAGCATCCTTTCGCTGGTTTGCATCCTTATCTCCACATTCGGCATTTACTCTCTGGTGAGCCTCGCCACCGAACAGCGGCGGAAAGAGATTGCCATCCGCAAAGTAAACGGAGCTACCTTTTATCACATTCTTCAACTGTTCTTCCGAGAGTATTTCATATTAGTGACATTAGGCAATGTTTTTGCTCTTCCAGTCGGCTACTTGGTTATAAAACGTTGGCTCGAGACATACGCCAACCATACCACATTGCCGGCAGGATTGTTCCTGTTGGTTTTCCTTATCACCTGTGGGATCGTGCTGCTCTCTATATTCCGTCAGGTCAAAAGGGCAGCCGCCACCAATCCGGCAGAGGTAATCAAAACGGAATAATAAAAACAAAAACATAATAACGACAAAAACATCACATCATGTTCAAACACTACTTGAAAATGGCTATCCGCCAAATTCTTAAAAACAAGATCCAGTATTTGCTTTCCATCATCGGAATCGCAGTCGGACTTCTTTGTTTCAGTATAACCTCTTATTATATCAGAAGATTCAACAACCAGTTTATTGCTTGGGCAAACAGCGATCGGATGGCGAATATATATGCCAAATCGGCCCAATACGGTTATGAGGACCCTTATATTCCAGGAGAGGTGGTGCAAGAACTGATGGGGAATCCGATCACCGGAATTGGGCAAATCGCTTATTCATACGGATACGGCCAAGCCAATATTTCCATATCCAAAGAGAACCAGAAAGAAATCCCGTACCAGTGCAGCATCCAGAATGTCACAAAAGATTTTCCGACCATATTCAGCATTCAAACGTTGGAAGGCCAGACACCGACACTCAAACCGGGAGAAGTATTCATCAGCGAATCATCCGCGAAAAAAATATTCGGAGCAGAAAACCCTATCGGAAAAACACTCTATTTCAGTCGTGCAGACAGCGACACGTCTGCCATCCACTATTCCACAATCAGCGCCGTTATCAGGGATTTTCCGGATGGGACACGGGAAAAGAGTGACTTTTATTTCCTGGAAACAGCCGGCATCCAACCAAAACGTAAATACCGAGATCTGGTGGTCCTGCTGGATAAAGGTGTTTCAAGCAAAGAAATAAACCAAAGGTTACGCCAACAAATACCGGCTTTTGGAAAAAACAACGATCACTATCTGACAGCACGCACTTTCAAGGAAGAGATGTACAAACCGGATAATCTCAGTGCGACATTCTTCATCCCGTTGATCGGCCTCCTGATATTGATTGCCGCGATGATAAACTTCCTGAAGTTCTGCATTCAGTCGTTCTATAACCGGACACGAGAACTCAGTTTACGGAAATGCTTAGGTTCAGACGCAAAAGGATTGTTCAGATTACTCTTCAGCGAGATTGCGGTTCTTTTCATCCTGTCGGCATTGGCAAGTCTCGTCCTGACCGAATGGATAGTGCCTGTTTATTATCAGTATATGGCCTCGAAAGAAACGATCAACGAGAATCTGTTTATCCATACGCCTACCTTGATCCAGCAGGAAATGGAGTATCTCTGTTTCTTGTTTGTTCTCTGCGCCTTGATTGTGTCATTGGTCATCTTCCGCATCAAACATATCACATTGACAGAAGGAATAAAAGGCGTGAAACGACAGAAACATAGTATAAGGAACTTCATGTTAGGAGTCCAACTGTTCATCTGTTTCCTCTTTATTGCCGGAGCTATCGGACTAAGAAATATTTACCACCTCGCAGAAGAAAAAAGGAACAACACGCTGACGGAAGAAGAATGTACCCGTATCTGGAAGATAGAACTTTGGGAACCGCAAGTACAAGGACACGAAGAAGAGATCGTCTCCCGTATCCGTACGCTTGCTGGGGTTGAAGACGTGCTTTTAGAGACTCCCGGCAAATATCTGGATTATAAGAACAAACAGGGAGAGACACTGCACGGGATACATTTCCTCACCAGTAAAAACTACCCGTCTTTCATGAAACTGCCGATAGAGGGAAGAATGCCACAGGCGGCTAACGAAATAGTGGTTTCACGGTCGCTTATCTGGGAATTGGAGAAAGACGGGGAAAAGAATCCGACATCCGTACAATTGGGAGACCAGACTTTCCAGATTACCGGCATATATGAGCAACTACCGTTCGAACCGGTATATACCCAAGATCAAATGGCTAAAGCCAATCAATCTCAATATCACCGTTTCTCCTTCATCTCCGTTCCTAAGGAACCGAACTATAGGGTCGCTTACATCAAATGCATAGCCGGACAGGAACAGAACGTACGGAAAGAAATACTCAAAATCGTACATAACTGGTTGCCGGCATCCATTCCTTTCCTGCTGACCACCAAACAAGAGGAGCGATTCCGGCTCAATGGAGGGGAGATGCTGATAAGCGACCTGTTCAGCCTATTGTCCGTTATCAGCATAGTCATTACAGTCCTGGGTATCTATTCCGCCATTACACTCGACACGGTCAGCCGGCAAAAAGAAGTCGCCATACGGAAAATCAACGGAGCCGGCCCTAAGGTCATTGCACTATTGTTCGGTAAACTATATATCCGTTTACTTGCCATTTCAGCCATCCCTGCGCTGGCAATCGTCTATATGCTCCTGCGAATATTGACGCAAGAAAAGATAACGATTGATCCCGGCTGGTTAAACAATCCATTGATGTGGCTGGCAATCCTCCTTCTGACCACCACTATCGTATTCGTAACCGTCGCCTATCGTATCTGGCTGATTTCACGGTTGAACCCGGCAGAGGTAATCAAAACGGAATAAAGGAGGATGTGTTCCCACATTAAGCGCGGGAACACAGCACTAAAAACAATTAATATTTTGGATGATAAGACAAATTACATGAATTAGGGCTTATCATAAGCCAACATGTTTTACTTTTGTCCTCAAAACATTAATATTTATTTTATGAATACAAAAACATTAATCGCATTGCTCATGGCAGGAGCAGGCCTTGCCTCCTGTTCACAGCCGATTCCCTCCTACACGGTAATGGGAAATATCCCCGATTCTACCTTTAATGGGAAAACAGTCTATATCTTCGACCGGGATAAGGGGCAAAACATTGACAGCGCAGTGATTGAAAACGGAGCGTTTACGTTCACCGGTCAGATTGACACCGCTGTTTTATGCCTAACCCAAGTCGGAAGGAAATACTATACCACCTTCATGCTCGAAAACGGTACCATCCAACTGAACATGGAAACTCCGAACAGCGCGTCCGGCACTCCCTTGAATGAGACCTTCAGCAGCTATATCCAAGAAGAAAAAAGAATCAGTGAACTCTTCCAGAACAAAATGAAAGAGATCCGGGAGCAGGAACAAGATAAAAGTAAAGTCCAAGAATTGACAAAGACCTATTACGACAATGAGTATAAGCCGGCCTATATGGCTATGCTGAAGGACTTCATCGATAAAAACCAAGATAATTACATCGGTGCTTTTGCCCTTCAAAACCTATCGAACTTTATGAACCCGGAAGAAATGGAATCTATCATTGCCCAATCCAGCGCCTTTATCCAAAGTAGGAACATCATCCGGAAACTGAGCCAACGGATTACCAACCTGAAAAAGACGGCCGTCGGACAACCTTTCACCGACTTTACAGTGGAAACCGAAGATGGCAAAAAGGTTTCCCTCTCCGACTATGTAGGAAAAGGGAATTATGTATTGGTTGACTTCTGGGCAAGCTGGTGCGGCCCCTGTCGTGCAGAGACCCCGATACTGGCAGAAGTGTATAACCAATACAAGGATAAAGGATTCCAAGTACTTGGTGTAGCCACATGGGACCAGCCGAAAGATACAAAGAAAGCCATCGAAGATTTGAAGATTACTTGGCCACAGATTCTCAATGCCCAGAACACGCCTTCTGAACTGTACGGCTTCAACGGAATTCCGCATATCATCTTGTTTGGCCCTGACGGGACAATCGTAGCTCGCGACCTGAGAGGCGATGCGTTGAAAGCAAAAGTAAAAGAGATGATGCAATAATATAATATGCACAAACAACTGCTTATAGTGATGTTGATTTGTCTGAAAGGTGCCGATTATATATCTGCACAGCAGTGGACAAAAAAGGATTCAGTCTGGCTCCAGAACGTCTTGTCCTGCGTCAATGACCCGCGTCATGCTTTTTCGCAGCGCTCGGGCATTTTCAAGGACATCCTTGTCTCGCGGCAGTCTCATGGTCTTACTCCTGCCGCAGTTTCGGCAGGGCGTTCTCCAACCAGACGCCCAGCCGCTCGTCGGCTCCCTCGGGCGTCTGCCTGATGCACTCGGCTACGAAGGCCGCAGCTGCCTGTACGGCAGCCTGGGGGACGTTGCCCCGCAAAATGCGCCCGACGAGCACGGCGGCAAAAATATCGCCCGTGCCGTGGAACATCCGCGGCTGCAGCGGCGTTTTTACGGCATAGCCCTCGCCGCCGCGGGCCGCGCCCACACAGCCTATGTAGCGTCCGCCGCCGATGCCCGTCACGCCGGTCACAACGACCTGCGGCGCTACGCGGGTCAGCCTGGCCGCCTGTGCGGCGGCCTGCTCGGCACTGCCCACACCGGGCAGCGGGTCGCCCAGCAGCAGCGCGGCCTCGGTCACATTGGGGACGATCAGATCCGCCTTGCTGCACAGACTATACATAGCGGGCACCATGTCGGCTCCCAGACCGCTGTACAGCCGCCCTCCGTCACCCAGCACCGGGTCCACGACCTTGAACGCGCGGGGCCACAGCTCAAACGCCTGTTCTACGAGCTTTGCCTGCGCGGCGTCCGCCAGATAGCCCGAGTAGATGCAGTCAAATTTCACGCCCAGCCGATGATAATGTTCCAGAACCGGTACGGTACGGGCAACCTTACTACGCCGATCAACGTGGCCAGTTACAGCTGGGGTAAGCGGCTCA
>ENA-UEOR01001491-UEOR01001491.1-human-gut-metagenome-genome-assembly--contig:-NODE-1491-length-13876-cov-3.682078_pt1 | contig 13876 bp, 8 predicted proteins | sample MGYA00242887_ERZ507890 | MGnify/ENA primary metagenome ERZ507890 (study PRJEB26167, sample SAMN06115431) | human gut metagenome | host: Homo sapiens | place: China:Guizhou | collected 2014-10-21...
GTTAATGCCGATTTGGGCGATGCGGCATCTCCTGATATTTCCGGTCTGATAGGGCAATATGCACATGGCAATGAACCCGGACATCATACCGTATATCTTTATTCGTATGCTGGGTTGCAGTGGAAAACGGCGGAGAAAGTCGATTATATATTGTCACAAATGTATCATGATTCATCCGACGGGTTACAGGGTAACGAGGATTGCGGGCAGATGTCTTCGTGGTATGTGTTTTCGTCCTTAGGTTTTTATCCGGTCAATCCTTCTAATGGAATCTATGTTTTCGGAAGACCGATTTTTGATAAGGTCGCTTTGAAATTGCCAGAAAATAAGGTGTTTGAAATAAGGACGGTCAATAATTCAAGAGAGAACAAATATATTCAGTCGGTTCAGTTGAACGGTCGACCGTATGATAAGTCTTACATCTCTCATGCCGATATAGTGAATGGGGGAACATTGGTTATTACAATGGGAAATAAACCGAATAAGGATTTTGGGGCGAATATGGATTGTCGTCCGAAATCCGCTATTAAATAAAGTGTTATTAATAATTTAAAGTTTTAATGTCATGGAAAAGAATGATTACAAAAAGATTGTAGCATCTTGTTTTTGCAGCATGATGCTGGTTTCGAGTGTTTGGGCACAGGAAAGTGATTTGTATGCCGGGGGTACTGGGTCAAAGTCAGATCCCTATTTGATTGAGACGGAAGCTCAGTTCGATGCTGTACGCGAGAATCGGGGCTCCTATTTTAAATTGATGGCCGATTTGGATTTTGCTTCTTATGAAAAAGAAGGCGGTTGGTGGCCGTTAGGAGAATGGGGAAGCGGAGATGGTTCGGACCAACGTTTTAGCGGTACGTTTGATGGTAATGGGCATAAGATTTCCAATTTGATGGCTAAGCATGGAGATGATACCGGTGCGCATGATATGAGTGTTTTCGGCGTTGTTGACGGTGGTACGATTAGAAATTTATTGCTTGATAATGTGACTGTCATTGGTGGCGGGCGTTTAGGTATCTTGACGGGATTAACTCGTAATGCTACGATTGAGCAAGTGGGAGTTATCAACAGTTCTTGTTCGAACATTGGAACAGGTTCTAATTCCAGCGGCCTCGTTGGGCCTTGTGCCGGTACTACTGTAATCACAGACTGTTATACGGCCGATTGTAATGTAATGGCTAAGTCTACTGATGGTGAGACCGGGGATGCCGTAGGTGGAATCGTTAGTTCTGGAAATGCCACAGTGATGTATTGTTATTCGACTTCTACTATCGAAGGTAAAACCAATGTCGGTGGTATTGTCGGTGCTAATGATGGTGGCGCGGTTATTTCCTGTTTGTCTTTGAACAAGGATATTATAGGCGAAGTCGAAGTGACACATCGTGTTGTAGGAAAGAGAAACGGTGGAGATGTTTCTGATAATTATGCGCACTCTTCGGTTTTATTGAATGGTCAAGCCGTAACAGAGGGAACGGGAATCGATACCGATAATGGAGAAACGGTAGAGGAACTGACCGAATCGTTTTATGCAGACGATATGGGTTGGGATTTTGATGAAATATGGACAATAGATCCCACTATCTCTCCTTATCCGGTATTTAAATGGCAAACAAGCACAAGTGGAGTTACAAATGTCGAAAAAGCCGCTTATAACGTTTATGTGACTACCGACGGTATCCGAGCAGAAGGTTTGAATGGAAATGAAATGATCTATGTCTATACGACGAATGGTGTGTTGGTGGCTAAACAAATAGCTGAAAATACAATAGAGAATATTTCTTTGACCGGAAAAGGTATCTATGTAGTCAATATCGTTTCAACCGGAGCTTCCCAAGCATTTAAGGTTGTAAAATAAAAAATCAAATAGGAGAGGATTCGCTTAGTCGGTCCTCTCCTTTCCTATCTTTTTTAAATTCTAAAATTGCAATTGCTTGTTAAGGAAATGGTTGAATAACAATAATCTAACAGGACGCATGAAAAAAAACAATTTCTTTTATATGGAAAAGGCGGTTTCAATGCTTTCCCATTATTCTCATTCATTCCTATTTTTATTTTTTGTTGTGGTAGGCTGCGCTACGGTTTTAGCAGAAAATGATCAACAGCAGAAAATTTCAGGGGTAGTGAGGGATCAGTCCGGGGAACCTTTACCCGGGGTTAATGTCGTAGTGGTGGGAACTAATACCGGTACGATGTCGAATATAGACGGTGTTTTCAATTTGAATGTATCCGGTGACAAATTGGACAAAGCGGAATTGAAATTCTCATTGATCGGCTTTGCTTCGAAAAATGTTGCCTTGAAGGGAAAAACCGTAGTGAATGTGACTTTAAGTGAAGATGATCAGATATTAGATGAAGTAGTGGTCGTAGGTTACGGCACACAGAAAAAAGCTACTTTAACAGGAGCAGTCAGTACGATAGGAACAGATGAACTGACCGTTACACCCACTTCGAATGTCCAAAATATGTTGGCCGGTAAATTGCCGGGTGTGCGTATTCAACAACGTACGGGAGAGCCGGGTAGTTATGATGCCAAGATGGATATCCGTGGATTGGGTACTCCTTTGGTCGTTATTGATGGTGTCGTAAGAGAGGTGTCAGATTTCCAGCGGTTGGAAGCTAACGATATCGAGAGCGTGTCTGTATTGAAAGACGCATCTGCCGCTATTTATGGTATGCGTGCATCGAATGGCGTGTTATTGGTGACGACTCGTAAGGGTGAGAGCGGTAAGACCCGAATTGATTATACCGGAAGTTTCGGTTTCCAGAATCCGTCGGGCTTGCCTGATGTTTTGGATGCTGCTCAATATGCCGAGCTTGTTCGTGAAGCTGATAAAAATATGGGTAGAGGTATTAATACCACTTTCACGGAAGAAGATGTAGCTCGTTTCCGCCGGGAGGGAGGAACCGACTGGTATGATTTGGCTATGAAAAATTTGGTCCCTCAAACCCATCACAATGTAACGGCCAGCGGAAGCGGGAAGCGTACACAATATTTCCTTTCTTTTGGTTACTATGGCGAAGACGGTATTTGGAAAACCGGCGATTTAAATTACCATCGTTATAATATCCGTTCCAATTTGAGTTTCGATGTTACAAAAGATTTGAAAGCCGAATTGTTGATCGGTGCGATGTCCGATGAAAAGAATCAACCTTATAAAGATACTTGGGAACAGTTCAAAGCTATTTGGATGCTTAAACCTACGGAAACTCCGTATGCCAATAATAATGAGAGTTTTCCTAATGACGTGATGTATGGTTTGAATCCGCTTATGATTACCGATGCCGATCAATCCGGTTATAAGCGTAGGATAAACCGAACCTTGAATACTACATTTACATTGACTTATAAAGCTCCTTTTTTGAAAGGATTAAGTGCTAAGTTTTTGTATGCTTATGATTATAAGAACTATCAACAGAAAGAATTTCAAAAACAATATACATTATATAAATACGATAGGGAGAAAGATGTTTATAATTCTCAGATATATTCATCGCCTTCTTCTATTTACAGAAAATCATGGGAGGGAGCACAGAATCAATTACAGGCTTCTTTGAACTATGAGCGTCTTTTTGCAGAGAAACATAACTTGAAAGTCTTGTTTTTGTACGAACAAAGTGCAAAGGAAGAGGATAACTTGTGGGCAAAAAGAAACTTCGAGATGGATGCCGTAGACGAGATTTTTGCAGGCTCCGAAGAAGAGCAAATCGGTAATGCCGATGCTGGCCAGATTTATCGTGTAACGAATATGGGTCTAGTCGGACGTGTCAATTACGATTATCAATCCAAATATTTGGCAGAAGTTAGCTTCCGTTATGACGGTTCTTCCAAGTTTGCCAAAGGACATCGTTGGGGATTTTTCCCATCGGCCTCTGTCGGATATAGAATTTCGGAAGAGAGCTTTATCAAAGAATTTGCTCCGCTGTCCTTTATTACGAATTGGAAGTTAAGAGCATCTTATGGAGCTATGGGTGACGATGGTTCCTCGTCCTATCAATATTTGTCGGGATATGATTATCCGGGCGCCAGTTATGTATTCGGCGATGTTGTCTATAAAGGATTGGGTTTCAGAGGTCTACCGAATGAACTGATAACTTGGTATAAGTCGAAGACCTTGAACGTGGGAACCGATCTTGATCTTTGGAATGGTATGCTGTCTGCACAGGTAGATTTCTTTTGGAGATACAGAGATGGTCTGTTAGGAAAGAGAAGTGGTGAAGTTCCCGGTACTATAGGTGCTGAATTGCCGGAAGAAAATTTGAATCAAGATTTGTATAAAGGTTTTGAAATCGTATTGGGACATCGCAATAAGATTAATGATTTCAACTATTCGGTAAGTTTGAATTTTGCATTGACTCGTCGTCAGAACAGACATTTGGAGGAAGGGGATGCAGTGAATTCCTATGATAGATGGAGAAATAAATATTCAAACCGATATTCCGATATGGGGTGGGCTTATGGCTCAAACGGACAATTTACTTCGATGGAGGATATTTGGCGGTCGCCTATTCAAGACGGTCAGGGTGGTGCTACCCAGTTGCCGGGTGACTGGAAATATGAAGACTGGAATGGCGACGGAATCATCGATGACAGTGATGTTTATCCGAACGTGTACGAGCACACCAATGATAACGGAAATCCCAAAATGACATTCGGTGCTACTATCGCTGCCGAGTGGAAAGGGTTTGATGTGAACCTGTTGTTCCAAGGCGGTGGTGGATTCAATGTGATCTATTTCGAGCAATTGCAATACCCGTTGTGTTTCGGTGGAAACGGTTTGGCTCATTTTTATGACAGATATCGTCAGGACGAAAATGGGAACTGGATTCCCGGAAAATGGCCTACGACCCGTGATGCCGGATCTTATAGCGTGAATTATGCAAGATGTAAACAGACGACATACGATGCTTCTTATTTACGGTTGAAAAGCGTGGAAATTGGCTATACAATACCCCAGCATATCACTCGTAAATTCAAAGTGGATCGTTTGAGGATATTTGCAAATGGCTATAATTTATTTACGCTATCTAATTTGGATTTCGTCGATCCCGAGCATCCGGAAGGGAATTATGGATACCTGTATCCGATTATGAGAAACTTTAACTTTGGATTGAATTTATCATTCTAATTTGAAATACGATGAGAATAAATAAGATATTAGTATCGGCATTGGTGATGGCCCTATCGTTTTATTCGTGTGATTACTTAGATGTGCCGCCCATTAATATTATACAAGATGATGCGATTTTTAATTCAGAATCGGGTATAACGTCTTATATGACGACTCTTTACTATGACTTACCCATAGAGGACTTTCGCTATACACAACAAGGATTCAATGTATCGGGTAAAGGGCAAGGTCGTTTACCGAATGTATCGGGTGAGGCTATGTGTAGTTCCAGCGATGATATTTCGACCATCGGTGATGGAACTTGGTGGGGCTGTTGGGATTATGGAAAAATTCGTCGGGTGAATTACTTTTTGAAAAATTTCCCGGCCTATAAATCCAATTTCCAGAATACGGTTCTTGCTGATGCATGGATGGGAGAGGCTCATTTTATCCGGGCTTACTGCTATTTTGCAATGGTGAAAAGATATGGTGGTGTACCTATATTGAGAGAACCGCAAGAGTATGTAGGCGATATTGAATCGCTGAAAGTACCGAGAGATACGGAAAAGGCCTGCTATGATTTTATTGCGGAAGATTTAGACGAGGCTTTCCGTCTGTTGCCCGATAATGAGGAGATTTTGGGAAAAGGACGTGCCACCAAATATGCTGCTTTGGCATTGAAGTCTCGCGCTATGCTGTATGCCGGTAGTATCGCGCGTTATGGAACCGTTGATTTGAATGGTTTGGTCGGTATCGATAAGGCTTTGGCAAACGATTATTTCGAATTAGCTTATAAAGCTGTAAAGGAACTTGAAAAATCGAAGAGATTTTCGTTGTATAGGAAGAACTCGGATAAAGAGAAAAATTTTGCCGAGCTGTTCCTTGCCGAGGACAGCCCAGAGAATATTTTCTGTAAATATTTCCAACGCAATGTAAACGCACATGGCTGGGATGTTTATTTCGTTCCTTACCAATACCGTGGAAACGGTTTTTCTTCCAATATGAACCCTACATTGGAATTTGTTGAAATGTTTGAACACAAAGACGGTACTCCTGCAAATTTCGCAGAAAGAGCGAAGGACACTTATTTCGATGATCCTTCGGAGCTGTTTCAAAATATGGATGCCCGTTTTGGCGGTTCGATCATTTATCCGAATGCTATTTTCAAGGGAGAGCCTTGTTCTATACAAAAGGGATTGATCATAGAAGATGGTAGCAAGAAGGAAAATGCCACGAATTATGAGGAGGCTGTTTATACGGCCAATGACGGACAGGTTTATCATATTGTAGGGAAAAGCGGAAGTGGAAATTATTCGGGTAATATGACTGGTTTCTTTATGCGCAAGTACTTGAACGAGAATATGCCGCAATCAGAAGTCATCGAAAATTATTCGGAACAACATTGGATTGAGTTCAGATATGCAGAAGCTCTCTTGAATGGAGCCGAAGCGGCGGTAGAAATGGGGCAGCATTTGGACGATGCCTTGCTTTGGATAAATGATATCCGCAGTCGTGCAGATATTAAGCAACTTTCTTTGAGCGATTTGACCGTAGATAAGGTTAGACACGAACGCAGAATCGAGCTGGCTTTTGAAAATCACACGTATTGGGATTTGAGACGTTGGAGAATTGCCGATAAAGAAATCGAGACCAAGCAGTATACGGGTTTGTGTCCATATTTCGATATTAACAAACAGAAGTATATATTCGAGGAAGTCGTTGCCAATAAATACTATTATACATTCGATGTAAAAATGTATTATGAGAGAATTCCTGATGGGGAAATTGCCAAGAATGAGAAATTGAAACAAAATCCGTATTATAATTAAAAGCGTAATAAAATATGAAAAGGTTATATTATATATTTGGTTTGTCGGCATTGCTTCTCTCGTCCTGCAACTATTTTGAATATGACAATTATGAAGCTCCGAATTCCGGTTTGGAAGGGACTGTTGTCGACCGTAAGACCAACGAGTCTTTGCAGGCAGAAGCGGCAAATAGCTATAAAGTCGAATATTATGAGTTAAGTTGGGAAGAGGCGGGACACGCCAATACCCAGTCCCGATTCTTTTGGGGGAAAGCCGATGGCACTTTTTTGAATACGAAAATTTTTGCCGGGAAATATCGGATTACTTTGAAAGAAGGCGCATTTTACGCTCCCGAACCGGAAGTCGTGTATTTGAAAGAGAATCGTTTGACCCGATTGGATTATTCCGTTATACCTTATGCTCGTGTGAATATAGATGAAATCACATTGACCGGTAGCAAACAGAATAATTTGGAGATCAAATATACGATTGAAGATACAGAGAAGGAAGTCAATACGGAAGGTTTGGACGAGGGGTTGTATACTTTGAGCGAAGCCCAAGTTTTTATTTCCAGCAAATCTCCTAATGTGGGAGTGAATAATTCGGAAACCAAGTATACGATAAGAGCTAAAAAGGAATTTGAACGTGGCGATTATGAACCCGGAGTACCTTTCCAAGTGGTAGAAAAGAATGTAAGAAATTTGGATCCGGGGAAATATTGGGTGCGTATTGGAGTCCGTACCGCTAATCCTCAAAAACGATATAATTTTAGTACGATAAAAGAAATTGTTGTTCCGGCACAAACTGTTGAAAAATAAAATTATAAAATATGAATGTAAAGTATGCTATAATATTGGCATCTGGTTTGAGCAGCACTGTGGCAGTCATGTCACAGGCTGCTCCTTTAACGAATGGGGATATCGATTCTCCTTCACAGGATGCTATGATTCTGCCTATGGAAGAATCGAAGGTGTCGGTCGTTTATGACCCCAAGACCTCGGTGGTTTTTACAGATGAGGGAATAAAAGGGACAAGCGATGGTTTGACATTGGATTTGGGAGAGATCGATTTCGGTTCGGGGGACTATGATCGTGTTTGGGTCGAGATGGCAAATGTTATGAAACCGACGGAGCAGACCGGATTCGATTTTTATTTAGATGACATGCTTTTGGAACCTAAGACCGATTTTACAATTGCACAGGAACTTCCCCATCTCGATTCTTATGAATCCGATAAACAACCTCAGGAAGGTCTTTTTTTCAAAAATCAGAATGTGCCTTTAAGCCAGATTTCGGTAATTGATGTTAGGGGTGATGACAGTTATGGTAAAATAACGGCGGCCGTTGCTCAGGGCGTGTTGAACCAGAGCAATGCGGAGGTTTACTTGGTGTATGAAGATCATCACCAGACACAGTTCGAAGACGTTTATGGGAAACAGGGGGAAACGTGGAACCTCTTACGGGGAAATTATTCGGAAGAAAAATATGCGGGATTAGCTACGTTGGTCGATAAGTATAAAGATCGTTTTAAAAAGATGGTCCTTTGGGATCCTGATAAGGAATGGACTTGGTGCTTGGCACAAATGATTTGTGCACAGCAAAAAGGGATTCCAGTTACTAAGGAGATAAAGGAATTTTTTAACAATGAACTGGATTGGAATATAGAATGTGAAGACATTTCGAATAATTGGGCCACTAAATTGGAGGCCTATCAGTGGGCTATCGATAACTTGGCCGACGGATGTCATAAGTCTCTGAGCTTTTCTGCCGGTTTGCGTAGTGACTATGTTTCCAATCCGTGGAAGATATATGATTATGCAGCAGCCTCCAAAGGGTTTGTATTTTTTTTAAGCGATTCGGATCCCGATGAGTTTGCCATGATCCAGAAGATTTGTGATAAAATAGACTATCAACCGGGTTCTTCCACAATGGGTTATGGGGCAGGAAAAGACGGGGATGCTCTGAATAATGCAACCAATCCGTATAATGTAGGTTTTATGGTTAGTGATTATTATGCAAACGGAAGTTTTTGGTGCTCGTTCCCGAGGAAAGCTTTCCAACAGCGTAAGGGTCAAGCCATAGAGGCATTGCCCGGCAAAATCTATGTGAGTCTTATATGGAGTGATGGAGATAACGTGCAATTCGACTCCAATCAAATGTACAATATGTTTAAGAATGCTCCGGGTAGGGGAAAGGTTCCGGTAGGTATGACAATGGCTGCATCTTTGCAAGAGTTGAATCCCGTTTTGTTGGAGTATTTTTATAAAAATCTGACTCCCAATGATGAATTAGTCGCCGGTCCCTCTGGATTCCAGTTTATCTATGGCGATAAATACAATGAAAATAATTATGAGAAATGGCTGGAAACCAATCAAAAATGGTTGGAAACAGCCGGCTTCCATACTGCTTGCCTGTGGAATACAACTAATAAAGAACGTTTTGGGAGATATATGCAAACTTGTGGCTTGCAGGGCGTTTTTGATGGTTTTGAAAATAATAAGGAACGTTATGAGGTTGGTAAAGACGGCGAAGGTGTTGTCTGTATTCTACAAGGAGCTCATTGTTGGGAAGAGGGCGATGTGTATAAAGATTTGATAAGTGTAAAACCCAACGGGCAAAAGCCTGTTTTTCGGAATGTTTATCTGATTGCGGCCAGTTACGGCGGAGTAGGAGGATATGAACGGTTGATTCGTGAATTACAGCGTGTCGAAAGTTATTTGCCGAATACATATGAGTTTTTATTGCCCATGGATCTTTGTGCTACGCTAAAAGAGTATATTGAAAAGAATGGAGGAAATGGGCATGAATAAATTCTTTCTGTTTTTACTTCTGTCGTTCCTTGTTGCCGCAAAGCCTGCATATGCCGGGGATATTCGTATTCCGGCCAAAGGAGGAGGCCTTTATCAAGTTGTTATCGTCAATAAGGGTACAGAAGGCGCTAAGTATGATGGAAAGACCGAATCTATAATTAATACGAGTTCGGGAACGAGGATACGTATCAGAGATATTGATTTCGGGGATGCAAGGTATGGTTTGTATAACCGGTTTATGGTGGAATACACGCACCCCGGAGATTGCGAGGACGGCTTCTTTGATATTTATATAGAAGATACGGCGGTCCCTGTGGCATCGATTCCTGTGGAACAGACGAAAGAGGGAGAGTATAAAGAAGCGTCGGCTCCGTTAAGTGTAAACATTACTGGTTCTCATGCCATATATGTCCGGTGGAGAAACCATTCGGCCTGTCTGAAAACGTTCGGGGCAAATGAATTGGTCCCTTTTGCCAGCGTAGAACTGATTCGTACAGGGTCTTTGACGAAGTATGAATTTGGCAAAGGAACTTTGGGAGAACTATCCGGTAAGCATCGTTTGAAAATGGTCTGGCGCGGGAATAGTGCGAACGTGGCTAATGTTTATCTGGATAAGAGTGATGTCGTTTCCGTGATGGATATAGAGGAGGAAAAACTGATTGTCGTTGGCGGTAAATTGGGTTTTAGAATTAATTCTGCGACACCTATAAGTAATGTCGAGGTTTATTCTCCCGAAGGATTGAAAGTGAAAGAATTGAGGCTTTCCGATTGTTCGGCATTCGTATCGGTCGCTCCCGGATTTTACATTGTCAGGATAACAAGAGGGAATGGTGGTGCGGTCGTGAAGAAAATATTAGTAACAGAATGACCAAACAAAAAACAGGATTATGAAACGAGGTATTTTATTTTTGCTATTAACTACTTTTTGGGGTGTCTTTGTGGAAGCCGGGAATAACAAGGAAGTGCCCGTTTCTAATTTGAGAGTTCCGGCCTATCCTTTGGTTACCATCGATCCTTACATTTCGGCGTGGTCACATACCGATAAGCTGTATGAAGATGAAGTTCGGCATTGGACAGGAACAGAACATTCTTTGACAGGCGTTTTAAGGGTCGATGGTAAATGCTATCGGTTCATGGGAAAAGGCGAACAGGCTTTAACTTCAATTTTGAAAGATGCCCGAGACGAGGAATGGACAGCCAGATATACGAATACAATGCCTTATGCCGATTGGTATACAAAAGAGTATAATGATACGGAATGGCAGGAAGGTGCGGGGGCTTTCGGGAGCGCCGATATGCCTCATGTTAAAACCGAGTGGAATCAGGGGGATATTTGGATACGTAGGAAGTTTTCGATCGAAGATAAGAATATCTCGAAGAAACGGTTATATCTCGTTTATTCGCACGATGATGTTTTTGAACTGTATCTGAATGGGCAGATGTTAGTGAGCACGGGATACAAGTGGCGGAATTATGTCGTGCAACCGTTGGATGCAGAACAAGTGAAATCGCTAACCGCAGAAGATAATCTCATTGCAGCCCATTGTCACAATACGAAGGGAGGAGCTTATGTCGATTTCGGCCTATTTACCGATGATGAAATGGAGTCTTTTTTCGGTACGGAAGCCGAACAGACAAAGGTAAGCGTATTACCTACCCAGACCTATTATTCTTTTTATTGTGGTCCTGTCCAATTGGACTTGAAATTTACGAGTCCATTGGTCTTGAATGATTTGGATTTATTGAGTAGCCCGGTTAATTATATTAGTTATGAAGTCCGGTCATTGGATAAATGCGCTCACGATGTGCAGATTTATTTTTCTGCGACTCCCCGATGGGCGGTTAACAGTTTGGATCAAGAAGTAAGTGTAGAAAACTATCGATCTTCCGACATTCATATTCTGAAAACGGGGACATTAGAGCAGAATGTTTTAGGTAAAAGCGGTGATATTATTTGTATCGATTGGGGATACTTTTATCTGGCCGGTAACCTATCTGAATCTTCTGATATGTCTGTGGGAACTCCCCGCTCTATTCAAGAGAGTTTTGCAGGAAAAGGAATACTGCCGGATACAAAAATATCTCGGACATCGGTACGTTTGGATAAGGAAGAAATTCTTTTAGCGTATAGCGAAAATCTGGGCAATGTGAGAGAACGGAAATCCGAAGGATATTTGATGATCGGTTATGACGATATTGCCTCTGTACAATATTTCGGGAAAAACCTGAAAGCGTATTGGAAGAAAAAATATCCGACGATGGACGCCGCATTGGCCGATGCCCGAAAGAATTATAAAAAAAACATGCAGCGATGTGACGAGTGGGATTATAAGGTTATGAAAGACGCTGTTGAAGCCGGAGGACAGCAGTATGCCGAACTTTGTGCAGCCTCTTATCGCCAAGCTATATCGGCTCATAAACTGGTTTGTGGCCCCGCCGGTGAGTTGTTCTTTTTTTCTAAGGAAAATAACAGCAACGGGTCTATCGGTACGGTTGATGTGACATATCCTTCTTGTCCTATTTTTATTCGGTATAATACAGAAATAATGAAAGCTATGCTGGATTTCATTTTCGATTATAGCGAGTCGGGCCGTTGGAAAAAGCCTTTTGCTGCACACGATGTCGGTACATATCCTTTGGCAAATGGGCAAACTTATCAAGGAGATATGCCTGTGGAAGAAACGGGGAATATGTTGATTATGACGACTGCGATCGCTATTGTCGATGGGAATGCAGACTATGCGGCAAAACATTGGGAAATCTTGACGGCTTGGAGCAATTATTTGGCCGAGGCAGGTATGGATCCTGAAAATCAGTTGTGCACCGAAGATTTTGCGGGACATTTGGCGCACAATGCCAATCTTTCGGCCAAAGCCATTATGGCGATTGCCGGTTATGGTCGCTTGGCCGAAATGTTGAATAAGCCGGAGGAGGCCAAGAAATTTACCGAAATGGCTAAAAGAATGGCCATTGAGTGGGAACGGAGAGCCGATGACGGAGACCACTATCGGTTAGCTTTCGATATGCCGGGTACTTGGAGCCAGAAGTATAATTTTGTATGGGATAAAGTTTTGGGCCTTAATATATTGCCAGACCGTATAATGAAAAAGGAAGTCACTTTCTATCTGAAAACCCAGAACAAATACGGGTTGCCTTTGGACAATCGCTTTACATGGGGTAAAACTGACGATACCGTATGGAGTGCCACAATGGCCGACTCGGAAGGTGATTTTCAAGAGTTGATACGACCGATTTGGAAATATGTGAATGAGACTTCTTCGAGAGTCCCTTTGGGCGATTGGTATGAAACATTGAATGCCGACTATATAAACTTTCGGGCGCGTTCGGTGGTCGGAGGTGTCTTTATGAAATCATTGGATTATTATCTTAGAAATAAAAGGAAATAGATTGTGGAAAAGTGGATCAAAAAAATAATGCAATTTGGAGGTTTATTCCTCTTTATGTCCTGCAATCAGCCCGTCGATGTAGTAACGATCGACTTGTCAAGGGAAGAGGCCGAGATACCTCCCTCCTTGTATGGTATCTTTTTTGAAGAGATTACTCATTCTGGAGATGGCGGTTTAAATTGACGAAATGACAAAAAAGTATTGCACAACAGCGAGGAATTGGCGAAAAAAATCAATTCGGCAATCTTCCCCGGCACTCAGGGCGGCCCGCTGGAACACATTATCGCCGCCAAAGCCGTCTGCTTTAAGGAAGACTTGAGCACCGAGTTCAAAACCTACGCCGCTCAGGTAATTAAAAATGCAAAAGTTTTGGGCGAAGTTTTAAAAGAACGCGGCCTTGACCTCGTATCCGGCGGCACCGACACCCATCTGCTGCTGGTCGACCTGCGCCCCAAAGGCCTGACCGGCGACGTCGTGGCGCAAAAGCTGGAAGAAGCCAACATCACTTGCAACAAAAACGCCATTCCGTTTGATCCTCAGCCGCCCAAAATAACGTCCGGCATCCGTGTCGGCACCCCGGCCGGCACCACCCGCGGCTTTAAGGAAAAAGAATTTACGCTGATCGGCAACTGGATCGGCGACATCATTGACGCTCTGGCCGACGGAAACGCCGAAAAGACGATTGCGGAAACCAGGCAGAAAGTCATCACTTTGTGCGAAAAGTTTCCGATTTACTGAAACAAAACG
>ENA-UEOR01001492-UEOR01001492.1-human-gut-metagenome-genome-assembly--contig:-NODE-1492-length-13873-cov-4.162438_pt1 | contig 13873 bp, 9 predicted proteins | sample MGYA00242887_ERZ507890 | MGnify/ENA primary metagenome ERZ507890 (study PRJEB26167, sample SAMN06115431) | human gut metagenome | host: Homo sapiens | place: China:Guizhou | collected 2014-10-21...
CTGTTTGTTACCGATGGAATGCTTTATCCATTTGTAATCGCTGTACCGGTTGTTGCGTACGGTAATGCCGATAGGATGCGTATGGCGGATTCCAGTCCGTAGATGGCATTGCCGCGTTTCGGGTTGAGCAATTCGTCCGAGTAATGGAGACGGGCATCGACAGGCGCCGTGTGCCAGCCGTCCGTGAAGGCATATTCGGGGGTCTTGCGGTATTCGTCCATCCACTTGGCATAGTAGACGATCGAGTGCCCTCCGAGGTATTTTTCGATGCGTTTTTTCGCTCGCTTCGTCAAGTTGCGTTCGGCGATCTTGGCAATTGTCTCGTGCCCTTCGCGTCCCCATCCGAAGACGGGATCGGAGTAGAAAAGGGCGCTGCACAGTAGCAGAATCAGTAATTTTTTCATAAGTTTCAGCGAGTCAATCGTGCAGCCCCCGGCTGCGGAGATACGAGATCAGTAATTCAGGGCGGTCGGTCTGGATCAGGGTCGCGCCCATGTCAATCAGTTTTCCGTAAATTGCGGCGGGGCCGCCTTCAAAGGCCCTGTCGTCGTCCAATCCGCCGCAGAGCGAACTCCAAAGCGAGTTCACCCAGAGCTTCGAACCGCCGTCCGCGATGCGTTTCATGCAGGCTTCCACCTCGGGCGTATATTCGTCCCAGCAGACCTCGTAGGCCAACGGCTGCTTTTCCGATTTCCGGTACTCCTCGAAGAGTTCGCGTCCCTGCGGTTTGAGGATGTCGATGACCGGCATGTACATCATGTTGTGCGGATAGGCGGCGAACTTCGCTGCCACGACCTCCGCCGGACGCTTGCCCTTGATGAGCACCTGATCCGTGACGCCCAGCTCCTCGGTGACAGCCAGCGCGAGGTCGTAATATTCGTACCCCTGATCGATGTTCACCACGATGCGGTCTTTGCAGACCTCCAACGCTTCGCGCAGGGTCGGCATCCGCAAATCGGTCTTCTGGTTGTGCGCCGTACGGAGCACGCAGCGGCAGATCGAATCGTAGGTGATGTCGCAGACTCGGCCTTTTCCGCTGGTCGTACGGTCGATCGTCTTGTCGTGGCAGAGCACCAGCACGCTGTCCTTGGTCAGTTTGAGATCCATCTCCATGACATCCACGCCCATCGCGATCACGGACTCGATGGCGTCGATCGAGTTTTCGGGCCAGTTGCGCCAGTCGCCGCGGTGTGAGACGACCACGACGTTCTTCGACGTCGGATCGTGCAGTTCGGCCAGAATCCGGTCCGTGCGGCGGCCGGCGGCCGGTTCGGGTTGCGACGCGCACGAGCAGAGGAGTGCCGCCGCGCCGAATAATATCAGCAAACTTTTCATTTTCAATCGTTTTTTTCAAATTTGACAAAAGGCGGAAGGCCTGCCGTGGGGCACGGCCTTCCGCCGATATGCGGATTATTCCAGTACCGGATAGGTGTCCGAATCCACCCATTTGCGGACGGCCGTCGTCGGTTTGGCCGGAAGCGTCTCGGCCGGCGTCGACGCATAGATTTCGGCTCCGGCGTTCAGCGCCTCCGTGAAAGAAGCGCATTCCTGTCCGGACGAAGGCACCGTGACGGCACCCGATTTCATTTCGTCGAGCGAAAGCAGCAGCCCGAGGCTCTCCGCCCATACCGAACCGTCCTGCTTCGAGTCGTTGCCGACGATCCAGTCGGGATTCTTCTTGCCCGAGGGGCAGGCTTCGTTACCGTAGACGTTCTGTACGTTGCCCTTTTTGTTGTAGCCCACCGACGAGGCGAACGAATCGTTCTGGGAGACGTCGGCCAGCGTCGAATAGCAGTTGACGACGAAACTGTCGTCGCTGACGATGCCGACGATACCGCCGATGTTGTTGTTGTTCGAAGCGACCCGCTCGATCCAGCTGTAACAGTTGACGATATAATTGCCCTTGCCGTCGCTGCCCTTGGAGATCTGGCCGGCGATGCCGCCGAGGTTCTCGCCTTTCACGCCTTTGTCCAGCTCGACGGCTTCGATTTTGCCGCCGCGGTTGCCGCAATTGATGATGACGCCTTGATTCTGGCCCGCGATACCGCCCAGCACGGCCGCCTTGCCCGAACCGATGATCTCGCCCCGGAAGGTGACGCCGTCGATCACGCCGCGGTTCGTTCCGACGACGCCTCCGGCGGTCTTGAAGGCCGTCGAGAGCGCGAGGTTCTCCACCGCGAGATCTTTGATCGTCCCCTCGTTGCCGCCGAACAGTCCGAAGGACTCGCCCGACGCGGTCGTCTTCACGTTTCGGATCGTGTGGCCCTTGCCGTCGAACACGCCGCCGAAATAGACCAGACTTCCGGTCTCGAACGAGACGGGCACGGCGCTCTGACCCTCGAAATCGATGTCGGCGCTCAATTCGTAGCAGGCTGTCGAGAGGTATACGGCGTCGGCCGCACCGGAGTTGATCGACTCGGCCACGGCGTTCCAGTCGGCCGGGGAGCTGATCTTCCACGGATCGGAGGCGGTGCCGCTGCCCTCGATTTCGGGCGCTTCGGGCGCATCGTAGTCGAAATCGACCTGAATCGTCACCGGACAGTGGTCGGAGGGATAGATGCCCTCGTAGATCGAGTTGTCCACCTTATAGGTTTTCAGCGACAGCTGACCGCGCGTGTAGATGTAGTCGATGCGGGCCGTCGAGACCGAAAGGTCGGTCGAGGTCTTGTGCCCGTTGAACGTGCCGACGGGACCGTCGACGAACGCCGGATCCGTCGCCTGATAGGCGTCCTCCCAATGGGTGCGGAACGTCGCCGAAGCGGCGTCGTCCTGCGTGGCATTCATGTCGCCGACCAGCACCGAGGGCATCCCCAGCGTGTTGTACATCTGCTCGCGCTCGATGATGACCTTCGCGGCCTCCGAACGCGCCATGTCGGCCAGCGGCATGTGCGTCACCATCATGAAAAACTGCTTGCCGTAAGCCTTGTCCGTCACCACGGCGCAGCAGGCGATGCGGTGGTAGCTCACCTCGTCCCAGCCGTAGCTCATCTCGTCGGGCGTCGGCGAGAGCCAGAAATAGTGCCGGTCGCTCAGTTCGAACCGATCGGGATCGTAGGCGATGCCCAGCGCCTCGCCGTTCTTGCCGTCCTGCGAATCGCGGCCGACGAACCACCATTCGTAGTTGCCGCCCTTGCCCGCCACCAGCGTCGGCAGTTCGCTCTGGATCGTACTGTTGGCCTCCTGGAATCCGAAGATGTCCCAGTCGTTGTTGACGATCGACTGCGCGAGGATGTCGCGGCGATGCGTCCAGACATAGTCGCCCGTACCCTTGTTCGAGATCCAGAGGTTGTAGGTGCCGAGCTTGACCGTCTGCTCCGTGATATCGGGCTCGGCGGGCGGGGTGTCGTCCTGATAATAATTGTGGTTCAGTTCCGTCGGAAAATCGTCGGCGCATCCCGCCAGCAGACAGAGTGCCGCGCACAACGGAAACAACAGATACTTTTTCATTTCAGTCGGTTATTTTTCGGTTGTTCATTGCTGATAGTTGATATGGCGTGCGTTACGGCCGTACTGCGACCAAGCCGACACCGCGGCGGAGTTTACGCCCGGCAGCGCCACCGCGTAGACCTTGAGCTTGCCCGCCGAAGCGTCTTTGCCCAGCACGTAGGAGTAGCCCCACTCGGAGATCGAGACCGAACCCTCGAACATGTCGGCGATCTGTTCGTCGTAGACCGGCTTGCCGTCGGGCGACAGCACGACGTAGTGTCCGGTCTCGGTGGCGACATGCACCTGTCCGAGGTTATCCACCGCCGGAACACTGTTGCAGTGCGCATCGAGCGGATACGACCAGACGGTGGAACCGTTCGAGGTGCTGAGCGCGTAGACGGTCGAAGGCGTCGCCGCATCGGCCACGATGTAGAGCGTCTGCCCGTCGGCGCTCAGCGAGGCGCCGCCCTGAACGAATCCGTCGGGCACGGCGACGCTCCATTTGGGCGTTTTGGTCGAGGAGGCCGTCAGATTCGTGCAGTCGAAGCAGGCGATGTTCCACGAACCGCCGCTGCCCTCCTTGATCTTGCCCGGAAGGTAGACGCAGTTGTCGGCGCCGACGCAGGGCTGGCAGCGGCCGGCCGAGAGCGTCTTGCCGGGTGCGAACGTATCGGCCGTCGGAACGGGGCTCCAAACGAACTGATCGTCGGGAACCATGATGCCGTAGCCGTATTCGCCCGTATTGGTGAAGATCACCACGCCGTTTTTGAGGACGATCGTGCCCGACGTACCGCCGCCGTTGGCCGGAGTGGCCTGGGCCGTATTGCGTCCCGACGATTTCTCGAATCCGCGGATCGCGCCGTTCGTGCCCCGGCTGCCGACGACGACCATGTTCGGGCCGACGCTCGGCGTCGAGAAGGCGATGCGGGCGCCTGCGGCGTAGGCCGTCTGGTTCTTCCAGAGCACGGAGCCCGTCGAACCCTCGAACGCATAGACGGTCGGGACGGCCGAATCGTCGCCGTAGGCGTGCGCCACCCAGTAGACCGTACCGTCGGCATCTACCGACGGGTAGGCGATCTCCTTTCTGAGATTGACCTTGTCCTGCGCGGCGGCATCGTATTCCCACGCCACGGCACCCTCGGCGTCAAGCGCCACCAGTTTGCCATCGCCGGTCACGGCATAAACATAACCCAGATCGCTCACCGTCACGACGTTGGCATCGCAAAGCGCATCGGCCGAAGCGACCTCGGTCGACCACAGCAGCGTGAAATCCGACACGTCGCCGTCGCGGACGTTGATTGACTTGGTCGCGCTGCTTTCACCGCCGCGGTCGTCGGCGACGGTCAGCTTGACCTGGAACATGCCCTTCTGCGTGAAAGTGTAGGAGGGATTCGTCTCCGTCGAGGTCGAACCGTCGGGGAACACCCATTCGCGCGAGACGATCTCGCCGTCGGAATCGGTCGACTTGTCGGTGAAGGTCACCTCGTCGCCGACATTGACCATCATCGGCGAATAGCTGAAATCGGCCGTCGGCACGACGTTGTCGGCCAGCACGGTGACGACCTTTTTCACGGTCGCGCGGTTGCCGTCGGCGCCCCACGCCGTGAGCGTCACCGTGTATTCGCCCGCCTGATTGTAGACGATCGGATCGGGTTCGGCCTCTTCCGACCAGTTGCCTTCGCCCGAGAAGCCGAAGTGCCAGAAATACTCCGCGACGGTCGTACCCTCCACGGAGGTGGTGTTGGTGAAGGTTACGGGAGTCACGCCCGCCACGATTTCGGCGGCCGCGACGGTAAAATCGGGTTCGATGATCGAGTCGTATACGATCTCCATATCGTCGTTGCTGTCCGTGCATCCGATCAGCACGAAGAGCGTCGCGACGCTCAGAATTGAAAGGATTCGTTTCATTGTGATGTATTTTATCGTTTTAAGGTTTAGCGTTTCCCCCTGCCCCGGAGATATTCGTCCATTTCAGCGGGATAGTCGCATTGGATCATACGCACGCCCGCAGAGACGAAACCGTCTATCACGGTCGTGTTGCCGTTGTAGAACGCCTGCCCTTCGTCGTCGAGCAGATTGGTGACCGAGAGCGCCCGCGCGTTGATGGACGAGATCCACGAGGCACCCGCGTATTGCGTCGAGGTCTGGATCATGTAGACCGGCGAGTAGGCCGCCATCCGGGTCAACTCCTCCTCCTTGTTGGCATGGGGCGCGATGATCCCCTGCGGTTTCTGCCGCGAAAGCCAGTCGGCGCGGTCGGTGTCGTCGGAGATGTAGAACTGCACGCGGTCGAGACAGCCGCAGCGTTCGACCACGTCGTAGACCTTCTCGATGCTCACGTCGCTCTCCATGCACTTGTCCAGATTGAACCACACCTTGCCCCGGAACTCCATGAGCACCTCTTCCAGCGTCGGGATCTTCTGGTCGGAAACCTTGCCGTCGGTGGTTTTGAGACGGAAGCGCCCCAGCTCCTCCAACGTGAAATCGGCGACCATGCCCTTGCCCGAAGCGTAGTCGTTGTAATCGGTGAAACGGCTCAGATAATTGTCGTGCAGACAGATGACTTCGCCGTCCTTGGTAATCTGCACGTCGGTCTCGATGAACTCCACGCATCCCAGCTCCACACAGCGGCGGAACGCCGCCATCGAGTTGGGCGGCAGTTCGTAGCCGTTCTTCGTGTTGCCGCGATGGGCCATGATCCACATCTTCGAGGGATCGAAATTGCGGCACGCCCAGCTCAGCGAAAGTCCCGCCGCCTCGATCTGGCGCATCAGCGTTTCGGTACCGCCGTCGGCATAGGCGACCTCCGCCCGAACCGTGTAACGGCCCTCCTCGGCATAGCTGTGCGTGAGCGTCTCCGAAGCCGAAGCGGTCTGCCGGCGTTCGCTGCCGTCGCCGAAATCCCAGCTCACGCCCGTGACGCCGGTCATCCGGTTGAGCGAAAAGACGACCTCCTCCCGACACGCAGGAAAATCGTTGCTCACGACCATGGCGGCTTCGGTATCACTCACCGAGATCGATCGCGACAGTTCGCTCATCGAACCCGCGACCGGTGTGACGGCGGCTTTCACCGTGTAGTCTCCGGCAGCGGCATAGGCATGGTCGACCTCTCCGCCGGCTGCCGCCGAAGAGGTCTTGCCGTCGCCGAACATCCACAGCACACTGCGGACGTTCGACACGTCGCCGCCGAGCGAGAAGCGCACGGACTGCCCGGCCGCGGGCGCTTCGGGCGTCCAGACGATCGAAAGGGCGGTCTGCTGCGGCCCGGGCCGCTCCTCCCCGCCGCCGTCCGAACAGGCGGCGATCAGGGCGAGCCCCGCGATCCACAGCATATGCGGCATGTTTTTCAGGCGTATCATCGTCTCCGAATCATTTCACCCCGTATCCGGGATTCTGGTAAAGTCCCTCGGGGTTGAGAATCCGCTCGTTGTAGGGAATGGGCAGCAGCAGATCCTTCACCGAGAAATTGGAATTGATGGCGTTGTAATGCTCGATCATCTCCTCGTTCGAGTACATGCGCAGCACATCCTGCCAGCGCAGCCCCTCCTGAATGAACTCGAAGAGACGCTCGTCGTAGATGCCCTGACGCAGATCGCTGCCCGACCAGTCGGCCAGACCGGCGCGCCGGCGCACCATATTCAGGTAGGTCTCGGCCATCGGCGAAACGCCTTGCCAGTAATAGGCTTCGGCCAGCATCAACGCCACGTCGGCGTAACGCAGCACGATCCAGTTGTTGCCGCCGTAACCGTTGGCGCCGCATTCCAGATCGGCGTACTTCATCGTATGATAGTAGGTCACGCCGGCCACGGTCGTCGCGCGCAGGTAGTTGCGCCGCACGTCGCCCGGATCGAACGATTCGTAGACCTCTCCGGTGGTCATGTTGTGCATCTGGCCGATTTTATAGGAGGTGACGCCCGTCGTGCTGGGGCCGAACTGGTAGTTCCAGATCGAACCGAGATCGGCATTTCCCTGCACGTAGTTGATCTGGAAGATGTTCTCGGGGCAGGACTTCTGCGTGGAGAGGTCCCAGATCTGGTTGTAGGGAATTTCCGACAGCTCGCCGAAAGGACGCATCCCCCACACCGAGGTGAGCTTCTCGATGGCCGTGGTCAGGTAGGAGCTCTTTTCGGAGGCGAAATCCTCGTCGCAGGCGCATTGCAGAGCCGCCTTGCCGTAAAGCGCCAGCGCAGCGGCCTTGCTGGCCCGGCCGCACTCCGAAGCGGGCTGGAAATCGGCCAGCGGGCTGTCCAGCACGAAATCGAGATCGTCGAAGATCGCCTTGTAGATCTGCGCTTTGGGGCGACGGTAGTTGTTGGCCGCCACCTCGTCCTTCGAATCCAGACGTTCCAGCACCAGCGGCACGTCCCCCCACTCCGTCACCAGATGGAAATAGGTCAGCGCACGGACGAAACGCGCTTCGGCCTCGTAGGTGTCGCGCGCCTCGGAGGCGGAATAGGTCACGTCGTCGAGGTGGGAAAGCAGCGTATTGACTCGCGAAATGCTTTTGAACAGCTGCGTATAGCGGTTGTAGACGTACTGGTTCTCCTCGGTGAGCGTATAGTTGTAGAACTGATAGGGAATGCCGCTGCTGGCTCCGCTGTCGGTCACGACGGTCACGTGTGCCCGCACGTCGGTGAAATAGTAGTTGTACTGGTAGTAGTAGCTCTGCGCGAGCGACTGATAAACCCCGTTGAGCGAGGTTTCGATGTCGGCCTCCGAGGTGTAGAAATTTCCGGCCGTCGTGGCGTTGGGATCGAACTCGTCGAGGAAATTGCAGGACATCAACGAGGCCGAGACGGCCAGAACTGCGAATATCTGTTTGATTTTCATGATCGTCCGAAATTAGAAGGTGAGATTAAGACCGAGCGAGTAGATGCGGGCGAGCGGGTAACACCCCCAATCGAATCCCGGCATCAGGTTGCTGCTTTTGTACGACACTTCGGGGTTGTAACCGCGATAGGGCGTGATCGTGAAGAGGTTGTCGCCGCTGAAATAGACGCGGCACGACGAAACGTGGAGCTTGCTCATCCAACGCTTGGGAAGCGTGTAGCCCAGCGTGATGTTCGCGCAGCGGAAGAAGGAGGCGTCCTCGACGTAATACGACGAGAGTTTGAGCGACGTGTTGGGTGTCGAGATGCGCGAAGCGATGGGCACGTTGTTGCGTCCCGGCTGCTCGTCGGAGATATAGCGGTCGGCCACGATGGCGTACTGGTTGCCCGAACCTTCCATGTTGTAGAGGTAGTAGTCCTGGAAATTGATCACCTCGCCGCCGTAGGAGTAGACGAAGCTGGCGCTGAAATCGAGTCCCTTCCACGAAAGGTTCGTCGAGAAACCGCCCGTGAAATCGGGATAGGCGTCGCCGATGATCGTCTTGTCGTCGGTGGTGATGAGTCCGTCGCCGTTGACGTCCTCCCAGATCGCGTTGCCGTAGGAGAGCGCGTCGAGCGAATAGGAGGAGACCGCCGGCCCTTTCAGTTCATAACCTTCGGGGAACTTGTTGCCGTTTTTCAGATAGACCTCGCGGTCGAGAAGCGCATTGGCGTAGTCGGCCTTCGACATGATACCGATGGCGTTGTAACCGTAGAACGAACCGATGGGATACCCCTCTTTGGTGATGTGCGAACCCACGGAGCGCTCCGTGGTGGAGATGATGTCGTCCAGACCGCCCATGCTCACCACCTTGTTGCGGTTGACCGAGACGTTGGCGCTGACGTTCCAGTTGACCTTGCCGGTCAGCACGCGGGCATCGACCTGAAAATCGAAACCGCGGTTGCGGATCTTCGCCGTCCCCAGATTGGTCTTGGTTGCAGTGGCGCCCGAGATCGAGGAGATCGGATAGTCGTAGAGGATGTCCGACGAGATCGAATTGTAGTAGTTGCCGATCACGTTCAGGCGGCCGCCGAGAAATCCGAGGTCGATACCGATGTTGGTCTGCGTGGTGGTCTCCCAACCGAGCGCAGCATCGGCGAACGAACCTTCGTAGGTCGTCGAGACGGGGGTGTTGCCGAAGGCGTAGCTGCCCGTCGAGATCGAGGCGATCGAGGCGTAGTTGCCGATGTCGTTGTTACCGCTCTTGCCCCAGCTCGCCCGCAGACGGATCGAAGCGACGCGTTCCAGCGCATCCTTCAAGAAGGGTTCGTTAGAGAGCGTCCAACCGGCCGACACCGAAGGGAAATAGCCCCAGCGGCTGTCCACGCCGAAACGCGAAGAACCGTCGGCGCGGAACGATGCGGTAAGCGTGTAGCGATCGTCAAAGGCGTAGTTCACGCGCGTCAGGAACGACATCATCGCCCAACCGGCCTTGCGCGTGTCGTAGAGCTGGACGTCCGTGGCCTCCGAACCGTGGGCCGTCACCTCATGGATGCGGTCGTCGGCGAATCCGGTAGCCTCGACGCCCAGCCGGTCGTAGGTCTTCTTCTGGAGCGTGTAGCCGGCCAGAGCGTCGAAATGGTGACGGCCGAACTCCTTCTTATAACTGAGCATGAACTCGCCCAGCCGGTCGACGTCGTAGGTCGAGGTGGTGCGGGCGATGTTGTAGGGTTTCAGCGCATCGCTGTAAGCGACGGCGGCATCGCGTCCGATGCTCATCGGGCGATAGTAGAAATAGCGGTAGTTGTACCACTGTTGGCCGAGACGCGCCGAGAGTTTCAGATCGGGAATGAACTCGTAGACCATGTTGACATTGAGGTTGTGGCGCGACATCTTCTCCTGAATGTCCAGCTCGTGGGCGATCGCCAGCGGGTTCTCGGGGAAATTCATTCCCCATTCGGTCTTCATCTTAATCATGGCGCTGCGGGCGTAGTCACCGTTCTCCTCGTAGGCCGGAAGGTTCGGCAGATACATCAGGGCGCTCTGGATCACGCCGTCGTTGATCATGCGGCCCTCGGCCTGCACCACGCGGTTCTTGGCATCGTACATCGAATAGCTGAGACTCACCGACAGCCGCTTGGTGATCTGCGCGTCGAGATTCAGGCGGGCGTTGATGCGATTGTGGTTCGACGGCGAGATGATACCGTCCTGATCCATGTAACCGAGACTGGCCATGTACTTGATAGCCTTCGAACCGCCCGTCACCGAGACGTTGTGACGCATGATGCCGGCATTGGAGAACAGTTCGTCCTGCCAGTCGGTATCGTACTGCGGCGTCACGGGCGTGCGGGTCGTGAAATCGTAGAACATCGACGGAATACCCACTTCGGCCAGCGAGAAGCCTTTGGCCGCACGCACCGTATTGTCGTCGTAGGGACTCCACGACACTCCGGCGGCCGTAGCGCGCAGACGGTAGGAGTTGTTGCGGGCGTCGATCAGCAGATCGCGGAACTGGACGGCGTTCAGCAGATCCACCTTGTGGTCGAGCTGCTGGATTCCGTAGGAGAAATCGTAACTCACCTTGGCCGCTTCGCCCTCCTTGCCGCGCTTGGTGGTGATGAGCACGACGCCCGAGGCGCCGCGCGAACCGTAGATGGCGGCCGAGGCGGCATCTTTCAGGATGTCGATCGACTCGATGTCGTTCGGGTTGATGAAAACGTCTTCCGATGCCGGATAGCCGTCGATCACGTAAAGCGGGTCGCTGCTGGCCGACAGCGAGTTCACGCCGCGCACGCGGATCGTGACGCCGTCGCCCGGGGCGCCGCTGGTCTGGTGCACCTCCACGCCGGCTACCTTGCCCGCGAGCGACTGTCCCACCGTCGGCGCCGTCACCGAGAGTTCGCTGGATTTCACGCTGGCGATCGAACCCGTGAAATCGCTCTTGCGCATCGGTGCGTAACCCACGACGACCACCTCGGAGATCTGTTTGTTCTGCTCCGTCAACGTGACGTCGATGGTCGTGCGGCTGCCGACCTTCACCTCCTTCGTATCGTAACCGAGGAAGGCGAACGAGAGGGTCTGCTCGGGTTCGGCCGAAATCGTGTATTCACCCGAGATGCCGGTCACGTTGCCGATGCTCGTCCCCTTGACGATCACGCTGGCCCCGACGATCGGCTCGCCCGAAACGGCGGTAACGCGACCGCTGATCGTCTTTTCGGCCTTCACGGGCTTCGCGGAGGAGGGGGGGGGTACCGCGGCCCTGCCGGGCGAGAGCACCACGCGGTTACCCTCGATACGCGCCCTCAGCCGCTGAGGCGCGAGCGTGCGGTCGACGACGGCGACGATCTCCTCGTCCACCGCCCGGACGCTCACACGCGCCGCGAGATCGATCTCCGAATTGTTGTAAGCGAACGTGTAATCGCTCCGTTTCTCGATTTCGGCGAAGAACTCCTTCACCGTGACGTTCTGCATGTCGATCGAAATTTTGCGGTTCTGCGCCGCCGCCGTAACCGATAGGGCGAGCATCAGCAGCAGGGACGCGAGAAATTTCGGGACAGCGGGCATTCGCCCGAAGACGTTTGGTCCTTCATTTTTCATAATACACTGGTTTGGTTTAGATTGGATGTTGAATGCTTTCGGGGAAGCGGGTCTTCCGCCCGCTTCCGTGCGGGAATCGTTCATCGGTTTTTCACATGGTTCGGATCGGTTTCGTTCATCGTTTGCGAATGGTTATATGCTGCCTGTCCGTCCTTTCGCAGGCGAAGTGCGTCAGGTTCTCGATGATACGCAGCGTCTCGTCCAGCGTTTCGGGACGCAGGGTGAAGGAGATGCGCGTCGACGCGTCGACGCCGTCATCGATGCGGATACGGATGTTGTACCAATGTTCCAGATTGACGGCGATGTCCTCCAGCGTCATGTTGTCGAAGACGATCGAATCGCCCGTCCAGCTGCCGTAGTTGCTGGCCCTGACGTTTCGGACGGCCAGCCGCCCCGACACCGTGTCGTAGGCGCAGCTCTGGTCGGGGAGGAGCCGCACCGTCTCGCGGGAACCGTCGTGTCCGACCTCGACGCTGCCCGACAGCAGCGTGACCTCCTCGATTCCGAGATCGGGAATATGGCTGGCATTGAACCGCGTCCCCAGCACACGCACCTCCAAATCGCCCATCGTCACCTCGAAGGGGCGCAGCGTATCCCGTCTGACGTCGAAGAAGGCCTCGCCCTCGAGCCGTACCTCGCGCTTTTCCGAATCGACGAAGCGGTTCGAATAGGCCAGACGCGAATCCGCATTGAGCCATACGACCGATCCGTCGGGCAGCGTGAACCGTCCCTTGCTGTTCTCGGCCGTCACGAGCACCGTGGTGCTGTCCGCCGTCAGATGCCGCACGACGAAAAATTCGACGGACATCGCCAGCACGACGACCGCGGCGGCGACCGCAGCGGCGCGACGCGAGAGCGGGATCGTGCGGAGTCTCAGCGGCGGACGCATCTCCCCGTGCAGACGGGCGAGCTTGCCGCGATACGCCTCTTCATCCGTCGGAAGCACGGCAGCGGGATCGAGCCGCTCCCACTCCTCCCTCAGGGCTTCGGTCTTCTCGTGCGAACCCATGGATTTCTTCGGCGGAGAGCCTCTTTTAAACTGGAAGGTAGTAAAACAGCTGGTTGAATACGGCCGCTCCTTAGAAGAGGCAAACCACAAGAAGTTTCGTTTTACATTAACCACCAACGGCGTTCTCTTAAACGATGAGATCATGGAATTCTGCAACCGTGAGATGAGCAATGTAGTATTAAGCCTGGATGGCCGCCGTGAGATCAATGACAAGATGCGTCCGTTCAGAAACGGCAGCGGCAGCTATGATATGATCGTTCCGAAGTTCCAGAAGTTTGCTGAGAGCAGAGGACAGAAGAATTACTATGTAAGAGGTACTTTCACAAGAAATAACCTGGATTTTGCAGATGATGTGATCCATTATGCAGATCTTGGCTTCCAGCAGATGTCCATGGAGCCGGTAGTAGCTGATCCTGCAGAGGATTATGCCATCCGTGAAGAGGACATTCCTCAGATCTTAAAAGAATATGACAAACTGGCATTAGAATACATCAAGCGCAAAAAAGAGGGCAGAGGTTTTAACTTCTTCCACTTTATGATCGACCTGGAAGGAGGACCGTGTCTGTACAAACGTCTGTCCGGATGTGGTTCGGGAACCGAATACCTTGCTGTTACGCCATGGGGAGATTTCTATCCGTGTCACCAGTTTGTAGGTGATGAAGATTTCCTGATGGGAAATGTAAACGAAGGGATTACAAGACCGGAGATCGCAGATGAGTTCCGTTGCTGCAACGTATATACAAAAGAAAAATGTAAGAAATGTTTTGCAAGATTCTACTGCAGTGGTGGATGTATGGCAAACGCATACAAGTATGCAGACGGATTAAATGATTCTTATGATCTGGGATGTGAGATGGAACGTAAGCGCGTGGAATGCGCGATTATGATAAAGGCTGCAATGGCAGACGAAAACTAAGAAAGGGACTTGGACATGAAGAAGAGTAAAGGAATAGTAAGCCTTGTTCTGATTGCTGCACTTTTAGGACTTCTTGGATTTACCTGCTGGCAGGGATTTGGTTCCTCCCACACAGG
>ENA-UEOR01001499-UEOR01001499.1-human-gut-metagenome-genome-assembly--contig:-NODE-1499-length-13822-cov-4.800800_pt1 | contig 13822 bp, 10 predicted proteins | sample MGYA00242887_ERZ507890 | MGnify/ENA primary metagenome ERZ507890 (study PRJEB26167, sample SAMN06115431) | human gut metagenome | host: Homo sapiens | place: China:Guizhou | collected 2014-10-21...
GAAGGCGGTAAGGAATTGGTTCTTGTCGGCAATGCCGTCAATGCAATTCCTGAAGGTTCTTTTGGTGATGATGCCAACAAACTGCTGAAGGATTCCACCGACGGCGGCTCCATTGACGTGAATAACGGTACGTTTACGTTCGGCTCTCACGGCGGTGTTACACCGACAGTCGGATGGATTCTTTCCTCCAATATCGGAGAAAACGGAGCTTTGGAAGCCAAGAACGGCGAATTTGCAGATTGGACTATCGCAAACAACGGTAATGTTCACGTTCACTCTAATGCCATTTTGCACACCAACAGCCTGACCGGCAGCGGTTCGACCGTTAATGAAGGAAAAGTCTCTCTGGACGAAAAAGACGGAAGTCTTCCGGTCTTTGATGTCACCGGAAATTTCCTGAATAAGGGCCAGAACTCCGTCTTGGACGCTTCCAAGGTTGACAAGGTAACGGTATCCGGCACACACGCCAATGAAGGCAAAGCCAATTACAACGATATGCTGATTGCCGAGGGTGGCAGCTCTAATAACAGCGGTACGGAAAAAGGAAACATCCTCACCGTTGAAGGAACTCATACCAACTCCGGTACGTCTACTTGGAACGGTGTCACCGTTGCCGATAAGGGCAAAGGCGAAAACGCAGGCAAGCTCGATGTCGGCACTGTGTTCGATGTGATCGGTGAGTTTGTCAACAAGGGCAAAGACGCTGTTCTTGATGCTACCAAGACAGCCGTGACAACTGTTGCGGGTCTGCTGCGCAACGAAGGAACGGCAAACTATGACGATATGACCGTCGCTTCGGGCGGTACGTCGAACAACTCCGGTTACGAGAAAGGCGACATCCTGACGGTTGCCAACGGCGGTCAGCACACCAACAGCGGGACGTCGATTTGGAACAATGTCACGGTTCAAACCGGAGCAACTTCAACTGTTGATGTAGGCGGCAAGGAAACGATCAACGATACCTACGATATTGCGGGCGACCGCACCAACAAAGGAGAAGTTGACGCAACGAAGGTTGCCAATACTCAGGTTTCCGGGACGCTCGATAACCAAGGAACCTCCAACTATGACGATATGACCGTCGCTTCCGGCGGTACGTCGAACAACTCGGGCTTCGAGAAAGGCGACATCCTCACCATTGAGGACGGAGGCGAACATACCAACTCCGGCACGTCGATCTGGAACAACCAGACCGTACAAGTCGGAGGCTCGGCCACTACCGAAGAAGGTGGCAAAGAGACCATTAACGACAAATATGTCATAGCCGGTGATAAGACGAATAAAGGTGAAATCGACGCCACCAAGGTCACTGATACCCTTGTTTCCGGGACACTCGACAACCAAGGCAAATCTGAATACGACGATATGACGATTCAGGGCGGCGGTACGTCGAATAATTCCGGGTACGAAAAAGGCGACATCCTAACGATTGACCCGGACGGCGAACACAATAACTCCGGCACCTCTATTTGGAACAACGTCGTGGTGGCCGGAGGCGATGTGAACAACACGGGAGATATTGAGACCGGCAAACTCACCATTGACGACGGCCTTGTCAAGATCGACGGCGGCAGTCTGAAAGCCGAGGAAACCGATCTTAACGGCGGAGACCTTGTTATCGGAAACGACAGAGAACCGACCGAAGAAAATCACGTTAAAGCCGAGATCAATCCGACGGGCGACGTTATCGACACGAATATCTACGTGAAGAATAACGGCGACTTAAACTTGGGACCCAAAGGCGGTCTTGATTGGGCCGACTCTATCGGATCTCCGACGGTGCCTAGCGGCACACCGAGCCGATTGGTTATCACCAATAACGTGACAACAGGCCCGGGAGGAGGTATTGCCGTGGGGCCCAACGTTTGGACGGATAAAGACAATCACGTCCAGATCGGAAACGGTGATTTGTATTTCGCTAAAGACTCTTTGACCGTTATTGACAGCTCCATCCTGTCAGACGGTAAGAGCGCATTCAATACCACAAGCGATATTGCGAAAGTGACAGTCGAACCGGGTGCAAATCTGGTTTTAGGCAATATCGAAGAGGTCGGCGACTACACGATTGTCAACGGCTACATCACCGGCGGAAATGAAACCGACGGAATGTGGACCGGCGGCTGGACAGGTGAGAACCTCTATGCACTGCCCCAAGACGGCAGCGGCATCAATTGGATTCTGACGCTGCACAATGACCCGAGCAAGATTTGGGTGAATGCGACATTAGCTGATGTTCGCACTGTCTATCCTGACATTGCGATCCCCAACATTGCGAACGACGATCTGCTGCAATGCAAGAGCGGTGACGCAGGAGCAGATTTTATTTGCCGAGTTCTGCGAGATAAGGAACTCGATGTTGCCGGTAAGACCAAAGTTATCAACTCCGTTGCCAATATCGCATTTGCAGGCGGCGCTATGAGCGTTTCCATGAACGACCTCAACACGGCAGCCGACTCCATCGAGGGCAGAGTTTCTATGCGGAACGAGGCCTTTACAGAGTATGGCGTTATGCGTGAATGGGAGCGCGGAAATGATCTTTGGGTTGATGTCATCGGCGGCAAACAGAAATACAAGAGCCTCAGCGCTACGGGTATTTCTAAGGCCGGATTCGATACAAACGCCTACGGTCTGGTTATGGGCTATGACCGCAAGCTTGCCGGTAAATCCGTCATCTTGGGAGCGGCATTCAGCTATAACCACGGCTCTCTGGATTCCACCGGCGACGTGCTGAAGACCAAGAACAAGTATGACAGCTTCGGTCTGCACGCTTACGGCGCCTATGCCCCTGTCGATAGAGTCAACCTGATCGGCACCCTGAGCTGGATGCATAACTCCTCTGATATTACTCAGAGCATTAATGCAGCCGGATTCAACAAGGCCGACGCAGATGTTAAGACCAACTTATTCAGTCTCGGCGCTCGAGCCGAAGCCACTCTGCCGGTAGGCAAGGCAAACGTGATTCCTCACGCAGGACTGCGTTATGTGTGGGCCAAGTCCGGCAGCTACGACACGAAAGTAGACGGTAAGAAAGTATGGGGCAACACACCTGATGCCACCAATACTTTCCAGCTGCCTGTCGGTGTTGCGGTTCGAGGCGACATTATGACTGCTTCCGGCTGGAATGTCCGTCCGCAAGCTGATTTGACGCTCATCCCGCAGTTCGGAGATACCGAACAGAAGACGAAACTCAGCAACTTCAACGGCGTCAGCGACAAGCTCTCCGGCGAATTTGCGGGCAAATTCGGCACCAACATCAATCTGGGTGTTCAGGCCGATAAAGGTCCGGCAACGTTTGGCGTCCGCTACGGATTCACGGGCGGCACCAAAGGAAAAGCAGACCATGCCTTCAAGTTCGAGGCCAGATACCGCTTCTAAAGAAAACCCTTTGCGGGGCGCTCCCGGGTGCCCTGCAAAGAATTCAAAACACTAGAAAAAGGTACTCATATGCATACGACCCAACAAAATCCAACCACTAAAAAATGCGTTGAAATTCTTGCCCGCAACACCCGTGAGGCGATGGTCAGAGACAAATACGCCTCCGGCATTGAAGAGGCTAAAAAATGGGGCTTTGTCGAGAACACTTGGGAAGACAAGCAATTTCAAGAAGCAGACTGGAACGCCTTTGTAGAAAAAGCAATGGAAGGCGATCCGTGGGAGGGGCACGATGGCAAACAAGCATTTTGAAGAGTTTGCTCAGGACTGCGCAAATAAATTGGCTTCCCAAATCGAAGCCGGGAAAGCTCCATGGGAACTTGGAGGAGTGCCTGCTTCTTATCCTGTGGATGCCATTAGCGGGAAACCTCTGCAAGGCATCACGGCGCTGCAACTGATGGTCAGAGAAAAAACATCAGGCTTTGAAGACAACCGCTGGCTGACTCCCTCTCAAATTGCAGTTTTAGGTGCAAGTGTAAAGAAAGGAGCCCGAGGAGTTCCGAGCGTCGGCTGGAATGAAGGATTAGAGGGAGAATTCAAACCTACCAAGATTCCACAAACGTATTACAACGTTGAACAATGTGAGAACTTCAAAAAACCTCTGCCTGAACTTTTGCCTATTGAACAGCAACCCAAGGCTCAGTTCGAAGACATGTGTGCTCTGCTTGGCTATACAAACAAAGGCAGTGTATGGGGAAGCGGCGTTAGTGCCTATGTCAACGGTCGTAACGAGCTCATCCTAGCCCAGAGAAGTTCTTATGAATCGGGCGGCAGAGATTCAGATAAAAAATATGAGTTGTCCCAGCTTCGTGCTGCTCTGGACGGTATCCGCGCAATCACAGACGCGAGAGTTTACGATAACTTTCAGGAGTTGCTGGAGAGCAAACAAACAGACAAAGAAACTTCGTACTTCTTGCGTGAAAATTTAGCCAGAGCATTCATGCAGTCCCACATCGGCAGCAAATTACCGAAAAATCTGAATGATTTCACGCCGGAAGAAATTATTGAACAGAATAAAGACATCGCTGATCTTATTCGGACTCATCCAAGTATTCTGTTTGAGGCCGCTGCGGATGCCTCCAAGGTCGTCAACCGCACTATTGAAAAAAGTGAGCAAAAATACATCATTGTTGATTTCGAGCGGCAAGAAGTTAAACGATTGACTGCCTCTCAGAGCAGAGACTATGTCGCTCAGGAACTCAATCAATTAAAACTGTCCGGGACAATCCTCCACGATCCATATTTTCGAGAACTTCAAACAAATCTTCATAAACAGGGGTATTTTAATCCGTACCAAACATTAACTAAGCCGCTTTATCCCGATCAAAAATCGGAGGATTCTCTGTGCAGAAAGATTAACCACTGCGGTTTTGCATTTGTTGAAGAGAATCAACTCACCAAAGACAAAGAAAACTTGTCTTACGAGAGCTTAAATCTCCTGAATTTAACTCATGCTAGAAGCCCTCGTTTGGGGAGCCTGACTGAAGATGCCTTTATACAATCTTTAATCGAGAATGGAATTGGATTTACAAAGAAGCGGATTGAAGAGCAGCTAAGTAAATTAGACAGAAGTTCTCGACCGGATGTTTCAGATGCGTTGTCTCTGTGGGACTCTCTTTCCTATGACAGACGCAGAGCGCAAAACCCTATTGTTACGCGAGTGAGCTGTTGGATAGTCAATTTTGACACCAACCGCATTGAAGGAACGACAATAGAAGACGCTGTTTCAAATTCTTTAAACCTCATTGAAAAATGGGCAGCAAAGACGCCCACCCTCTTCTGCGGTCTTCGACAAAAACTTCTTTCTCAGTTCGGGAGGTTTAAAGAAGAGAGAGGGGACAGAAATCTGACCCGAAACAATGACCTTCCTCTTTTCGGAACGTCTGATCCTGAAAAAGAGATAGCTCTTTGCGATCAATTCTTAAATCCGTCTCGTTCGGGAGAAAATGACCTTAACGGCAATGTTGTACTTAGAGATTTGGACCGCAAAGGCTTGGTAATTTGCCGCAACTTAAAAGAGGTGCTGGAAGCCAGTTCTTGGCAGGGAAAAGGTCTGGAAGCACAAGCTGAAGCAATCATTCATAAGCTGGGACTTCACGTTGGCAAGGCAAAAGAACTTAGTGCGCCTCAAAGTCCTCAAGAAGCTCAGCAACGCTTTAATGATTTCTGCTGCGCTCAGAAAACCTTTTATTCAGTAGAAACAGCCCGTCGTCGGAGATCTGAAGAACAAACCATCAGACAGATTTTGCAGGGCGCATCCCCTGAAAAGATTCAAGAGATCAAAGAATTGATCAAAGCGGAAATTGAGCGTATCGCCAAGAGCAGTCAAAAAAACGTTCAGAAAAACGAAGTGATTCAACCGGTACGGACACAGTCCGGTATGGAGCGGTAACCATGGGATGGAAGATGACTAAAGAAGCTGCTTTAAAAAGGCAAAAAGCCGAACGTCTGTTCGAGGAAGGATTTGGGCCCCTGAAGGTCTCTCGCGAACTTGAAGTGAATTTCTATATCGTCCGCGACTGGAAAACAGCTTGGAAAAACAAAGTCGAAAAACGCAACCAAGGCAACACACCTCTTAACCGAACGATTGCCTCCAGTTTATTTAGTTTCGGATACGGCTACAGAACTGTGGGAAAAATGCTTAACCTTTCCAGCATTTGGCTCAGTCGGGACTGGGCCAGACAGCATCGCAAGCTTTCAATCGTGCAAGCAAGGAAAAGCAAGAGGAGCAAAAAATGAAAACAGGACGAACTCTGTATTTTCCCGAAAAATTCGCTATGAAAGCTGACCCTCAAGAAGCTCCCCAAGGGGCGCTCTACGATAAGTCTCAAACCAAGAGAAAGAATTTGAATCGAAATAATCAGATAAAGCGAATTTCCACCGTTTTGCCAAGGGCGGCTGCGTATCGTTTGAGAGAAGACATCCCCGGCAACTCACCTCTTCCCAACTTGGTTTCCAACCGGGCAACTGCGGACTGGGATGTTCCCATTCTTGCCGCAATCTCAGCTTGGCTTATCCCAGCGCGTGCTCGCAGTTCTAATACTTTGTCAAGATCCTTGAACTCAGCTCTGACTTCTTCGTATTCTTTGCGGAATTCAGGATCTTCTATCCAATGCGCCGAAGTCTCTTTCCATGTTTTCTTTGCAAGTCTTCTAGCTTCCATTTTTAAGCTCCTTCAGTCGGTTATACGCAATTTCCAAGTCCCCTTTTGGAGTCTTCTGAGTCTTTTTAATAATGGAGTGCAAAAGCCAAATTTCTCTTCCGACTTTTGTGCAGTAAAAAACCCTTCCGTTACCATCTGCGGCTTTAGCTCTAACCTCAAAGAGGCCCGGGTAGCCGGTCAGCGTCTTCGTATGCGGCTCTCCAAGATCGCTTCCAAACACCTCCATTTTGTCCAAGAGGTATTTCAATCGAGCTCTTATCTTCAGAGGCATTGCTTCGATTCCCAGACGAACATCCTCCGAAAAAAAATAAATTTCATACCTCGGCACGGTGACTCACTGCTTGTTTTGATCAGAAGTAATTATATCAAATTTGATATTAAACCTTTACTGTATTCGTCTTCTTTGGAAACAAATTTTAATCAATGCTGCCTGCGTGTAAGGTTAATTATCGGTCTCATCCTTGCGACTCTCTCTTTGTCTTCCCAAGCCGATGACTTTGGAGAGTTAGCCAAACGCTGCGCCCCTGAAATTGCGGAGGATACGCTGAGAGCCATCGTTAAAACCGAGTCCGGTTTTAATCCCTATGCCATCGGAGTGGTTAACGGCAAAGTTAAGCAGCCAAAGGCCTACCACGAAGCAATGAGCACGATTGCCGAGCTGGAGCTTTCCGGCGCGGATTATTCCGTCGGATTAGCTCAAATCAATCGAAAAAATTTCTCAAAGTACGGAATTAGCGCTTCGCAAGCTCTGGACGCCTGTACCAATCTGAAGGTGGCCTCTCGGATTTTAAGTGCGTGTTTTAAGTCTGCAAAACAGTCCCCCGCACCCGATGGAAAAGCTCTTCACGATGCGTTGAGCTGTTACTACAGCGGCAATTTCAAGACCGGATACCGACACGGATATGTAGACAAAGTCCGAAGCAATGCCGGGCTCTCGCCGCTTTCTGTGCCCTCGATTCGTGAAGTAGAAGTCTCCAAATCCCAATCTTTAATTGCCGAAGGAGTCCCCGGCAAATCAAGCGGACTCATTTTTTAAGGAAATCAAAATGAAAAATAAAGTTTTAACCTCTCTTCTCTTTTACTTTTTCCTCGGTGCAGAGGCATTTGCAGCTTCCGGGACAGGCAGCGGTGATTTTCTTGCCACGCTAAACACTGTGCAAAACTGGGTAAAGGCCGCTTCCGTTGTTCTTGCCTTCATTTTGATTGTTATCGGCGGCCTACGAATCGGTAACGGAGAAGAGAAAGCAACCACTGCTGGCGCCCGTCTTTTATGTGCCGGAGTGTTTATCGGATGTGCCGGTTGGTTTGTTTCCAATCTGATTCCCTACTAATAAATAAAGAAGAAAAGCATGTATCCCGAACCTATTTACAAAGCTTTGGCAAGACAACCGCTGTACTTGGGAATTCCGTTGATTCCGCTTCTTCTTGTCGGAATAACGGGCTTCTCATTGGCTCTGCTTATTTATATGCCTGCGGTTGTTTTCGTATTTCTCATTCTGTACATCATGAGATCGCTTTGCGAAAAGGACGAGCAGCTCTTTCATCAGCTCTATTTGTACTGGCTCCTTAACTATAAGAGTTTTCCAAATAGAGCTTACTGGAAGTCAGTTATCTCGTTTGCGCCCAATGTCAAAGAAAAAGAGATACCGCTCCTCATCAGTCGGGCAGATCAAACCTTTTTAGCCTCAAAGGAGCTAAATCAACATGATTAAAAAACTTAAAGACTTTTGGCAGTCTGAAAAAAGTATCAGTGCTCTGATCCCCTTTTCCTCAGTTGTAGCGCCCGGAGTTGTCATCGGGCGCAACGGGGAGTTGATGGCCACCCTCCATTTGGAAGGAATCACGTTCGAGACCCAAAGTCAGGAAGCTTTGGAGATTGCCTGCCGGCAATTGAATAATTTCTATTGCACGGTCGCAAAAAACAATCGAATTATTCAAGTTCATCGAGTCAGAAGACCGATCACAGAACAGCTGACAGCGCCTGAAGCGGGAATTGCCAGAGAATTTGCTCTCAAGTACAACCGCCGAATGGGGCAAACCACCCTATTTACCACGGAGTTGTATTTAACTTTAATTGAACGAGCATCCGTCGAACCTCACAGCCGACGAAGCCGCCGCTACTTATTACACAGAAGGTACACCAGACGGCATTTACCCTTATGCTACCACCACCGACGAGAACGGGAACATCTATTTAGCCGGGAATTATCGTAAAACCATGACTTTTTACACGGCAGAAAATTCGCCTGTACAACTAATCCCTCACAACACCGTAAACTGGAACGGTGATTCTCAAAAGACAGTAGGAGACTTGTTTATCGTAAAACTCGACGACAAAGGGAATTATTTGGGCCACTTTACAACCACAGTCTCCGGCACAATCGAAAGAGAACAAATAACCCATCTCATCTACGACAACGGTAAACTCTATTTCTACGGAACTGTAAAAAACAGTAACGAAGGCTCGATCAATTTAGGCTCGATCAACCTCGTGCCTTCATCGTTCGACGACATTCTCATCGGGGAAATCGATACCAACTTGGACGTGAAATGGGCAAAATTAATAACAGCATTCGGAGCCAGCGACAGCAAGCACACTACCCAGACCAAGAACATGGACTATATAAACGGAAGTCTTTACCTTTCGGGAATGATGAAAGGAGGGTTCGCCCCTTATGGAGAAGAGGAAGCCCGAATAGCCTCTAAATCTACTCCGCTCAATGGGTTTGTAATCAAATGCGATGCTTCAAACGGAGAATGGTTAGGAGGTGTCTCTGCCGACGAACAAGGTATCGGTGGTTATTTCGGAGTAGCCAAAGGAAAAGAAAACAATCTCTATGCCTACGGGTATAGCTGGGCAACCCCTAATAAAGGTATTTGCCTAACCACGATAGATGAATCCAGTTGGGAAAAAACAGAAAAGATAGCCCTCATAACCGAAACCGGTATGGGTACAGCTTGGAGCTGTTTGGCAGACGGTACAAATTTCTACTCCTTTTCAAGAGGTAATAAAGCCGTCAATTTCTATAATTCCGAATTTACCTTACCTGCACCCACAGGTTGGGGAATGTTCATATCGAGCTGGAAACTCGACGATATAGCCACAGGGATAGAAACTCCAAATTTAGCCGGAAACGATACACGAATATACGGAGTGCAAGGAGGAGTAGTCGTCAATACCGAAGAACCTATCGATGTGTATATCTACAACATCACCGGCGCACTGGTTAAACAAATAAAAGTAACCGGCAACGAAACAATAGAACTTCCCAAAGGTATATATATCGCCAATAAGCAAAAAGTCATGGTTTACTAAATCATGGTTTATGAAATGTTTATATTTATAGAACGGTGGCGCATGCCACCGTTCTTTTTGCATCAATCGAACAAACCAAAAATCCCGAACAGAGGAAACCTCTGCCCGGGATTGGGATCACATATCCTACCTATCTAACAACTTTATCGATTATTCTCTTTATCGATTGCGGCTAACCGTGCATACATTTCTACCATAGCGAACTGTGTCAACAGCCACTTCGAATCGTTTTTCGTTTTTCCGCTCCAATCATCGTTAAACAAGCCGTTTTTCTCACGCATTTCCGTCCAAGCGAAATCCAGATTTTCTCTAAAAGCATCGATATACAAACTATTATGATCTATACCATACAGCTCAACGAATCCCCTAAACATAATAGCGGTAAACCAAACATCACCCCGATTCAGTACTTTATATTTACGATCCGACTGCGAATCGTGGCTAAAAAAACGATTGTAACAGGCAGCAGCCAGCCGTTGGGCCTCCTGCAAATATTTTTTTTCACCTGTAATTCGATACAAAAGCGCTGCCGATTGCATCATTTGTCCACTGTTATAAGCAAACTTCGCCCTACCGATTTCTCCGTTCAAACTCTTATTATCGAAATATAAACCGTCTGCGGGATCTTGCAGATTTTCTTTCGTCCACTCATACAATCGAATTCCTGCTTGTAAGTAGGAACTATCGCCGGTCGCTAAAAAGAGTTTCGAAGCATACACCGACCCCGGAGCATTGGAACAGGTATTTTTCCCGTTCTTTTTCTGCTCGCACCAATATATGCCATATCCCAATTTATCATCGGTTCCACTTTCTATAAACCGCCAAACCATCTTGGCTTGCGAGAGATATTCTTTTTTCCCGGTCAATAAATACAAGTCGGTAAAATCGAGCCCTATCCAAATATTATCGTCATAGAATCTATCGGAAACCGGAGCCGTGTTTATATACGAAGCATACGCTGTCGGAGTTCTCTGCGTGTCGAGATACATTTCCAGCCCGGGACGAACCGTTTTAGTCAATACCTTTCGGAAATCGGACTTCGGTTTTACTTCCAGAAGAGCCGTAACGGCCGACAGGCTCCCCGAAAAAGGCCACAGATAGGAATATAGTTTCTGTTGCTCGGCCTGTTCTTGATTAGAAAGATAGGAGACTTTCAAATGGTTGTCAAAGGGATAAGTCTCCCTGAATAAAGGGACATCTTCAACTCCATAAAGTTTTTCAATGGCCTTGAACGTATCGGCCGCACGAGTATAGTTATCGTTCCCTGCAAAACTTTTTCCTGAAAAGAACAAAAGAAAAGCGAGCGCAAAGCAACGACCAAGCATAATTGAGAATAATTTCTTCATACGATTTTACAATTTTCCTTTCGGGGAAATTTCTGTTTCCCGGCTTTTTCCATCGATATAAAAACGAGCAAAAAAAATCACCGAGCAGAGGACACCCCCCGGCCCGGTGAAAAACAGAAAGATATTATTTAACTATTACTTTATTGGAATACAAAGCGTTACCGCAATTTACCCGAACAATGTACACGCCGCCATGAGCCATATCGAAAGAACAATCGGAAACCATCGCTGTCGAAGCGACACAATTGCCCAACAAATCGAACACCATAACGTCATCGACAACAGCGCCATTGGTCAAAACCTGAATAGTCGACCCACTGACTGTCACAACGGGCTTAACAGCTGCCGAAACTTCCTCAATGGCAGTGGGATCGCCTTGTTCTACCAACAGAGTCAACGCATTGAGATCGACCGTCAACTTGTAATAGCCATCGGAGGGAACGGTAAACTTATTGTCATGGTTACCGGCAGTAAAATAGGAAATCGTATACGTTTCACCTAACGTAATGAGTTGATTTCCCTCTTTTGTTTGATCGAATACAAAACAGTTTTCCCAATTTCCGGCAATGAGTTGATTGATAAATTTGAATTCCGTATCACCGTCTTCGGTGTTCTTGGCATACAAAAATCCATTCCATGTAAACACGCCTTCGCTTACTCTTGTCATTTCAATTCCGTCCTCGGTTTTCCAAGCTCCCGGTTCTCCTTTCATGGCACTACCGATCAGATATAAATGATCATAGTCGATTTTTGTAACCTCCATTTTCACGGTATTCAAATCGATCGTAATCGTATAAGTGGCCGTAGAAGCAATTTGGTATTCCGCAGTGGCGACTCCATCGGCACTGAAAACCGGTGTATAAGTGCCCGATTTAACCTCCGATGCATTCGCAGGATTCAAAGATTGGCTATTGTCGTTACTTACGATATAGAAACCGGTCACGGGTTCTCCCACTTCAAGTTTTCCTTTCCATGTATAAACGCCGTTCGCTTCTTTCGTCATAGCGACTCTTTCGGGGAATGCGCTACCGGCTAAATAGGCCTGTCCGAATTTCTCGACATCAAGAATGTCCAAAGAACTTTCTGTCAAAGTCATCGTTTCTGCATCCAAGTCGATCGTAATCGTGTATACCCCGGTTTTTTCTACTTGGAAAGAGGTGTCATAACCTCCGTGTTCGCCTTTGTCATACAACTTTGCGGGAACACCCGGAGTGACAATTTCGTGATCGGGCACATCGGGATTAGGTGCAAGACAAGGATCCCAGCCTCTTCCTACCAAGAATTTGAATCGACGGTCTCCCGTTTTATCCAATAACTCTCCCGTCCACGTAAATTGGCCGTCTCCGACCTTCGTCATTTCAAGAGCATCCTTAGGGCTCCAACCTGCTGCACAAGCATCTCCGACAACATACAAATTGTCATAATGATTGATAGCCGACATACCGAATACGGCCAACAAACACGCGATTAAAAATGTAATCTTTTTCATAATTTTTATTATTAAGTTTAACAAAAGAATCTACTTTACCGACCTATCAATACCTTTTTGGTAAATACCTTATCCTCAGTATGCACCTTTACGAGATAAACTCCTTTCTCATCTACCGACAAAGAAGCCCGACCACCGTCGAAACTGCATTCTTTAAGGATTTGTCCGAGCGAATTATAGACCCAATAATCGGTAGAAGAAGACTGCTCGATAACGATATGTTTGTCAAGAGCATAAACCTTCCCCACCGGCTCGGCGCTCTCAGGGGTCTCGATAGCGGTAGTACCATCGGCATATTTCGACAGAGTCATGCGGTCTATATTAGGGCCATACTCCGAATTATTCCCGATTTCCACCGTATTGCTTGCCGTGTGATCGAGGTCTACCCATATAGTTTTATGGGCCAAATTACCGCCGCTCGTTCCTCCTGTACCGACAAATGAGACCTCTTGCCAAGAATCCATATTACCGTTCATCTTTACATAGGCCGTACAAGGGGCATCGGACATATAGTAAACGGTCATCGCATAAGTGCCCGATTCAGGGACTTTTACATCGTTGAAAGTAATGGAACGTCCATTCCCTATCGAAGCCACATATTTCCCACCCGAGCACAAACTATCTGTATCGGTCTTAACCGGTACACCGAACGGAATCGTATTGCCATCGGCCTCAGCCTCATATTTCATGAAAATAGGTTTAGGAAGTTGCGAAGACGTAGAGAACAAAACAGCCGCTCCCCCATGTTTTAACAAATCGATCGACACCGTATCTTTCGATGTCAAATTTCCTTTCCATTCGAATTGAATTTCCGACGGACACTCTCCATCTTTATAAATATATGCATTGTATCGTTCACCGGAGGATAAAAACGAAAGAGGCACGGACACGGTGCGGGCATCGTGTGTCAGCGAAGCGAAATACCACTCATTGCCTTTGCAGCGTACCATACTTACATATTCGTCGGGAACAGCTTCAAGACAGCGGGTATCGTCCCATGCAGCCGGTACAGTCTTTAAAAATTCCCGGGCAATGTTATATTCGATATTTTCGGGAGCGTCGCCGATATGTTGTAC
>ENA-UEOR01001503-UEOR01001503.1-human-gut-metagenome-genome-assembly--contig:-NODE-1503-length-13810-cov-57.277361_pt1 | contig 13810 bp, 8 predicted proteins | sample MGYA00242887_ERZ507890 | MGnify/ENA primary metagenome ERZ507890 (study PRJEB26167, sample SAMN06115431) | human gut metagenome | host: Homo sapiens | place: China:Guizhou | collected 2014-10-21...
CTCGATGATGGAGACATCGAACGTACCGCCGCCGAGGTCGTAGACCATGATCTTCTGGTCGGCTTCCTTATCGATGCCGTAAGCCAGAGAAGCAGCCGTAGGCTCGTTGATGATACGCTTGACGTTCAGACCGGCGATGGTACCGGCGTTCTTGGTGGCCTGACGCTGGCTGTCGTTGAAGTAGGCGGGGACGGTGATGACGGCCTCGGTGACAGGCTCGCCCAGATAAGCCTCGGCGTCAGCCTTCAGCTTGGAGAGGATCATAGCGCTGATCTCCTCGGGGGTGTAGTCCTTGCCGCCGGCATGGACCTTTTCAGCCGTGCCCATCTTACGCTTGATGGAAGAAATCGTGTTCTCGGGGTTGGTGATGGCCTGGCGCTTTGCGACCTGGCCGACCAGACGGTCGCCGGTCTTGGTGAAGCCGACGACAGACGGGGTGGTGCGGGCGCCTTCGGCGTTCGCGATGACGACGGGCTCGCCGCCTTCCATAACGGCGACGCAGCTGTTGGTAGTACCTAAGTCAATACCGATGATCTTGCTCATAAATAAAACTCCCTTCAAATTTGCTTTGAATGCAGTGAATGTCAATTTATATGGAAACGAATCGTTTGATTCGGTTCGACGTTATTCTGCGACGACGACCATCGCGTGGCGGATGATCTTGTCACCGATCTTATAGCCCTTCTGGAAAACCTGCACGACGCTGCCGCTCTCCTGCCCTTCGGCGGCGGGGACCTGCTGGACGGCGTTCATGAAGTTGGGGTCAAACGGCTGGTTCAACGCCTCGATCTCGGTGATGTGCAGCGTTTCCAGAGCCTTGGCGGTGCGATCCGTGACCCGGGAAGTGACAGATATGGCGCGCAGCGTAAATGCCGAAGTGATCGCTTCTACATTTGACGAACCGGCAGAACGTCACGTAAAGATTGCAGGTATCGTACTGGAAAAAGCGAAACGCATGGTAGAATGCGGTCACGATGTGGTAATCTTCCTCGACTCTATCACCCGACTGGCACGTGCATACAATACCGTCTCTCCCGCTTCCGGCAAAGTATTGTCCGGTGGTGTGGATGCAAATGCCCTGCATAAGCCCAAACGTTTCTTCGGTGCTGCCCGTAACATTGAAAACGGTGGTTCGCTGACCATTATCGCAACCGCACTGATTGACACCGGTTCCAAGATGGATGAAGTAATCTTCGAAGAATTCAAGGGTACAGGTAACATGGAACTCCAGCTGGACCGCAACTTGAGCAACAAACGTATCTTCCCGGCAGTAAACATCGTGGCATCAAGCACCCGCCGCGACGACTTGCTGCTCGACAAGACTACTTTGGACCGTATGTGGATTCTTCGCAAGTATCTGGCAGATATGAATCCTATCGAAGCCATGGATTTCGTAAAGAGTCGTTTGGAAAATACCAAAGACAACGAAGAATTCCTGATGAGCATGAACTCATAAAAAATAAATCTCTTTTATTAAATGACGCAGGCTATACCTTTTCATTAAGGTATGGCCTGTTTTTTATTATACTTCAATCAATATATCAATGCATCAATTTGCTAATATGCCCATGACCACGCAGAGTAGAATGCAGCAAATTGACACATTGGCAAATTATCCAATGGGTACAAAACCTGATTCCTTCCGTCTGATTAAAAAGACCTTTAAATCCGGAGAACCCATGAAAACAAAAATAATCTGCTTTATCGCATTTGTCAGTTATACCTTTTATTTAACCGCAGGAGATATTTATGTTTCTCCCTACGGTAACGACAATGCTGCCGGTACACGCCAATCTCCCCTCCAGACTCTGGAACAAGCCATCAAGCAAGCGCGCGAATGGAGAAGATTGCAATCACCCGAAACAACCGGAGGCATAAATATCCTATTGGAGGAAGGAATATACCCACAATATAAAAGCCTGTTCATCCGCCCCGAAGATAGCGGGACAACAGACTCTCCCACCCGTATCACCGCTGTTCCCAATGCCCGTGTAGTCTTAAGTGGCGGAGTTCCTGTGACAGATTGGGAACAAGGATGCAAAGATACCAGAATACCAGAAACACTTAGAAATAAAATATGGGTAGCGGAAGCGCCCCGTATGGGAAACAGGATATTGGAAACCCGGCAAATGTGGGTCAACGGAACAAAAGCACAGCGGGCCGCACAGTTTCCCGACGGAGTAATGGAACGCATGATTGATTTTAACCCTGAGGAAGAGACGATCACCATTCCCACTCCACAAACAGCAGGGTTGAATGCCGCTTCACAAGTAGAGATGATCGTTCACCAACGTTGGGCCATCGCCATACTGAGAGTGAAGGAAATGATTACTGAAGGGGCAAATACAATCGTCCGTTTTCATGATCCCGAAAGCCGGTTGGAGTTTGCCCATCCCTGGCCTCAACCTGTCATTGACGGAGAAAAAGGAAACTCCACCTTTTGTCTGGTCAATGCTCTGGAACTATTGGACCAGCCCGGAGAATGGTATCAGGATTATCCTTCCGGACGCATCTATTATTACCCGCGTCCTCACGAAGACATGACGAAGGCGCAAGTCATTATTCCGGCTTTAGAGACTTTACTGACTATAAGCGGAACATTAGAACGCCCGGTAAGGAATATATATTTTCAAAATATATCTTTCGAACATACTTCATGGATGCGCCCCTCTTATCAAGGACACGTTACATTGCAAGGAGGCTTCCATCTGCTGGATGCTTACAGACTACCCATACCGGGGCTACCCGAAAAAGCGGAACTGGAAAACCAGGCATGGATAGGCAGACCCGAAGCTGCAATACAGATAAAATGCGGCAATAACATAAACTTCAACCACTGCACATTCCAGCATTTAGCAGCCACCGGAGTAGATTATGAACGCGCCGTATCGACTTCCATTGTCGAGAATTGCCATTTCACCGATATTGGTGGCACAGCCTTACTGGTGGGCACCTTTCCCGATGAAGGATTTGAAACCCATGTGCCTTATACACCTTTTCATGAACAGGAATTATGTACGGGAATCACCATACGGAACAACCTGATTGAGGAAGTGACCAATGAAGATTGGGGAGGTGTAGGCATCGGAGCCGGATATGTAAAGAATATCCATATCGTACATAATGAAGTCTGCCACGTCAATTACTCAGGTATCTGTGTGGGCTGGGGATGGACCCTGCTGGAAAGCGGAATGAGCGGCAACCGGATTGAAGCCAATTACGTCCACCACTTTGCCCGGAGGCTGTATGATGCAGGAGGACTTTATACCCTCTCCAACCAACCCAGCTCCGTAATGCGCAATAACCGGATTGAACATTTAATTGACGCGCCCTACGCTACCAACGACCGTGCGTTTTACATCTACTTTGATGAAGCGACGGATGGCTATACCGTAGAAAACAACTGGTGTCCGTCCGAACGTTTCGACTCCAACCGTCCGGGACCTCATAATGTGTGGAAGAAGAATGGTCCGCAAGTAGATGAAAGTATAAAGCAAAAGGCAGGGAGGGTCGCTGTAGGTGGGGTGTCACAACCAAGAATCATTATAAAAACAAAATAACAAAAAGAGAATGAAACCAACCAATTACCACTTATTCGATTTTCTGGACTTTGATCCCGATCTGTCAAGAGACGAATCATTATGGAAAGCATACAAGCCCACCTCTGTCTATGAAAAAGACGGGGATATCTGTATAAACGTCCCTTTTCAAAAGCAAGTGCTCTCTAACGATATGGCACCCGATACGGCATCGCCCCGTGAAGAATATACGCTGGTCATCCGTCAGTACACCTCAGGTATCACCCGACTCTTTATCGGATTCGGTGAAGAAAGCATGACGGATCAGTCGGAAATGCTCCAATTCAGTGACCGGGTAAAGAAACTCCCTTTGCAAGTGACACAAACAGAAGGGGAATGGTTGATCACGACCCAAGACGGAATCCAACGGGCACTTATCCATGTAAAGCCCCCGGTACTGGACCGTTGGAGCGAACTGCTGCCCGATCCTCAAGAGACCTTGGATCTTCGCCTTTACCCCGACGGCAAACGTGAAATCCGACTGGCTGCCTACGACCACTTCTCCCCTCCCCGTTACGATGCGCTGCCACTGGCATTCTGCAAACGAAACGGAGTGAAGGAACGTGCCACCCTTTCCTTTGAATCAAAACCCGATGAATGTTTTGCCGGAACAGGGGAACGCTTTGCCAAAATGGACTTAAGCGGACAAACGTTCTTCTTAAAGAACCAGGACGGACAAGGTGTGAACAACCGCCGTACCTATAAGAATATTCCTTTCTACCTCTCCAGCCGGATGTATGGAACATTCTATCACACCTGTGCCCACAGCAAACTGTCACTGGCCGGGCAGTCCACCCGCTCGGTACAGTTCCTGAGCGACCAGGCCATGCTGGATGTCTTCGTCATAGCAGGCGACACCATGGAAGAAATCCTCCGGGGTTATCGGGATCTGACCGGATATCCTTCCATGCCTCCCCTCTGGAGTTTCGGCATCTGGATGAGCCGCATGACTTATTTCAGTGCTGATGAAGTAAATGAGATATGCGACCGGATGCGTGCCGAACATTACCCCTGTGATGTCATCCATCTGGATACCGGCTGGTTCAAGACCGACTGGCTGTGCGAATGGAAATTCAACGAAGAACGCTTTCCCGATCCCAAAGGGTTCATCCAAGGACTGAAGAAAAAAGGATATCGCGTGTCCTTATGGCAACTCCCCTACGTGGCGGAGAACGCCGAACAGATAGACGAAGCACGCAAAAACGATTATATAGCTCCGCTGACAAAGAAACAAGATTCGGAAGGTTCCAATTTCTCCGCTTTGGACTATGCCGGAACCATTGACTTCACTTATCCCAAAGCAACCGAATGGTATAAAAGACTGCTGAAGAATCTGCTGGATATGGGCGTGACCTGCATCAAAACCGATTTTGGAGAAAACATCCACATGGATGCCCTCTATAAAGGCATGAAACCCGAATTGCTGAACAACCTGTATGCATTGCTTTATCAAAAAGCCGCCTACGAAATAACAAAAGACGTAACCGGTGACGGCATCGTATGGGCACGCTCGGCATGGGCGGGATGCCAGCGCTATCCGCTGCATTGGGGAGGCGACTCATGCAGTTCATGGGATGGAATGGCAGGCTCGCTGAAAGGCGGTTTGCATTTCGGGCTTTCCGGTTTCGCCTTCTGGAGTCATGATGTCCCCGGATTCCACACATTGCCCAACTTCATGAACTCTATAGTGGACGATGATGTATATATGCGCTGGACACAATTCGGTGTATTCTCCTCCCACATCCGTTATCACGGAACAAACAAACGCGAGCCGTGGCATTATCCCGCTATCGCATCCATGATAAAAAAGTGGTGGAAGTTGCGCTATACGCTTATACCTTATATTGTAGAACAAAGCCGTAAGGCCATCGCAAGCGGAGCACCTCTCTTGCAAGCTCTGATTTTTCATCACCCCGAAGACAAATTGTGCTGGCACATCGACGATGAATACTATTTTGGTAACGACTTCCTGGTAGCCCCGGTCATGAACAGCGAGAACCGCCGGGATGTCTATCTGCCCGAAGGGAAATGGGTGAATTTCTTCACAGGCGAACGCTTGGAAGGGGGACGCTGGCTGAAGAATCTGGATATCCCCTTGGACGAAATGCCCGTATATGTACGTCAAGGAGCGACCATCCCCGTTTATCCGGATGAAGTGGAATGCACGGACGATATGGATTTAAGCAAAAGCATCGGTCTGCACATAGACCCTCATTTTAAAGGAATATTTAAGAACTGACGAATATGGAAACTTGGAAAACGAATTTAGACGAGACAAAGAAACGATATATAGATTGGTGGAACCATAAAGGAATCATACTGAACATGTGGGAGCACTTTCAGGAAGATGTGAAACCTCATGCGGATATCCCTGCACCCTCCCCGGCAAAAGACCTGAATCAGAAATGGTTCGATCCGCAATGGCGTGCAGAATACCTGGACTGGTACGTGGCACACAGCAGTCTGAAAGCAGATATCCTGCCGGTAGCCAATACCCAGTTAGGCCCCGGTTCATTGGCAGCCATCTTGGGCGGCGTGTTCGAAGGAGGGGAAGATACCATTTGGATTCATCCCGATCCCGATTTCAACGATGAGATTGTTTTCAATCCCGAGCATCCCAACTGGATATTGCATAAAGAATTGCTGAAGGCATGCAAGGCGAAAGCAAACGGTCACTATTACGTAGGAATGCCCGACTTGATGGAAGGTCTGGACGTACTGGCCGCCTTGAAAGGTACAGACAAAGTTTTGCTGGATACCGTGATGCAGCCCGAAGTGCTGGAACAGCAAATGCAACAAATCAATGATATCTATTTCAAAGTCTTTGATGAACTTTACGACATCATCCGTGAAGGGGACGAAATGGCTTTCTGCTATTTTTCTTCATGGGCTCCCGGTAAAATGAGCAAATTACAAAGCGATATTTCTACCATGATCAGCGAAGATGATTATCGTCGTTTTGTACAACCCTTTATCCGCGAACAATGTCAAAAAATAGACTATACCTTGTATCATCTGGACGGTGTGGGCGCCATGCATCACCTGCCCGCCCTTCTTGAAATTGAGGAACTGAATGCCATTCAATGGACTCCGGGCGTAGGTGAGCCACAAGGAGGATCACCCAAATGGTACGACCTTTACAAGAAGATCCTTGCCGGAGGCAAAAGTATCATGGCTTGTTGGGTAACCTTGGACGAACTGAAACCTTTGCTGGACAATATCGGTGCGGACGGTGTGCATCTGGAAATGGATTTCCATAACGAGAGAGAAGTGGAACAAGCGATGCGCATTGTCGAAGAATACTCCTCTTCTTCCTCTGACGTATCCAAAGAAGACCTTTCGAAAGAAGAAGCCGCTGCAACAAAACAAGAAACAATCGTCGTCAAAGACTCTGCGGCAGCCGGGAATGAAGCCTTGAAACCTTTGTTCAATGCCATTGTGGACGGAAAGCTGGAACCGGCCGTAGAAGTAACCAAGAAAGCCATCGCCGAAGGAGTACAGCCCCAGGAAATTATCAACAACTACATGATAAAGGCTATGGGCGAAGTGGGACAACGCTTCCAGGACGGAAAAGCGTTCGTTCCCCAACTGCTGATGGCAGGACGCGCCATGAAGGGAGCTTTGGAACTTCTGAAGCCTTTACTGCAAGGGAGTGCCTCGACCACCATAGGCAAGGTAGTCATCGGGACCGTGAAAGGCGACTTGCATGATATCGGCAAGAACCTGGTGGCTTCCATGCTGGAAGGTTGCGGCTTTGAGGTAATCAACATAGGCATAGATGTATCTTGCGACAAATTTGTGGAAGAAGTCAAGAAAAACAAGGCAGACATCCTGTGCATGAGTGCCTTGCTGACAACAACCATGACTTATATGCAAGAGGTGATCAACGCTTTGGAAGCAGCCGGTATCCGTCATCAGGTAAAAGTAATGATAGGCGGCGCTCCGGTAAGCCAGGGATTTGCCGATGAAATAGGTGCGGACGGGTATAGCGACAATGCCAATACGGCCGTAGCGGTAGCCAAAGAACTGATGGGACTTCATCAATAAACGGAATATTCATCTTAATCTGATACATGAATTATGCACGCTAATTATTTAGATACGTTAGATTGGGGCATTCTTATTGCCTACTTTCTGATTCTTATAGGCATCGGTATATGGGCCAGCCTGAAACGCAAAAAAGGCAGCAGCCTTTTTCTTGCCGAGCGTTCCCTGAAGTGGCATCACATCGGTTTCTCCATGTGGGGAACCAATGTGGGCCCTTCCATGCTGATAGCCTCCGCCAGTGCCGGATTTACCACCGGTATCGTTTCAGGTAATTATGCCTGGTATGCGTTTGTTTTCATCTGCTTGCTGGCTTTTGTCTTTGCCCCTCGTTACTTAGGAGCACGTATCACCACCTTGCCGGAGTTCATGGGGCGGCGTTTCGGACAGTCCACCCGCAACATTCTTGCCTGGTACACCATTGTGACAATCCTTATCTCGTGGCTTGCCCTGACCTTATTCGCCGGAGGTATCCTTATCCGTCAGGTTTTCGATATTCCCATGTGGCAGTCAGCATTGATCCTGCTCGTTATCTCCGCATTCTTCACCATGGCCGGAGGGCTGAAAGCGGTAGCCTATACCAATGTATTCCAAATGCTTCTGCTTATTTTCGTATCGGCCACGCTTACTATAGCAGGTCTTTACAAAGTGGGTGGCGTCAGCGCATTGGCCGAAGCGGTTCCGGCCGATTACTGGAACCTGTTCCGCCCGAATGACGATCCCGCCTTCCCGTGGCTGCCCATTATTCTGGGGTATCCCATCATGGGAGTCTGGTTCTGGTGCACAGACCAATCCATGGTACAGCCTGTATTGGCTGCTAAGAATCTGAAAGAAGGCCAAATGGGTGCCAACTTCACCGGCTGGTTGAAGATACTGGATGTTCCTCTCTATATCCTTCCGGGTATCATCTGTCTGGCACTCTACCCGGGCTTGAAGAACCCCGATGAAGCCTACATGACTATGGTCACTAACTTATTTCCTGTAGGCATGGTGGGGTTGGTACTGGCCGTATTGACCGCCGCACTGATCAGCACTGTCGGCTCTGCCCTGAATGCGCTGAGTACAGTCTTCACGATGGATATCTATGTCAAGAAATTCAGACCGCTTGCCAGCCAGAAAGAGATCATCCGTACAGGGCATGTGGTTACAATGGCGGGAGCACTGATTTCGGTGATCATCACCATTGCCATAGACAGTATCAAAGGATTGAATCTGTTTAATGTATTCCAATCGGTACTGGGATTTATCGCACCGCCTATGGCGGCTGTTTTCCTGTTCGGCATCTTCTGGAAACGAACTACCACGATGGCTGCCAACATGGCATTGACATTTGGTACGGCGTTCAGCATGGGAGTGGGCATTCTCTATTTATGGGTATTTCCTGCAGAAAAATATACAGCATGGCCTCACTTCATGATGCTGTCTTTCTACCTGTTCGTTGTCATCAGCGCAGGCATGATTTTGGTATCCTTATTGGATAAACGCCGGCAAGAATGTACATTAAACATGAAGAAAGTCATGGAGAAACCGGCCAAATCGGTTATCCTTACATGGACGCTACTGACTATTATCATGATCGGGCTTTATCTATTCTTCAATGGGCATTAAAAGAAGGTGCAGAAGGCTGAAAAGATTGTATTTTTATATGCCTACGTTTGGTATTCCACTCGGGTAGTGAGGCAGTCCCACCCCGGTGAAATTGCAGTTCCACCTCGGTGGGACTGGAGTTTCACCAGGGTGGAACATCAGATGAAAGTAGTTGTTACAGCAGATGGGGACAGCTGTTATAACCTGTCTTGATAGGACAGGAGATTCATTAAGATTGCAACAAATTGTAAAATCAATGAGATTAATAACAACATCTAGCCATTTGGGACTCTGATTTTTGTAGCCATCCTATTATCCCCGCTGCTTCCGCCTGTAACATCTATCGTACGTACAGAGACCGCAAGTATATTCCAGCTTACGGACATCCTCCCCCAGCCCTATTACTCCACTGACCGATTTTATAGGAAGCATCAAACTGGAATCTGTCAACCGGATGCCGCAAGGTTCCGCCGAAGGGAATAAGGGAAATAATTTCTTTTGTTCCGACACATGCCAGCCGCAATATCCGGGACTGAAACGGTTGGTATGCCTCCACCCTCTGTCGCGGATGTATTCATCCAACGCAATTTCCATACAATCCGCAGTCTTCTCGGCTATGACACTTCCTATGGCATCCGCTATATAAACCTTTACCATATCCCCCTCTTGCAGCAACGTATGCTGGAACCTTTCAAAACCGGTTCCGGCAGTCGCGGCAAAGAAAGCGAAGGATTCCGAACCACGCAGCTGCCGGGTGATTATTTTACCTATACTGAAACACGTATCGCCGACAGAAAGCGAGTCTTTCGATTCATCCAACTCTCCACCGGATATGAAAAAACAAAAACGGGGAGAAGTTACTGCCTCCACCCGTCCAAGCACCCCACGGACTTCTTTTTCTACCGCTTCGTCGGGCACAGCATCTGCATACCCCATTGCCTCATAGAGTTCGGACAATGAGATAGACAGATCAGCAAAAGAAAGTTCTTTTTCAAGCATTATTGAATTCATTTAATGCGGCAAAGAATGCATCAATATTTTCAGATGGCGTATGAGGCGGTGTGTCACATCCGCTGGAGAGCACGAAGTTGGGATAGGACTGGGTAGCCTCCAACAGGTCGAGTGTGGCTTTCTTCATCACCTCCGGAGTAGCCGCCTTGAACAAGCTCACCGGATCAAGATTTCCCATTGCAAGAGCATCGGCAGGTACTTCTTTCAGAGCTTCGACCATATCTATTTTATTTCCAAAATGATAAGCGGCAGCTCCTGTAGCTACCATTGCCTTGGTACAATGACCGGTATTTCCACAATTATGCAGAATAACTGTGAAGTGATCGTCCTGCACTTTCTCTACTATCTCCTTAATGAAAACAGACGAGTATTGCGTGCAGTCCTCATCAGACAAGAGTCCGGCAGCCGGTTCGGCCATCACTACCCCATTCACTCCTGTGGCCTTCAATGCCATGCAGTAACGGAGAATGAAATCCGAACATTTCTTCAACAGCGAATTGGCCGCTTCCGGATTGATATAAATAAGCATCATGATTTCAGACATGTCATACAAACGTCCTGCCAAAGAATAAGGACCGATGCAACCGGCAAAGACAGGTCTGTCTGTAATGGTCTTGGCTGCCAGCATATTCGCTTTCAAGTACTGGGGAACTCTTCCTTTATTCAAGGCAGGAATTTCCAGTTTGTCAATAGCTTCTTCATCATTGAGAAGACGCCCCACCACACTGGGAACTTCATTTTCGGGGAAAACAATCTCCGCTCCGAAAGCCTCGGCTTCTACCGTCAAATCCATAATCACGGTTGCGGCGGCTGTGGGATATTTCTCACTCAATGCCTTGATGGCGTTGTAATGCACTTGTCCGTCAGTAACCGCATCGCGCACCGTTTTCCCTATCATCTCTATGCCCGGATGGGTCATGATGGGCATAGCCACCACCTCTTTCTTTTGGATAATTTCGTTTATCCACTCTTTCATATTCAGTTTACTCATGGTCTTTTTATTCTTTATTTATTCTGTTATTGCAAAAGTAAGTCTTTTCTTTGATAATCTGCTGTTCCCATTGCTCTTTCTCATTCAAAAAAACGGTATAAATCCCGTTACAATACTACAGGGATTTACACCGTTTTTCATCTTATAGACTTATGGTAATTTATGCAAAAGATGACGATAGTATGTTTCAACATCTTTCCAATGGTAAAAAGGAGCAATATCCGTTTCTATAGGGATGGTAACTTCTTTCTCGCAATGCATAAACTTCACCAGTATATCGTCAGAAGCTTTTTTTCTGAAGAAAACCAACTGGACGTTTGCCGCCATCGGAGTGACCTTGAAATTACACCATGCCCGATAGAATTTATCGGGATCCGTTTCGGCTTTCCACATATCACCCAATTGGAGCAACGCTACCAGAGGAATGATATTTCCATCGTGCCCAAAGCGTAATGTCGCCGTATGGGTCCCGGATCTGATCGCCTCATCGGCCGAATCCAATATATTTTCAAGCAATGACCGGGCACTGGCCGTCATTATTCCACCATTGGCAGGCGCAGGTCCGTCACATACATAATTATGATAATTGCAAACTTGCCAAAGATCAAATAATTCATCTTTCTGAAACAGATCATAAAAGCTCACATCTATTTCCACATTCTGCATATCCGAAGCAATCCAATAAAGTCCCCACATCAATTCGCCGGGATTCACATTCTTACGGATATAGTCAGGACTATTAAATAAGGAAGTAACCAGACGATCGGGACGGGTATGACTTTCTTTGAACTTTCTATATTCCTCATACCAAGGTCCCTGATGAGAAACAAACTTCACGGCTTCCGGCGTATGATAATTCATATATTTCATATACCTGGCACAAGCTTCGCGCCGGATCTGCAATGCCGGATTGAGTTCTTTCAACCGTTCACAAAAGGCATCCATACTCAATACACATCGCAACACCACGGTAGAGCGTGCAGACAGAGCAGGATTTCCCAGTATCTCCACTTTTAACCGGCTCTTCAAGCAGCACAAAAGCTGCACTCCCAGCGAGTATCGTTCCAAAGAACATACTTTTCATAACCCATAAAGCAAAACACCCCCAAACCCTGCCGCTTGTGCAGATGTTTGGGGGTGTTTTATTTTACGACCGCAGTGCATTTAAAAATTCATTCCTGTGTATCTTTTGTTTTCCATTCGACAAGTATTATCTGTATATAAATTCAGAAAATCCCGCACTGCCTCCAATTTCCTTTGTAGCGTATATGAACAATCCAAACCGACAGCCGGTAAAATGATCCATCTTGAAATACAGCTTCTGGCTGATTCCTATCTGTTTCCAACCTTCTCCTGCATCATAATAGAATCTTGCTTCATCTTTCATGTTTTCAAATTCTGCTTCCACCCTGAATTTCACGTGATCTGTATGGATTTCCACTTCTTCCTGCAGAATGCCTGCCTGCGTGTCCTTCTCCATTCCCTGCAGAGATGCGTTATCCGCCGGGCGGTTCTTCATTACTGCAAACAATTTTCCGTTCTTCTTTGTGACAGCCACAAGACCGTAACATCCCTGTAATGCACAAAGTCCTGCATAATCACCGTCTTTCAGCAAAGAAGCATCTACCGTTACCTCCCCAACACAGCCCGGAAAACGCATTCTCTGCGTCAGGGTATTTTTCGCTGTTATTTCTACTACCATAACATTGGTTGCTGTGTTCTTGCCTATCGTATTTATGGAAGGAACCAGTGGCAGACTTTTCCGGGAGTTCAGCTTCGTTGTAGCTGGTTCGGTATTAATCTCTTCTTTTGCAGCATTGACATTTACCCCAATGCTTGCGACCAAAATGCTTGTCCATCGAGAAAAGCAAAGTTGGTTTTACCGAAAGACTGAACCGTTTTTTGAAGGAATGAACCGCATCTACAGCCGCTCCCTCAATGCATTCTTAAAGAAACGTTTTATTGCTATTCCTGTTTCTATTATCACCTTAATTCTAATCGGTGTATTATGGAATGTAATACCAGCGGAAATGGCGCCTTTGGAGGACCGTTCGAAAATAACCATTAGTACAAAGGCTGCCGAAGGAGCCAGTTATGAATACATACGCGATTACACTGAAGACATCAATGCTTTGGTAGATTCTATCATTCCGGATGCAGAAGCCGTTACAGCACGTGTGTCAAGTGGTAGTGGAAATGTCCAGATTACATTGAAAGACATCAAAGACCGTGACTACTCCCAGATGGAGGTGGCCGAAAAAATATCGAAAGTAATCAAGAGCAAAACGAAGGCAAGGGCATTCGTCCAGCAGCAATCTTCTTTCGGAGGAAGAAAAAGCAGTATGCCTGTACAATATGTACTGCAGGCGACCAGCATAGAAAAACTGGAAAAAATCCTGCCCGAATTTTTAAATAAAGTGTACGATAATCCTACCTTCCAGATGGCTGACGTTGATTTAAAGTTCAGCAGCCCCGAAGTACGGGTAAACATCAACCGAGATAAAGCAGGAACAATGGGGGTAAACGTGCGTGATGTTGCCGAAACACTTCAATACGGACTGAGCGGACAGCGTATGGGATATTTCTATATGAATGGTAA
>ENA-UEOR01001506-UEOR01001506.1-human-gut-metagenome-genome-assembly--contig:-NODE-1506-length-13805-cov-34.769595_pt1 | contig 13805 bp, 8 predicted proteins | sample MGYA00242887_ERZ507890 | MGnify/ENA primary metagenome ERZ507890 (study PRJEB26167, sample SAMN06115431) | human gut metagenome | host: Homo sapiens | place: China:Guizhou | collected 2014-10-21...
TATAGTGATGATGATAATGATTATGTTTGAAAATGGTAAATTAGCTTATAATGCAGGTATTTATTCAAATGATACTGATCCGATTACTCAAAGTTTAGGCGATCATTATCTGGCGGAGCAGAGGTGGATTACTAAGCGTATTTTGTATATGATGTCGAAGTATAACTTCGGACTATTCTCGGCTTCTGGAACCGATACAATTACTGTACGTGCTGCAGGTAACACGATTAAATATCAGTTGACACCCGCAATGGATATGTATCCGGCAATTGCGAACGGTACAAGTATCATACAAGGAAAGAGAACGAAAGCTGGAGAAGTGTGTGAAATGGAAATTGAACTTTCGGGCTCCGGTGATCAGCAGAATGCAATACAGGGAGCATCATATCTGCAGGATATAGGTGATTGGTACAATAAGAATGTAACTGGATCTATGATTATTCAAGGAAGAATGCTAAGGGATATACGACTTGGAAGCAAAAATAATCCGGTTATCATTTCAATATCCTCTTTGACATTATCGAATTGTGTGAGCCTTCAGAGATTGCTATTATCGAATATTACCACTTTGTCCGGTACATTGAACTTAACCGCATGCGAGCACTTGCAAGAAATTTATGCAGACGGTACTTCTTTGGCGCAGATTGTGCTGCCGTCGGGTGGAGGACTTCGTGTAGTTGAATACAGCAGATTTAATCAATACTTGTCATTGTCTAATTATCCTCTTCTTACAGATGATGGAATCGGGATTGACTTGTGCAAGACAGTGATCAGTGACTTTTTCATTGTTGATTGCGCACTGGTTCGACCTATGAAAATTCTTGTTGATATAATGAATGCACAAATGGAACAAGGAGATAACCATGCATTGAAGAGGATTAGAGCCGTTGGCTTTGAAGAGTCATACAATAACTCGTTCATATTAGACAAATTGGTTGACCTGACAAACGGTACTTATAGTGGATTAAGTAGTGAAGGGCTTTCCGGAGAAGATGAATTACCTGTGTTAGATGGAACTCTCAACATCAATGCGAGTGTTTATGGAGATACTGTAGAAGCGCTCAGAGCAATGTTCACAAGACTAACCTTAAATATCAATGGGGAATTTTATGTTCGTTTTGCAGATGATATTGTAACAATGTTATGCGCAGAAAATTGGGGTGACGGTATAGGAACAAGCAAAAGACAAATGGGAAATATTACTGAACTAGGAATTATTTTTGCAGGAACAGGTATCAAATCGTTTAAAGAGTTATCTTTAAGTAAGATTGAATCATTAACAAATGAATTTACAGGTTGTTCGCAACTTAGTTCTATTGCATTTCCTGAGACACTGCGGATATTGAACACAACGGCATTTGCTGGTAGTATGGTTGCATTAGACTTGTCTGATTGCACACATATAACTGATTTACTGATTGATTCAGACGATACTATTGATTTCATGCCATCCGCAAACGATAATCTCGTTAATATTACTTATAATAACGGATCTAGCTGTATACATATGGTGGGTTATTCAAATGCTATTCTTACCATTAATAACGAGTCTGAGATTGTAGATTTTTGGGTAGAAAATTGTAATACTAATAATAATATTCTTTCGAAAATACAATCCATATATTCAGTCAAGGAACATTTACTTAAATATATTAGGGCTGTAGGATTTGATGAAGAATTCTATACGAACGAAATATTAAAAACTCTGTTATCATTAGCTGAGAATGGATATCGTGGAATAAATGAAAGTGGAGAAAGAGATGATAAACATGGAGGATTAGGTTATGGCAAACAGGGTACTCGGCATTGAAATAGGGGAGAACCTTACCAGAGTAGTTGAGATTGATTACAAAGCAAAAAATCCCAAGATTTACAATATGTTCGGCTTTCCGACACCACCGGGGATGATTGATGATGGAGTGGTACAGCCGGATGGGATGTTTCGTTCTATCTTATACAGCAAGCTAAAGGAAAAGAAGATTGCCACCAAAAAAGCTGTTTTTGTGTTAAATTCAGCACGTATAGCAAGCAGGGATATTGAGCTTCCACTTGTTAAGGAAAAACAGCTTAAGGAAATGATTGCAATGAATGCATCGGATTATTTTCCGGTGGATTTGAGCCAGTACAAGCTGGTACATCAGATTATAGAAAAGATTGACAGACCGGAAGAAAAGAAATTACGTCTTTCGGTTATTGCTGTGCCTAATGATCTTATTTTGTCGTATGGTGCTCTTGCAGCTGATTGCAGGCTGCAGCTTGTAGCACTTGACTATAGTGGAAATGCCATCAAGCAGCTCATGAGAAGAGAGATTCCCGGAGATGTGAAGGTGACTGTCAAGGTGGATGAGGTTTCTACCACACTGACTGTAATGGATGGAAGCATGGTAAAACTGCAGCGCAATGTCAACTATGGACTTGCTGATGCTATAGAGGAGATTCAGGATAGTGAGCTTTTCGGAGAGTACCTGTCATTTACCGATGCAGTCGATGTGGCACGCAGAAAGACCTGCCTTGCAATAAGGCCTGATGGCACAGTGCCTGATGAGCCGGCGGGCGGCGGCATGGATCCTATGGGGCATGAGATTGATTCGGAGCGCTTTAAGAAGCTTCGTCTGAATGTGTCATACTCACTTTCCAATCTGATAAGCAGTCTCGGACGAGTGATAGACTACTATCAGTCGAGAAACTCAGATACTCCTATCGAGAGAATTTTCCTCATTGGCTTAGGTGCTGATTTCAGCGGACTCTCAAAGCTTTTGACCAATGAGCTGAATGTCAAGGTGGTTCCGCTCCAGCAGTTTGACGGCATACATGTGGCAAAGAGCATAAACCTTGCAGAGGCAAAGCTTGCAGAGTATTTCAACTGTGTCGGATGTTCACTGAACCCGCTTGATATACTTGACAGTAAGAAAAACAAGGGAATCGGTGCTCCGATTATGGCAGGAACAGCTGCAGGTGCTATGCCATCCGGCGGTGCACAGGCAGGGATGCAGGGGAATCCACCTGTCGGTCCTGATGGAAAGCCTCTTCCCGTACCGGCAGGGGAGAAAGCCGAAAAGCCTGTTTCTTTTGCGGTGCAGCTTCTCATTTTTGGATTGTGTGTGGTAGTTGCAGTTGGTATTACGGCATATAGCATTTTTTCAAATCTTGTTTTAACTTCAGACAATATGACGCTTAAAGCACGTGTTTCTGATTTATCATATGCACAGAATATATATGATGTGTACAACCAGACCAAGAAGGACTATGACTGGACCAAGCTTCTTGAGAGCGCTTCATCCAACAAGAATGATGAGATAACGGGCTTTGTTGATGAGCTGGAGCAGAAGCTTCCGTCAGAGGCCAAGCTTGTGAATATGTCTGTTACGACTGATGGTGTTTCGATGACCATCAAGACAGGCAGCAAGGATATAGCGGCTGATGTAATTGCACAGCTTCGTACATTTGAGAGTATCATGGTATCCAATGTGTCAACCATCACAGAGGAGGTTGATGAGACCGGTGCTTCAAAGGTTCAGTTCACAGTAGATTGCACATATGTAAAGGCTGATGACAGTGCTGCTTCTGAATCGGCGGATGGCACAGGCAGTGAGCCAGATGATACATCAAAAGATGCGTCATCACAGGCACAGACGGATAGTAATTCATCATCAGATACAGACAGTACAAATCAGTAGGGGGGTGTTAGGATGTCGACAAGAGATAAAAAGTTACTTATTATATTAGCGGGTGTTGCCATTTTAGCACTGACATTTTTTTTGATTTTTATGCCGCAGTCCAATAAGAGGGATTCACTCAAGAGCGAAAATATGAATCTGAAATCACAGTACAATCAGCTTTCAGCCCTTGCGGCAAAGGCGGATGACTACACAAAGAAGACAAAGGATATGTCTGATGCCATGCAACAGGTATATGACAATTTTCCTTCATATTTACAGATTGAAAACGGCATTATGGATGCGGTTGCTATCGAGAAATCTACTAATACAAATATTACAGAGCTTACAGTCGGCTCACCGACTGCTATTGATGTGAATAATCCGACAGGTGAAGCCGGTACAGATTCTTCGTCCGGCAGCACAACGGACAGTGGCTCTACTGACAGTAGTACTACGGACAGCAGTAATACAGACAGTTCGCAGAGCTCTCAGACCGCTGATGGCAACAGTTCTCAGTCACAGACTGATGACGGTAGTGCAGCTGGTAGCGGCACATCATCAGGCTCTGCAAAGTCTACGGTTACAGGCTATCAGCTTTATGATGTCAGCACAGTTATGGCATTCAAGACAGAATATCATGGGCTTAAGGCTATGCTCGGCGAGGTGATTGGTTCATCACAGAAGAAAACTATCAGCACACTCAATGTGAGCTTTGATGATTCGACAGGCAAGCTGACAGGTGAGATGCTTGTGGATTCATATTTCCTGTATGGACTTGATAAGCCATATGAGGCACCATACATACCTGCAGTACCACATGGTACAAATAATCTGTTTGGTACAACAAACTAACTGATTAATCATAAATATTAAATGTTAGATTATTGAGTTATGAGATAACAAAATACAAGAGGGGAGGAAGCAGATTTGAGAAAGCTAAAAAACGATGATCGAGGAGTAACACTTGTGGAGATTATTGTGTCGATTGCTATTCTCGCAATAATCGTGCTTCCTTTTTTGAATGCATTTGTCACAGCTACAAAGACCAATGTAAAGGCAAAAAACGAGATGAATGCTACACATCTGGCGACAAACATTATGGAGGGCATTGAGAAGAACTCCATGAAGACACTGGCGTATCAGTTCAACTATCCGTCGGAGGGCTTTGACGTGGCGGACGGCTTTAATATATCAGATGGAAGCAGTGCATGTGAGCTTCTTAAGAAGTCGGGCAAGTTTGATAATGTAAAGAGGCTTGAGGATATCAGTGCTGAGATTGTAAACAAGGACGATGTCATCACTAGCTGTATTCACAAGACTGATGCATCAGCCAAAATAATCGATACATCGCTTTGGGATTTCAGGGAGTCGGATGCACACAAGTATTATTTCTATATGTCTGGTGTGCAGTCAGGCACAAAGAAATACAATGCTCTTGTGACAGTGGATGCAAAATCGGACGCAGAGTCGGACAATAAGGTTAAAAAGTACAACATGGACGAGGTAGCGGATATGTCGGCCATGGATGCAAATTTTGACTGCATGAGTGCAGACAAGTATTCTGCTACAAATATTATATCTGCATTTAACAATATGAATCTAGGCTTCAGTGTACAGCAGAGTGATATAAAGAGAACTATCACAATTGATATAGAAAAGAGTGGAGCTGCGAGCAATAAGGCTACCAAGGTGACGGTGTCGTATTCGTATTCTATCAATAAGAATGGAGTAAGAAAGACTTTTCCGGATCCGAATAGTGCACTGAAGGATGATTATACCATGGTGATTTACGACAATTCTTCAGATACTGTAAACCATAATCTGAGAAATGTCTATCTGTTTTACAATCCATGGTACACATCTACAGGAGCACTTTACAATACCTGCAACGATGTCATTATAATCAATAATAAGGACAAGCTGGACTGCACGGTAAATATTGTAAAGCAAAAGACTATATCGGATCAGTCAGAGTTGAGCACGAAGGAGAGTACATATAAGGCATATGTGAAGGTAAGTGAGCCGGGAAATCGTACAGGTCATGCTTATACTCATATAGCCACCAATCTGAATGTAAATATGGGAGCACCGGATAATCCACTACAGCCGGGGCAGGCTATATATGGCTTTAATAACAATGTAATTCAGAATGATGTAAAGGCAATTGTCGATATAAAGAATCTGACAAAAAGCAATGCATCTGAAAGGCTGTATGATGTGAAGGTGGCTGTATACGAGAGCAAGGCTTCACTGGATGATATATTTAATGATAAAGACCCGGTTGTTACGATGACCGGAAGCATGGGGTATTAATTATGAAGCGTAACGATAACCGTGGTGCTTCCTTTGTGATGGTTGTAGTTGCAATGGCTATAGTGGCTGTTTTAGCTGTGACTGTGCTGTGGATAGCACTTATGAACCTCCAGATGAAGGTGACGGATGAAAAAAATACAGATAACTTTTACTCGGCAGAGGGTGTGCTGGATCAGATATGTACAGGTCTGCAGGGAGATATTTCCAAGGCTTACTCAGCAGGATATACCAAGGTTATGGAGAATTACTCTGACAGCAGCATAAATGAGGCCGGCAGACAGAGCAACTTTGCGCAGGAGTATCTGAAGAGCTTAAAGACCAGCCTGGAGTATGACAGCACAGGTATGACGTTTAATATGGGAAAGCTCATACAATATGTAGACCCGAAGCTTCTCGAGAATAAAGACAATCAGCCACGTGCTATTATCAAATCGACCAATGCCGATGTAAACGGCAATGGACAGCTCAAGGTGTACCAAAATCGTGTCGTGCTGAACGGACTAAGGGTAGAGTATACCGATGAAAAGGGATTTAAATCAATAATAGAGACAGACATTTCTCTGGGAGTTCCATCCATGAGCTTTACAGCATCGGGAGGAGTTCCGGAGCTTTTTACATATTCTCTTGTAGGAAATGAAGGACTGAAAATTACATCAGGACTTACTAAAGTAAATCTATCCGGCAATCTCTATGCCGGCTGCGAAAATGCGGCAGACACAGGAACTTCTACTACGAGTGTTGTTATTCCAAACAATGCCACACTTGATGTAAAGGATACCAGCTATATGATTGCAGAGGGCGATATAGAGGTGGGAGACTTTGCCGGAAAAGATACGGCTACAATAAAAAATAACATGGCTGGTGTACACAATAACAGTAAACTTTCTGTTGATGCACAGTGTCAGCTGTGGACAGGCAACATAAATGTAAATGGTGCAACAGTCAATCTGGATGGCATGACATATGTGGCGGATGACATGACATTAAAGGGTACAGGCTCAAATGTCACACTTGGCAAGAATAATAAGAATAACAATGCAAAGTACGTCGGCTTTGGCAACGGAGGTGCTGACAAGGAAAATCCTGTCGCAGGCGATAGCTCTGCTATTATCATAAACGGCAGGGAGGCATCTCTTGATATGTCAAATATCAGGGAGCTTATGTTAGCAGGAACTGCATATATCAATACACAGGCTATTGTAAATTCAAGTGGTGTGGGTACACAAAACAGCAATGTGGCTATGGGTGAGTCAATCTCTGTAAAGGGTGACCAGATAGCATACCTTGTGCCGCCTGAGTGCATAGGCACAAGTGGAAATGGTGCGGATGCCAAATCGCTTTACAACAAGAATCCACTTTCCTATAAGGAGTACAAGGATATTACTGCAACCGGACATGATCAAACAAAGTATACTGAGATAAATGCCAATGTGGTCAGCACAAAGACAGGTAAGGCTCTCTCGGCATATATGCCGGAGTCAAAGACAATCGACAACTGTATAAAGAAGGTCTTTGTTCCTTCTACTGATAATAATGATGATGGACTTGTATACTATTATGTCAATCTGCCAACGAATAAGGCTGCTGAGTATTACAGAGACTATTTTGGCGCAGACAGTGACAAGCTCAATAGATACACTAAGTTCTATACTGACAGCATAAAGGTAAATGAGGCAGCAAGCATCTATACTGCCGGCAATTACAGCATCTACGATGGCAGCAATTTAAGCCTTTTGAAGGGCATAGCTGATGGTGTGGACATGGATGCACAGTCGGATGCTTTACAGCGCACATATACTGCACTAAACTCAAAGCTTTTGACAAATTATGCGGATTTACCGACAAATGCAGCAAGTGTTTCGCTTTTTACAAATATAGTTAACAATACCAATTTGCAGAAGATAGTGCCAAATTCCGGTAACAAACATATATTTGAGACTGAGTATCAGGGAAAAAAATACCAGGCAATTGTCAAAAACGGTAACTACACCTATGATGCAAATGACAAATCACACAATGTGGATATAATTGTTGCTACAGGAAATGTGACACTTGATGCTGACTTTACAGGTACTATAATTGCAAAGGGCAGGATAATCGTAAACAAAGAGCAGTGCGAGATTGATAATGGTACACAGGAGGTATTTAAGGCATTGCTTCTTGAAAAGGTAAGTGATGCAGACGATGCACTGCACCTGTATGATGTGTTCATGGATGGTGCCAACTATCTGGGTAATGTTTCTGCTTTTTCAAACAAGAAAGAGGCGGATACAAAAATAGATTATGCTACACTCATTACATACCAGAACTGGACAAAGGAGTAGAAAATAAGCGGTTTCCAAGACACAAAACAGCTGCGAAATATTTATATTTGACATATTTTGACGATATATACAAGGGAGGAATCCAATATGTTTGTAAAAGTAAAAAAGAATAATGGTGGTTTCTCTCTGGTGGAGCTTATAGTAGTGATAGCGATATCTGTCGTACTGATAGGCGCGGCAACCATATCCATTCGCTCGGTCATGGGTGTTGAGGTGAAGCAATGTGCCAGAAATATTGAATCGATAATTAACAAAACAAGAGTTACCTCTATGGGAAAGGACAGCGCAGTTCTTAAGATATACAAGGCATCAGATGGTGCCTACTATTATAAGATGACTATAAATGGTACGGAATCTGATCCGAGTAAAATCGGAAAGAGCAGGATTGAAGTATACTATTCCATGAATGATGATTATAGTGGCAAGACACAATTGAACGTCTCTGACAGTATAGAGCTTCAGTTCGACAGAAGCTCAGGTGCACAAAAGCCGGATACTAACGGCAAGTACTGCAGCCGTATCTGGGTTCAAAAAAACAGCACCGAGAAGGTTATCACGATATACAAGGAAACCGGCAAGGTGGTATGTGAGTAATTTACATAGTTAAATGCAAAATATTTTATTTTGACGCAAGGCTGTTATAAGGTTTTATGATGAAATCGGAGAGGAAGATGAACCATGAAGATTTTAAAGCGCATGAATAAATCAAATAATAGGAAAAACAGTGGCTTTACACTTGTTGAGCTTGTCATTGTCATGGCGATAATGGGAATACTCGGACTGGCTGTTACAGGCTTTATCGGTACGAGTACGAAGCAGTATAAGTATGCTACAAAGGACGTAGACCTGCAGTATGAGGCACAGCTGACCATGAATCAGATAGGAAATCTGATAATTGATGCGCAAAAGGGTGTTAAGTATGAGCCTGCTACGGTGGCAGCCCCGGTTGAAGTGGCATCAGTAAACCCTGAGGCAGGTTATATTGCAACTGCATCAGCGGAAGAAGCGTCATCCGAAGAAGCATCATCTGAGGAAACATCATCCGACAGCAAGCTGATTATTTACAACAAGGATTGTACATACAATATCATATACAGACCATCAGAGCACAAAATCTATCTGCGAAAGGATACACTTGATCCTGCAACAGGTGCGGTGAAGGCTGATGGTCAGGGCAAGGAGTCACTTATGGCAGAAAATGTAATAGGCTTTACACCTGATTTAAGTGAGGCAGAAAGCAAGAATTCTGTCGGACTTGTTGTGGACTTTAAGGCAGGAGACAAGAAGTATACTTCAAAGCAGAACTTCACTATGCGCAATAAGGTACCGACCGGAGCAGACGTGGAGTATGTGGCACCGGTAGAGCCGATTTCTGTACATATATATTATGGTGGCAGAGATGTTTCTGGTCAGAGCATTTCATATGTCAGAAGAGATAATAGCAATGTCCTTGAATTTACATCTAAAATATTGGGTGGAAATAATCCAAGCCAAGAGGTTATATGGTCATACACCGGCAGGGCTGCTGATGGGAATGGAACAACGTTTAATTCTTCCGGAAATACAGCAAAATTATCTATCGCAGAGAATGAAACATCAAAGCAGTTTGTGGTTAAGGTGACTTCAAAAGAAGATACTTCCAAATATACATCTGTAACGATAAATGTGGTTGATACACGTAATTGGCTGACTACGGAGGGAATATATGGACTTAATGGAGGAAATACTGAAAAAACACATATAAATCCGTATGAGGTAAGAAATAGTGGTATAGCATATGATGTGAATAACTTTGAATGGCACATTGAGACTTATTCGTTGGAAAATGGAATAGAAAGTCCAAGTAATGATATAGAGGAGTTTGCAGGAGAGCAGGCTGATTATAAAGGTGGAAAAATATTTACATACCATATAGAAGACAGTTGGGTTTTTGGGCATGAACATGAAGCAACCAAGGAACTAAGCATGACATCAGAGGTCAGTATTCCAGGGAAACATTATAGAATATATGTTTGGGTAACCTTGAAATCAGATCCGAGTATTTCTTCTAATGTAGTTACTTTTAAATATGACAAATAACAAAAGGAGCGATCGCAATGAGCAAATTAAGAAAAAAAATAGTGGTTCCAATATCGCTCACACTTACAGGATGTCTCGTTGTGGCAGCTTTTGTGCTGAATGACAGCCTTACAAAGGTCGATGCAAATGTAGCGTTCAATGGAATATCTGATATAGTCAGCTCACATGGCAAGGACAAGCCCTTCAATATAGTGGAGGTGGTGCCTGACAAGAAAATGGCATCCATCGGTTATCTGATTGATGGTCAGGAGCCTGACGACTGGTTTGGAACACTGTCAAGGATGTCTGACAAAGATGGTGCAGGTGTACAAAAAAGGTCTGCCTATATGGAGGAACTGAAAACAAAGCTTGCGCCTATTACTACCGAGAAAAAGGATAACACAAAGCCTCTTTATTATGAGCCGTATGAGGAGAGCTATGTCAGTCAGGGCGATGACTGGACAGAGCTTGCCCTTGTAGATATGGACAGAATAAACAAGGGTACCACCGGTTATAAGATGACAGAGCAGGCGGAGGGAGATTATAAGTTCAATACCGATTACCAGCTTGCTGTAAATGAAGAGGGACTGCCTACAGGTCATTACAGACAAAATGTTGACCATTATGTTTTCATGCAGGGCGAGGATGAGACAGAAGATGGCTCTGAATCTGTGGATACAGGTAGTACTGGTAATACAGGCAGTACAGGAAGTACTGGAAGTACCGCGGATGGCTCTAATACAGAGACTGAAAATGGCAATCAAATTAAGGCACCCGGAAAAAGAGGCTACTACAGTGTTGCGTTTTCGGCTGTCAAGCTGCCGGATGGTATGACAAACACCCAGTATCTGGTAGAGACTGATAATTCACAGAAGGCTGATGGAAATACAGACAGCGGTACAAATGGTAACATCGATAGCAGCACAGACAATACGACAGATACAGGCACAGGTGACGATGCCGTTGATAAGCATGTAGTCTATGCTATAAAGAGTTCATATGCAATCGTTTCCGATGAGAGCATGCAAAATATAGCAAAATATGACCCAAAGGCATATATTTACAGGAAAGACAATTCAGATATCACATCACCATATGAATTTGTTGCAAGAGCTGACCGGATGGCAAGTCTGCCGGATGGCAGTAAGCCGGATTATGAGAAGTATACATACTGTACGGTTGAGATGGAGTATGTGTCTGCAGATAAAATCACTGATGACGAGACCTACTACGAGGTGAACACTGAGGTACCTATTGAGTTTAATTACGATGAGACCGGCGAGTATGGAGCAGTGCTTGATTCACAGAATCCATACGAGAAGATAGATGGCGTCATACCGGACAATCAGCCGGCAGGTAAGACCGGCGCAGATGATATTTCAGATGATGCTTCAAGAGCTGATTCTGCTACAGAGAATAATGATGGTAACACAGGCAGGGTAATCCTCACTGATACAGACGGATATTTTGATATAGTTAAGGACAGCCAGACATATACCTATGTGGGTAATGGAAAAGGTGACTATATAATGGAGGCTGATAAAAAAGGCTCGCTTGATTATCCTGTAAATACTACACACATATATTATAAGGGTGGTTTCAAGAACAATAACTGGTTCAGAACAGGTGTATTCAATCAGGAGGGTAAGACAGGCGATGATGATAAGACTGCCAATATGACCTTCAATGTAAAAACTGTCACACCCAAGGAGCTTGAGCAGATAGATGTGTCAACAATTGATTTACTCTATCTTTCCGGCTCAAAGTCTGTTCTTTCCAAGGATTTAGGAGACGATTCTGCAAAATACAATACCGGATACAATACCGGTAATGACATTTCATGGGACAAGGTAAAGCAGATAGTCCAACGTGTGCACCAGAGTGGTATCATGATGCCTGTTATAGTGGATAATGGTATTGTGTGGCCTGATTCGAATGCAGATTATTCCAGCAACATTAAAAAGCTTGCAGGTCTTTTGAGCTGTAACAATTTCAGCTCCTTGAATTTTACCAAGGACTCAGCTGATAATTTTATTAACTGGGGGAATGACATAAAATACTATAAGGTTGACAGTGGAACCCATAAATATGGTTTTGTAATTGGCAACGAATATGTTATTCCACGAAACTATAGTCCTAAAGATGATGTGCCATTTGTTTTAAGAGACGATTTTGCTTCTGCGTTTATTAAAAATGATGATGAAACAGCATTTGTCAATGATGCTAAAACAGAGAATTTTGACGAGATAGCAGAATACATCAACTCAGAGAATACAAGCAGGAAAAAAGAAAATAGTACTCTTGGAAAGGACGAGTATGCGTATTATGACAAGAAGATTTCAAAGGCGATAGTTTTAAGCTATATCATATCGTATGCTGATAAAAGAGACATTATAAATCCGACAGATAGTCTGAACATACTGGATATAGAGCCCGGAACTGTAAAAAATGAGTCTGACGCTTTAAATTATGATAAGCTAAAAAATTGGCTTGGATCAAGATGCCCGGAGAAAAAAAAGGTTACAATAACAAGGGTTACGAGTGCAGAATTTATTGGCAGAACAGTTTCTTATTCACATGAAGACATCTATATACGTGGGTGTGCTTTGTGCTTCTCCTTACATTCTGTATTTGTTGTTTCGGTTTGTTTCCCCGGCTTTGTATTCGAAAGAGAAGAAATACGTCTCGCGTATGGTTGCCGGGGGATACGTCATGTTCATGTTAGGGGTTGCCTTGAGTTATTTTCTGATTTTCCCCCTGACTTTCCGCTTCCTCGGTACTTATCAGGTGAGTACCGAGGTAGAGAATATGATCTCTTTGCAGTCTTACATGGATACGTTGATGATGATGAATTTGATGATGGGGATTGTTTTCGAGATTCCTATTCTTTGCTGGCTACTGGCTCAATTCGGATTGATTTCGGTCGAGTTTATGCGGCGTTATCGTCGTCATGCCGTGGTGATTATCCTGGTTGTTGCTGCTATTATCACACCGACGTCGGATGTTTTTACTCTTTTGTTGGTTTCGCTTCCCATGGGGTTATTGTACGAAATCAGTATTCTGATTGTAAAGCATACGAAACGGGAATGATTTATTTGTTTCCCGTGTAATATCTTTTACCTTTGTGAACGTGTGTTTTAATTAATTGCGTTTGAATATGGTAAATGATAGTGTGATCCGGGTAGCCGGATTAAAAAAAAGCTTTCGAAAGGGGAGGGAGGAGCTCCAGGTATTGAAAGGGATCGACATGGAGATCGGTGCGGGAGAGGTGATCGGGTATTTGGGAAGTAACGGGGCCGGGAAATCGACGACCGTGAAGATCATGTGCGGTTTGCTGGAAGATTATGCCGGGGAAGTGAATATACTGGGGTATGATTTGCGGGGAAACGATTTGGAGTTGAACTGAATAAGTGGTTTGTCGTTACACCTGCTGGTTTACATAAGATTCAGG
>ENA-UEOR01001508-UEOR01001508.1-human-gut-metagenome-genome-assembly--contig:-NODE-1508-length-13792-cov-44.551878_pt1 | contig 13792 bp, 13 predicted proteins | sample MGYA00242887_ERZ507890 | MGnify/ENA primary metagenome ERZ507890 (study PRJEB26167, sample SAMN06115431) | human gut metagenome | host: Homo sapiens | place: China:Guizhou | collected 2014-10-21...
ATACCAATTCTTGCCTTAGTGTTCTTTCTGCCAAACGATTAAAAATACCAATATTTCACATGGAGGCCGGAAATCGTTGTAAAGATGAAAATCTCCCAGAAGAAGTAATACGCAGGATTGTTGATGTAACGAGTGATGTGAATCTTTGTTATTCGGAACATGCTCGTCGATATATTCTTGATTCAGGAGTTAAACCGGAATATACTTATGTAGTGGGTTCACCCATGGCAGAAGTGTTAAAAAGTTATTTGCAAAAAATAAATAAGAGTAATGTATTGAATGAGCTAGGACTTTCGCCTGGAAAATATATATTGCTTTCTGCTCATAGAGAAGAAAATATAGATATAGAAGTGAATTTTTTTTCGCTTATGGAAGCCGTGAATGTAATGGCGATGACATATAATATACCTGTACTTTATTCTTGTCATCCTCGTAGCAAAAAGAGAATTGAATCTACAGGATTTGAGTTAGATTCAAGAGTAATTCAACATGAGCCATTAGGATTCCATGATTATAACTGCCTGCAGATGAACGCATTTGCAGTAGTATCAGATTCTGGAACATTACCGGAGGAGAGTAGCTTCTTTGCTTCTGTTGGACATCCGTTTCCAGCAATTTGCATTCGCACTTCTACAGAACGTCCGGAGGCATTGGATAAGGCTTGTTTTATTTTGTCAGGAATTGATGAAAAGGGATTATTGCAGTCAGTTGATACTGCAGTTGAATTAAATAAAGCAGGAGATTATGGTATCCCGGTCCCTTTACTTCCTATAACTTCAGTATTCGTGCTAACTCCAGTATGCTGACCGATGCTTTGAAATGGGATCAGCGAAGCAATACGGGTAGTGCGGTGAATTGGTACTAGGAAGAAGTTGGGAATAAAAAATGAGAAATGGTTGCGTGTTGTTATCAGAAACCATTTCTCATTTTTTTATTTATGTCTACCACTCAATCGGTGTTTGCCCGTGCGCTTGCAAATATTCGTTGGTACGGCTGAAGTGCTTGTTGCCAAAGAAACCGTTATAGGCTGACAGGGGGGACGGATGTGCGGAAGCCAGTACCAGGTGCTTGTTGCGGTCTATGAAGGCGCCTTTTTTCTGTGCATAAGATCCCCATAAGATGAATACAATATTTTCACGTTGTTCTGCCAGTACACGGATGGCGGCATCTGTAAATTCCTCCCAGCCCCGTCGTTGATGAGAGCCTGCCTGGTGGGCACGGACCGTCAGTGTGGCATTGAGTAATAAAACTCCTTGATTCGCCCAGCGGGTCAGGTTGCCTGAAGTAGGGATGGGAGCACCCAAATCGCTTTGTATTTCTTTGAAAATATTTTGTAGGGAAGGAGGAAAAGGTACTCCGTCATTAACAGAGAAGCAGAGTCCGTGCGCCTGGCCGGGACCATGGTAGGGATCTTGGCCGATAATGACGACTTTCACTTTGTCAAACGGGCACAGATTGAAGGCGTTGAATATAAATCTGCCCGGTGGGTAAATAGTGGCAGTCTGGTATTCGCTTCTTACAAACTCAGTGAGTCTGATAAAGTAATCTTTTTCAAATTCGGGTGCCAGATGTTGTTTCCAGCTTTCTTCTATTTGTACGTTCATGGCATTTCTTTTATTATAAAATGTGCGTTAAAGATAGGGGTAATTTGTAAAAATGACAAATAAAAAGAGGATGACTTTTTATAATCATCCTCTTCTTTCATTGCTGATAGATTATAATCAAATAAGTTGCATACCCAGTTGGGCGCATTCTTTTCTCATATCTTCGGGCCATATACTGGCTTGGATTTCACCTATGTGGGCTTTCTGTAAATAAAGCATACAGAGTCGTGACTGTCCTATACCACCGCCGATACACAAAGGAAGAGTTTCATTTAGCAGGCGTTTGTGGAAATACAGTTCTTTACGTTTTTCCTGTCCGCTGAGTGTCAGTTGGCGGAGCAGCGCTTCTTTGTCTACACGGATACCCATAGAGGAAAGTTCGACGGAACGGTCCAGTACTTTGTCCCAAACTAACAGGTCGCCATTCAGACCGGGAAGTCCGGTTTCCGGGTTGATTGTGGTATAGTCGTCATAGTCAGGTGCGCGCAAGTCATGTTCTTTACCGTCACTCAGTTTGCAGCCTATACCTATAATAAATACCGCACCGTATTTTTGTGAGATGGCATGTTCACGTTCTTTCGGACTCCTGTCGGGATACATCTGGCAAAGCTCTTCCGAGTGGATGAAATGAATGTCATGTGGCAGGAAGGGTTTGATCTGCGGGTACATTTCACATACCATATATTCTGTGCGGCGCATGGCTGCATAAATACGGGTTACTATTTGTTTCAGGAAATCAACCGTGCGTTGTTCTTTGGTAATTACACGCTCCCAGTCCCACTGGTCTACATATAGCGAGTGGAGATTACCTAATTCCTCGTCAGCCCGGATGGCGTTCATGTCTGTATAGATGCCATAACCCGGCTCTATATTGTAATCGGCCAAAGTCAGCCTTTTCCATTTTGCCAGTGAATGGACAACTTCGGCCTGTGCGTCTCCCAAGTCTTTAATAGGGAAAGATACCGCCCGTTCGGTTCCGCTCAAGTCATCATTGATACCCATTCCCTTCAATACAAATAGCGGGGCGGTGACACGGCGCAGACGTAATTCTGACGACAGGTTCTGTTGAAAGAACTCTTTTATTTGCTTAATGCCTAACTCTGTTTGTTTTAAATCAAGCAAGGCTTTATAGTTAGCTGGTTTAATTAGGTAACTCATTGTAAAATAGATCTAGTTGTTTTAATTGCTTGCAAATATAGAAATTATTTGTGATATTGTTATATGTTTAGCCGAAAATATAATCAAATTGATTGTTTTATACTTAAATTAATGAGCAAAATATTATTTTGATAGATAAATATCCCAAATTATTAGGATAAAGACAATATATTTTGTACTTTTGCACGTCCAAGTTTCAGACGCACCCGTAGTTCAATGGATAGAATACCGGATTCCGGTTCCGACGATATGAGTTCGATTCTCATCGGGTGTACAATTCAGTAACCTCTTTGCAAAGAATTGCAAGGAGGTTTTTTCTTGTTATATCTTCTCCGTATGAACCTTTTTTCCTTTTTTGAGTTATTCCCTTATGTAACTTTTTAAAATATGCCTTAATATTTAGTTTATTCTAAAAAACAAAGACTAATAAAGAATATAGTTCCTTTTGTTTCTTGTATATACTAAATATACGTGCATATATTCGCTGCTGATTTTAAAATTATTTTCTTTTTGATGGGTTTTAAAACTAACACTTAATTAAACTTTTTTATTTAAACATTAATTTATCAACCAAATCTGAGATTCATGAAGAAAGCTCTCTTTTTTATCGTATGCCTCTGTTTTGCAATAAACATGATGGCGCAAACAAAAACGATAACAGGGGTAGTGGTAGATGCCACCGGTGAACCTGTTATCGGAGCGAGTGTCCTGGAGGTGGTAGTATCGCCCGTTATTTTGTCAGTATGAATATGTCAAATGAATCGGCAATCTACAAGCAAGACGAAAACAGCAAGTACATCAAGGATGTGCACTACAACACTTACGGAATGCGTCTGAACGTAGACTTCAACCTGACCAAGACAACCGAACTTTATTTCGGTTCGGATATCTACCTATCCTCACAAGCACTACCCGGGCAAGGAGCATCAACCGACCAATTATGGGATGCCCAAGCCAAACTGACTCCGCTCACTATTCCTGTCCGTTATTCTACAGGAGAACTGCCCACCTACAAATCGGGCGCAAAAGATGTGTACTCACCCTATGCCATGTTGAATTATACAGGTTTGAAAAACATCAATACTTACTCTGGTACCTATACAATACGCTTACAGCAAGATTTCAGTTTTCTACTGAGAAATCTGGCTCTTAACATTCAGGGGGCCTACAGCAACAGCTCTTATTTTGAAGAGACACGTTCTGTCAAGCCCGACATGTATTGGGCGGAACGCAGGGATGAGAACGGAAATCTGGAACTTATACACACTATAAAGAAAGAAGGAACAAAATATACTAAAAACAGAGACAGCCAGTACCGGAAATACTTTCTTCAGGCAAATCTAACCTGGAAAGCTATGCTGAACGATGAACACCGTATTTCCGCTCTTATACATTATGAAATGAGTGATAGCAAAAACACAAAAGATTTAAATAAGGACGGTATGGCTGCTATTCCTTTAAGATATCAGGGTTTGTCTGGAAAAGTCAGTTATGGGTTCAGAGATACATATCTGCTCGATTTCAACATAGGATATACCGGTTCAGAAAACTTTGAGAAAGGTAAACGCTTTGGGTTCTTTCCGGCCATATCCGGTGGTTGGGTGCCTACCCAATATGAATTCATGCAAAAAAATCTCCCAAAAAAAGAAGAGGGTGTCCGCCATTGAAACGGACACCCTCTATTATGTGTATAATCCACATTGCCTGAAACCATTTATTTCCCTGTTTCCCCCATCGTGTTTTCAGGTTTTTCAATACCTTCGCTTGTAGCACGTTCTTCCATACGCTGGATACGTGCGTCAAGATCGGGATGAGTAGAGAACAACTGATTCAGCTTGCTGCTTTTCTTTGCTCCTGCCTCTTCTTGCAATTTTTTCAATTTCTGGAATGACAATGCCATCGCCCAAGGATTCTTACCTGCTTTCTTCAGAAATTCGTAACCGTAATCATCGGCGGCGCGTTCCTGTTTTTGTGAATAAGTAGCATTGACCAATGCCTCTCCCAAATCACCCAACTGGGAATCTGTCAGAGCAGCCGCTTTTCCTCCTTGTGATGAAATACCATCTTTCAATGCCGATGTCAGCAATGCGGTACGGAAGCCGTTCTTTGAGTCCTTGTGTGCCACATGGCCTACCTCATGGCCTATTACCCCCAACAGTTCTTCGTCTGTCATGATATCCATCAATGAAGAGAATACCCGCACACTACCGTCTGCACAGGCGAACGCATTTACATCAATCACATAATATACTTTGAAATTCAGCGGCATCCCTTCCACTTCGGTCAACCCTTCAGTCAGTTTTTTCAAACGGACAGTATACGGATCATCGTCTGCACAAACCTGATTATGCTTATCCATCCAGTCAATGTACTCCTTTACATACTCTGTCATCTGCTCATCGGTCAAAGTCACCGCTTTTGCAGCCTTCACGGCTCCCCCCACTGCCTTCTTCAAATTAAACTGGGCCATTGCAGGAGTTACCCCCGCCAAGCATAACAGCATGACGGCCACCTTTAATAATGCTTTTTTCATTTTTGTGTGTTTTAGATTAAACGCTTCATTTTATTTCTTAAGAAACGGTACAAAAGAACACATTTTTATTCTATCTACCAATCTTTACAAGAATATTTTTGCCAACGCCCCGCCTCAAGCACCCGCCGGAAAGTGAAAAGCCATCGCGAATCCACTTCGCGATGGCCCTTACCCATTTTATATACACCTTTAAACAAAATGATACCCACGCCCTAATTCACTAACCCCTTGCGGGCATGAGCTGATCTTTTTCTTATTTATTTGCACGGGCTTCCGCAATGTAGCCCAATGCTTCTTTACATTTTGCCGTTACATACGCCCAGTCTTCCGCGGCTACCTTGTCGCCAGGGAACAATTTAGAACCCATACCCACACAGAACACACCTGCCTTAATCCAAGAAGTCAGATTTTCCTGAGTCGGTTCCACACCACCGGTTACCATCAGTTTAGACCAAGGCATCGGAGCCAGCAGACCTTTAACCAATTTTGCTCCCAATACATCACCCGGGAATATTTTGCAAAGATCGCAACCTACTTCCTGAGCGAAACCCACCTCGGACACGCTTCCGCATCCCGGAGTATAAGCCACCAAACGACGGTTGCACACTTTAGCGATTTCAGGATTGAACAACGGACCTACCACAAAGCAAGCACCCAATTGCAAGTAAAGAGCGGCAGTAGCAGGATCAACGATAGAACCTACTCCCATAGCCATTTCAGGACACTCCTTTGCCGCGTATTTCACAACTTCCGCAAATACTTCATGAGCAAAGTCACCACGGTTTGTAAATTCGAATGCACGAACTCCGCCGTCATAACAAGCTTTCACCACTTTCTTTGCCACTTCTGCATCTTTATGGTAGAACACAGGAACCATTCCGGTTGAACCAATCTTGTCCAACACTGCTATTTTATCAAAACGAGCCATAATGTTATATTTTAGTTTAAATGAAAGATAGGAACACAAATGATACAAATAAAACATGTATCAAAAATTTGCGTTATTTGCGTCATTCGTGTTCCTATAAAAAACAAATTTAGCGTTGTACACGTCCGCTGGCATCGCCACCGGCCAATGCTTCCACTTCGTCTACAGATACCAAATTGAAATCACCGTTGATAGTATGCTTCAAAGCAGAAGCGGCAACAGCAAATTCAAGGGCGGCACCCTGATTCGGTTTGGTCAGCAGACCGTGAATGATACCTCCGGAGAATGAGTCGCCACCACCTACCCGGTCAATAATCGGGTTGATGTCATAGCGTTTTGATTCATAAAATTCTTCTCCGTTATAAATCATAGCCTTCCAGCCGTTGTAAGTAGCCGAGAATGATTCGCGCAAGGTAGAAACCACATATTTAAAGCCGAATTCTTTTGCCATAGCCTTGAAGATTCCTTTGTAACCTTCTGCATTGGTTTCACCGGCTTCCACATTCGCTTCCGGTTTGAAGCCCAGACAAAGTTCGGCATCTTCTTCGTTGCCTATACATACATCTACATACTGCATCAACGGTTTCATGATAGACTGTGCTTTTTCTTTTGTCCACAGTTTCTTGCGGAAATTCAAGTCTACAGATACCGTAACGCCATGACGTTTTGCAGCTTCACAAGCCAGTTTGGTCAGTTCGGCAGCCTTGTCAGAAATAGCCGGAGTGATACCCGACCAGTGGAACCAGTCCGCACCTTCCATGATAGCGTCAAAGTCGAAATCGCAAGGATCGGCTTCGGCGATAGCCGAGTGGGCACGGTCATAAATTACTTTGCTAGGACGCATGGAAGCTCCTGTTTCCAGATAATAGATACCTACGCGGTCGCCACCACGACAGATGAAATCGGTCTTCACACCATATTTACGCAATGCATTCACAGCAGACTGTCCAATTTCGTGTTTCGGCAATTTAGTTACGAAATAAGCTTCGTGACCGTAGTTCGCGCAACTCACCGCTACGTTCGCTTCACCACCGCCATAAACAACATCAAATGAATCCGACTGTACAAAACGTGTGTTTCCCGGAGTTGACAATCTCAACATAATTTCACCTAAGGTTACTACTTTTCCCATAATTTCGTGATTTTAAATTGTTATATATTTATTCGTTTAACTTTCAACCCAATTAAAATACTGGTTTACATATCCATAGACGAATCACATCGTAACCTTGTACTCAACAGACCACTCAAATAATTCATCCGTGTGCGTGCACAAAGGTACTATTTATTTTTTTAAAACCAAAAATTGTTATATATTTGTATCGAAAAAAAATAAATTATCAGTGTGCACGAGCACAATATATATAATTAAGGTATGAATAAACTGCCCGAAAGAATCAGAATCAAGGATATCGCGCGCCTGGCAGATGTGTCAGTCGGCACAGTAGACCGTGTATTGCATGGCCGCACAGGGGTATCCGAAGCCAGCCGGAAACGGGTGGAAGAAATATTGAAGCAACTGGATTACCAGCCCAATATGTATGCCAGCGCATTGGCATCCAACAAAAAGTATCTGTTTGTCTGCCTGCTGCCACAGCACAAGGAAGGCGATTACTGGACCGATGTGGAACTGGGGATGAAAAGAGCCGTAGAAACCTTTTCGGATTTCCACATCACCCTGTCCGTGATGTACTATGACCAATATGAATATTCCTCCTTCATCAATGCCGGTGAGGAAATACTGAAACAAGAGCCGGACGGCGTATTGCTCGCCCCCACTATTCCTGAGATGACGGCCAGATTCACCGACAAGTTACAAGAACGGGAAATACCTTATATATTTATAGACTCCAACGTGGCCAGTCTGAACCCGCTGGCATTCTTCGGGCAGAAATCCGACCAAAGCGGATACTTTGCCGCCCGCATGGCCATGATGTTGGGAGAATGTCCCAAAGAAATCGTTATCTTCAGACAAATCAACGAAGGCCGCCTGGGATCAAACCAGCAGGAAAACCGTGAAAAAGGATTCAGAAAATATATGCAGGAGCATTTTCCCGACTGCAAGATAGTGGAACTGAACCTCTACGCCAAGCGTCCGGACGAGGACGAGGCGCTGATGAACCGCTTTTTCCAAGAGAACCCACAGGTTACGTGCGGCATCACTTTCAACTCGAAAGTGTACATTATAGGAGAATATCTCATCGGACACAACATGAAAAATTTCAAACTGATTGGGTACGATTTATTATACCGGAACGTCTCTTGTCTGAAAGAGGGCGCAGTGGATTTCCTGATTGCTCAGCAACCTACCGCACAAGGATACAGCGGCGTAGAGAGCCTGTGCAATCACCTGATCTTCAAGAAAGAGGTGAAACAATGCAATTACATGCCCATCACCCTGCTTTCGGTGGAGAACGTGGATTTCTATCTGGATGCGCATAAAAAGTAAATCTGATAACTAAAAATAGAAATGGAAACAAAGTATTTGAAAATCAATCCGGCTGATAACGTAGTGGTGGCTATCTCGGATTTAAAAGCAGGCGAGGCCATCACGGTAGACGGTCATGCCATCACGTTGAAGGAAGACGTGCCTGCCGGCCATAAGGTGACACTGAAAGATTTCGCCCAAGGCGAGAATATCATCAAGTATGGTTACCCCATCGGCCATGCCGTGACTGCCGTGGAACAAGGACGCTGGATCAATGAAACCCAGATAAAGACAAACCTTGCCGGACTGTTGGATTACACCTACAATCCGGTCAGCGTAGACCTCAATATCCCGAAGAAAGACCTGACGTTCAAAGGATACCGCCGCAAAAACGGTGATGTAGGTATCCGTAACGAGGTATGGATTATCCCCACCGTGGGTTGTGTAAACGGTATCATCGGACAACTGGCCGAAGCGTTACGCCGCGAAACCAACTGCGAAGGTGTGGACGCTATCGTGGCATTCCCTCACAACTATGGCTGTTCACAGCTGGGCGATGACCACGAGAATACCAAGAAAATTCTCCGCGACATGATTCTGCATCCTAATGCAGGAGCCGTACTGATTGTCAGTCTGGGCTGCGAGAACAACCAGCCGGATGTTTTCCGCGAATTTCTGGGCGATTACGACACAGACCGCGTAAAGTTCATGGTAACTCAGAAAGTGGGGGATGAATTTGAAGAGGGTATGAAGATTCTGCGTGAACTGTACGCCAAAGCCAAGACCGATGTACGCGAGGATGTTCCTTTGTCCGAGTTGCGTGTAGGCTTGAAATGCGGCGGTTCGGATGGCTTCTCAGGTATCACCGCCAATCCGTTGCTGGGTATGTTCTCCGACTTCCTGATTGCACAGGGCGGTACTTCCGTACTGACGGAGGTTCCCGAAATGTTCGGTGCGGAAACCATCCTGATGAACCGTTGCCGCACCAAGGAACTGTTCGAGCAGACCGTACACCTGATTAATGACTTTAAGGAATACTTCCTGTCACACGGCGAGCCAGTGGGCGAAAATCCGTCACCGGGCAACAAGGCAGGTGGTATCTCCACCCTGGAAGACAAAGCGTTGGGATGTACCCAAAAATGCGGCAAAGCATACGTTGACGGAGTTATGGGCTATGGCGACCGCCTGAAAGTGAAAGGTTTGAACTTGCTTTCCGCACCGGGCAACGATTTGGTAGCTGCCACCGCCCTCGCCTCCTGCGGCTGTCACATGGTGCTCTTCACTACCGGCCGCGGTACTCCGTTCGGTACGTTTGTTCCTACCATGAAGATTTCCACCAACTCCACTCTGGCTAAAAACAAACCGGGATGGATTGACTTCAATGCCGGAGTCATCGTAGAAAACGAACCGATGGAAAAGACCTGCGAACGCTTTATAGACTATATCATCCGTGTTGCCAGCGGAGAACCGGTAAACAATGAAAAGAAGAATTATCGTGAAATCGCCATCTTCAAGACAGGCGTGACACTATAATCCAATTTTATCCCCAACTTTCCCAATACCCTTACAGCCCTGCCTTCCCTGTTACGAAGGTGGGGCTGTGACCTTTTTCCCCCATATATTGTTATACAGCAAGTCTTTTTGTAACTTTGCACCTCATTTTATAAAATACAAATTCATGAACGGTGAAAAATTAACTCCAATAACCAATAAGCCCAGTCTATGGGCACTCAGTCCACTGCTGGTATTTCTATGCCTGTATCTGGTGACCTCCATCATTGTAAACGACTTCTATAAAGTCCCCATCACGATTGCTTTCATGGTATCCTCGGTCTATGCGGTATGCATCACCAAAGGCCTGAGCCTGAATGAGCGAATGCTGCAATATTCCATCGGCGCAGCCAACAAGAACATCATGCTGATGATCTGGATTTTCATCCTGGCAGGCGCATTCGCCCAAAGTGCCAAAGATATCGGGGCCATTGACGCGACCGTCAACCTTACGCTTCTCCTGCTGCCGGACAATCTGCTGCTGGCAGGCATCTTCCTGGCTGCCTGTTTCATCTCACTCTCCATCGGAACCTCGGTAGGAACCATCGTGGCACTAGTCCCCGTGGCAGCAGGCATCGCAGAGAAAACCGACATGAACCTGGCCTTCATGACAGGTATCGTGGTGGGAGGAGCCTTCTTCGGCGACAACCTTTCATTCATCTCGGATACCACCATCGCCGCCACCCGTACCCAGGGATGCGCCATGCGTGACAAGTTCCGGGTAAACTTCATGATAGCCCTTCCGGCTGCTCTGATGGTTTTCGGCTACTATATTTTCAGAGGGATGGACGTGATGACCACCCACGACATCCAGTCGGTGGAATGGATCAAAATCCTCCCCTACCTGGTTGTGTTGGGAACCGCCATAGCAGGTATGAATGTGGCACTCGTACTGATACTGGGCATCGCCACAACGGGAGTGATCGGCCTGTTCACGGGGAGCATCGGCCTGTTCGACTGGCTCGGCTCCATGGGCACAGGGATCACCGGGATGGGTGAGCTCATCATCATCACCTTGATGGCAGGCGGTATGCTGGAACTGATCCGTTTTAATGGCGGAGTGGACTATATCATCCAAAAACTGACCAAACACGTCAACAGCAAACGCGGAGCCGAACTTTGCATCGCGGCTTTGGTGAGTATCGCCAATTTCTGCACAGCCAACAATACGATAGCCATCATCACAGTGGGACCGCTTGCCAACGATATCGCTACCCGCTACAGGGTGGACAAACGCAAGAGTGCAAGTATTCTGGATACTTTCTCGTGTGTCATCCAGGGAATCATCCCTTACGGAGCACAAATGCTGATTGCTGCCAAACTGGCTTCCCTGTCTCCTTTGAGCATTATCGAATACTTGTACTATCCGGTAGCCATCGGGATATTTGCCCTGCTGAGCATCTTCTTGAGATACCCCAGACGGTATTCGTGAAAACAAGCGGCAGACGGTTATATTCCACCACGCACAGACCGGCTGAACTCTTTCGCAATGTCCAGACGATGAAGGTGAAAGATTTATAATCTTACAGCTGTAAGATATAGCATCTTACACGTGAAAGATCCATATCTTCCGTGATTAACGGCGCGTACCTGGGGGGGCAAATAGCATTCAACAAAGATACGATATGCATTTATCCATGGGCGGTCCAACTCCTCTTTCTTCCAAATCCGGAATCGTGCGTGGTGTATCCACCCGAACCCGGATAGGGAAAATCTCATTGATATAGCGTTTCTGTCGAGGTGCAAATCCTATGTTTTTGAAGAGTTCAACAACAGCAACAACAGTTATTTCTTTTTCTTTGTTACTGTTGTTTTTCTTCTCTTCTCTATTCTTTTCTTCTCTTATAAAGTTTTGCTTAAAGCTTGCTTGCAAACTCCTATTAACACATTCATTATCAATACATTGCAGTGTATTTTCGGTTACATTTTCATCATCACTTTTTTCAATCGTGTTTTTCATGCATTTTACACTGTTTTCCGCATTGTTTTCCGTGTTGTTTTCCTTATTGTCTGCATCGTCATTCGCTTCTTTATCCGCTGCCGTGAGGACAGTAGAAGTGATTACTTTTTCAGCTGTCTGCACAGTCTTTTTCTTGCTGCTTCTTCCTCCTTTGCTACCGGCGGCGGCACGTTGCTCCGAAAGCTTATTCTGATAACCCATCACCTCATCCAGATACAGGCATCGGAAATATCCGTCCTCCATTATGACAAACAAGTTAAAGTCTTTAATGAGATGCTGCAGATCTTCCACTGTAGCCCCCCATTGTTCAGCCAACAAATCCAGTTCGTTAAAATCGTGTTTGTATTCCTGTTGCCTTCGCAGGAACAATATCATTTGAATATATAATCCTATTCCCATGCATTTCATTTCGGCATTCAGCTTCATCATTTTGTAATCCGACATCAAACTGCAATTCAGCCGGATAAACTGTTCGGTGTAATCCATTCCTTTGGTGTGTTAGTATATAAATAGATTACAAAGAAACAAAAAATATCAATAGGGTGTATAGATAATTGCCACCAATTATGACATTATTTTCATTTTTATCTCAAACAAATATAAACAACTAGTATACAAACACTTACACAGAATATTCAATTCAAGAAAAAAGTATAATTCTCCAGAAAAGATAAAGTTCTTATCCCCTGCAATTAATGAATATTTTTTATCGTCAGAATTCGGAGATAAATTCCCAATAAATGATCCTATGTTAAAACACACGCTATATCCGTCCAAAGGTAACAGAAGAAGATTTATGAATATTTATTTTGAAAATATACATAAAAGGATTATCTTTGCACCGCAAATGAATCAATGATATGAACCAATTACAGACTACATACAGCATACATCACCTTACATCGGGAAATACCCCCCTGTGTAATCACTTCATTGTGCATGTACATTGGTTCAGCGGCTTTGTTTAGATTTCCACTCACACGTAATTTATTACCCAACTTTCATCCTACCCACACACGTGCCCGATGAAAGATATATTGCATGATGGTTCTCATTCGGTGAAACCGTCGGGTTGTATATGTTTTACTAAAAAAATTGATTGCTATGTTTACTATTATATCTATTATGTTTGTTGGTATCGGTATAGGATATGTATTGCGCAACTTGCAGTTTTTACAGAAAATAGAAAAGAGTACATCACTCACTATCTTCCTGCTGCTGTTTGTTTTGGGAATCTCTATCGGCTCCAACAGCTTAATCATTAAGAATTTAGGCAGATTCGGATGGCAGGCGGCTATATTGGCTACATTAAGCATTTTGGGCAGTATGCTAGCTTCTTTCCTGGTATTTCATCTGTTTTTTAAGAAAGGAGGCAAACAATGAAAGGCAGTTTGGTTGTTGTCGCATTTTTTTGTGCAGGATGTATGATTGGAGCTGTCAATAATTTCCAGTATGACATGCACTCTGTTTCCATGTATGTGCTTTATGCACTGATGCTCCAAGTAGGAATCAGCATAGGCAGCAATAAGAAATTGAAAGAACTGATTAAAAGCTTACGGCTGAAAATGCTCCTGGTACCGATGGCTACCATTGCGGGAACCTTGCTTTTCTCGGCACTGGCCAGTCTGCT